>ENA-OQAN01000039-OQAN01000039.1-human-gut-metagenome-genome-assembly--contig:-NODE-39-length-64146-cov-3.345866_pt1 | contig 64146 bp, 69 predicted proteins | sample MGYA00242735_ERZ504527 | MGnify/ENA primary metagenome ERZ504527 (study PRJEB26092, sample SAMD00036230) | human gut metagenome | host: Homo sapiens | study: EMG produced TPA metagenomics assembly of... | reverse complement strand
TCTGAGCATTCGTATCTGGGAGTGCCCGAAATGCCATGCAGTTCATGACCGGGATACGAATGCAGGCATTAATATTCTGAAAAAAGCACTGCAGATGCAGTCTGCATAAAGATGAAAAGCTGTACCGCAGGGCATACGGGAACAGGATAAACATAGCTTGTGGACACTGTGTAAGACATTGCAGTACCGTAAGGTATTCGTCAATGCAGTAGTGGAAGAAACAAGAATCCCCCTGCTTTAGCTGTGGGGAGTGTCAAGCCGGAAATGCGGGAGAAAGCGGCGGCAGAGAGATTTTTCGAAAGACTTTTTCATAACATCAGCCAGATTACGATTGCGGAAATGAAGGGGAAGCAGATAGAAATCAGCCTGGGTGCCTGTTTCTGCGAGGTATCGGAAGAAGTTTCTTTTGACCAGCTATACAGAAAGGCGGACCGGGCAATGTATCAGAGTAAAAAGAAACAGGGATACAGTGCCTCCATTTATGAAGAATGGATGAAAAGCAATTAGAACAGGACAAGGCAGGAGAGATACCAGATGAACATCATTTGTGTAGACGACGAACAAATACAGAGGGACTGGAAGGGATGGAAGCCTTAAAGCTCTTCGGGAGCAGTGTGGAAGCCTAGGAATGGGCAAAGGAGCATCCGGTGCCGGGAAATTTGCGAGAAACATCAAAACGGAAGCAGAGTTTCCGAACTCTCAGAGGAATATGCTTTATCGGAAAAGAGCATTCAGCGGATCCTGCGCTGCACAGCAGCAGACGGAAAAAATACGGACTGAATACAAAAACGGAAAGACAGCATGGAAGAACCCCCGGGCTGTCTTTTGTATTTCTGTTGCTTTTTTTCCGTTTTTCCTTGCATTTCAGAAAGATGCTGTTATAATAAGGGAAAGTGAATAAATATACATTACATGAGGAGAGAAGGAGATTATTATGAAAATGAATTTTGCAAAAAAGCAACAGCACTTGCAATGTCCGTTTTGTTTGCTGTTTCGATGGCAGGCTGCGGAAGTTCTGCATCTACCGCAAAGAAAGTAGAAGTAACATCCGTAGAGGATCTGGCAGATCTGAAGATTGGTGTACAGACCGGAACAACAGGTGATTCTCAGGCGAGCGATGCCGTTAATGCAGATTCCCAGATGCAGCGTTACAACAAAGGCGCCGATGCTATTCAGGCACTGAAAAACGGAAAGATTGACTGTGTTGTCATCGATTCCCTGCCGGCAGAAAAATTCGTTGCAGCAAACGATGATCTGAAAATTGTAGAAGGCATTTTTGATACCGAAGAGTACGCGATGTGCTTCAAAAAAGGAAATGAGTTAAGAGACGAGTTCAACACTGCATTGGCAGAGCTGAAAGAGGACGGAACTCTTGATGAGATCATGAGCAACTACATTGGTGATGAAGTCGGCCAGCATCCGTATGAGTCCCCGGCAGACGTGGACCGTTCCAACGGAACGCTTACCATGCAACCAACGCTGAGTTCGAGCCGTGGGAGTACAAAGAGGGAAATGATATCGTTGGTATCGATGCCGACATTTCCAAGGCAATCTGCGACAAGCTTGGTTATGAGCTGAAAATCGAGGATATGTCATTTGAAACCATCCTTGCATCTGTCAACAGTGGAAAAGCAGACTTCGGCGCAGCCGGAATGACCGTTACTCCAGAACGGGAAGAAAGCGTTGATTTCACGGATACTTATGCAGATGCAACACAGGTTGTCATTGTCAGAAAGTAATAACATAGTGATAAGGACTGCGAGAGTACGAAGTACGGGGCAATCTGGAATCAGGGGATAGAAACGAGCGGCTGTCCGCCAGACAAAAGGCGCGGCCGTTCGTTTTTCGATTGCGCTGTAAGGAAACTGCCGGTTGCAGATCCCGCAGTTAAAAACACAAAGGAGAGATGTGTCATATGGAAAATTTACATCATCAGTTCAACCGCTACTTTGTAGACAATGGTGCTACAGAATGGTGGCTGACCGGTCTGAAGACGACACTGCTTGTCACGGTGCTTGCGCTGTGCATCGGTGTTGTGCTCGGACTTCTTATCGCACTGATCCGCTCGACACACGAGCAGACCGGTAAATTAAAACTTCTGAACATCGTTGCGCGCGTCTATCTGACGATCATCCGCGGAACGCCGTCCATGATTCAGATTCTGTTTTTCTATTCCGTTATTTTTGCAACCGTAAACCTGAACAATATCGTGATCGGCGGAATTGCATTCGGTATTAACTCCGGTGCGTACGTTGCCGAGATCTTCCGTTCCGGAATCATGTCTGTGGATAAAGGACAGACGGAAGCGGGACGAAGCTTGGTTTAAATTCGGCACAGACCATGCGTCTGATTATCATTCCGCAGGCGTTTAAAAATGTTCTTCCGGCGCTGATCAACGAGATGATCGTGCTGTTGAAAGAGACCGCCATCATCGGCTATATTGGAACCATCGATATTACAAAAGCAGCAACTCTGGTACAGAGCCGTACGTACGATGCGCTGGTTCCGCTTCTCTCCGCAGCGATCTTTTATCTGATTCTTGTTATGATTCTGACCTATTTCATGGGCAAACTGGAAAGGAGACTGCGTAAGAGTGACCACTAACGAAAAAGTATTAATTAAAGTTGAAAATCTGCAGAAGAGCTTCGAGGATAATAAAGTTTTAGACGGAATCAGCACAGAGATCCGTCAGGGAGAAGTTGTCGCCGTTATCGGTCCTTCCGGTTCCGGAAAATCGACGTTTCTGCGCTCCTTAAACCGTCTGGAAATTCCAACCGGCGGAAAAATTTACTTCGAGGGCGTTGACATCACGGCGCCGGAAACTGACATTGACCATGTGCGTCAGAAGATCGGAATGGTATTCCAGCAGTTCAATCTGTTTCCGCACAAAACCGTTAAGGAAAATATCTTGCTCGCTCCGGTGACATTAAAACTAATGACACCGGAAGAAGCAGAGAAAAAAGCGATGGAGCTTCTGACCCGTGTCGGACTGCCGGACAAAGCAGATGCCTATCCGGGAAGCCTTTCCGGCGGACAGAAGCAGCGAATCGCCATCGCGCGCGCCCTTGCGATGAATCCGGATGTCATGCTGTTTGACGAACCGACTTCTGCACTCGATCCGGAGATGGTAGGAGAGGTTCTTGAAATTATGAAGGAACTTGCTGAATCAGGCATGACGATGGTTGTCGTAACGCATGAAATGGGTTTTGCAAGAGAAGTGGCAACCCGCGTGGTCTTTATCAACGAGGGAAATATTCAGGAGGAGAATACGCCGCAGGAGTTCTTCGCAAATCCGCAGCATCCCCGGCTCAAAGAGTTTTTATCGAAAGTATTATAATAAAAAACGCTGCTCTGTATCATCAAAACACAGAACAGCGTTTTTGCATCTTATTTGGAAATCGTGCGGGTGGCTTCTTTCAGCCACTCTTTTTCGTCCCCTTCCAGATAAGGAGAAATCTTCTCATACACTTCTTTGTGGTAATTATTCAGCAGCTCGACATCTTTCTCCGTCATATACTGCGTATCGATACCGTCGAGGTCGATCGGAACCATGGTAACGAACTCAAAGCGCATGAACTGGCCATACATGTTCTTTTCTGCTTTGCGGCAGAGCATCAGGTTCTCGGTACGGATACCGTGGCTTCCTTCAATATAGATACCTGGTTCGTCGGAGGTCAGCATACCTTCCTCGAGAACGGCATTTTCCATGCGCTCCGGAACCATTTTCCAGCGGAAACCGTTTGGACGCTCATGGACATTTAAGAGATAGCCGACGCGTGGCCGGTTCCGTGATTGAAGTCAAGACCTCTCTCCCAGAATGCCTGTCTTGCAAGGTAATCAAGGTTGATACCGATGCAGCCGTGGAGGAATTTTGCATTTCCAAGACGAAGGGTTCCCATCGCAGTGATGGTGAAATGTTCTTTTTCTTCCTCGGTCAGCGGTCCAACTACGATTGTTCTGGTAATATCGGTCGTTCCCTCATAATACTGTCCGCCGGAGTCCACCAGGTACATGCCTTTTGGCTGCAGAACAGAGAAATCGTCTTTCGTTGCCTGATAATGGCACATAGCAGCATTCGGGCCGTAAGCGGAAATCGTTCCGAAGCTTGGCTCAATAAAGCCTTCCTGCTCCTTCCGGAAGGATTCCAGTTTTTCAGCAACGGAAACCTCATCCATTGGGATTTTACCGATATTCTTCTTTAGCCAGTATACGAAACGGGTAACGGCAACGCCGTCTTTGATGTGGGCTTTTCGGATGTTTTCCATCTCAACCGGTGTTTTGACTGCTTTTAAAGAAGAAGCCGGTTCATGACATTGACAATTGTATTGCTACCCATGACACTCTGGCAGATCGTGTAGTTGACTTTGGCTTTCTCCAGAAGAATGGTTTTTCCTGTGATGCCGGAAACAAAATCATAAACAGCATCGTATGGATGAAGGGAAATGCCAAGATCAGCAAGATACTGTTTTACTTTCTCATTTAAGGTTTCTTCCTGAATGAACAGATGACTCTCGGTTTCTGTCAGTACGAGATAGGAGAGGACAACCGGGTTGCATGGAATATCGTTTCCACGGATATTCAGCATCCAGCGATATCATCCAGTGCAGTCAGAATATGCACTTCGGCACCGTTCTCTTTCATCTTTTCGCGTACTTTTGCAAGACGCTCCGCAGCGGATTCACCGGTATATTTTGCATCAAGGATCCACACGGGTTCTGCGGAAAGTGCCGGGCGGTCCGACCAGATCTCACCGATCAGGTCGCTTCGATAGGAAAGAAAACGCTCCGGAAGTGTTTTCTCCAGTGCTTCGCCGAGCATTTCATTGACAACGCGGCCGTCAAAACCAATGGTCATGCCCTCTTTTGTATTGGCCGCCAGGTATTCCTCTACCGTCGGAACGCCTTCCTGGCCCATTTTCATTAAGGTAACGCCGGTTCCGGCAAGTTCTTTGGCTGCCTGTACGAAGTAGCGGCCATCGGTCCAGAGGCACGCTTCGTCCTGCGTAATCACAGCAGTTCCGGCAGAACCGGTAAAACCGGTAATATACGTTCTTGCTTTAAAGTAAGTTCCTACATATTCGGATTCATGATAATCGGCGGTCGGAACCAGATAAGCGTCCACGCCGTATGCTCTCATTTTTTCACGGAGAGCAGCTAATCTTTCTGGTATCATAGTTTTTTCCTCATCTTTCTTTTCGAAAAATAATGTCGGCATTTTTAAATGGGATGCCAACGTTTTTATTCTATCACATTTTCCAAATCTGTCAAAGTGATGATTGAGAATTTGTCTCACTGTTTTCCTGTTTTTGCGAAAATTTTTGTGCATTTGGAGATTTTTCCTATTTTTCAAGAGCTTTTTTTGTACCATTTTCTGCACAAAAGAAGTAAGATAGGAAGAAAGAAAAAGCGTGGTGAAACTACGCGAAGAAGCAGAAACTATGTAAGAAAGGGGGACATACTGTAATGCATACAATATGTCTGAAAGACAACTGGACCTTAACGGTCCTTGGAAAAAATGTTTACGATATTCCGGAGACTCCAATTGAGACAAAGGTTCCGTCTACCGTTTACGGCACACTTCTGGAAAAAGGTCTGATCCCGGATCCGTTTTATCGTGACAATGAACTCGACGCACTGAAACTGATGGAGAACGATTTCGCATACGAGACAGAAATCGTGATCGGAGAGGAAGACAGAAAAGCGGACCGCCTGTTTTTACATTTCGACGGAATTGATACGATCGCGGATGTTTATCTGAATGGAGAGAAAATCGGCTCCGCAGACAACATGAACCGTGTCTGGGAGTACGATATTACCGATCTTGTTGCAGGTGATGCAGCCGATACCGTATATCAGGTAAAAGTGATTCTGCATTCCCCGACCAAATTCATTGCGGAAGAAGATACAAAATGCCCGGTTGGCGGATCCTCCGATGCAATGCCGGGATTCCCGCATATCCGTAAAGCAGCGTGCATGTACGGCTGGGACTGGGGCCCGCGTCTTCCAGATGCAGGACTGTTCCGTGAAGCTTCCGTTCTCGCAGTAAAAACAGCCCGTCTGGCACAGGTATTTGTAGGCCAGGAGCATCACGTAACCGGAAAAACGGTTCACGGAAACGTTGTTGATTCTGTTCGCCTGACGGCAGATGCCGAGATCGAGTGGATGCCGGGAGTTACCGACGGAAACGTAAAAATTGTCATGACGGTTACTTCTCCGGATGGAAAAACCGTTCTGACCGCAGAAAGCAGCAGCATCGATCCGCTGACCCATTCAGCACCGGCAAAGAATCTGACTGGTCTTACGTGTGAGCTTCGCAGCAACCATGTACAGGCTTCTCTTACCGTAGAAAATCCGGAGCTGTGGTGGCCGAACGGTTACGGCGCACAGGCACTGTATCAGGTAAAGGTAGCGCTTGTTGCAGAGGATACCCTGGATACCTGGGAGAAGAAAATGGGTCTTCGCACCATCACGGTCAATACCGATCCGATGGAAGATGAAGTTTATGATGAGCACATGACCGGACAGGCACCAGATTACGACGACGGCGACAACATGGTTATGACAAACGGTGAAAAGAAAATCATCATCACCGATAAAGCAGCAAAGACAGTAAAAGGCCGCAACTTTGCATATGAAATCAACGGACTGCAGATTTTCGCGATGGGCGCGGATTACATTCCGGAGGATAATATTTTAACCCGCCAGACGAGAGAACGTACCGATCTGCTGTTAAAATCCGCACAGGAAGCAAACTTCAATTCCCTGCGTATATGGGGCGGCGGATACTTCCTCGATGACTTCTTCTATGATGTCTGCGATGAGAGAGGACTTCTGATCTGGCATGACTTCATGTTTGCCTGCGCTTCCTACGAGCTGTCAGATCACTTTGAGGAGAATATCTCTACAGAAATCCGTCAGAATGTACGCAGACTTCGTTCTCATGCAAGTATCGCTCTGTGGTGCGGAAACAATGAGATGGAGACACAGTATGAAATGCTGGCATGGCCGAAATCCAAGAAACAGTATTACGATTATATCCATCTGTATGAGTACATCATTCCGAACATCGTCAAAGAAGAGGATCCGGAGAAATTCTACTGGCCGTCATCCCCGTCTTCAGGTGGAAATTACGAAAACAGCAATGCGGAAAATGTCGGCGATACCCATTACTGGGGCGTATGGCACGGAAGCGAGCCGTTTACCGCTTATCGTTCCCACCATTACCGTTTCCTGTCCGAGTTCGGATTCCAGTCCTTCCCGTCCCTGCAGACTGTAAAACGGTTTACGGAAGACGGCGACCGCAACATCTTCTCACGCGTCATGGAAATGCACCAGAGAAATACGGCTGCCAACGGAAAGATCCTGAACTATATCTCACAGACCTATCTGTATCCGAAGAATTTCGATGAGCTTCTTTACTGCTCACAGCTTCTTCAGCAGATGCCATCCGTTACGGCGTAGAGCATTTCCGCCGCTTCCGTGGTACCTGCATGGGTGCTGTTGTATGGCAGCTGAACGATATCTGGCCGGTAGCATCCTGGGCAAGCGTCGATTACTACGGAAACTGGAAAGCCCTGCAGTACGCAGAGAAGAAGATGTTCGCACCGGTTCTGCTTTCCTGTGAGGAGCATGGAGAGATCGATCAGAAACCGTTTGTCAACACCCTGCCGCATCCAATCGATGTCAGTGCAGACCTTCACGTTGCGAATGAGACGGGTGAGCCGATTGTTGGAACCGTAAAATGGTCTCTGCGCCGTCCGGATTCTTCCGTAGTCAAAGAGGGAACCTTCGAGGTCAACGCACCGGCCTACGGCGGACAGTGATGCCGCATCTTGATTTCAACGGTCAGGATCCGCTGGAAGTTCATCTGACGTATGAGCTGGTTGTCGATGGAAACGTCGTATCTTCCGGATCGACGCTGTTCTGCGCACCGAAGCATTACCATTTCGCAGATCCGAAACTTTCTGTATCGGTAGACGGCGATACCGTAACCGTAACGGCAGAGAACTTCGCAAAATCTGTCAGCGTAGAGACCGAAAACGGTGTGCTTCGTCTGGACGATAACTTCGTTGATATGGAAGCAGGAACAAAGACCTTCCGTATTATGCCGACCGCAGACTTCACCGCCAAGGGAACCGGCGTATCGGGCGCATACCGCGTACGAAGCGTATACGAGACAGCAGAACGATAAGGCATGGAAAAAGGGCACGCAAAATGAATGCGTGCCCTTTTCTGCAAATAACGTTATTTATTTTTTTCTGCCTGGATTTTTCTGGCCTGTTTCGGTGTGATTCCTTTTATTTTTTTATAACACCGGATGAAATAGCTGCAGTCCGGATAGCCGACTTCTCTGGCAATAAAAGAAACATCGTGACTGGAAAAAAGCAGCATGTTTTCTGCCGCATTGATTCGGGTTGCCGTAATATATTCTTTGCAGGTCATATTGTAGCGGCGGTAAAAATTCATGGAAAATGTGGAGTGCGACATGTTGCACATGGCGGCAAGTTTCTCTACGGTCAGTTCTTCAAAATAATGGGAATCAATGTATTCGGAAATCAGGTCAAAACTGATTTCGTAGGAAGGATGCACGCCGGGAGACGGAAAAGAAGTCCCGCTTTTTTGCCAGTTCCGTACAAAACGGCTGATGATTTTCCGAAGATCCGCTGTAAGAATCATGGAATAGCCAAGCTCTTTATCCCGGTATTCCTTAAGAATATCCGAAAAAAGAGGAAAAAGGTCCATTTTCCGTACCTGCTCCGGAGAAAAAATACAGGGGCAGCGGAACGTGTGGAGACCGTGCAGAATCGAACGCAGATCCAGCTCATCCGTCTTGCAGGTGGGCAGAAGATTGGGGTCAAATTTAATCACATCATACTGCACCGGAACAGACCCTTTTGCAAGCGCGATGGAATGAACGCATTTGGGTGGAAAAAGGATCACGGATCCTTCTGTTCCGATGGATGTCACATTATCAAGGGAAACCTCAATTTCTCCTTTCAGAACGTAGAGAAGTTCTACATAATAGTGCCAGTGAGCAGGAATCGGAAGGGAGTCCCGCGTGCTGTCAAAAAGAAAAGCCTCATAAGGAGAGGCGATGGGTCGATATATTCATATAAGTTATTCATAGATGTCTCACTTTTCGTTCGTAGTGGATGTTCCATACTGACTGTGGATGGAAACAAACTTCTTTTAGTATATAGTGATTTTATATGATTTGCAAGAAAGAATGAAGAAAGGAAAGGTTACAAGATTATCATCATGCAAAAAACAACAAATGATATGACGCAGGGCAACAGCATGAAGCTGATTTTTCAGTTTTTCCTGCCGATTCTGATCGGAAATCTTTTTCAGCAGCTTTACAGCTTTGTGGATTCCATGGTCGTTGGAAAGGGGATCGGAGATGTGGCTCTGGCAGCGGTTGGAAATACCAGTTCGGTACATTTTTTGATTCTCGGCTTTGCATGGGGCTTACCGGAGGACTTGGGATCTGTATTTCCCACTCCTTTGGAGCGAATGATATCGAAAAACTGCGGAAAGAAATTGCGATGTCGGTTTATATCTGCCTTGCCATTGGAATTGTAATTACGGTGGGCAGTCTGTTTTGGATGCGCCGTCTGTTTGTCTTTCTCCAGACACCGGAGGATATGATGACAGACACTCTGGTTTATTTTGGAACCATTCTGGCGGGCAGTACCGTTACCATTTTTAATAACTTTGCCATGACGCTGCTCCGGTCCGTCGGAAACAGTAAAGTGCCGCTGGCTTCTATGATTGTTTCGTCGGTGGTCAATATTGTGCTGGATCTTCTATTTGTATTTCCGTTTGGCATGGGCGTGTTTGGAGCGGCGCTTGCAACGGTCCTGGCGCAGGTAGTTTCTGCCCTTTACTGTTTGGTATATATCCGGCGCGCCGCAGAACTGCTTCCGCGGAAAACAGACTGGAGGCAGATGGTGTACTTCTTGGCGCACTCGTTGGAAAAGGCCTGCCGGTAGCTGTGATGAATTCTGTAACTGCGGTGGGCGGTATGGTCCTTCAGGTTTTTGTCAATCAGATGGGAACGGCTTATGTCGCAGCTTATGCTGCATGTATGAAGGTGTGCGGTCTGTTCGAGCAGCCGGGTATAACACTTGGACTTGCACTTCTGACTTTTACAGGACAAAATTATGGAGCCGGAAAATACGACCGGATCAAACAGGGAGTCAGGGCAGGTGTCGTGCTTTCTGTCCTTGTCAATCTTCCTTTTGCAGCACTGGAAATTTTCTGCCCGAAGTTTCTGGCATCCCTGATGCTGAATGATGCGACAGTCATTTCCTATACCTGTATCTTTCTGCCGGTTACCGGAGTTGCCCTGTTCGCCCTTGGCTGGCTGTTTGTCTTCCGAAACGCCTGCCAGGGAATGGGAAAAACAGTTCTGCCGATGGTGTCCGGGATTGTGGAGGTTGCCATGCGCGTCATGGTTGTGCTGCTTTTAGCACCGCGCCTTGCGTTCCGCGGAGTGGCATTCGCAGAAATTTCCGCATGGGTCGGAGCTGGAGTTATGCTTATGATTACCTACTTTTTTTATCAGAGGCGGCTCTCCGGGAAAACTCCAGATGTGAGAGGATAAAAGGAGAAGTTATATATAAAAACCCTGCCTGCACAGCTTTGTAACATAGTCTTTTCAAAGACTGAAAAACTGTGCGGGCAGGGTCTTTTGGTTAAACAAGCGTTCCCATATAGTAGAAGCCGCGGCATTCGTCCAGGGAAACGTTCTGCAGCGTTCCGATCATCGAAGCATCTCCCGGGAAATGAACCAGCGTATTGTTGCTCATACGGCCGGTGACAAGAGAAGCGTCCTGCTCATTGATACTTTCCACCAGAACTTCCTGTACGGTATGAAGATGTCTTGCGGTTACCTCGCGGGAAATTTCCTGAACCTCGGCAAGAAGACGGTCAAAACGGTCTTTTACAACATCCGCCGGGATCTGGTCTTCCATGGCAGCTGCCGGTGTTCCGGTTCTTCTGGAATACTGGAAGGTAAACGCGCTGTCGTAACGAACGCGGCGGACCACATCCAGTGTTTCCAGAAAATCTTCTTCGGTCTCACCAGGGAAACCAACGATAATATCTGTTGTCAGAGAAATATCCGGCACTTTTGCGCGGATTCGGTCTACCAGGTCGAGATACTGCTCTTTGGTATAACGGCGGTTCATCAGTTTTAAGATACGGCTGCTTCCGGACTGGAGCGGAAGATGAAGATGGAGGCAGACCTTCTCGCAGTCGCGCATTGCATCGATCAGTTCTTCCGAGAGATCCTTTGGATGTGAGGTCATGAAACGGATGCGTTTCAGCCCTTCAATCTGATTTGCCTTGCGCAGAAGCTGTGCAAACGTCATCGGCTCCTCGAGATTCTTTCCGTAGGAATTGACATTCTGACCAAGCAGCATGATTTCAACAACGCCGTCTGCAACGAGGCGTTTGATCTCTGCGATGATTTCCTCCGGCTTCCGGCTGCGTTCGCGGCCGCGCACATACGGTACGATACAGTAGCTGCAGAAGTTATTGCAGCCGAACATAATATTAACACCCGACTTGAACGGATATTTGCGGTCAACCGGGAGATTTTCCACGATTTTGTCGGTATCTTTCCAGATATCAATCACCATGCGGTCCTCTGTCATGCACCGGACAAGATACTCGCAAAGCGGTAGATATTATGCGTTCCAAAAATCAGGTTGACGAAATGGTAGCTTTTTTTGAGTTTTTCGACAACAAGCGGCTCCTGCATCATGCATCCGCAGAGGGAAATAATCATGCCCGGATTTTTCTTTTTGTACTTGCCAAGCTGTCCAAGACGACCGTAGACACGCAGATTTGCGTTTTCACGGACGGTACAGGTGTTGTAAACAACAAAATCGGCATCTTCGGTCTCCACAATGTGGTAGCCGACGGTTTCCAGAATTCCCTCCAGTTTTTCGGAATCGCGGGCGTTCATCTGGCAGCCGAAGGTTGTGATGCAGGCAGTCAGATACTCTTTTCCGTTTTGTTTTGCACGCTCCGGTACGAGCTGCTGTTTTAAAAGTGCCATAAAGTAATACTGACGCTGCGGTTCTGTCTCCGGCGCCGGAACAGTAATGTCAACATTTGCAAGATCAATACCGGAAACCTCGGCATCCGGAACGTTTCTGAGATCTATCTTCATAAATGAAACCCTTTCTTTTTCAATATAAAATGCTAAGTACAGTAATAATGAGACGGTATAAAATGCCGTGAAAAAAAGACCCGTACAGCCGGATCTTCTTTTTATTTTAGCGTATCTGATACAAAATAGCAAGAAAAACAAGATTGAAAACAGTAAAAATCAGGATATATTTTTTGCGGCAGGAAGCGTCTGCGGCCGTAATCTGGCGATAGGAGATCAGGCTTGCCATAGATGCAATTAAAGTCCCGAGGCCGCCGAGGTTGGTTCCTACAATCAGTTCCGGGATTTCTTTTGTATATCCGGAAAGCAGCATGGCGGCAGGAACATTGCTGATGATCTGGCTTGTGAGGACGGAAAGAAGCCGTTCGTGTCCGGTAATCATCTGTTCCAGATAAATACGAAGCGCTGCCATTTGTTTCATGTTTCCAATAAAAAGAAAGAAAAACACAAAAGTGAACAAAAGAGAGTAGTCTGCTCTGCGGTAAAGGCTGCGGTTCACCAGGCAGATCCCGGCAATCGTGATCAGAAGCAGAATACTATGCGGGAGAAGTTTGGCAACCGTAAGAATACAGCAGAAAAAAAGAGCTGCAAAAACTGCGATTTGCCGCGGATGAGTAATCGCTTTTTTCCCCAGGGAAACGGAAATTTTTTTTCCGGAGAAAAACAGAAAAATGCAGATCAGAAAAAGAACTGCAGCACCCAGAGTATAAGGCAGCATCATAAGCAGAAACTGCAAAAGGGAAAGTCCGGAAAGCGAATACAGATAAAGATTCTGCGGATTGCCGATAGGAGTAAACATACTGCCAAGGTTTGCAGCCATGGTCATAAAGGTGACAAGAAGTATTTTTTTCTGCTCCATATGGCACATTCGCAGAAGCAGAATGCCAAACGGAACAAAGGTAATCAGAGCGACATCATTGGTAATCAGCATGCTGCAGAAAAAGCACAGGGAAATCAGAAGCAGAGCAACCATCCGTTCTGAGTTTACATGCCGGAGAAGACTGGTGCCAAGCCAGTCAAATACGCCACATTCCCGCAGGCCCGCGACAATCAGCATCAGACAGAACAGCAGGATCAGAGTATGAAAATCCAGATAGCCAAGATACTGTGGACCGGGAGGACAGAAAAAGCAGGAAAGCACTGCAAGAAAAAAAGAGACGGTAAGCACTGCATCTTTTTGAAAAAAGGAAATCAGTTTTTTTATCATAAAAATCATCCTTTCATGAATAAGCAGGACTGATGTTGGAAGATCGAGATGAAAAATCAGGCTGCATATTTCGGATACCGCAGATTATTATATAAAAGATATGGAAAAGATGCAAGAAAAAGGTCCGAAACCGAAAAAAATGCGGTTTTTCAAAAAATCGACAAATTTTTCCAGCCAATTCTTGACAATCAACAAAAATCGCGTTAAAATTGCTCCAGTCGTGTAAAAGCAAATTCTGAGAAAAGAAAAAGTAAATGCAGACAAATCGTTTTCAGAGAGCTGCCGGAAAGGTGCGAGACAGCAACGAATCTGGATTGAAAATCATCTTGGAGAAGGAAAGCCCAACGAATCGGCCGTGTATCGTACTATGTGCCGGAATTCCAGTAGGTTTTCACGGGAGTTTCCCGTTACAGAAACCGCGTATGCTTGTGCGTTGTATTCGTGCTTGTTTCAAAGAAGAGACAAGGGTGGTTGCGGGAAAAGAACAGTTCCGTCCCTCGTTGAGGGGCGGATTTTTTTGTTTGTCAGCTGCAAATTCACCCCGGTAATACAGCCTGGCAAAGAATAGATCCTGCTGGAACATTGTACCTGACAGCGGGAAAAGGGAGGAAACATATGAAAGTGTACAAAAAAATCATGAATGGACTGGCATTTGTTGAGAAACTGGTTCTCGTGCTGTCCACGATCCTGATTGTTGTGCTTACGGTGGGAAACGTTCTTTCCCGTAAGGTACTGCATCAGTCCTGGTCATTTACCGAAGAGCTTGTCGTTGCGGTATTTGTCCTGATTACACTTCTCGCAGCAGCGCTTGCTGCCCGTGACGGAGAACTGGTCAATCTTTCTTTGCTGCCGGACCGTCTTTCTGCGAAGGCGAGAAGAATCCTGCTGGTTGTCAACACAGCATTTAGTGTTGCCTTTACCGTAGTTCTGTTTAAATACGGCATGGACAAGGTTCTGACCCAGCTTGCCAACGGAAAGAGAACGTTCGTTTTAAACTGGCCGGAATGGATTTTCTGGTCTTTCGTACCGATCGGCGCAGCCTGCATGACGCTGCACATGATCGAATATCTGATTGATACATTCGTAAAAGCAAAAGAGGAGGGACAGAAAAAATGATCAGTGCAATTCTTTTTCTTTCATTCTTTGTTTTTCTGATCCTTGGTATCCCGATTGGCATCTGCCTTGGTCTGTCTTCGATCTGCGCGATCCTGTACTCCGGTACATCCCTGACCATCGTAGCAACCAATATGTATTCCGGTATCAGTAAATTTTTGCTCCTTGCCATTCCGTTCTTTGTACTGTCCGGAAACATTATGGCAAAAGCGGGCATTTCCAAACGACTGATTCGTTTCGTCGACACCTGCGTCGGCCATAAAAAGGGCGGTATCGCGATCGTATGCGTTATCGTAGCCTGCTTCTTTGGCGCGATTTCCGGTTCCGGTCCGGCAACCGTAGCAGCACTTGGTATGGTTCTGATCCCTGCCATGATTGAGCGAGGCGGATTTTCTGCTCCGTTTTCCACAGCCCTGATGGCGACGGCAAGTTCGATTGCGATCGTCATACCGCCGAGTATTGCATTCGTTGTTTATGCATCCATCACAGGCGTATCCATTGCCGATATGTTCACAGCAGGTATTTTTCCTGGTATTCTGATGGGTGTGGCCCTTGTCATCGTTGTTCTTCTGGAGGCAAAGAAACACAACATTCAGCCGACCCAGAAAAAAGCAACAGCCAAAGAAAGATGGGATGCTTTTAAAGATGCTTTCTGGGGATTCTTAATGCCGGTCATCATCCTTGGCGGTATCTATGGAAGTGTTTTCACCCCGACCGAGGCAGCTGCCGTTTCCGTTGTATACGGTCTGTTTGTCGGAATCTTTATTTATAAAGAGATCAAACTGAAAGACCTGTGGGATCTGATGGTAGATTCTGCCAAAACAACCGGTGGAATTATGCTGATCGTCGCAAGTGCTTCTCTGTTCTCCTTTGTCTGCACAAAGTTTGGTATTGCGCAGGCAGCGTCGGATCTGCTTGGAGCGTTGCTCATAACCAGTTTGTATTCCTTCTGATTGTCAATATCATTTTCCTGATTGCAGGATGCTTTATCGATGCAAACTCTGCGATGTACATTTTCATCCCGATTATGCTTCCGGTCTGCAAAGCCCTTGGCTATGACCTGGTAGCATTCGGTATCGTGGCAACCGTCAACCTGGCCATCGGACAGGTAACTCCGCCGGTTGGTGTCAACCTGTTTGTTGCCATTTCCGTAAAACTGAAAAAAGGAATGGAAGTTACCATTCAGCAGATTTCCAAAGCCGTTATGCCAATGATCGCAGCATCGGTAACAGTTCTGCTTCTGATTACGTATGTTCCGCAGATTTCCACGTTCCTTCCAAAAGCACTGGCAAAAGACGGAGCTTATACCGGAACGGTAGCTGCAGCAACGAATTCCGATACTTCCAGTGGCGATGGTGCGGATGGCAGCACAGCAGGAAATTCCTCCGGCAATGAGGATTACAATGATATCGCTGATTACAGTGACCTTGGATGGGAAGAGCAGACCTGGAACTTTACCTGCTCCACCACCGAGACCAGTACCTGGGCAGAAGGCGGACGTAAGTTCGGCGAGCTCATGGAAAAAGCAACCGGCGGCAAGATCAAAGTCAATGTATACGCCGCAGACCAGCTGACCAACGGAAACCAGTCCGAGGGAATCCAGGCACTGATGAACGGAGACCCGGTACAGATTTCGATGCACAGCAATCTGATTTACTCTGCGTTTGACCCGAGATTTAACGTCGTATCTCTTCCGTTCCTGTTTGATTCGGTAGAAGATGCGGATGCAAAACTGGACGGCAAAAGCAGGCGAAAAATTAAAAGCAATCCTCGATGAGTACGGCCTGCACTGTATGGGAATCGCCGAGAACGGTTTCCGCCAGCTGACCAACAGCAAGCAGGAAGTCAAAACTGTCGATGACATGAAAAACCTGAAAATCCGTGTCGCAGGAAGTAACCTGCTGATGGAGTGCTACAAACGCTGGGGCGCCGATGCGACCAACATGAACTGGTCCGAGACCTACACCGCCCTGCAGCAGAAAACCGTAGAAGGCCAGGAGAATCCGCTGCCGGCTATCGACGCAGCCAGCGTACAGGAAGTACAGCCGTACTGCTCGATGTGGAATGCGATTTATGACTGCCTGTTCTTCTGCATTAACGGAGATATCTATAACAATCTGACTCCGGAACAGCAGAAAGTTGTCGATGAGGCCGGACAGAAAGCCGTCGATTACGAACGTGCGATCAACCGTGCCGGTGACGATGAGATCATGAACCGCTGGCAGAACGAGAACGGTGTCAAGATCACAAAATACGAAGATATGGACATCAATTCCTTTAAACAGGCGGTAGACGGTGTGGATGCGTGGTATCAGAACGAGCTGGAAAGCCAGGGATATGATGATGCAAAAGACCTGATCGAAGTCTTTACAAAGAAAGATACTTCTTCTGCAGGCACATATGATGTAGAAGACAGAAGCGATCTCGACTGGCCGGAGCAGACCTGGAACTTCACCTGCTCCACGACAGAAACCAGTACCTGGGCAGAAGGCGGCCGGAAGTTCGGAGAACTGATCGAAAAAGCAACCGGCGGCAAGATCAAAGTCAACGTATATGCCGCAGATCAGCTGACCAACGGAAACCAGTCCGAAGGTATCCAGGCACTGATCGATGGAGATCCGGTACAGATTTCCATGCACAGCAACCTGATTTACTCTGCCTTTGATCCGAGATTTAACGTTGTGTCCCTTCCCTTCCTGTTTGATTCCGTAGAAGATGCGGATGCCAAACTGGACGGCGAGGCAGGCGAAAAATTGAAAGAGATCCTTGATGAGTACGGCCTGCACTGCATGGGAATCGCTGAGAACGGTTTCCGTCAGCTGACCAACAGCAAGCAGGAAGTAAAAACCGTCGATGATATGAAAAACCTGAAAATCCGTGTGGCAGGAAGCAACCTGCTGATGGAATGCTACAAACGCTGGGGCGCCGATGCCACCAACATGAACTGGTCCGAGACCTACACGGCCCTGCAGCAGAAAACCGTAGAAGGCCAGGAAAATCCGCTCCCGGCTATCGATGCAGCCAGCGTACAGGAAGTACAGCCGTACTGCTCGATGTGGAATGCAATTTATGACTGTCTGTTCTTCTGCATCAACGGAGATATTTACGACAGCATGACTCCGGAGCAGCAGGAAGTAATCGATGAGTGCGGACGTCTTGCAACACAGTACGAGCGTGAAATCAACCGCGCCGGTGATGATGAAATCATGAACCGCTGGCAGAATGAAAATGGTGTTACCATTACCAATTATGAGGATATGGACATTGATTCGTTCAAACAGGCAGTAGACGGCGTAGACGAGTGGTATCAGAAAGAACTGGAAGGCCAGGGATATGATGATGCCAAAGAGCTGATTGATACGTTTACAAAATAGGCAGCTTCGTGAACATCTTTATAAGATTTGCTGAGTTTGCCTGAAAAAATAATGTAACAAACTACATATTTGGTAGAAAATAAAAATCCATCCATGACTTGGAGGTCTCTGGTGAGACTGCTTCCGGGCGTGGGTGGATTTTTTTATTTGAGTTTTCCAGGAAAACAGGTATACTGGATGGTATCAGAAAACGGGAGAGTTGGAGCAATGAAACAGAAAAAAGAACGGGAAAAAGAAATCAGCCAATGGCCATGGATTTCCATGCTGCCGTTCGGAATCCTGGCGGGATACTGGGGAGATAAGGAAGTGCGGATCACGGCAATTTCGGAATATGGCTTTCAGACCCGCCTTGCGGCACCGGCCACAGTTGAGCAGAAAAACGCACCGTGGGAACTGGCATTTTATGATCAGAAAACGGCATCCTACCAGCGGATTCTTCTTCGTGATGCGACTTTTCTGCAGGAAAAAGAGGAAGATTTTGATGTTGTTTATACCTTCACTACGGAACAGGAAGATTATCGAAATGCGGTACAGCACCTTGCCCTGCAATACAGCCAGTATATCCGGTGGAAAATGGAGGACGATGATGCCGCCCTGGCAGAGCATATGACAGGATATCCTGCGGAGCAGGACGCGTTTCATCTGGAAAGCCTGGAAGAGCAGAAGAAGGTATGGTTCTCCGGAATCGGAAAGGAAACATTTGTGACATTGCAAAATGGCTTTGTGGGATCCGGGCAGCCCGGGCAGCCGGTCGAGCTGGCACTCGAACTGGACCGGCCGGAATGGTATACGGCGTATCTTTCGATGGAAAGTGCGGTGTTTTTGATGCTTATTTTCGGAAAAACCAGATTCCAGATCCGCCGATTTTTCACCCAGACCGGCTCTATATAGGAAATGCTTTCTGCCCGCATCTGGCACCAAAAGAAGAGGAACTGTTCGCACTGATGGATAAAGCCTGCCGGGAGTCGTTTGCAGTTACACTGGTCTTTCCTTTCCTGCTGGAAGAAAATCTGTCGGAAACGCAAGCACGTCTGCAGCATCTTGCCAGATGGTGTGAACAAGAGAACAAAACCATCGAGATTGTCGTAAATGACTGGGGAACGGCCCATCTGGCAGCTCAGTTTCCGGTGTTTTCCCTCTGCCTCGGCGTGCTGCTCAACAAGCGGAAAAAAGATCCGAGGATGGCCTATAAGCTGGGAGAACGTATACTGTTTGAACAAAACAGCGTTCATGCGGCGTTTTACCAGGAATATTTAAAAGAAGAATTTCGGATGGAACGGTATGAATGGGAGAGCTGCGGCGATACCAGTACCGGGAAGTTCCCGGAAGGGAAAAACAGTCTTCATCTTCCCTTTTATCAGACCAATACCTCGCAGTATTGTCCAATGTATGCAACGTGTGTCGAAGGAAGCCGAGGAGCCCAAGTGCCGGTGCGGAAGTGTCCCAGATTCTGTGAAGAACAGGCGTTTTTGTATCCGGAGCATTTGCGGATTGTGGGGAGGTATAATTCGTTGTTTGGGGTGGATTTGGATGTGTGGAAAGAATGGAGGAAATGTTGAAGCTGCGTGGAGTGGATCGGGTGGTGGTGAATTTGTTATAGAAGAAAATAAAAACAAACGAGACGACTTATTTATATGGATTTACATAGACATGCGCTCGGATAATATGATTTATCGGTTTTGAAATAATCTTCCTTGAGTGTCTGATGAAATCATGATAGTATGAAATCATAAATAAATGATTTCGCTGAGAAAGGAAATTTTTGATGATAAATAAGAATAATATGGTGGAGCAGGCTACACCACAACAGAAGAAAGTACCAATACAGTTTTACTTAACAGAGGATATGAAAAAAACGTTTGAAAATGTATTGTGTTGCAAACGATACAAATATGAAAGATGTGTTGGTCGATATATTAGATAAATTTTTAAAGTCTGAGGGATTTTAGAGGAAAGTGGAAAAGGAGAAAACACAATGGCGAATAGTGATGAGTTAATTACAAGCGTTGGTAAAAATTCTAATGATACAGCAGCTCTTGTATGGTCTGTTGCAGATGACCTTGTAGGTGCATACAAACCACATGAATATGGTCTTGTTATCCTGCCTATGACAGTAATCAAGCGTTTTCATGATTGCTTACTGCCAACACATCAGGCGGTTCTTGATACATACAAAAAAAGTAGAAAAGCTGGCTGTAAAAGATGGTTTTCTGCGTAAAGCATCAGGCTATCAGTTTTACAATACAAGTCCATTTACGTTCAAGACATTGATTGCTGACCCTGAAAACATTGTAGATAATTTCAAGGCGTATCTGAATGGATTTTCCGACAATGTACAGGATATTCTTGCACGTATGGATTTTGATTCTCAGATTAAGCACATGGAAGAAGCAGGTCTTCTGTATCAGGTAATCTCTGATTTTTGTACAGATAAGGGTGATTTTTCTCCTGAGAAAATTAGTGCGGTTGATATGGGATATGTGTTTGAAAATCTTGTTCGTAGATTTTCTGAATCTTATAACGAAGAAGCCGGAGCACATTTCACAAGCCGTGACATCATCTATCTTATGAGTGACCTTCTTGTAGCTGGCGATGAATCAGCATTTACAGGTGATGGCATTTCAAAGACAGTCTATGATATGACGATGGGAACATCTCAGATGCTTACCTGTATGGAAGAAAGATTGAAACAGATGGATGCGGATGCGGACGTTACTGTATTCGGTCAGGAGTTCAATCCGTTTACATTCGGTATTGCAAAGGCTGATATGCTTATTCGTGGTGGAGACCCTAACAATATGCAGTTCGGTGATACCTTATCTGATGACAAGTTCAGCGGATATAAGTTTGACTATATTATCAGCAATCCGCCGTTTGGTATTCCTTGGAAACGTGAGGAAAAGGAAGTAACGGCTGAATATAAGAAAGGTACAGCCGGAAGATTCGCACCGGGACTGCCAGCAAAAGGTGACGGACAGCTTTTATTTATGCTGAATGGTCTTGCAAAGTTAAAAGATGATGGTCAGATGGCAATAATCCAGAATGGTTCATCTTTGTTTAATGGTGATGCTGGTTCTGGTCCTTCTGAGATTCGTAGATATCTTATTGAAAATGATTGGTTGGATGCATCGTGCAGTTGCCTAATAATGCATTTTATAATACAGGCATTGCGACATACATTTGGATTGTGATGAAGAATAAGCCAGCGATACATCAGGGTAAAGTACAGCTGATTGATGCATCAGGGTGTGCATCTAGCAGACGTAAAAATATCGGTTCAAAGAATGTCGATATCTCAAAAGCTTGTAGAGATTTGATTATTGAAGCGTATGGTGCGTATGTAGATGGTACATATAATGGTGTAGATGAAAATGACAATACAATCATTGTAAAGAGTAAGGTCATGGATGCTATAGACCTTGGCTATAACAAGATTGTAGTGGAAACACCGCAGTTCGATGATGATGGAAATATTATCATGAAGAAAAAGAAACCTGTAGCAGATACATCGAAACGTGATACAGAAAATGTACCATTAGCAGAGGATATTGATGCATACTTTGAGCGAGAAGTAATTCCGTATAATCCACATGCTTGGATTGATAAAGCCAAAACAAAGGTCGGATATGAGATTCCGTTTACCAGAACATTTTACGAATACAAGCAGATTGAACCATCAGACGTGATTGCAGCGCGTATTGAGAAACATGAAAAGAGCCTGATGGCAAAACTGCATGATTTGTTCGGGGGTGAATGATTATGGGAACTGTAATTAGACTTGAAAATGAAATGAAAGATAGTGGGATTGATTGGTATGGTTTAATGCCAGCAAATTGGGAAATTAAACCAATTTATGCAAGCTTAGATGAAATCAATCAAAAAAATAATCCGATTATTACTACAAATATTCTTTCGTTGACCAATACAGATGGTGTTATTCCTTATTCAGAAAGAGGAAATCAAGGTAATAAGTCGAAAGAAAATTATGAAGAATATAAAGTTGTATATCAAAATACAATTGTTGCTAACAGTATGAATATTTTGATTGGTTCAGTCGGTTTATCAATGTATGAAGGGTGTGTGAGTCCAGTATATTATGTATATTGTGCTAAATCTAATGTAGATATTCGTTATATGAATTATCTTTTTCAGATGGAGCAATTTCAAAAAAAAATTGAGACAGTTTGCAAATGGTATTTTGGAGATTCGTTTGCGTGTGTCTTCTCATGATATTCTTCATCAGAAAGTAGCTATGCCACGTTTATCTGAACAGCAAACTATTGCTGATTATTTGGATGAAAAATGTTCTAAAATTGATAATATTATTGCAGAAGCGAACGCAAGTATTGAAGAATATAAGGAACTGAAACAGACTGTAATTTTTGAAGCTGTTACAAAAGGTCTTGATAAAAATGTTGAGATGAAGGATAGTGAAAACTTAATTATTGGAAAAATTCCAAAACATTGGAATATGGCGAAGGTTAAAAATGTTGCGACTAGAATAACGGTTGGTGTTGTAGTTACACCTGCTAGTTATTTTGATGATAAAGGAACTGTTGCTTTTTTACGAGGGATTAATGTTAAGGAGTATGTTATTAATTCTGAACCAATGGTGTATATTACCGAAGAAACAAATGAAGAACTTTCTAAGACAATTGTTCACACAAATGATTTAGTGATTGTCCGAGATGGTGCAATAGGCGTTACGGCTGTTGTACCTAAAGAATATGATGGTTCAAATGTGGTTTCAATGATTATCGTTTCCACAATAGATGAATATAATTCTGATTTTTTGTGTTATGTTTTAAACTCGTATGTAGGAAGATACAGTTTGATTTAACAAGAATTGGGTCAGCATTATCACATACGAGTGTTTTTTCAGTTTCTAATATCGAAATTCCAAAACCTTGTATTGACGAGCAAAATGAAATTGTAAAACAATTAAAAAAGCAACATGAAAAATTAGATTCCCTCATTGCTGAAAAAGAATCTCTTATCAAAGACCTTGAATCATATAAAAAAATCATTGATTTATGAAGTAGTTACAGGAAAAAGAAGGGTGGTATAACCTATGGCTGAAAACGAAAAACAGTTTGAATCCAATATCGAAGCCTTTTAATCTCGCCTGATGGTGGATATGAAAAGGCAACAGATGCTGGATATACTGCATCTTCCGATATGGCGTTGGATATTCATACATTGGTTGGGTTTGTAAAAGCAACCCAGCCAATCATGTGGCAGCGTTTTGAGAAACAGTGTAATTCTGACCCATACAGGAAGTTTTATAAATGTTTTGAAGATGCCGTACAGATGGATGGTCTGCTGTCCGTCATGCGACATGGTTTTAAACATCGTGGAATGGATTTTAAGGTTTGTTATTTCAAGCCGGAATCCACTCTTAATGATGTTGCTGTAAAAAGATATGAGCAGAATGTGTGTCAGTGTATCAGACAATGGCACTATTCGCAGCAGAACAACAATTCAGTTGATATGATGCTTGCAATCAATGGTATTCCAGTGGTTGCGATTGAATTAAAAAATCAGCTGACAGGTCAGACTGTGGACAATGCAAAATTACAGTGGCAGTATGACAGAGACCAGAGGGAACCTGCTTTCTGGTTGAATCATCGTATTCTTGCTTATTTTGCAGTAGACCTTTACGAAGCATGGATGACCACGGAATTAAAAGGTACTGATACATATTTCTTGCCATTCAATCAGGGTTCTAACGGTGCAGGAAACGACGGTGGTGCAGGAAATCCGCAGGCAGAAGATGATAATTATGTGACATCTTATATCTGGGAAAATGTATTACAGAAAGACAGCTTGCTTGATATTATTCAGAAGTTCATCAGTTTCGAGGTGAAGACCGAAAAGAAAGATGGAAAGAATGTTACAAAGAAACGTCTGATTTTCCCTAGATTTCATCAGTTGGATGTAGTGCGTAAACTGATTGCGGATGTGCGTGAGAACGGTTCAGGGAACAATTATCTGATTCAGCACTCAGCAGGTTCGGGAAAGTCAAATTCTATTGCATGGACAGCGTATCGTCTTGCATCTTTGCATAATGATGATAATGAGCCTGTATTTACATCGGTTGTTATCGTCACCGATAGACGTAATCTGGATGCACAGTTACAGGAAACAATTACGGGATTTGACCATACGCTCGGCAGTGTATGCGCGATTGATGAAAAGAAATCTTCTAAGGATTTAAGGGATGCTTTGAATGCCGGAAAGAGAATCATTGTAACAACATTGCAGAAATTCCCGGTCATTTATGAAGAAGTGGATGATACAACAGATAAGCGATTTGCGATTATCGTGGATGAAGCACATTCTTCACAGACTGGTTCCTCTGCAATGAAATTGAAAGCTGCACTTGCAGATGTGTCGGATGCTCTGAAAGAGTATGCGGAACTGGAAGGTAAAGCCGAAGATGAATTGTTGGATGATAATGAACGTTTGGTGCGTGAAATGATTGCTCATGGAAGACATAAGAATCTTTCATTTTTTGCATTTACAGCAACACCAAAAGGTGCAACATTAGAGATGTTCGGTACAGAATGGAATGACGGTTCATATCATCCATTCCATGTATATTCGATGCGTCAGGCGATTGAAGAAGGATTTATTTTGGATGTTCTTCAGAACTATACAACGTACAGAACGTGCTATCAGATTGCGAAGAACACAAAGGATAATCCTGATGTTCCGCAGTCAAAGGCATTGAAGACAATCAAGAAATACGAAGAACTGCATCCGTATAACATTCAGCAGAAATCAGCAATCATTGTTGAAACATTCCGTAATGTGACGAAGCAGAAAATCAAAGGTAAAGGAAAGATGATGGTTGTAACATCGTCAAGACTTGCCGCTGTTCGATATTATCATGAGATTAAGAACTATTTGGAATCAAATGGTTATAACGATGTGGAAATTTTGGCTGCATTTTCTGGTTCTATCAAAGACCCGGATGATAAAAGAGATATTGAATGGACAGAAAGTAAGCTGAATGGTGTGAATGAGTCACAGACGAAACAGGTATTTCATGACGAAGGAAATATTCTGATTGTAGCTGAGAAATATCAGACTGGATTTGATGAACCATTGCTTCATACAATGATTGTTGATAAGAAACTGCGTGGTGTAAAAGCAGTTCAGACATTGAGCAGATTGAACCGTACACATCCAGATAAACAGGATACGTTCATCATTGATTTTGTAAATTCAAAAGAAGATATTTTGAAAGCATTTCAGCCGTTTTATCAGGAGACATCACTTGCTCAGGAAATCAACACTGACTTGATTTACAAAACACAGAAGATGTTGCGTGAATTTAAAATTTACGATGATTCTGATATTGAAAATGTAAACAAAATTTATTTTGATGAAGATAAGCGTAAAGCCAATAAAATTCAGGCAGCAATTACGAATGCTCTTTTACCGATACAGCGGAAATATAATGATTTGAATCAGGAACAGAGATACCAGTTCCGTAAACTTTGCAGAACATTTGTAAAATGGTATGAATATATTACGCAAATTATCCGTATGTTTGATAAGCAAATGCATGATGAATACATTTTCTGTTCTTATTTGGCAAAGGTTGTACCCGCTGATCCCCAAATTCCGTTTGACCTTGGTGATAGAGTAAAACTTAAGTATTATAATCTTGAGAAAACATACGAAGGTTCTATCGGGCTTGTAAAGGAAGAAAAGGGTGTTTATAAAACTGCTAAATTAAAGAAGCCTGTAAAAATGACAGAGACACTTAGTCCATTGGAGCAGGTCATTGAAAAGATTAATCAGCAGTATATGGGTAATTTTACAGATGGTGATAAGGTTGTAATAACTGCATTGCATCAGAAATTGAAAAACAATAAGAAGCTGATAAAAGCTGCAAAGACAGATGGTCGTCAGATTTTTGAAAAGAATATTTTCCCACAGTTGTTCGATGATGCAGCACAGGAAGCATATGTTGAGAGTACGGAAACATATACGAAGTTATTTGAGGATGCCGGAAAATATCATGCTATCATGGGTGCATTAGCTCAGGCAATGTTTGACGAAATGAAGAATGAATAATAATTTGAGAAGATGGCGGCAAATAGAATGATGCGTGAATCTTATATTGATTTGCAGGTGTTATTTTATTTGTCGTTCTTAATGATTTGAAAGAAGGTGTTGGATATGCTGGGTACAGAATTAATAGATAAATACCGCGACAAATTATCATCACCTGATTGTACAGATGATGATAAACATTCTGCCTTATTATTTGCTTTACAGATACCTAGCATCTGTAGCCGAATTGAATATCCGGCAGATAAATATACTGAGTTTTACCAGGAAAATGGTAGACCTATTGATAATAAGCTTTATAAATATTGGATTAGAAATCATAAAGGCAAATTTGAAACATTATGGCGTTTAATTATGAGTGTTGATGAACTTGCAGAAAGAATTTATGGTTTACGAAATCAGTTGACACATGAAGGGTATATCGTTGGAAAAACAACGAAATTCTATTTTACTGATGATTCGGATAAATCCATATTTGTTGATGAGATATTAATCATTTCCATTAAGTCATTTTGTGAAATATTTTTTGATATTGCATATGATGTTTTCAAACAGAATAGAATTGAAATTTCTCCGATGTCTAGTTTGACATTAGAATCTAAAGATGTTGACAACATTTTGAATGATATTTGTAAAACATATCGTGAATTTTGGAAGACACATACGACTTTAGATAATGAATTATTTATGCTTTATGATATGGTTTTTAAGTATGATTCAGATTTATGTGACAATGCAGATTGATTTTTTGCAAAATCTGATAGTGTTTATGTAATTAAGAATTTTGATATGAAATATTCGCAGGTTAATGTTGATAATGAACTGTTTTGGGAAAGAGAAATAGATGTTCCATTTGGAGAAAACAATAAGCTGCACCGTATTGATTGCCATATTACAAAAAGTCAGTATGAGCGTATGAAACAGATACGCGATGATATGGCTGATTTTGAATCGCAACACAGATTTGATATTCGTAAATATCTCTGATAAATTATTCTGTATCAGGACTGTAAAAGAATACTTTTACGCATGACATTTATTAGGTCTGTGACCGCATTGGAGTCTGACCTCTTACGAACTGTAGCAGAATTAAGAAAATGATAAAAAGCGATTAGTTCATTTGAAAAATGGGGGAGAATATGAATATAAAGGATTGGTGAGACAACAGAATATGATAAAAAATTTCATTAGAAGTAAAGAAACCAAAAAGCTGGTGTAAAAGTGTCAGTGTATTTGCGAATACATTGGGTGGAGCGTTAATCTTTGGAATATCTGATGACGAACAAATTGTAGGGCTTGGAAATCCTCAGGGGGATGCTGAAAAAGATAAGGAAATCATTAAAACGAGGTTGACTCCCATTCCGGAGTTTCGGCTTAGATTTGAGCAGGTGAATGGCAAGATTATTAATTATTCTGGATATTTTTAAAGGCGAGGAGACAGGTTGGCCATAAGAAGCGTGCAATGGCTGCCAGCGAATCTGGAGCTGACATAAGATTAAACGCGCAATAGCGAAAGGGTAGGTTTCGACTGCATACGTTTATACAGCTGGATTTTTTTGAAGAGGGATGTAATATGCCAGAAAAGGAAAGGAGAGCACGAAAATGGGAAAAGAATTATTCGACAATATTCCCAGCAAGGTATCTGATTTGCTGTCTGATGTAAAGAATGGACGGATCGGTCTGCCGGACCTTCAACGTCCTTTTGTCTGGAAAGATAATAAGGTTCGTGAACTGCTGGATTCTATGATGAAAGGCTATCCAATCGGATATATCATGCTGTGGTCATCTCCGGATGATTATGAAAATACGGGACATATTGGCAAGAATGAAAAAGTTTATAAACGCCGGATGACCTTGTTATCGATGGACAGCAGCGTTTGACTGCATTACTTGCAGCAATGTATGGCGTGACCATCAAAGATCAGAATTATGAGGAAAGAAAAATCAAAATCTCCTTCAATCCTCTAACGTGCGAATTTGCCGTCTGGACACAGGCGTATGAAGCAATCCAGAATGGATCAGCGAGATTTGCAGCGTGTTTGCGGCGGACCAGGAGCACACTATTTCAAGATTCCGAAAGTCTTTTATCCGATCGGTAAATGAAAGCCGGGAGAAAAACGGGAAAGAGTTGCTTACGGAAGAGGAAGAAGATGTCATTGAAGAAAACATCAATAACCTTTTGAATCTTGGAATTTATTCTCTGCCAACCCTGAAAATCAGTTCAAAAGCGGATGAAGAAGATGTGGCCGAGATTTTTGTCCGTGTAAACTCCGGCGGTCAGAATCTTACGGAAAAAAATTTTATTGAAACTCTGATTGCTGTCTATGATAATGATGTCCATGCAAAGATTAACCAATTTTGTGCGGAATCAAGAGTACCGTCAAATGGAACCGCATTTAATCAGATTCTTCAGGTTGACCCTTCTCATCTGATTCGAATGTCTGTTGGCGTAGGATTTCGGAGAGCGCGTTTGCGATACGCGTATCTGCTGCTCCGCGGAAAGAATTTAAAAACCGGTGAAATTACGCAGGATGTGCGTGAAGAGAATCTGAGAATTTTCAAAGAATCTTTAGACATGGTAACCAATCTCAATAACTGGCATGCCTTCATGAATCTTTTTGCTTCTGCAGGCTATTTGAAAGGCAGCCTGGTGGCATCATCCAATGCGGTAGTTTTCAGCTATGTTTTATATCTGATCGGAAAATATGAGTATAAAGTATCGTCTGTTGAACTTCAGAAAATTATTCGCAAATGGATTTTTATGTCTACGATTACTGGATTTTATACGGGATCTACAGAATCAGAGGTTGAAAAACAGTTTGCTGATTTGCGAGATGTCCATCATGCAGATGAATTCGTATCATATCTGAATTCTGTTATCGGCAACCGATTTACGGATGACTACTTTGTTTATTCGCTGCCAGCCGAATTGAACAGTTCTTCGGCCAATTCACCGGCCTGGTACGGATATATTGCGGCAGTCAATGTACTGGGAACACCTATGCTGTTCAGCACAGCACCTCTGTCACAATACTTTGTATTAGGAGCAAATGGAGACAAAAATTCCGTGGACAAGCATCATATCTTTCCGAAACATTATCTTGAAAAGATCGGGTACGATAATGACCGTGACAGAAACCAGATTGCAAACTTTACATACTTGGACTATACAACAAACATTGATATTTCCGATGAAGCTCCGGCGGAGTATGTCAGCCGGTACCGAGAGAAATTAGGAGAAGAAGGATACCGGCTTGCCTGTGCTCAGAATGCATTACCTGAGAATTTTGAGCAGTTACCGTATCCTGAATTCCTGAAGCAGAGAAGATTATTGATGGCGCAGATCGTCAAAAAGGCATATAACGAACTTGACAAGTAAGTATCTATAAAATGTCTGAAGAAGTGTTTTCGGTTTAAAAAAGAGAAAACAGTTTTGCACAGCACATGCTTTACATTTTCTATCAAGGAGATCATCACAATATGGAAAACCAAACAATCGCTTATTACAACCAAAATGCAGCTTCTTTCATACAAGGCACTGTTTCTGTAGATTTCCAGACGACGCAGGATAAATTTTTAAACGCTTTGCCGGGAAAGAGAGTGCTGGATTTCGGGTGTGGTTCCGGAAGAGACACGAAGTATTTTCTGGGAAACGGTCTTGCTGTTACGGCGATGGACGGTTCAGAAGAACTGTGCAAATACGCCAGTGCCTATACCGGTATTCCGGTAAAAAACATGATATTTCAGGATTTGGAGGAGATGAATCAATATGACGGCATCTGGGCGTGTTCATCGATTCTGCATTTACCGAAAAAAGAATTAAAAATGGTATTCCATAAGATGGTAACAGCGTTGGACACTAATGGGATTATTTATACCTCCTTTAAATATGGAACGTTTGAAGGCGAAAGAAGCGGCCGTTTTTTTACGGATTTCACGCAGGATACTTTTTCTGATTTTATCAAGGATGTGGAGCAGATCCGAATAGAAGAAGAGTGGCTTACGGATGATGTAAGACCGGGAAGGGAGAGGGAAAAGTGGCTGAATCTGATATTGAAAAAGACAGATTTCTAGCAGAACACGCAGATTTTAGATTTCGGGAACAGGTGTGTTATCCAAATGGCGGAATTTCCCGGTTTTATGATAATGGGATAGATATGGTTGTTATTGATGATGGTATCTGCTCTCATGAGCCAAAAGAGCCGGTTTTTCCCTATATGCTGATTACGGAGAAGCAGAATGATTATATGCATCGCTTTCAAAGGGTGTTTCGTTTTCTGGGATATGCGCGGGAAAATCTGGATTCATATCTTGTCAAAGATGGAATTGTCCTGGAAGGCGGTTATATACGAAACACAGGAGATCGGAGCGAGCAGGCCGATGCTTCTCCGCTGGAAATTCATTTCGAAGAGAATTTTTCAAGTGTTTATGGAATGAATGCGCTGAGATATCTGACGCGGGAATATGGAATCTGTGATGAAAATGGAAGGAATTATTTTCTCGATTATTTTGTCAGAACAAAGGATCAGAAATATGCGATCGAAGAAAACGGCCTTGATTACCATCATCCGCAAATTATTGGAGAGGAAAAATATCGCAATCAGCTCAAGAAACAAAATACGTGTGCCCTGTGGGGGATCAAGTTATTTCGCTTTTCCAAAGAGGATTGCGAATTTGCCAGCCGGATCGAGGATGATATCAAGCAGTATTTTGGAAAAGATTCTTCGAATTTTGTGGATGACGGAATCAAAGTTGAAAGAAAAGTTGAGCTGTATGAACATCAGACTGTCAGCCTGCAGGAGATACAAAAGCGCAGAGAAGCGGGTATCAAAGCATTTTTGATTGTGCTGCCTACAGCAGCGGGAAAATCGAAAATTGTGGAAGAAGATTTACGGACATTCGCGGAAGGAAAACAAAAGTTTCGTGGACTGATTCTGGTTCCGGGAGTCAATCTTTTGCTGGACTGGGAAGAGAGAATAAAGCTTCGCTGCCAGAGTTAAAAGATAAGATTGATATTCGAACGTATGCCTTCGCGGCCAGACATTATACGGACACTACACCAGACTATTACAATTATCTTGTCGTGGATGAAGCACATCATGCGGTTGCGCCAGTGCTGAAAAGAGTTGTGCAATACTATCGGACAGATTTTACGATAGGCCTGACGGCGACGGATCAGCGGCCGGATAAAAGGAAGCTGGAAACGGTGTTTGGATCGTATACGACTTCGTTATCTTTAAAAGAAGCGATGGAAAAGGGAGTGGTCGCGAAAGCGAATGTTTACCGGATTGAAACGAATCTTGATCTTTCCAGTGTAAAGTTCAATGGGCGGGATTATGTCAATGCGGATCTGGAAAAAAGAATCCGGGTCACTTCAAGAAATGAGCTGATTATCCAGGTACTTTCAGAGTATTTTACATCCGGCGAAGCGGGCACGAGACAGGGTGTTGTTTTTTGCGTCAATGTTGCGCATGCAAACGAAATGACAAAGCTCCTTAATAAGGCAAATATTTCAGCGGCCAGCTACACAAGACAGACGAAAAATCAAAGTTCTGTTATGAAAGCGTTTAAAGAAAAGGAAATCCGTTTCCTGTGTGCCTGCAATATGATTTCAGAGGGATGGGATTATCCGGAACTCGGCATTCTGGTGATGGCAAGGCCTACGCTTTCCAAGGTTCTTTATCTGCAGCAGGTCGGAAGGGGACTGCGGAAAACGGACACCAAGAAAAATGTGATTGTGATTGACGTAGTCGATGAGTACGGCGCCATGATCAAGCCTGCAGTATGCATTCTGTTTTTGCCAATCCTTATTATGTTCCATTTGGCGATATCACAAAAATGGATTATAAGCCGGGAGACCTGGTGGTGATTGATGGAATGGAAGAGCGGATTGAGCGGATTACAGAGGTGGATATCCATTCTTTTGAAGAAAAATACGGCGATTATCTAAGCCAGGAGCAGGTTGCCAGGGAATATTTTGTGAATACGGGAACCATCACAAGCTGGATCAGAGCCGGAAAATTAACGCCAGAAGTGCAGTACAAATTCGGAAGTAAAACATTATATTTATTCAGTCCGGATGAAGTGGAAAAATATCGGAAGCAGCTTGGAATTAAGGAACACAACGATGCGACCATCAAAGAAGATTTTTTTGCGTTCCTGGAAGAAAGAGATTATTCACTTTCTTATAAAATGCCGTTTCTGCTGGCTTTTATCCGTCATGTGGATTCTATTGGAGATGCAAAAATAGAGGAGATTCTGGAGGACTATATTGCTTTTTACCAGGACAGAATAACCCGGGGACTTCCAGTAGACCGGAGTACATGCCCGTATAATGAAACGATGCTGCAGGATAAGAAAGCAATGCAGAGAAGTATGCTGACCAATCCGTTTGAGAAATTTGAGAGAAAACGGTTCTTGTATTATTCGAAGGATCTGAGTGTAATCTCGATGAATCATGCGCTGTACAGCCAGATGGAAGCAGGGGACTGGGAGCGGGTGAGAAGGCAGATGGAGGAAGATCTGGCGGAGTATTATGCGAAAGTGGAAGGAGCTGTGCTGGTGAAGAGATAGCAGAAAGAATTTCTTCCCCAGAGATTTGATTTGGAAAGGTGCGTGTAAATATAGCAGGATACAAGAGATTACCGGTGGAATTTGAAGATTTTCAGGAAGTTTGAAAATCTGGATTTTACTATGTGGATAAAGCAAAGCTGATTGAACAGCTTTTTGAAAGTAAACGGTAAATTCCGAGTACCTTTTTATCCCACTACATTTATGCCATAATCATACTGACCAAATTAACATAGTCCAAAAAGTTCAGTACTCAACTTTTTAGACTGACTATAATTAAGGGAGGGATGGTATGGCTACGCAAACCAGTCTTATAGCGCAGCAGGTCAGGATCCGGCAGTGGGCAGAACAAATTCGTGCCTGTCAGAACCGTCCGGCGGTCATGGATGTTGACACCTGGTGCGTACAGAACAATCTCACAAAATCTAATTCTCTGAGATTTCAAGAGACGATGTGTTAGATGCGTATGAGGATATGGAAGAGGATGCCGGATTATTAATCCCACATCCACAGAACGAACCGGTCATAGGTGTGATAGATACACAGTTCAATGAAAAAGTGTATTTTCACGAGTGGGTTGAATATAAAAATCTTTTGGATCCTAATATTCCTCTGTCCAGGAAAGATTATGAACACGGAACAGCTGTCAGCTATATTATCATAGATGGTCCACAGGGAAACCCGGAGCTTGCGGATGGCTGCGGCAGATTTCGCGTAAGACATTTTGGAGTGGCAACAAATAACGGATTTAGTTCTTTTACTGTTCTGAAAATGATCCGAAATATTGTTGCGTCTAATCGAGATATTAAAGTCTGGAATTTATCGCTGGGGTCAAAGCTTGAAATCAAACCAAATTTTATTTCGCCGGAGGCTGCAGAGCTGGATCGTATTCAGAGTGAATATGATGTTATTTTTGTGGTAGCAGGTACAAATATTCCGGCAGGAGTTACCAAAAAGAATATGAGAATTGGATCTCCGGCAGATTCCCTGAATTCTATGGTGGTTAATGCTGTGGATTTTGCAGGAAACTCTGCTTCTTATACCAGGATTGGACCTGTTCTGTCGTTTTTTCATAAACCGGATGTCAGTTATTATGGTGGTGATGGAACGGTCTATACAGATAAAATGGTGGTATGCAAAGACGATATGGGAGCAGCATACGTAGCGGGAACTTCATTTGCAGCGCCATGGATTTCACGTAAACTGGCATATTTGATTCATATTATGGGATTAAGCCGGGAAGTGGCGAAAGCATTGCTGATTGATGCAGCTGCCGGATGGAATCGAAGAGATGATATTTCACATAGAATCGGATATGGTGTTGTGCCAAAGCATATTAATGAGGTTTTAAAAACACCGGATGATGAAATACGTTTCATTATGACAGGGGCATCGGAGGAATATGAAACTTATACTTATAATCTGCCAGTGCCTGTTGTAGATCATGCGCACCCGTTTTATGCAAGAGCTACCCTGGCATATTTTCCACAGTGCGATCGCAAACAGGGTGTTGACTATACGAGTACAGAAATGGATATTCATTTTGGCAGAGTTGTTGCCAAAAGAGGGTCAACCATGATTAAAGCAATTGATGACAATCGACAGTCTGAAGAGAAACAGATTACTTTGTACGAAGAAGATGCAAGAAAAATGTATCGCAAATGGGATAATGTGAAACATATCAGTGAAGAAATAAAAGAAAAAAGGGTTCCCCGAAAGGCTTATGATTCTGGGTTATGGGGACTTAAGATTAATACGAAAGAACGTTTGCAGAAAAGAAAAGATTCTCTTCCGTTTGGTGTGGTTGTAACGTTAAAAGAGATGAATGGAGTAAATCGTATAGACGATTTTGTGAAGATGTGTCTTGCAAGAGGTTGGCTGGTTCAGAGACTTGATATTGAAAATCAGCTGGATTTGTATGCTAAGGCGGAGGAAGAGATTGAATTTGAATGAGGCGCAAGCGAAAGGATTTAACTTATGAAAATCACATCAGGCCTCGGCTCCATTGACGACTATCCCCGTTACGTCCGCGCCGGTGCAGACGAGCTGTTTTGCGGTTACGTTCCATTTTCCTGGTCAGAAAAAATACGGAACGGTTCTGCCGCTGAATCGGAGAGAGGTTTTAAACTATAATGTACAAATTGGATCGTTCAGTGAACTGGAAATTCTGGCCAATATGGTGCAGAAATACCAGAAGCCAGTACATCTGGCGTTCAATTCGCTGTATTACCGGCCGGAACAGTATGAAGAAATTACGCAGATCATCCAACAGTGCCGCAGCATAGGGTTTGACAGTTATATTCTTGCGGATCCCGCGCTGCTTGTGTACCTGCGAAAAGAAAAGATCGACTGTGAGGTGCATCTGAGCGGGGATTTGGGAACGGTGAATTCTGCGATGACAGAGGTTTTTGCGAAAGAATACCCGAAGAGGATCATTTTCCAGCGCAAAAATACGATCTCGGAAATGCGTGCAGTGATTCGGCATATAACTGCGCAGAAAGAAGCCGCTCGAAAAGAATGGACTTATCCAACGGAGTTCGAGGCATTTGCTTTGAATGAACTGTGCCAGTTCAGTGGTGCTTTCTGCAATTCCCTGCACTGCGATGAAATGGGATATCTTTGCCGGGTTCCTTACTGGAAGAAACCGATGTCGCTTTCAGAATCTAAATTAGAAAAACAAGAAAAAAATCGTCCGGGAGAAAATATTTCTATATCCGAATGGGATTCTGCATCAGAACTGACGAATCCTGTATCGGAAGATGGTTACCTCTGCGGCGCAACCGGCTGCGGCCTGTGTACATTAAAACAGCTTTCCGATGCTGGAATCACTCATCTGAAGCTGGTAGGCCGGGGAAATTATACCGATTTTATGGAGCGTGATATCCGAAATCTGCGCCGCACGCTGGAGATTCTGGAGGATTCTTCTACGGAAGAAGAATATATCCGAGCGATGAAAGCAGAGCTCTTTCCAAATGGATGCAGTCACATGTGCTATGCCAGATAAAATATGTCAATTCTTTCTGAATCTAAAGAGATAGTGGAGAACGTAATGAGAAATGTTTTCCCAGCACGCTTTAATAATTGACATAATGATGAATCGTCTTCTGCGTGATTATTTATAATAATTACGAAATGCGACGAAAATCAACCAGACGCTGCTGAAACGGATCGTGGCCGTAGCTTCGATTGCGATCGCGTGCAGCAAACTCTTTTTCTGATTGAAAAACTAGAGTGTGTTTGAAAAACCATTTCCGCAGCCTGCACGCCCCACTTTGCGGTATATTTTGCCTCATTCAGTCGCCGTAGCCCGCTACGCCTCCTTCATTCAGACAAAATCTCCCACAAATTGGAACATGCAGACTACGAAAAGCCTTTTTCAAACACACTCTAGCGCTTTGCACACAAACTTTAGTTAGAAGCGTATCCCAATTGTTCTTATTGACTAAATATTTCCTCAGGGAATACAATATAGAAAAAGTAAAAAGGAGGGATACCATGCAGGCACTTTCAAAGAAAAAAACCGGTGATATCTGTACCATCAAATGGATGTTTGGAATCCCTGATGTTCTGGATTTCCTCCGAAGCCGTAAAATCAAAGAAGGCAGCACCGTACAGGTCATCCAGAGAATAAACGGTGGATTGATCCTTGGCATGGATGGAAAACGGATTGCAATGTGTGATGCAGCTGCAGACCGGATTCAGGTATGAAAGGAAGAAAAATCAAAATGAGCGGAACCTTGGAAGAGGAGCCGCTCATTTTGATTTTCCAAATACCCACAAAAGAATTTTCGTAGATAAGTGTGCAGACTGCGGAAATGATTTTTAATAAATACGCGCCAGGAAGTTTTCAAGCTTTTCTTTACATAGAACCGTTGCGAAACAGCCGCCAGATAGAGTAAAATAGAGCAGATCTTAAGAAAAAGGAAGTTGGAATTTTATGACATTATTAGAACAGATACAAAAAGAACATGCCGCTGCTTTTACGCACGGCGGAAAATTTCATGCGGATGATGTGTTCTCTGCGGCACTGCTTCTGCATTTTAATCCGCAGCTTACTATCCAGCGCGGAAATCGTGTGCCGGAGGATTTTGCCGGGATTGTTTTTGATATTGGAAGAGGAGAATACGACCATCACCAGAAAGACAGCCGGATCCGGGAAAACCAGGTTCCGTACGCGGCGTTTGGCCTTTTATGGGAGGCACTTGGCACAGAAATTTTGAGTCCGGAGATGGCTGCGCAGTTTGACGAGAAGTTTGTACAGCCGCTCGATCTCAATGATAATACAGGAGAAAAGAATGAACTCGCCAGTATGATCGGCATGTTCAATCCGGTATGGGATGATAACAGCGGAAGCGATGCTGCTTTCCTGGAGGCGGTGGCAGTGGCCGGACGGATTTTGGAACATAAATGGGAGCGTTTTCGTGCGGATGAGCGGGCGGAGCAGCAGTTTGCAGATCTTCTTGCCGAACACAGGAAGCGGATCGCAGCGGAGAAAAAGGCAGGAACAATGGATGAAAAGATTCTGATTCTGTCGGAATTTTTTCCATGTCAGAAACAGCTTTCCGCGACTGAAATTGCATTTCTGATATTCCCATCGAACCGCGGCGGTTACTGCGTGCAGCCGGTTCGAAAAGAAAATTCATTCAATTACAAGTATGATTTCCGGAAACATGGCTTGGCCTGGAAAAAGAAGCACTGCAGGAAGCGACGGGGCTTTCCGGTGTGTCTTTCTGCCACAAAGGAGGATTTCTTCTCACCGCAGAAACGCTTGACGATGCCGTCGCTGCCTGTCGCATCAGCCTTGCGGGAGTGCCAAAAGCACCGGTTCTGATCCACATCGGTACCGATGCGATTGATGCGGATGACGCGCTTTTGCGGCAGATGCCGGGCATGGAGCATGCAGTTATTCTTCATAAACCGCTGCTGGAGGCCCCGGAACTGAACATCTGTGGCAGTTATGCCATGTCATCACTTGAAAAAGCAGAATGGAAGATACGCCTGCGGGAATACCTGTCGGACTTGTTAAAAGAAAAGCCGGAGGCTGTCTGTGTCAGCGGTGATCTCTTTGCGGCCTATCCGGTCATGCACCAGCTCCGCAAGAAACATATTCCGGTTCTGACGGTATCAGAGCAGAATGGAAAACGGCTTCTGATCCGCATTCCGTCCGGTTCCTGAGAATTTACAGAGAATCTCTCTCAATTTCACGCGTTAAACAGAAAAATTCCTCAATATGTGATTTGTTTCTTTGCATCTGATGTTGTCTGTGATACAATATAGAAAATACGTGAAATTTTTGCACAATGAAAACGAATGATATCATTTTTGGTTTATCTTCAAAAAAAGAGGCCAGACTTTACAGGAACGATACATTTTTGTGATTTCATCCGAACGGCCTCAAAAGCAGAAAATGGCAGGCAGAAATCGACAAACAGCAGAGAGGAGAGCAAAACATATATGATTTCAAAGAAAAAATTTGGCACAACGGTAACAGCGTTCGGCGTGGCAGCTGGAATGCTTCTCGGTTCGGCTGCACCGGCGCATGCAGAGGAGACAGCGAAAACGGTGCAGGAAACGCAGAAAGATCAGGCGGATGCACCGGCCACGCAAAGTGAAACGGAAAACGGAAACACAGAAGAAGCCGTTGTTCCGGCTGTAGAAACACAGGAAACCGAGACACCAGCAGAAGAACCGTCCGTACCATCTCAGGATGAAAATGCCGCTTCCACAGAGGAGCCAGAAGTACCGGAAACGCCAGAACCGACAGAGGATCCGACTCCAACGGAGACACCGGAAGACCCGAATCCAGGCGAGATGCCGGAGCCATCTCCAAGTGAAACCCCGGAACCAACTCCAGGCGAAACTCCAGAACCGTCGGTAACGCCATCCCCAAGTGAAACGCCGACTCCAGTCCCGTCCGAAACCCCGGAACCAACAGAAACACCGGTGCCAACCGAGACGCCTGCACCAGCCCCGACAGAAACACCGAAAAATGATGAGACACAGGCGGATGACTGGATTCAGACGATTGATTACGGAAAATATATCAGCTCCATGAAAAAAGATCTCCGCGCAGGTTTCGCACAGGTCGACAAAGCGTACGCCTACGCAAAGGTCGATACCAGATTAAACGTCCGCGAAAGCGGTTCCACCAGCGCACGGATCGTGGGAACACTTCCGGCAAAGGCACTCTGTTTTGTGATCGCCGATGCGGATCAGGAGTGGGTTTATATTGAATCGGGCGACGTCCGCGGTTTTGTCCGTACGGATTATCTGCAGCAGGGAAAAGAGGCGCTGGAATATGTAACCGGCACCAGAGAGGATCAGATGAAACTGGCGGATCAGGTGATCGATCCGTCTGAAAATGAAGCCTTTCCCTATAAAAAAGAAACGGTTTATGAAGTAAAAACCTCAACCGGAAACGGTATTATCACATTTGCAAAACAGTTCGTTGGCAGACCATACGTCTGGGGTGGAAACTCCCTGACGGACGGTATTGACTGCTCTCATTTTGTATGGCAGATTCTGACCCGTTGCGGTGCGTACGACGGTGAATATACGATCTCCGGCGGATGGCGCAGCCTTGGAACGGAGGTTGCAAGCCTGGATGAGGCACGCGCAGGCGATGTTATTGCTATAATGGCCATGTGGCGCTGTATGACGGAGAAGGAAAAATTGTAGAAGCGCTGAACGAAAACGCCGGTATCACCTGCGACCGCCCGGTGGACTGTGACACGATTCTGACGATCCGTCGTTTTGCAGCCGACGATGAAATCGGTGGAACGAACGCAGAAAAGATCTGGAATTACTTCCTGATGCACGGATTTACAAAAGAAGGAGCCGCCGGTATTATGGGAAATATTGCAAACGAGGCATCCACAGACCTCAATCCGACACTGCTTGAGTATGGCTCTACCAGCCGCACAAGCCTGAGCGGAGAGCAGTACACGAACCTTGTTGATGCCGGAATCATTTCCCGTGACGAAGTGATCAGAAGTTCCCGTTTTGGCCTTTACAGTGGCGGAAGATATGGATATGGTCTCTGTGGTTTTACAGATCCAACGATCAAAGAGTATCTGTGCCGATATACCATTGATCTTGGAAAGAGCCTTGGAAGCCTGTCCGGCCAGCTCGACAGTCTGATGGCCTACCTTTCCGACTACAATCCGAATCTGCTGGACAGACTGAAAAATGCCGAAGATGTTGACACCGCAGCAACTGCCTTTATGCGTGAATACGAAAAATGCGCAAACCAGAGCACAACAGCAGAAACTGCGTACAACAGCAGCAGAACAGATCTACAATGTTATGGAATCGTATGATTCGCCGGTAGATGTAGAATAAACGAACAGATGATGAAAACGTGTTAAAGAAAGTCCTCCACAGCAGAAAGATTCTGTGTGGAGGACTTTCTTACAGTAAAATAATTGAATTTATGTATGATTTTTTACTTCCAGCTTTTCAGTTTTGTCCGCTTCTGGAGTCTGCAGCAGAATTTCTTTACAGGCCAAAAGAGAAGGACTCACATAATCACAAAATGGAAAAAGCTCTTTTGTATACGGTGTCAGATCCGGGATCATGCAGGAGATGGCACCAGCTGCACGCGCGGCCTTCAGACCATTGATGCTGTCTTCGGCTACTATGCATGCAGCAATCGGAACTTTCAGAAGAGACGCTGCTTTTAAGAAAATTTCCGGATCCGGCTTGCTGTTGATTACCTCATCCCCGCAGACTGAAGCATCGATATACTGGTCAATGCCAGACTGTTTCCAATAGTCTTCCGCAATGCGCCGCGTTGTAGAAGTAGCAACGGCAACTTTGATCGAATGCTCTTTGAGCCAGGAAAGAAACTCATGAAGCCCTGGTTTTTCCGGGACACCGTTGCGTCGAATATAATCGTTTAGATACGCCGTGCGGATTGCGCGTCCTTCATCGTATGTCACCTGTCCGTGAAACCACTCCTCAAACAGCTTTCTGCTCCGCGGAAGCGCACTGCCGCGCATCTGCGAAAGATGTTCCTCCGTGAGCGTAAAATTCAGCTCCCGGGCAGCTTTTTGCCAGCCCTCTTTCATTACAATCTCGGTGTCAAACAGGATACCATCCATATCGAATAATACTGCCTTTATCATAAACATGACCTCCAAAGCACTTCTGTATTTTCAGTTGCTTAAAAACTATGTTCAGTATACGAAAAATCCAGAAAAAAAGACAAGCCCAAGAGACAAACAGAAGACCACAAATTATACTTGACTTCAACCTAGCTTGAAGTGATATGCTGTCAAAAAATGACAAATCAGGAGGAATGACAAAATGGAAAAGTCAACGGTTTATTTTACCGACTTTCGATGTCCGGTTGGAACGAGTCAGCTTGACAAGCTGAAAAAGCTCTGTATTGCTGCTGGCATCAAAGACATTGATATGGAAGGCAAATTCGTCGCAATCAAAATGCATTTTGGCGAACTGGGAAACATGGCGTTTCTTCGTCCGAATTATGCGAAAGTGGTTGCAGATCTCTGTAAAGAGCAGGGAGGCCTTCCGTTTCTGACAGACTGCAATACGTTATATCCGGGCAGCAGAAAAAATGCCCTGGAGCATCTTGACTGTGCGAATCTGAATGGATTCAATACCATTACCACAGGATGCCAGATTATCATCGGAGATGGAGTGCGAGGAACCGATGAAATCGAAGTTCCGGTTGTCAACGGAGAATATTGCAAAACAGCATTGATTGGCCATGCAATCATGGACGCAGATATTTTTATCAGTCTGAGCCATTTCAAAGGCCATGAAGCAACGGGCTTTGGCGGTGCACTGAAAAATATCGGTATGGGATGCGGAAGCCGCGCCGGAAAGATGCAGCAGCATGCCAGTGGAAAACCGGCGATCAATACGGATGTCTGTCGTGGCTGCCACCGCTGTGCAAAAGAATGCGGAAGCGATGCAATTTCCTATGTGGATAAAAAAGCAGTCATTGACTATGACAAATGCAAAGGATGCGGCCGCTGCATCGGTGCCTGCAGTTTTGATGCGGTTTACAATCCAAACAGCAGTGCAAACGAGCTTCTCGACCGGAAAATGGCGGAGTATGCACAGGCTGTCTGTCATGGACGTCCGTGCTTCCATATTTCTCTGGTACAGGATATCAGCCCGAACTGTGACTGCATGGTGAGAACGATGCTCCGATCCTGCCGGATATCGGAATGTTTGCAAGCTTCGACCCGGTTGCTCTTGATCAGGCGTGTGCCGATGCCTGCCTGAAGGCAACTCCGATCGAAAACAGTCAGCTTGGCGAGCATCTTGCAGAGCGGGATGGCATTGCCACCACGATCATTTCAAGGATTCCAATCCGAATATTGAATGGCAGGCAACCCTTGACCAGGCAGAGAAAATTGGTCTTGGTACGAGACAGTATGAACTGAAACGTATCAAATAATAATTCAAAAATGCTTTATGGCAGGTAAACAACGTGGAAAGCTCCAGCTTCTCGGATGAAAAATCAACGAGAAGCTGGAGCTTTTTGCGATCAGATTTTATTTTCTTCAGAGATAACAACGTTTTTTCATCCATTATATGGATAATGGTTTCACGGAAAATCTTGTCACACGGGAGAACGTAAGCCGGGAAAAAGACCGGATTCGAATCGGTGACAGGGGAACCCTAAAAATAGATGGTGTTTCTCCGGAAAAGATTCAAATTATTCCATGGGACTGCATTGCGGTATGAAAACAGAGCAAAAGACTGTGCAAATGAATTTATGATTTGCACAGTCTTTTGCTTTATACGTTGCTGATCATCGAAAGAAATGTCTTATGAATCCTCATATCCGGGTCGAGCTCCGGGTGGAAGGAGAAGGCCATCTGGTTTTTATATTTTACACCGACAATCCGCTCTTCCACAACCGCGAGCACTTCCACGCCGTTCCCCACAGATGCGATATACGGCGCACGGATAAACGTCATCGGCACTGTTCCAATGCCCACAACCGGTGCTTCTGTGTGGAAGCTGCCTAACTGTCGGCCGTAGGCGTTCCGCTTGATGCACATGGGAATCGTGCCGAAATACTGCTCTGGCTGTCCCTTCATCTGTCCGTCGATCGTTTCTGCCAGAAGAATTGCACCGGCACAGGTTGCGAGGACCGGCATGCCGTTTTCAATCTGGCTTTTCATGATATCGAACATGCTAAGCTCTTTTAAAAGCTTTCCCTGAACGGTACTCTCGCCGCCCGGCAGTACAAGTGCATCGTAAGGCTCGGCAAGATCGCGGGCCTGCCGCAGTTCGATGCATTCGGCGCCAAGCTGTTCTAATACTTTTTCATGTTCTGCAAATGCGCCCTGCAATGCAAGCACTCCAATTTTCATTATTTTCCTCTTTCTGCCATCAGTAAGGCGATTTCCTGCTCGTTGATGCCGACCATAGCCTCGCCGAGATCAGCGGAGAGTTCTGCGATCCGTTTGGCATCGGTGTAGTTGGTAACAGCTTTTACGATGGAAGCGGCACGTTTTGCCGGGTTGCCGGATTTGAAGATACCGGATCCGACGAAGACGCCTTCTGCTCCGAGCTGCATCATCAGCGCTGCATCGGCAGGCGTTGCCACACCGCCGGCTGCAAAGTTGACAACCGGGAGACGGCCGTTATCATGAACATACTGAACAAGATCGTATGGAACCTGCAGGACCTTGGCTGCCTCAAACAGCTCATCCTCACGCATTGAGGTCAGTTTCTGAATTTCGCTGTTCATTTTTCTCATATGGCGGACCGCCTGTACGATATCGCCGGTTCCCGGCTCACCTTTGGTACGGATCATAGACGCTCCCTCGTTGATCCGGCGGAGTGCCTCGCCGAGATCCTTTGCACCGCAGACAAACGGTACTTTGAAATTTCGTTTGTTAATATGGTAGACATCATCCGCCGGGGAGAGAACCTCACTCTCGTCGATGTAGTCGATTTCGATGGCTTCAAGAACCTGTGCCTCTACAAAGTGGCCGATGCGGCATTTTGCCATAACCGGAATGGAAACGGCTTCCTGAATGCCGCTGATCATCTTCGGATCACTCATACGGGAAACGCCGCCGGCTGCACGGATGTCTGCAGGAATCCGCTCCAGTGCCATAACGGCACAGGCACCAGCTTCCTCGGCAATATGCGCCTGCTCCGGAGTGGTAACGTCCATGATCACGCCACCCTTTAACATCTGTGCCAGTTCTTTGTTCAGTTTGTATCTCTCATTTGCTGCTGTCATAATAAGTTCCTCCGTGTCTGAAAAATTTTAGTTCCTGTTTTAGCTTTACTTTTGCTCTGCCACACAGTATACTGGTAAAGTGACTATAAAAAATTGCCAAAACAAATATATTCAGTAAGGTCAGATGAGAGGAGAACGGTCGGATGCTGACGTATAATTTTGCGAATATAGGGTCAGATTCCCTGTATGAATATTTATATAAATGTATCAAAAATGACATATTGCTGGGAAATATCCGCCCTGGAGAGAAGCTGCCGTCGAAACGGACGTTCGCGAAAAATCTGGGTATCAGCGTCATTACCGTCGAGAATGCCTATGCGCAGCTTGTTGCGGAAGGCTATCTGTATTCCATGCCAAAGCGCGGATTCTATGCGGCTGATCTGGAAATTGAGGATTCCATGCGGGATGCGGTGCCAAAAGAGATCCTGCAGGTAGCAAACGGGGAGACTTCCTATTTTGCGGATTTTTCCAGTAACCAGACGGACAGCGAGATTTTTCCGTTTACAATCTGGACGCGGACGGTGCGTGCTGTCCTGAATGACAACCGGATCCAGCTCATGATCAATTCCCCGTGCGCCGGGATTTTAAAGCTGCGCAGTGCGATTGCAAAATATCTGCGAGAGTTTCGTGGAATGCAGGTGCTGCCGGAGCAGATTATTGTCGGCGCAGGAACGGAGTATCTGCATAACCTTCTGATTCAGCTTCTCGGAAACGATCTTGTTTATGGAGTAGAGGATCCCGGGTATCACAAAATTGCGCGGATTTATGAGAGTATGAAGGTGCGGTACGAGCCAGTGCCGCTCGACCAGGACGGTGTTTCGGTGCAGGAGCTGGAAAAAAGATCGGTTGATATTATTCATACCTCCCCGTCCCATCACTTTCCAACCGGGACAGTCATGCCGGTCAGCCGCCGTTATGAACTGCTCGGCTGGGCAGCAAAATCAGATCATCACTATATCATTGAGGACGATTATGACAGTGAGCTGCGTCTCGGCGGAAAGCCGTTTCCGACACTGCAGAGTATCGACGTTTCGGACAAGGTCATCTATATGAATACGTTTACGAAAACACTTGCCTCCACGGTACGGATCAGCTATATGGTGCTTCCGCAGACATTAGCGGAGAAATTTTATCGCGAGCTGTCGTTTTATTCCTGCACCGTCTCCAACTTTGAGCAGTACACACTGGCAGAGTTTATTGAGAATGGCAGTTTCGAAAAACATATCAACCGGCTGCGAAACTATTATCAGAACAAACGAGATCTGATTTTACAGGAACTCGAAAAGAAGCCGCTCGGTGATTACGTGACCATCGAGGAGGAAGAAGCAGGCGTTCATTTTCTGATGCATCTTCGCACGGATTTGAAAGAAGAGTCGATTGTCACGCAGGCGAAATCCCGTGGTGTGAAATTAAAGCCGCTCTCCGGCTATTACGCGGATGCGGCGGAGGCAATAAAGCAGGAAAATACGTATGTCATGAACTATTCCTCTATCGATCCGGCTGCAATGGAGCGGGCGGCGGGAGTGCTGCTTCATATTCTGCGGGCGCATATGACGGAAAACACATTTGAGGCAGAGATGAAAAAGAGCCAGGAATAATCATAAATTGATCCACAGAAATAACTGCAGGGAATGAGCTTCTCTGATGCCCAGCAGTTTCTATTACAAACTCATAAAGGAGAAAAGCATATGATGAATCGTGAAATGATGGAGCTTGCCATGAGGCAGTCTGCGGAAGATATGGGGTGCCGCGTGGAAGATTTCAAGGCGGACAAAAATGTTGTTGTTCCCATAAAATTAGGAAAGAAGGCCCGCAAATATTTGAAAGAGCCTATTACCTGCAATCTGGTTTCCTATGGAAATAATATCATGGCGGCTTCCATACCGGAGACGATGGATCTGGTATCTGCGTATGTAGACAAATTCGAATTTTACCACTGTTTTGAGACACCAAACATGCATTGGCTGAATGAACGTTTAGCTGAAAAAGGTCACAAAATATGTTTCATGGCAGAATACTATCTGCCGGACATCAGCCGGATACCGACTCTTTCCTGCGCCTATGAGACACGAGTATTGACACAGGAAGATTTTGCGGATTTGTATCGACCGGAATGGAGCAATGCGCTTTGCGAAGATCGGAAGAATCTGGATGTACTTGGCGTCGGCGCATATGATGGAAGTACGCTGGTGGGACTTGCCGCCTGTTCTGCCGATTGCGACGATATGTGGCAGATCGGTGTGGATGTCTTGCCGGAATACAGACGACAGGGGATTGCCTCTGCACTGACAAGCAGACTTACAAAAGAGATCATAAACAGGGGAAAAGTACCTTTTTACTGTACCGCCTGGTCTAATGTCAGATCTGTAAGAAACGCTGTCAAAAGCGGTTTTATACCGGCATGGGTAGAAATGACTGCAAAACCGGCAAATATTGTTGATGAGATGAATTTATGAAGGAACCTTCCCTGTCGATTCCCGCTGAATCAGCTGTGCATGCAACAAATACGTACTGATTGGGATGTGATTGAGAAGACTTGACAATGCAAAAAATCCACTTTTTCCGAGCTCCAGCCGATCTTGTCTGATGGTTGTAAGGGGCGGTGACGTACAAGCAGCAATCGGCAGGTCATCAAATCCGATAATGCTGATATCATCAGGAATCTGGAATCCCAGCTGCTGACATTGCGTGAGCGTTGCACTTGCCAGGGTATCCTGGTTGCAAATAATAGCAGTGATTCCATTTTCCAGGAAACGGGGAAGGTGCTTTTCCATACATTCTGACAGATAATAAGAACAGCCGATCGTAGCAGGAGAAGTCTTCAGTCCGTGCTGGTGCATGGAACGGAGAAAGGCAGCATGGCGTGCCTGGAGAACCCGGGCACCGAGGGAACTGCTCAGATAGGCGATCTTCCGGTGTCCAAGTCCTGCAAGATAAGAGACGGCAAGTTCCATTCCCTCCTCATTATCAATACCTACATAAGCGGTGGAAGGATTCCCTACCATATAGTTGTCGAAAAGAACAGCCGGTGTGCGGCTGACCTTAAAGTCCTGAATCCAGGGATCGCTCAGGGAAAAGCCGACTACAAAAGCTCCTATATAATCATGCTCCAGCATAAAAACATCATATTGCTGGTTTCTTTGCGCCTTAATATCAACGGGTACAATTTCAACATCAAAGCCTGCAGGTTCTGCCATCTGACGAAAACCTACCAGGATATCATAGGCAAAATGATGCGGTTCCTGATACCGCATATTTTCTTTTTCTATTATAATACAGACTTTTTTTGTTGGTTTCTTATAACGCCGCAGCTTCGTATAACCCAGAGCCACGGCAGTTCCAAAACCTGTTTCCGTAAAGCTTCGCTGATATCAGGCGCGTCATTGAGCGCTTTGGATACCGTGCTCTTGGAAACTCCCATTTTATCAGCAATATCCTGAATGGTAGTCATAATCGGCAATCCTTTCACAAAACAAAAAATGTAAACTCCCCCAGCTATCATGATGGAGTTCTTTTAACGCTATTATATGAAGATTGCGGGAGTGCAAAGCACGTAGCAATCTGGTATCAAAGGGGTCAAAAAACCTTTTGCCCCCGTATCATTATATAAAAACATAAGATAAAAAGCAATCCATACCGTGAAAAAGAAATGTTTCGCTAAGTTTCGAAAAAAGAAAGCATCCTGCACAAAAATCATCCTGAAAATTATCTGAATTTTACGAAAGCGCAGGGAAAAATGGAAATTGATTGACGAAGAAATAAAAAAGGCTTATAGTAAAGTTACGAAACAATACGAAACAAAAAGTGATCGTGTTTCTTACAAGGATGCAAAAAACAGTTTTAGAGCTATACGGGAGGAAAATGAGATGGAATTTAGCGGTGTATACCATAAAACTTCAGAACAGATGAGTTATGCCCTGGATGAGGACAGACTGATTGTCAATATCAAGACAGGATATGATGTAAAACAGGTTTTTATCCATTACGGAGATCCTTATGAAGCCGGAATTTTGGGCGGAAAAGAAAAGTGGATCGGAAAAAGAGAGGAAATGATATATAAAAAACGTCTGCCTTATCAGATCTGGTGGACAACAACGCTTCTTCCGGAATACAAAAGATGCAAATATTATTTCGAGCTGCGGACGGAAAAGGAAGTCTGGTATTATTTTGAGGATGGTTTCCTGACAGAAGAACAGCTCCGGATGGATGGCCGTATGCAGCAGTGCTTTATTGTACCTGGATGAACCCGGCAGATATCAATCGCACACCGGCATGGGTAAACGAAACGATCTGGTATCAGATTTTCCCGGATCGGTTCTGCAACGGGACACCGGAAAAAAACGGAGATGATATCACACCCTGGAGAAATCACGGAACCGTAACAAACGAAGAAAAATTCGGAGGAAACCTGGAAGGGATCCGTCAGAGATTATCGTATCTGCAGGAACTTGGGATTACCGGTATTTATCTGAATCCGATCATGAAAGCAGAGTCCAACCACAAATATGACACGACCGATTATACAAAAATAGATCCGTTTTTTGGCGATGCGGATACAATGAAAGTGCTTTGCAAAGAAGCACATGAAAAAGGAATCCGCATTATGGTAGATGCAGTGTTTAATCATAGTGGAAGAAAATTTGAGCCGTGGATAGATATCCTGGAGCATGGAAAAGAGTCTCGTTATGCGGACTGGTTTATGGTAGAGGACTGGGAACAGGTTCAAAAAAGGGGAGACACCAGAGACCGACGGTTCTATTCCTTTGCATTTACAGACGGGATGCCAAAGCTGAACACAAACAACGAAGAGGTGATACAGTATTTCTGTAAAATCTGCGAGGACTGGGTACGGGAGTTTGATATCGACGGAATTCGTTTCGATGTAGGAAACGAAGTGTCGCACAGGTTCTTAAAGCGGATAAGAGAGCATTTAAAAACGATAAAGCCGGATATTTATCTTCTGGGGGAAATCTGGCATGATGCAAGCCAGTGGCTGCAGGGAGATGAATATGATTCTGTCATGAACTACCCGCTGCTGAGCGGAATCCATGATTTCTTTCTTGATAAAACAATGAAAAAAGAAGAATTTGAATATATGGTAAACCGTTGCTATACCATGTATATGCAGCAGAATAACGATGTACTTTTTAATCTCCTGGATTCCCACGATACCGAGAGGCTGATGAACCGTTTTCACGATCTGGACAAGTTCTACCAGCAGCTTGCAATCCTTTTTACGCTTCCGGGAAGCCCCTGTATTTATTATGGAACGGAGATCGCAATGGAAGGCGCTCATGATCCGGACTGCAGAAGATGTATGCCTTGGAGTGAAATTGAAAGCGAAGAGAATCAGAAAAAGATTGCAACGATGCGGAAACTGATCATGCTTCGAAGAAATGAAAAAGTGTGCAGAAGCCTGCATTTCCATTTTCCGAATGGTTATGAAAATGATCGGTGTGTAGAGTATATTAAACTAGACGAAGAGGGAAATAAAATCGAAGTTCTGCTCAACGCATCGGATGAGGAGATAAAAGTAAAAGGAGACGGGGAAGTACTTTTTGCCCGGGAATTTGATGGAGAGATACTTGGTGTAAATGGAACGTTAATTCGCAGGATGTAAGGGTTTCACCTGTTAGAAATATGTGCAGACAGGCACAAAAAAAGCATGTTTTCTGGAAAAGCCACCGGAAAACATGCTTTTTTGATCTCTTGCCTCGCCAAAAACATAAGTAAGGAGCCATTTTTCGAAGGAAAATGAGCGGATTACGAATGTTTTTGAAGATTGCGTGAGTGCAAAGCACATAGCAATCTGGTATCGCAGTGATCAGACGTTTAAAATACCGAACGACTGCAGCAGCAGTGCGGCAAGGAGCACGGGTGCAATAAACTTCACCATGACGATATACAGCCTCTTTCGACCGAACTTATATCCTCCCAGCGTCACCTCATCGATGATGACCTGCGGCTTTACAACCCATCCGATCAGAATACAGGAGAGAAGTGCGACAAGCGGCATCAGAAGGTTATTGCTGATGAAATCCATGACATCCAGGATCTGAGCCGTTGCGCCATTTGGAAGCTTCAGTTCAAAATAAAGCGCATTGTAGCCGAGGCATACGATGATACCGACGAGACATGCATAAACGGTTACAATAACCGTGCTTTTCTTTCTGCTGATGTGAAATTTGTCGATCATACAGGAAACAATGGATTCCATGACCGATACGGAAGATGTAATGGCTGCAAAGGAGACCATAAGAAAGAAAATGGTTCCGATTACGCCGCCTGCTGCTCCCATGGACTGAAAGACCTTCGGCAGGGAGACAAACATCAGACCAGGGCCGGCAGACATACCCTCTGTCCCCATAAAGGTAAATACGGCAGGAACGATCATCAAACCGGCGAGCAGCGCAACAATGGTGTCGAAAATTTCGATCTGGTTGATCGATTTCATCAGGTTTGTTTCTTTTTTTACGTAGGAACCGTAGGCAACCATGATACCCATCGCAACGCTGATCGAAAAGAAAAGCTGTCCGAGTGCATCGACAAAGACGGTGAAAAATTTCTGCAGCGTCATTCCTTTAAAATTCGGAACGAGATAAATTTTCATACCCTGCAGTCCCGTACGGACTACACCGTCTGCATCGGTATGGGTCAGTGTCAGCGAAAAAATGGAAATTCCGATGATTAAAATCAGAAGGATCGGCATCAGAATTTTGCTGTAGTTTTCAATTCCCTTATTGACACCACGATATACAACGAATGCGGTAAGAAAAAGATAGATTCCCAACCACACAATCGGCTGCCATGTACCGGTAATATAGCCGGTAAAGTAACCATCCTCGGCAGCAGCAGTGCCATGTCCGGTGAGAAACACAGACAGGTATTTTAATACCCAGCCGCCAATGGAGCAGTAGTAAGGCAGGATGACAACCGGCACGATACTGGCGAGAAGGCCAAGACCGTTCCAGCCCGGGTGAATTTTACCGTAAGCGACAAGCGGACTTTGTCCGGTTTTTCTTCCGATGGCAATATCAGTTGTCAGCAGGGTAAATCCAAAGGTCAGAGCCAGTACGATATAAACTAAAATAAAGGTTCCGCCTCCGTCTTTTGCGGCAAGATAAGGGAAACGCCAGATATTTCCCAGTCCAACCGCGCTTCCTGCAGCAGCAAGCACGAAGCCGATCGATCCGGTAAAGCTGCCGCGCGTATGTTTCTTTTCCATATAAGATACATCTCCTTATTGATAGACTGACTGTTTTTAACAGCCGAATACTTCTATTATAAAGTTCGGACGATACTTCGTCAACCAGAAGATCTATAGATTGACAATTTCGATTAGTTGTACTATCATCTAATTAGTTGTATATGCATCTATTTGAAACAGATCGAGAATGGACAGGAGGAACAGAAAAATGGATCCAACAGAACGGAAAATAACAAAAATAGCGCGGGAAGCCGGGAAATTTACGGTGCAGGCAATGAAAGAAGAAGGCATCGGTACGGCAGAATTTGACTTATCCATCTGGTGCGCCATCATCCGGGCATCACCCAGACGGAAGTGCGCGAACAGTTAAAGATTGATAAAGGGGCCGCTGCAAGGCGCGCTGCAAGCCTTGAGACAAAGGGATATCTGATCCGAAAACCGAATCCGTGGGACGGCAGAAGCCAGCTTCTGTATGCTACGGAAAAAGCAGAATCCTTGAAAAATTCCAAAGCGGAAATTGAAACATTCTTTTACGAATGGCTGCTTGCAGAGCTTCCGGAAAAAGAGGCAGAGAGCTTCTGCGAAACACTGGACAAGCTGTACTGGAAATCGAAAAAAGAACGGCAGAATCATTTTGCGGAACTTTCAGAAATTTTAAGGGAAAAAGCAGATAAAACAATAAAAGCAACAGCAGAAGGAGGCAGCGGCGATGAAGGATGAATCCTTTCGCCCGAACCGGGTACTCTCTTACTTTCAGGAAGAATGGAAAACTCTCTTCTTTGTTGCGGTTTCCGGTCTCATCTATAACCTGGGACTTCTTGCAGGCCCCTGGTTTGAGGGAAAAATGACAGGAAAGCTGGTTGATCTCCTCGGCGGCACAGGAACCTTCCACCAGATGCTGATGCTGGTCACGGCCTATGTCGTGAGTATTGGCATTGTGCAGGTTTCCCGCTATTTCAAACGGTTCTATGTCAGAAGATTTGCCAACAACGTCAACCGGCATATGAAGCAGATTCTTTACGGAACGCTGGTTCGCAAAAGCCGTTTGGAGCTGGAAGCGGAAGGTACCGGAAATGTACTGACGAAGGCCATTCTCGATGTAGACGATTGCGTAGAAGGAATGCGGAAATTTACAACGGAAATCTTTGATACTGGTGTTGCTCTTCTCGCCTATGCGTGTATGCTGCTCTGGTACGACTGGAAACTGGCTCTTCTCTGCATGATTTTCCCGCCGGTTTCTACGTGATTGCCGAAAAGATGAAGGTCATGGTACAGAAAACGGGCGCTGCCTATAAGGTACAGTCGGGTGCATTAAGTGCTGCAACCCTGGACCGTGCGACAAATGCCATCACGTATCGTGTCTTTGGCTGTGAGGAGGACAGAAAGGCCGCTTATGAGGAGAATCTTTCGGCTTACGAATCTGCCGCTGTGCGCGCCAAAATCTGGAACACAGCTATGCCGCCGATTTATCGTATGATCTCGATGACGAGCATTCTGTTTATCCTGTATTTTGGAGGCAGGAACGTCCTGCATGAGGGTTGGACACCGTGGACCATTGCTGTATTTACCACATTTTTGTCCTGCTATACGAAGCTTGCCACCAAATCATCGAACGCAGCAAAGCTTTTTAATGCGGTACATAAAGCGCAGGTTTCCTGGAAACGAATCAAACCTCTGTTGCAAAATTCGAAAGCCGAACCGGAGCTTCCGGCCGCAGCACCTGCAGAGCTTAACGTCGATCACCTGCATTTTGCTTATCCAAACGGAAAAGAGATCATCCATGACCTGTCGTTTCAAGCGTCTCCTGGCCAGATCATCGGTGTGACGGGACCTGTCGCATGCGGAAAGTCAACGCTTGGAAAGACTTTTCTCTGCGAGTCGCCGTATGAGGGAAGCATCACCTCGGCGGAAAAGAACTTGGAAAAATGGAAAAAGCAGACCGGAACCGCATGGTCGGTTATCTTGGCCATGACCCGGAGCTGTTCCATGGAAGCGTGGAAGAGAATATCCGTCTCGGGGGAAAAGAGGGCGCAGAGGAGATGATCCGAGTCGTCTGCCTGGAAGATGAAGTGAAAGCAATGGAAAACGGAATCCATACCCTGGTCGGAACGGGCGGTGTCCGCCTCTCCGGTGGTCAGGCGCAGCGCCTTGCCCTTGCGCGAACCCTGTACCACAAACGGCCGGTTCTGGTTCTCGACGATCCGTTTTCGGCACTCGACAAAGAGACGGAAGCACAAATTTTTTTAAATTTAAAGGAGCTGGCAAAAGACTCTATTATAATCCTCATTTCCCATCGCCTCTATCTGTTCGACCAGATGGATCAGGTCATCTGGATGGATGAGTGCCATACGAAGGTCGGCACACATGAGGAACTCCTTGCAACGGTTCCGTCCTACGCAGAGCTCTGCAGCAATCAGACGAAGGGAGGCAGCTTTTGATGCAAAAGAAAGAATCTGTATTGCGGGTAATCAAAGAAACCGTTCGAAAACACGGCGTTTTATCAGCCGCACTTTTGGGAGTCGTCTGCGGTGCGGTTATTTTCGCACTGCTCCCGCCTCTTGTGCTGGCACAGCTGATTGACCTTTTGACAAAGAAGCATACCCTCTGGATGGAAGGAATTCTGCTGTATTTCGGACTTCTTGCCCTGACGGGTCTTCTGGAGTCGGCACGAGAGAGTCTTCTGACGGTATTCGGCCAGAAAATTACACATGCACTCCGAAGCAGTCTGATGGAAAAGTTCGGACGCCTTTCCGCCAACGAGCTGAACCGCCAGGAGCCGGGCGCTCTCGTATCAAGATTTGTCGGTGACGTCGACACAGTGGAAAACCTGTTTACCTCCGGGATCATCAGTATGTTTGCCGATGCGTGCAAAATCTTAAGCATTCTTGCCGTCATCTGGGTGACTAATCGTGGACTTACGATTGTTCTGATTATTTTACTCCCTGTTCTGTTCCTCTTTACCCGTTATGTTCAGAAAAACATGCTGGCCTCCCAGATTGCCAACCGCCGTGCAGTCAGCCGTGCCTCGGGTCACGTTCCAGAGACGCTGCACAACATCCGTACCATTCACTGTCTGCAGAAAGAGACGTATATGGAGCAGCAGTATGCGCACTATATTGATGACAGCTACAGCGCAATGGAGAAGACCAATTTTTACGATGCCGTCTATTCTCCGGTCATCCTGATTTTAAATGCCATTGTTGTTGCTGTTGTCATGCTGCTTTCGGCCTCCGGCAATCCGACCGTTTTAAAGCTGTTCGGCATGTCCGCCGGAACCGCCGTTGCTGTTATAAACTATATTTCCCAGATCTTTGCTCCGGTCGAAAGTCTTGGTATGGAAATCCAGACAATTCAGTCTGCGTTTGCCGGTATGGAAAGAATCAATGAATTTTACAGCCTGGAAGAGAAGAAAGAGCCGGCTGCGCTGACTGAAAATACAGATTACGGCATAGCGGCTGAGCTAAAAAATGTGACGTTTGGATATGACGAAAGCCAGGTCATCTTAAACGATGTAAGTCTGCAGATCAAAAAAGGCGAGCAGGTAACACTTTTGGGACGAACGGGTGCCGGAAAGAGTACTATTTTCAAACTGCTGCTCGGTTTATATGAACCACAGAAAGGAATGGTTCTGATTTGGGGTGTTCCATCTGTCGATCTGCCGGATGCAAAAAAACGAAAGGTTTTCGGCTATGTGGAGCAGTCGTTCCACATGGTGCGGGATCGGTAAAAGACAGATTACTTTGTATGATGCAAAGATTTCGGATACAGATGTAAAAAAAGCAGCAGAGCTGACCGGACTTGCAAAGACCATCGAGGCGCTTCCGGACCAATATGATACGATCTGTACACAGGATCTCTTCTCACAGGGTCAGTGGCAGCTCCTCTCGATTGCCCGTGCAGCCGCAGCGGAGCCTGAAATTCTGCTCCTCGATGAGATTACCGCAAACCTTGATGCAGAGACGGAAAAAATGGTATTAAATGCATTGCAAAGGGTTTCCAAAAACCGTACCGTAATTTCCATTTCCCACCGAACTATGGCAGAAACGGGACGCGTGATTCCAATTTCATAATTTCTTTTCGTTCATTAAATTTTTGAAACAAAGCGTGCCGGATGCATTCTGACAAAAAAAGATGCGCCGACACGCTTTCTTTGTCCCGCCAGGCAGAACAAAATAGAGCGGAGGAGCGAGTTTCAATTGACACAAAAAAGGGGAGCAAGTACAATAAAAGTAACGAAAAGAGAGGAGGCGGTATTCAGTTGAAAAAGAGAAAATGGAAATTCCGCATCGCAGGCGGCGCTGTCACGCTGCTGGGCATCTATCTGATGGCGGTCGCTACGGAGAGACGATCACACTCACCATCGCCACGGTTGTCCTGATTTTCGGCATTGCCATCTGGTCCATGGCAACCCCGGAGAACTACAATTCCATGACGGATATGATTGCCATGATCTCCATGGAGAAGCCGCGGAAAATCGAAGAATTTTATGAGGCTTACAAGAACGTCGATACACCGTTCGGTTCTGCATGGCTTGCAAAATTCTACACGATGCGGCAGAAAGCACTCGTTTTCGGACCGGACGCCAAGGGAGAATATCTCTACTTCTGGCTGACCAAAGACGGTCATGTCGGTTATTTGGGATATTCCTTCATCGAAGGCTTTATCAAAAAGAAACTCACCACACCCGTGTATCCGATTCATGAAGATGTTGCAGAGAACCTCGCAGACCATCTAAGCTACCATTCCGATCTGATGATGTTCCAGAGCGAATTAAAAGCGAATCTGGAGCATTTCGTCAAAACCGGAACGGTACAGCCGTTTCAGAAGATTTCGGCGTCCCAGATTTACACTTTCACGGAGGATTACCGCCTGACGGGCCAGCATTTCGATCTGGAGGATACAGACGGAAACCTGGTTTACGAGATCGACAGCACCGTGCCGCTGAAAACATTTTATATCTACGATGCGATGCACACCGAAATCTTCCGTATGACGAAGGAACTGCTCCACGCGCTGCCGACGTACCGTTTTTATCTGTACGGCGAGCCGTATGGTGTGTTGAAAAAGCAGTTTGCACTCGTACGGGATCAGTTCTCGATGGAACTGCCGGAGGGAAAACTGGAACTCCGGGAATACGCCGGCTCCATCGGCCACAATTACTCGGTAAAACTGAACGGAACTATGATCGGCGCCATCGTCGACAATATGGATCTTACCGTCGGAAACATCATGTTCGACAATGCGTTTCTGATTGTCTACGATGCAAAATATCTGCCGCAGCTGACCGCACTCGCTGTGATGGCGGCAAGAGAACTGGCACGCGACAAGGACGGCGGTCTTTCCAATCGGTCCTGACAAAAGAAAGAGAGGGGAATCTATGAGAAAAACGACAAAATTGTTTTTGGGTTTTACAGCAGGACTTCTGCTTCTGTGCGGATGCTCGGCGGCAGAAGAAAAGTTAGGGTATGAAAACGCGGATGTGGCAAAAGAAGCCCTTGCATCGGCTTCGTCCGTCCGCATGCGCTGTGATCTGGATAACGTTGACGCTTCGGGAAACATTTATGCGGATGAAAAGGCTGCCGCGTATATGAAAAACAGCGGTCTCTTTGATCAGACCTGGACGATCTCTATTTCCGGCGAAGAATGGTTCCATATGAAAATTGTGACGGACGAAGAAATCAATAAGATGACAAAATCCGCTACTACCTATGCATTCTATGATCCGGACAACAACCTGCTTGGCTATGCACAGGAGCGCGTGACGACACCGGATCAGATGCCGGAAGCGTATTACATTATTTTTCTCGATGCAGATCTGAACGAAAAACCATATTACGCATCAGAGGATGGACATACCATTTATACAGAGGCGGAACGGTGATCGGTTCTGCGAAAAAAGAGATGGACTGGTCCGGTTCACAGTGCAATCTCTATGTGAACCTGAGGATAACGGTACGCAGGTGATGGATTTCCAGGATAAATACGCCTTGCTCGATATGATGTACGATGAGGCAAATGAGTATTACAAAGATAACAAGTAAGGCGGAGGAAAAAGACAGTTGAAAAAGAGAATATATACAGCCGCTGGTCTTTTTCTTGCCGCCGCTCTGGTGCTTGGCGGCTGCGGAAAAGAAAAAGTGCCGGAATCTGAGTTTGCAACTGCGGATGAGGCAAAAGAGGCGCTTACATCGGCAGAAACCATAGAAATCTACTTTGACCTGTATGGAAGTAAACGAAAGACGAAGATTGTGGCAGACGGAAAAGTGGCGGGCTATCTTCAGAAGAATACGGTCTATATCAACGAGGAGGAGTGGTTTTCGATTGACTATGTGGAGGATGAGCCCATCAATGACAGAGAAGGCTCCGGCACGACGTACGGCTATTACGACGCATCCGGTACGTGTCTTGGCTATGCGCAGGAGCAGTATGTGGATACCTCCTATGGAAAAGATACAAGACTGATTTTCCTTGATGTAGATGAAACGCCGCTCGATTACCAGAGTTCGAGAAGCGGCAGGATTCTGTATGATGAAAATGACGAGGAGATCGGCAGCGGAAAGATCGGGCGATCAGGGGTCAGTCTTCTTGACCAGTGGTACACGAATCTTTACTGTGCCGTCTTTAAGACCGAGACGGACGGCACGCGGCAGATTGATTTCATGGACCGGATGGCGATGCTGTGGCGTCTGGAGCGCGATTACCGCTCAATTGACGACAATCCTGTCAACACCGGCGTGCAGATTTATGAAACGGTTGCCGTTGTTTTTGTGCTGATCCTGTTGATTGGTTCGTCTTTCTCAAAATGGAGACAAAAAAAGAAAAATTAAAGGGAATGCTCGCTTCCTGGACGGCTGGTTTTGAGAAAAAACCACTGACAGGAAGGGGGCATTTTATACGCTTGTGAATCTTGCACAATTTCTGGTTTCATGCTAAAATTGTGCAGGTATGACGTTTGTTATACTTCTTATATTTATTCTTGAGAAAAGGTATGAAATACAAATGAACGATACAGAAACAAAAAACACAGCGGTAAAAGCGCCGGCACTGATGTCCACGCGGCCTGTGACAGCACAGGATGCGCTGGATCAGTGTGAGAAGCTTTCGCCTATGATGGTACATTATTGCCAGACGAAGACGGGCTTGACTGACCCGGCTAATACCATTTTGTTTTACCGCTTAGGTGATTTCTACGAAATGTTCTTCGAGGATGCCACCCTGGTATCCAAAGAACTTGAGCTTACGCTGACCGGAAAGGACTGCGGCATGGAGAGCGCGCTCCGATGTGCGGTATCCCGTATCACGCTGCAGAAGGGTATATCAACCGTCTTGTAGAGAACGGCCATAAGGTTGCGATCTGCGAGCAGATGGAGGACCCAAAGCAGGCAAAGGGCATGGTAAAGCGCGAAGTCATCCGCGTTGTCACACCGGTACGACGCTGATCCCGCAGGGACTTGATGAGACGAAGAACAACTACATCATGTCGATCGTCTGCATGGAGGGATGCTTCGGTATCTCTACGGCAGATATCTCCACCGGCCAGTGCCTCGTCACGGAAATGGACAAGCCGCGCCGCCTGGTGGATGAGATCACGAAGTTTATGCCGGCTGAAATCATCTGCAATCAGTCATTCCTGCTCTGCGGGATCGATGTGGAGGATCTCCGGACCCGCCTTCATATCTGCGTGAATGCATTGGAAGACTGGTATTTCGATGATGACATCTGCCGCCGTACGCTGCAGGAACAGTTCCATGCTGCTACGATGGAAGGCTTGGCATCGCCGATTACAACTGCGGAACAATTGCAGCCGGTGCGCTGTTCCAGTATCTGCACGAGACACAGAAATCGGATCTGTCTCACATGAACTCGATTACACCGTATGTGACGGACAAATATATGCTGATCGACAGCTCCAGCCGCCGGAATCTGGAACTGGTGGAAACGCTGCGGGAGAAGCAGAAACGCGGCTCCCTCCTCTGGGTTCTCGACAAAACCCGCACGGCGATGGGCGCGCGTCTTCTGCGAAGCTACGTGGAGCAGCCATTGATCGACGAGGATGAAATCAATGCAAGACTCGATGCTGTAGAGGCTCTAACGGGGCAGGCGATGCTCCGCGAGGAAATCCGTGAATACCTCCGTCCGGTTTATGACCTTGAGCGTCTCGTCGGAAGAATCAGCTACCAGTCCGCGAATCCGCGTGACCTGATCGCCTTTAAATCGTCGCTGCAGATGCTGCCTTACATCAAGCAGCTCTTAAACTCGTTTGACGGCGGCGCTTTGGCGCAGATTCAGGAGGATCTCGACCCGCTGGAAGACCTCTATCAGCTTGTCGATGCGGCAATCGTGGATGATCCACCGTATCTGATGCGCGACGGCGGTATGATCAAGGACGGCTACAACGAGATGGTCGATAATTACCGTCACGCCAAGACCGAGGGCAAACAGTGGCTGAGTGAGCTTGAGGCAAGTGAGCGCGAGAAAACCGGCATCAAAAATATGAAGGTCAAATACAACAAGGTATTCGGCTATTATCTGGAGGTCACGAACTCGTTTAAAGATCTTGTCCCGGATTACTATACGAGAAAACAGACGTTGACGAATGCGGAGCGCTACATTACCCCGCGTCTGAAGGAACTCGAGGATACGATTCTCGGTGCGGAGGATAAACTGTATGCGCTGGAATACGATCTTTTCTGTACGGTGCGCGATACGGTTGCCGGTGAGGCGGAGCGGATTCAGCGCACGGCGCAGGCTCTGGCACGGCTCGATGTGTATGCATCACTTTCCTACGTTGCCGAGCACAACCACTATGTGCGTCCGAAGCTGAACAGCCGAGGAAAGATTGATATCAAGGACGGCCGTCACCCAGTGGTCGAGAAGATGATTCCAAACGATATGTTTATCGCAAACGATACCCTGCTTGACAACGGTGACCACCGCGTTTCCGTCATCACCGGACCGAACATGGCCGGTAAATCGACGTATATGCGCCAGACGGCCCTCATTGTGCTGATGGCACAGATCGGTTCGTTTGTTCCGGCTTCGAAGGCAAACATCGGTATTGTGGACCGGATCTTTACCCGTGTCGGCGCATCCGATGACCTGGCAAGCGGCCAGAGTACGTTTATGGTTGAGATGACGGAGGTGGCAAATATTCTTCGGAATGCAACCTCGAACAGTCTGCTGATTCTCGATGAGATCGGAAGAGGAACGAGTACGTTCGACGGTCTTTCGATCGCCTGGGCGGTGATTGAGCATGTGGCGAATCCGAAGCTGCTCGGCGCAAAGACACTGTTCGCTACGCATTACCATGAGCTGACTGAGCTTGAAGGAAAGCTTCCGGGCGTGCACAACTACTGTATTGCCGTCAAGGAAAAGGGCGACGATATCGTATTCCTGCGTAAAATTGTACAGGGCGGCGCAGATAAGAGCTACGGTATCCAGGTAGCGCGTCTTGCGGGAGTGCCGGAGTCAGTGCTCTCCCGGGCGCAGGAGCTGGTGGAGCAGCTGAGCGATGCCGATATCACTGCTGCGGTCAAGGATCTGACCATGCAGAAGAAACCGAAGGCAAAGCCGGTTCACTACGACGAGGTCGATATGGCACAGATGTCGCTGTTCGATACGGTGCAGGACGATGATATCATCAAAGAGCTCTCGGAGCTTGATATCTCGAATATGACACCGATGGATGCTTTAAATACCCTGTACCGTTTCCAGGGAAAGGTGAAAAACCGCTGGAAATAGGGGAATACTGGATCAGAACATAAGTTAGAATCAATCCGAAACAGAAAGGAACAACATGGCTACCATAGCAGTACTGGATCAGAATACGATCGATAAAATTGCGGCCGGTGAGGTCGTGGAACGGCCGGCTTCCGTGGTAAAGGAGCTGGTGGAAAATGCAATGGACGCCGGTGCGACGGCGATCACCGTGGAAATCCGCGACGGCGGTATCTCGCTGGTGCGGATCACGGACAATGGAAGCGGCATTCCGGCCGAACAGGTGCCGCTCGCTTTTCTGCGCCACGCGACGAGCAAGATCCGTTCCGTGGAAGAACTCGTGCAGATTGCATCTCTTGGCTTCCGCGGCGAGGCGCTCTCGAGTATCTCGGCGGTTGCGCAGATCGAGATGATTACGAAAACGCCGGATGCGCTGACGGGAACGCGGTATGTGATTGAGGGCGGCGCGGAGAAGGCCAATGAGGAGGTCGGTGCCCCGACCGGAACAACCTTTCTGGTCCGGAATCTTTTTTACAACACGCCGGCTCGTCAGAAATTCTTAAAAACGCCGGTTACGGAGGCGAATGCGGTGACTTCTGTGGTGGAGCAGCTCGCTCTGTCCCATCCGGGCATTTCGTTTAAATACATGGTCAATTCGCAGGTGAAGCTTCATACAAGCGGCAACCGGAATTTAAAAGAACTGGTCTATAATATTTACGGCCGCGACATCGCGCGGGAGCTGATCGAGATTCACTCGGAAAGCCCGCTGATGACGATTGATGGTTTTATTGGAAAACCGGTGATCTCGAGGGGAAACCGGAATTTTGAAAATTATTACGTGAATGGACGGTATGTGCGGAGCAAGCTGCTCGCCCGTGCGATTGAGGACGGATATCAGACATCGATGATGCAGCATAAATATCCGTTTACGCTGTTCTATGTCCAGATGGATGGAGAGGCGGTGGATGTCAATGTGCATCCGACGAAGATGGAGCTTCGTTTTTCCCATCAGGAGGAGATTTACCGCCAGATGCGTGATATGATCTCGGATGCGCTGAATCACAGGGAGCAGATTGTGAAGGTTTCGCTTTCTTCCGACAGGGAACGGAAAGCAGAGGAAAAAGCGGCACGGAAAGAACAGATTGTTGTTCCGGAACCGTTCGAGCAGAAACGGCAGGTAAAAGAAGGCTTTGCACGGCAGTCCCTTCCGGTGGAGCCGGTTTCCAGCCAGAGCAGAAGAATGCCAATTTTCCCGGAGGTGGAACGAAATGGATACCGCGCAGCGAAAACGTATGTGCCGGTTCAGCAGATGACGGGAATGACGCGGGAAGAGGAAGAACTGTTTGAGCCGGGTGCAGGAAACGTGCCAAAGACGGCAGACCTCTCAAACGCGGACGCAATACAGCATCAGCAGGAGCCAGATGCAGCTCCAACGGTATCTTCCATGCCGGAAGAATCCTCATCTGCATCTGCATCTGCTTCGCCTGAGCCAGAAGGCAGATGCAGCTCTTTGATGAGCAGTTTCTTACCCCGGAGGCAGAGAAATCGCACCGCATCATCGGCCAGGTTTTCGATACGTACTGGCTGATTCAGTACGGCGAGAATCTCTACATCATCGATCAGCATGCCGCGCACGAAAAGGTACTGTTCGAGCGGATGATGAAAAATTACCGGGAAAAGAACGTCACCTCCCAGATGGTGAGTCCTCCGCTGATCGTCTCCTTAACGCCGCAGGAAGCGGATCTTGTGACCCGTTACATGGACGTTTTCCAGTCCTTCGGCTACGAAATTTCCCCGTTCGGCGGAAAAGACTATGCGATCAACGCCGTGCCGCACAACCTGTACGGTATTGCGACGGAGGAGCTGTTTATCGAGATTCTCGACAATCTTGAGGAGGTCCGCGAAAAGCCGCTGGAGATTTTAAAAGACCGTCTGGCGACAATGTCGTGCAAGGCCGCCGTAAAGGGCAACAATCATCTTTCCTATGCAGAGGCTGAGCAGCTCATTGCCGAGCTTTTGGCGCTCGAAGATCCGTATCACTGCCCGCACGGCCGGCGACGATCATTTCCTCTCGAAACGGGAACTGGAAAAGAAATTTAAGAGAATTGTGTAGGTGATTTTTTTGAAAAAACCTTTGATTATCCTGACCGGTCCGACCGCTGTCGGTAAGACGAAGCTGTCGATTTCGCTTGCCAAAGCGGTAAATGGGGCCATTATCTCCGCGGATTCCATGCAGGTCTACCGCCATATGGATATCGGATCTGCCAAAATCCGCCCGGAGGAGATGTGCGGCGTTCCGCATTATCTGATCGATGTGCTCGATCCTTCCGAAGAGTTTCACGTCGTGAAGTTTGTGGAACTGGCGCATGAAGCGATGGAAAAAATATACGCCGCCGGACAGATTCCGATCGTGACGGGCGGCACCGGCTTTTATATCCAGGCGCTTTTAAAAGAAGTTGATTTTACGGAATCGCACGGTGAACTGCCGATCCGGAAACAGCTGGAAGAAAAAGCAGCAACGGAGGAAGGCGCGGCAGAACTGTACCGGGAACTTTCCGAGGTTGATCCTGCTTCCGCGGAGACGATTCACCCGAATAATGTAAAACGTGTAATCCGGGCGCTGGAATATTATCACGAGACAGGACAGAAGATTTCGGAGCACAACGAGGAGCAGAAGCAGAAGGAATCTCCGTACTGTTCTGCTTATTTTGTGCTGAACGACGAACGTTCGATTCTGTATGACCGCATTGACAGGCGTGTCGATCAGATGATCCGCGACGGACTGGTTGATGAAGTTTTCCGTTTGAAAGAAATGGGATACACAAGAGATCTTGTCTCCATGCAGGGACTGGGCTACAAAGAACTGTTCCCATATCTTGCGGGCGAATGCACGCTGGAGGAGGCCGTCTATATCATCAAGCGGGACACCCGTCATTTTGCCAAACGGCAGCTGACCTGGTTCCGACGGGAAAAGGATGTGATCTGGCTGAACAAGCCGGATTTTGACTACGACGAAGAAAAAATATTATCATATATGCTGGATCGCTGGAACGAAATCGTTTCGGCCGATGCAAAGGAAGAAGGAGAACAATCATGTTGACAGAAAAAGCTGCTATGTACAGCACACTTGGCATTTCCAAAGAGGTTTTCGCATTTGGAACGAAAATTGAGGAAGAATTAAAAGAGCGTTTTTGCAAAAATTGATGAAATCGCAGAATACAACCAGTTAAAGGTCATCCACGCCATGCAGGCAAGCAAGGTCAGCGAGGCATGCTTATATGGAACCACAGGATACGGATACAATGACCTGGGACGTGATACGCTGGAGCAGGTCTATGCAACGTGCTTCGGCACTGAGGATGCACTGGTACGCCCGCAGATCGCCTGCGGAACCATGCGCTTGCAACGGCGCTTTCCGGAAATCTCCGCCCGGGCGACGAACTGCTTTCTCCTGTTG
>ENA-OQAN01000038-OQAN01000038.1-human-gut-metagenome-genome-assembly--contig:-NODE-38-length-64395-cov-3.400059_pt1 | contig 64395 bp, 77 predicted proteins | sample MGYA00242735_ERZ504527 | MGnify/ENA primary metagenome ERZ504527 (study PRJEB26092, sample SAMD00036230) | human gut metagenome | host: Homo sapiens | study: EMG produced TPA metagenomics assembly of... | reverse complement strand
AGCCAGCTATTGGTAAATTTATTTGCCAACCCCGCCGCCCGAATAGCCGTATAGATAAGGTTCGGCATATGTTCCACAAGTTAGCTTAACAGCTTGCAAAAGTCATATAAAATGAGATTTGAAAGGATTAGAGACTAATTATGATGAAATGCGAATGGATATTGTGTCCTGTTTGTGGGAGCAAAACCCGTAATAAAATTAGGAAGGACACTGTTTTGGAGAATTATCCCCTTTATTGTCCAAAATGCAGACAAGAAAGATTGATTAAAGTTGACAACTTGAAGATAACTGTCATCAAAGAGCCAGACGCTTAAGACGCAGAGCCGATGAAATTGTGGAACAATTCACGAATCATCGGCTCTTTTTGTTTCGTATTTGAAAGAACAAACTCACCAAATAAAAAAACGATATGGTGTGCTACCCGTCAAGAGAACAATGAAAAATAATAATTTTTTCTCCGTCAGCCTATTAACCGGCTGGCGATATTTTTATGCTGCTTTCAACGTAAGTTCATGAAAAGCCATCGGTGTCATTATATGTAACTTACGCTGTAGTCGTCGGTTGTTATAGTATTCAATATAGTCTTGGATGCTTTGGATTAATTTTTCTTTTGATGTAAAGCGTTTCCCATAATACATTTCCCGTTTTAAGATTCCCCAAAATCCTTCCATTGGTCCATTATCAATACAGTGTGCAACTCTGGACATACTTTGTTTCATATGATGTTTCTTCAGCCGACTATAAAATGCCTGACTGGTATATTGGAATCCCCGATCCGAATGAAAAAGCGGATGCGCATCAGGCTCTGCCGTTACCGCTTGATCAAATGTATCCATAACAAGGGAATTGTCATTATGCGCGCTGATTTTATACGAGACAATCCTGCGATCGCACAGATCGAGAATCGCACTTAAATATATTTTGTGTACTTCTACCCCTATATAATATTTGAACTCTGTTACATCTGTCAGCCATTTCTCATTCGGTTTATCTGCGTGAAACTCCCGGTGAAGAAAGTTTTTCGCAATGTGGGAGGGATTCCTGTCTGCTTTCGTACAGCTCTTCGGTTTCCATTTGATAGATGACTGTATTCCGATTTTTCGGCAGATTCTCAGGATTCTCTTATCATTGGCAGGAATCCCATAATTTACAGCCAGTTCATCACGGATACGCCGATAGCCCATATCTGGATACAGCTGATGTATTTCCCTGATAATATCGGCAATCTGTTCATTCCTGATCTCATTGTCACTTTTTGGATGTTTCAGCCATCGGTAATAAGAAGAACGAGTAGTTCCAAGGTATCTGCACATTTGTCTGACCGGATATCCTTTTGATTTGGACAGTTCCCTGATTGCCTGATATTCACATAATTTATGTATTAAAGAAAGCGATCCCTCCTTTCTAATTCCCTTACTTTTTTTAACAGGTCATTCTCCATCTGTAAGTCTCTATTTTTACGTTCCAGCTCTGCGATACGGTCCCGTAATTCTTCTTCTGGAGTGCGGCTTGGCTTAGAGCCGATCCGCCTGCCTCTCCGATCCTCCAAACCTGCACTTCCCATTTTTTCATACCGGTCCACCCAATTTCGGATCTGCTGATAAGAACAATCATACTTCAAGGCCATTGCCCCATAATTCCGGTCATGGTCAAGACAGTCTTTTACAATGCAGATTCGTTCCTTCAGTGTTGTTTTTCTTGCTTTCTTCATAGCGCTACCTCCGGTAAGTTCTTTTAATTCCTTACCTTCATTATACGCCTTGATCCAACTTGAAAGTTGAGAATGCTGTCGGATTCCGAATTTTACACATATTTCATCTAACGAGCCCTCTCCGGAAAGGTACGCATGAACTGCCTGCAATTTCAATTCTTTTGAGTAGCGTTTATTTGTCTTATGGGACAGTAAACTTTCTGGTCCGTCTGTCTTATAGATCCTGATCCAATCCTGAACACTCCGCTTATTTACACCGCACATTTTTGCGGCGCCTTTTTGGCTAAGTTCTCCGTTCAGGTACTTTTCTACGATTTCTACCTTTTTTACTGCATCAATTTTACTTTTTCTGGACATAAAATACCCCCAAGTAGGTTTTTATATTTTTGTGTCCTACTTGAGGGTATCATATCAATATTCGGGTGGGTTATTTTGTTATACCCTAAATTACCCTCTGAATTTGTTTTTAAATTTGGAGGGATTTTTTTATGTTCTTTTTTCGGGCGGTTATTCATCTGCTCATACGAAGTAAAATTTATCAATACATAGCATATCAGAGAATGGCAGGAAACCAGTTAAAAAAATTTCTGCCAGTGCAGCGGTACTTCTCACCTTGAAAGTGGAAGTACAATCTCCATACAACAGAATTTGTATTTCCCATAACCGTGAAGGTCACAGAGCCTTTGCGGTTTTTCTTTTGTCGTTTTTTGTTGGAAAGTGCCGCAGGGCTGTTTCTGGTGTGCGTTGCCGCTCCCCGCCTCTCCATCTGGATTTTTACATTTCAAAAATTCAGATTGGAGGTATTAGCGGTGAAATACGCACCAAGAAAAGTATATATCAAAGAAAGCGGCGGCTATGTGGAACTGTCCTATACGGATTTCTGCCGCCGCAGGCAAGCCGACAAGGGATATATGGACAAGCTGTTTATCCCCGTCCAAGGTTGTCTGCTTGAAGTCGTAAGGGAGCAATATGCGGACTTCTACCGTGACAGGGAGCGGTGGCGTTACCTGCAAAAATTAGATGCGAGGAACAGCCTGCTATCTCTGGACGGATTTACGGACAGCGAGGGGAATCCTCTGGACTTTATCGCTGATGAAGCGGCGGACATTGCGGAAACCGTTGTCAATGCTGTTATGGTGGACAGGCTGAAAGCCGCCCTGCCTTTGTTGTCGGATAGTGAGCAGGAGTTGATACAGGCAATCTTTTTTGACGGACTTTCCGAGCGTGAAGTCGGGGCGAGGTTAGGCATAACCCAGAGCGTTGTGAACAAACGCAAAGCCAGAATCCTAAGAAAACTAAGAAAGATAATAGAAAATTAAAATTTAAGGCGTTCAGCCCCCTTGTTTTTTTCCTTTGGGAAAATGAGGGGGCTTTTCTCTGCCCTCTCAATCAATTCTGATTGGAGGAAGAAAGAATGGCATACAACCACGGACGGGAGGACAGGAAATGGCGTATCTGGAAAGAAGCGGAGGAAAAGCTGCTGCGTGAGTGCGGCGTTGATGAAGTGACCATTGAGCAGATACGCATAGCGGACAGGGCAGACTTCAATTCCAACAGGCGGTTTTACCGATGGACGAATGACGTTGCGGAATACCTTGAGGACATGGCAGACAGGGAGCGGCAAGCGGAGGTGAATACAGTTGCGGAGTTACTGGACGAGATTGAGAGCGAAAATCTCTATCAAGTATTAGTCACGGTGGACGGGCGTACCTTGAAAATCGTCCTGCTGAAAATGCAGGGGTATTCCACAAAGGAGATTGCCCCACTTGTGCATTTGACGACTGGTGCCATCTATGCGAGGTTAGACCATCTGCGGAAGAAGCTTCGGAAAATTTTGTAAGCGTCTAATACATCCCATTATTCTGCGGGCTACTGGGTGGGGAGTGGAATCTCCCGCTTATTTTTGGCAGGAGGAAAACGGGATGGCATATAAAGCTAAGGCGTACACGCTTCGGGAGGAATCCACGGAAAGCGGTATAAGGTATTTTATCAGTTTTAAGGACGGGCAGGGGGAACACCACGAACTGGAAGTATCCGAGCAGTTATTCTTTGAATTTCGGCAGATGGAACGCAGGAACAGGAATCTTCTCCAATGGGACGAGCGGCACAGGGAGTTTTCGGAAGTATGGGACGAAACGCTGAACAGGCGGGCGTTAAAGCTGCCTAAGAGCATTGAGGAACAAATGATTGAAGCAGAACGGGCGGAACTGCTCTGTAAGGCGGTTGACAGACTGCCAGAGATACAAAGGCGACGTTTCCTGCTCTACTACGAGTATGAGTTCAATTTTTACCAAATCGCCGCTATGGAGCATTGCACCGCTTCTGCAATACAGAAATCCGTTGCTGTTGCAAAGAAGAAAGTAAAAGCGGAAATGAGGAAATATCTCCAACCATGACCGACACCGCCCGAAAAAGAAATCTGTTTTTTATTTGTGTGGGATTGGCGGTATTACATACTCTCACTTTTTTCGTGGGAGTAAATCTATTTTTAAGGAGGTCAACGCCTATGTGCAACAAAAACAAGATAACTGCCCGAAAGGAGGAAACCCATGCAGAAGTTACAGACAGTCAACGCCGAAACGCTCCTTTATGAGCCGCTTGAGAAGCCGTCCTTTGTGGTGGACAGCCTTATCCCCACAGGCTTGTCGCTGTTCTGCGGCTCACAGAAGATAGGCAAGAGCTGGCTCATGCTGAAGCTGTGCTTATGCGTGTCGCAGGGAATCCCCTTATGGGACATGACGACAATGGAGGGCGATGTGCTTTACCTCTGCCTTGAGGACACGTTCTGCCGCATACAGGACAGGCTGTTCCGTTTGACGGACGAAGCGAGCGGGCGGCTTCATTTTGCCGTGGCAAGCTGCAAGCTGTCAGACGGTCTTATCGTGCAGCTTGAGGATTATCTGAAAGACTATCCAGACAGCAGGCTCATTGTCATTGATACCTTGCAGAAAGTCCGTACAGCTTCAAAAGACAACGCCTATGCAAGCGACTATGGGGACATCTCCCTAATCAAAGATTTTGCCGACAGGCACTCTCTGGCGGTCATTGTCGTACACCACATCCGAAAGCAGAATGACAGCGATGTGTTCAACAAGGTGTCTGGGACGACAGGCTTAACGGGGAGTGCGGACGCTACCTTTGTTCTGGAAAAGGAGAAACGGGCATCTGACACCGCCAAGCTGTATGTAACGGGCAGGGACACGCCCTATCAGGAATACACGCTCCGTTTCCGTGATTGCAGTTGGGAACTTGTGGAGAGGAAAACGCAGGAGCAGCTTGCGAAAGAAACGATACCAGATGTCCTTTTTCGGTTGGTGGATTTTATGAGGGATAAGGAAGAATGGGCAGGCACGGCAACGGAGCTGTTAGCCGCTATGGGGGAAACGGAAACCATACCCACGGTGATTACGAAATGGCTGAATGAATATCACACCACATTTTTAAGCGAGAACCGTATCTGCTACCAGTACAGCCGCAGGAAAGACGGCAGGCAGATTGCCCTTGCAAGGAGGGCGGGTGACAGCGGTGACGGCGGTGACAGCGATATTGGGATACCCCCTGTTACTGTCATTGACGCTTAAAGCCATGTAAGTTGGCGGCTCTGCCCTGCGGGTGACAGCGGTGACGGCAGTGACAGTGATTTTAGGATACCCTGCCGCTGTCATCCCTACGGGAGAACACCCCGCAAACGCAAAATGCAGGCGTGGGATTCACCCGCCCTTTTCGGGCGTGTAAAATCACCCCTGCGGTCAGAAAAATCTCTCCGATTTTTCCGACTGCGTTTACAGGTGTAACACACTACACTTTGCCCTGCAAAGAGCCGTGTGCCAGACGTTCCCTCTGGACTCCCTTATGGCAGGTCTTACGCCCTGCTATCCTACGCCTTGCGGCTTCGGATAAAAGAACGGCGGCATGACGGTTACAGCTCTTGCGAGGGAGTATCCCAAAAACACCGTCACCATCGTCATGACCGTCATGCAGGGGATAAGGGTGACAGTTACGGCAATCGGCAGGGGGCATCCCAAAACTGCCGTCACCACCGTCACCGCTGTCACCCAAAGGGCAGTTACCCGCCGAAGAAAGGAAGATGATGGATTATGCCCTATGCAATCCTGCGTTTCCAGAAACGCAAAGCGGGCGGCGTTGCGGCTTGCGAACGCCACAACGAGCGGAAGAAAGAAGCCTACAAAAGCAACCCAGATATCGACATGGAACGCTCTAAAAATAACTATCATCTTGTCGCACCGCCAAAGTACACCTATAAGAAAGAGATTAACCGAAAGGTAGCCGAAGCAGGGTGCAGGACAAGGAAAGACAGCGTGATGATGGTGGAAACGCTCATCACGGCTTCACCAGAATTTATGAACCAGTTACCGCCCGAAGAACAGAAAGCGTATTTTACGATGGCTCTGGATTTCATTTCGGAGCGTGTCGGGGAGCAGAATATCCTCTCCGCAGTCGTCCACATGGACGAGAGAACGCCCCATATGCACCTCTGCTTTGTGCCGATTACACCAGACAATAAGCTGTCCGCCAAAACAATTTTAGGCAATCAAAAGAGCCTGTCGGAGTGGCAGACCGCCTACCATGAGCGGATGTCCTCACGTTGGAATCAGCTTGAGAGAGGTCAATCTTCGATGGAAACCAAGCGGAAACACGTCCCCACATGGCTCTATAAGTTGGGCGGCAGGCTTGATAAGCAGTATGGGGAAATCGTGTCTGCCCTGTCCGACATCAACGCCTTTAACGCAGGGAAAAAGCGTGACAAGGCTCTGGAACTGGTTGCCGCATGGCTGCCCGAAGTGGAGAAATTCTCTAAGGAAATCGGCAGACAGCAGGCGTATATCGACAGCTTAAAGGAGCAAATCGGGCAGGAAGCCGACTATGCAGGGCGTATGCGTGATGAAAAGTACGAGCAGGAATTAAAGGTGCAGAAAGCCAACCAGAGGATATTTGAATTGCAGAGAACCAACGAGCAGATGGGGCGGCTGCTCTCAAAGATACCGCCAGAAGTGTTGGAAGAATTACAGAGAACAGGCAGAAACAAATCAAGAGAAAGGTAAAAAGTGAATGAAGAAACAGGATTTTAAGGTGTTAAAGACCAAAGATTTATACCCGTTTCCCGACAATCCGTTTCATGTTGTGGAGGATGAAACGCTGTCAGAGTTAGCGGAAAGCATCAAGGAATTTGGCATTGTCACGCCGATAATCACACGCCCGAAAGAGGACGGGAACGGTTATGAAGTGATTGCGGGGCAGCGGCGTGTCCGTGCGTCCGAACTTGCAGGTATAAATACCGTGCCTGCATTTGTCCTGCCCTTAGACCGTGACCGAGCCATCATCACCCTTGTAGACAGTAATTTACAGCGTGAAAATATCCTGCCATCGGAGCGGGCGTTTGCCTACAGGATGAAATCCGAAGCCATGAAGCGGCAGGGTTTCCGCACAGACTTAACCTCGTCACAAGTTGTGACGAAGTTGCGGACGGACGACAAAGTGGCACAGGGATTCGGCGTGGGCAGGATGACCGTCCAGCGTTTTATCCGCCTGACGGAACTGATACCGCCGATTTTGCAGATGGTGGACGAGGGGAAAATCGCCCTCACACCTGCGGTGGAACTGTCCTTTTTGAAGAAAGACGAGCAGGAAAATCTCTTTGCCACGATGGAGAGCGAAGAAGCAACGCCCTCACTCTCACAGGCACAGCGGATGAAAAGCATGAGCCAGAGCGGGCAGCTTGACATGGATATGATATTTTCCATTATGACGGAGGAAAAGGGAAACCAGAAAGAAACCTTGAAAATCAACACAAGCAAACTGAAAAAATACTTTCCGAAGGACACAACGCCGAAGCAGATGGAGGAAACCATCATCCGACTTCTGGAACGTGAGTTGCAGAGAAAACGGAGCAGGGACAGCCGCTAACCTTCTTTTTTCGGGAAGTAAATGCAGGAATTTGGAACAGAAGAAAGACAGAATTTTAAGGAGAATGAGGTAAGGAATGAAAGAAATCCAGTATGAGATTGTAAAGGAAATCGCCGTATTGTCTGCGAGTGACAGCGGCTACACAAAGGAAATCAATCTTATTTCATGGAACGGGAGAGAGCCGAAATATGACATCCGCAGCTTTTCCCCGAACCGTGAGAAGTGCGGAAAGGGTATCACGTTGAACGCTGATGAAGCAGCGGCACTCCTTGAAGCATTACAGAAAGAAGTAAACAGCGGGGATTGATGGTATCTGATTGACAGGGCGGGGCGTTTCCAGACGTTCTCCTGCCCTGTCTGGAAAGGAAGATTTAAGTATGGGCGAGGATAGGAAAACAACTGGAAGAAGAAAGCGTATTGTGCCAAAAGGGCAAGTACAAATGATTATCAGTCGAGAATATATCGGCACACAGACCGTTGCAGAAGCGTTTGTCCCGATTATCTCCGAGGATATTCGGAAGAAGATTGCCGAGGGCGACACCTTCGACAATGAGGGGCTGTCCGCTTAGAATGTACGCAATGGAACATGAAAACGTTAGGACAGATATGGAGGTTTTACAGTATGGCAGGAATAAGAACGGAGAACAAGATTTATGAAGTCGGCATTTACTGCCGCTTATCAAAGGACGATGGCACGGATAACGAGAGTGCGAGCATTGCGACACAAAAATCCATCCTCACGGATTATGTGAAAAGGCAGGATGGCATTTAGCAAAAACGTATGTTGACGATGGCTACTCTGGAACAAATTTCCAAAGACCAAGTTTCCAGAATATGATTAAGGACATTGAAAACGGGCTGATAAACTGCGTGATTACAAAAGATTTATCCGTCTGGGGAGGAACTATCTTGATTGTGGGTTATATCTGGAAGTCTTTTTCCCAGAGCATAACGTGAGGTATATAGCGGTCAATGACGGCGTGGACACCTTAAACAAATCCGCTATGGACATCACGCCTTTCCGCAACATCCTAAACGAAATGTATTCTGCCGATGTGTCAGTCAAGATAAAATCGGCGTACCGTGCGAGGTTTCAGCAGGGGAAATTCATGGGAACAACAGCCCCTTATGGCTATGTCAAAGACCCTGCCGACCACAACCATCTGCTGATAGATGACAAAGTTGCCCATGTGGTAAGGGAGATATTCGACCTTGCGTTAGCGGGCAACGGCATCGCCAAAATCCGCAAGCACATCAACAAACAGCATATCCTACGCCCTGCCGCTTATGCGGTGGAGCAAGGGGCAACAGGCTATGAGCGGTACTTTGAGGATAACGAGGAAAACCGTTATATTTGGAGCGAGAACAGCGTGAGGGGCATTTTAAGAAGCCCGATATATGCGGGCAACCTTGCAGGCTACAAGCGGATTGCAGCCAACATGAAAAGCAAGAAACGCCCCTCTAAGCTGCCCGAAGAATGGGAAGTGATACCAGACACCCATGAGGGGATAGTCACGCAGGAGGAATTTGACACCGTACAGCAGCTTATGACGAGCCGCAGGCGGGAGCAGAACGCAGGGGGATTTGAGAATATCTTTTCGGGCGTTATCAAGTGTGCGGACTGCGGCTATGCGATGCGGGCGGCGAGTGCCAACAGGAGGAAACGCCCCGACATCATCGACTGCGTACAATACACCTGCAATAATTATGGCAGATATGGCAATGTTATGTGTACCGCACACAGCATTGAAGCGAGGGACTTATTCAATGCCGTCCTTGCCGACATCAACCGCTTTGCGGATATGGCGGTCAATGATGAAAAGGCGGTCAGAGCCATAGAAAGGCGGCTCACGGAAACAGACCAGAGCAGGGCGAAATCATTAGAGAAAGAAAAGAAGAAGCTGAACAAACGCCTTGCGGAGCTTGACAGGCTGTTTTCCTCTCTCTATGAGGACAAGGTAATGGAGCGTATCACGGAGCGGAATTTTGAGATGATGTCGGGGAAATACCAGAAAGAGCAGCTTGAAATTGAAGCACGGCTGAAAGAGGTAACGGAAACGCTCAATGACAGCTATGAGAAATCGCAGGGCGTGAGGGACTTTCTATCCCTAATCCGCAACTATCAGGGGCTGAAAGAGTTGGACGCAACCATCATAAACGCACTCATAGACAAGATACTTGTTTCGGAACGTGAGAAACTTGCGGACGGGACAGTAAGGCAGGAAATCAAGATTTACTATAAATTCATCGGCTTTGTCGGTGAATTACATATCACACCCACAAAGCGGTGGACGGCGTTAAAGCCTAAAAATTGTACGGTGTGCGGTGTTGAATACGTCCCCAGCTCTGGAATATCAAAGTATTGTCCCGCTTGTGCTAAGAGGATACAGAGGGAGAAATCAAACGAGAGCAAACGCAGGAGTAGGGAGAGGAACCGAAGGGCATGTATTGAACTGTCCGCAAAAAATGACCGACTGACATTGAACAGCAGGAGGGAAGAATCTTACGACAGGGCAACCAGAATGATAAGGTCAAGATATTTCGTTATGTTACGGAAGGTACATTTGACAGTTACTCATGGCAGCTCATTGAGAATAAGCAGAAATTTATCGGACAGATCATGACCAGTAAATCCCCGGTGCGAAGCTGTGAGGATGTGGACGAAGCGGCACTTTCCTATGCGGAGGTTAAGGCACTTGCAACAGGTAATCCCTACATAAAAGAAAAGATGGATCTCGATATTCAGGTATCGAAATTGAAACTGATGAAGGCAAACCATACCAGTCAGAAATACAGGCTGGAGGATAACATCACACAGCATTATCCGCATCAGATCGCTATTTTCAAGGAACGTATCGAAGGTTTTACCGCTGATATGGAAAAATATGCGAAAAATAAGCCGGAGGATAAGGAACAATTTTTCATGCAGGTGGGAGGAAAGCCATATACAGATAAAAAGGAAGCAGGAACTGCAATCATAGCCATGTGTAAGGAAATCAAAGGCATCAATGCCAGTGCGGATGTAGGGGAATATCTTGGATTTAAGCTGAATGTAACTTTTGATTCTTTCAACAATAAATTTGTAATGAATGTCAAAGGAGCCATGAGCATCCGATGGAAGTCGGCACTGATCCGCTCGGAAATATCACAAGAATCAACAATGCACTGGAAGCAATGCCAGCACAACTTGAGGAAGCACAGACGAAACTTTCCAATGTGGAACATCAGCTTGAAACAGCAAAAGCAGAAGTAGACAAGCCGTTTCCGCAGGAAGCGGAGCTTTCCGAGAAACTGGAACGTCTTGCAGAACTTAATGCCTTGCTTAACATGGATGAAAAGGGCGATGATGCGATTGGCATGGATGACGAAGCCACGGAACCGGAAAAAACACATGAAGATGTGAAATCGGTGGATAAAAAAGGGGATGAGGTTGCTGATATGCCAGCAAAGCAGAGTAATCTTGGAAAAACGGTTACGGATGATAAGCTGTCAGACCGACCAGCAGAACGGACTTCATTGCAAGAAAGGCTCGCAGCAATGAAGGCAAGAGTGTCTGGGACACCTGCAGGAAGGGATGCAGTGGATAAGGCAAAGGGGAAAGATCAGATTTTATAAAAAAAGTTTTATTCCCAACTTTATTCCCAACCTGTCAGCACTATTCGGGTTGGGAATAAAAGCAGGATTATTAAAAATGTTATAGCAGTTGATGTAAGGGCAGTCAGTAGTGGCTGCCTTTTATCGTACAAAATGGAGGTCATTTATGGCAGAAAATTGTTATTGGTAGGAGCATGTGGCAATGAGGATTGGCAGATGTTACCGTTTTGCTTGGATGCGCAATCAGGAATTGTATCAGATTGTGAAAATGCAAAGGAGTATCGAAAACTTATAGGGTTACAGATATAGTAAGAGGCACGCCCAAATTTCAGGTTTCGTTCCATTCTGTAAAGAAAAATGAATAAATGTCGATAAATATTATGAGCTAAGGATGGCGTCTGTTTTCAAGGGATTGAATGTGAAAATAGACGCTGTTTCTGTTTGGATTGGAGGTTATATTATGAGAATACAAGCGGCAAATACATTTTATACAGGTACTTACTCTGTTTTGAATACGAAGTCATCATTTCCATATGCTGTGAAAGTTGAAGGTTACGGAAATACAAGAAACCAAAGGAGTTTATTTCAGTTTGCACATGTGACAATAACAGAACATATGGTAAATGCAAAATATGGTACAAAGATTACAAACGGTTCGAGAGTGCAGATGCAGACCGCAGGTAGTAAGAAAAAAGAAGATTGGACTGAGGTTTCCAAAGAACAGTTGGCAGAAGTAAAACTACCGGCATCATTTGATAAATTGAAAGAACAAAATTCTTATTTTTATCATGGAGAAAACATATCGGATTATGAACTAGTGCAAACTGCAGTAGCATTGGGGAAAATGGAATTACCAACAGATGAGAAAAAGTGTATCCCAGACAGAGTTGCAATGGATGCATTTGAAGTGCTTGTCAGAGACCAGGCGGCTCCAAAAAACTCATGGTCAAATACATTGTATTCGGAGGATGGAAAATATACCTTTACAAAGACTGAAAGCGGAAGATGGCAGATGCATTTGATTGATGATGCTGCCATAGGTGCATCTTTGGAAGATATAGCAAATTGGATGATGAGCGGCACGCCCAATAGAAATATTGAGACACGCTACCTAAATTATCTTCATACTGTTGATCCGGATTTATATAATGTGGCGATGCGAATAGGTTCCGAGGTTCGTTCTTATGGTTTTATGGAGGATTTACATCAGCAGGGAGTATTAAGTGATAGTCAAAATCAGTATGATATGAGTCTGTTGGGTATGTTATTCGGTAAAGATGCGGATAGTATGCGTATGATATTGAATGGGTGTAAGGAGTCTGGTAATTTTTTGGAATTATTGGATTTGTATAGCCCGGATGGAGCAAAATCGTTGGATAAGCTTCGGGAACAGCAATATAAGCACGGTGGAATTGTTTAACATAGCGAGTTTTATGACAGGATATGAAAAAGCAATTAATTCTCGAAGTAGAAGAGTGTGAAACACTAATGTAGCAACGGAGGTAAAGACAAACAGCAAGGACAAAGTGCAGGAATACTATGAGAAACTGTGTAAAAAGTTCCCGGAGATTACTTTTAATACGGGTAGCAGTCTTATGAGTGGAAATGAAAATAAAGTGGTAATAAATCTTTCTAGCGAATGTCTAAAGAAAATGGCAAATGATCCGGAATTTGCCAAGAAAGTAGAGTTTAATTTAACTGGTGCAGTACCGGGACAGAATAGAATGTTTGCACAAGCCAAAGCTGATAATGCAGTGATACATGGTGTTACAACTGTAATAGATGCCGATGGGAATGCTTCTGTTACTTGCGGAGGTATGACAAGAACCAGTGGTTCAAAACAAAATTCAACTACATTGAATGCGGAAAAGAAACAAAAAGAAAGATTATAGAAAAAGCGTGAGGAAAGAAAAATCTCAGAAGAAAAGGCAGCTAAGAGACGGGCAGAGAAAAAGGCGCAGTTGGAGAAGCTGACAGAAGATGAAACGTTTACAATATCAGCTACTGGCACTGATGTAAAAAGTGTTACGCAGAACCTCTTAGCTGCGGTTTCTGGTACATCTGCGCCGACAGGGGCAAGTTTTGATATAAAGGCATAAGGAGAAATTGTTCATATTCCGCAAGGCGCATAAACCTTTGCTTTTGCGGACTGCCCGGACTTATTGCAAGGGGGCAGGGGCGGCAATATAAAAAATTGATGACAATGGAGGATTAGGAAATGGCTATTAATGGAGTCGGACATAATTATGATTATTTGGGAACGACTACAAATTATATACGGGGAAAAGCAACTGTTAGGGAAGCAATCTCAAAGATGGTGAAGCAGTAGGCAAATCTTTCTATTTCTGATGCAGGAAGAAATATGCAGCGGGAAATGGCAAGCAAATTTGAACCCGATTCGGATTATACCAATGTCAGGGAACTGACAATACAAAATACAAATGAGGTTGCTTGGGAACACTATACCGCAATGCGGGATATTAGCAGCCTAACATTAAAAGACGGGAATTATAATGTTGAAGATGTGATGAAATCTATAATGGATACATATGAAACCCGTTATAATGAAATCGTAAAAGAACATGAAAATGGAGATCGTGAAGTTTCCTACGAACTTACGGGGAAAAGGTCATTGACACTTGACGAAGATTTAGCCGGATTGGACGAAGCCTTTAAAATGCGTCTGGCAAATTTAGAAGGATATATTACCTGTCAACAAACCAATAAAGCATTTGAAAACGCAGGCAGTTCATGGTATTTCCGTAGAAATAGCCCTCAAAATGAAGTAAAAACACAAGATAAGGCTCAAATGTTTGATACAAAATATCAGAAAACCGCAGTATCAATAATGGAGCAGGCTAAAGAGAAGTTTTTGGTAGCCTTTAAAAGTATAAATTACAAACAAGGAACAGCAACAAGCATACTATCGGATATTATGAAAAAGTGCTGATAAAGGAGGATTAAAAATGGCTATTAGTGGAGTAGGACAGAGTTATTATCAGAACAATGTTGCAACAACGAAAAGTACAAAGAGCGTAAACAGCACGGGAGAAACGGGCAATACAAAGGAATTATCAGAAGCGGAAGAAATGGCGATTTTCAAAAAGGAATTTTATGCTGAAATTGATAAGATACCCAGAAATAGAACTATAACCAATGTGGCTATCAACATATCAGAGGAAGCATTTAAGAATATGAAAGATGATCCGGAGTACAGGGAAAAGATATTATCAGCACTTAAACGTGACTTAACTTCGTCCTTTGCACCGTTGGAAGCTCTATGGTGCTCACTGTAGGAGCTACTGCTAAAGATTATAGGGGCGATTCATGGTCTGGTGTTAATAATCAATCGGAATTTTATGCTCGTTCACAAAACAGTTTTTATAAAAAGACAAGCAACAAGAAAGATAGACAAAAAGAGCTTTTGGAAGAATATCTGGAAAAACGGGCGCAGGTTAAAAAACAGCAGCAGGAAATGTTGAATGAAAAGATTGCAAAGCAGGAACAGGAAAGAAGCCGATTATTACGGTCGTGGAACAATGAAAGGCTGTTGTCAAAAGCGTCTAATGCTTATGAAGCAAATGCTATGACGGAAGCGGTTACGGATAGTGCTTTTAAGTAAGGAGAAAGAGATATGTCAATTACATTTTTAAGTCATCCTATTCATCTGCCGGATTTTTTCAAGTTTGATAGGGAATATTTGGGAAAACAGGAAAGCCAAAATGAAGACCAGAAAGTGTTTCATAAGGATATTTTAGAGGTTTCTCAATTATCGAAAAACAGGGAAAATTTAATGGATAAAATTAAGCATACAGTTGTGCATTCGGTTACATCGTTCAGCGATATGAGAGCCGGAATATTAAAAGAAATTAGGGAAGAAAAAGGGCAGTATGACTATACTGATGTTGTAAATGCCTGCGGATTGAGTTATGCAAGGCTGTATTCTGAAATTGAACAGCGCTATGAAAATGAACAGTATTATAAGGTAGATGGGACGCCGCTGACAAAAGAAGATGAGATAGAGTGGCTGGATATACAATTTGAGCAGGAAGCGGCATGGCAGAAATCCTGTGCAAGAATAGCAGCCCAGGGCAGGTCATTCAGGGGAAAATTTTTGAAATGCCAACAAAAGAGATGGAAGAATTGGAAGACAGCTTTTATCAAGCGAAGGATGCTTATATGAAGCTGTACCGGGAAAGCAGGCAGGTGGGGAAGCCGCTTGTTTTGCAAAATTATATATTTGGCAATGGCCGGATGTATGAAGTGCTGAACAGATTAGGTAATTTACAGGAGAGGGTGGAATAATGCGGGTTAATTTATCCAACAGTTCATTGCAGAACAGATATTTTTCAGGAACAGGAAGAAGTCATTCAGATGTCAGGTATGAACGAGCATCTGTTGAATTTCAAAGGTCTTATGATAGATGAGGTTCAACGGGTAATCATTCGGGAAAATCAGGAGATAGAGCTTACATATACCGAGTTTGAAATCTTGAAGCTTTTTGCAAAGCATCCGGGAATAGTGTTCAGTAAGGAACAGATTTATGACATTGTGTGGAAAGAATCCTATTCCGGCGATTACAACATCGTCATGAGCCATATCCGGAATATTCGGGAGAAGATAGAGGATAATCCTAGCAAGCCAAGCTATATACAGACTGTTTGGGGAGTTGGTTATCGGTTCAATAAAAATTTAATAGCATAGAAACAGGCAATTAAGAAACAAAATCTTGGTTGTCTTTTTTATTTGTAAAAACATTTACAGTGACAGGTGCAGAAAGGAGACAGGAGTACATTGCAGAAATCAAAACGAATACGGGCAGTAATGATAAAGGTTTATAAGTGAATATCGTAGTTATGCAAAGGCAGTCAATAATGGCTGCCTTTTGTCATGCAAAAAATAAGCAGATGGAGGAAATACTATGGCAGAATCTAAAACAGAAAAACAGAAAGTACAGGAAATAACGGAGAAGCTAGAGCAGGGTATCAAGGAGCTTTTTGAAAGCGAGAAGTACAAGACTTATCTGAATACCATGTCAAAATTCCATAATTACAGCTTTAACAATACTATGTTAATTGCGATGCAAAAGCCAGACGCTACGTTAGTGGCCGGATTCAAGGTTGGCAGAAGAATTTTGACAGGCACGGTTAAGAAGGGGGAAAAGGGTATTCGTATCCTTGCCCCGGCACCCTATAAAATCAAAGAGGAGAGGGACAAGATTGATCCGGTCACACAAGAACTTTTACTTGATAAGGACGGAAATCCGCAGAAAGAAGAAGTCGAGATAACAATTCCGGCATTCCGGGCAGTATCCGTTTTTGATGTGGCGCAGACAGACGGAAAGCCGATACCGGAACTTGCGGCAAAGGAGCTTCTTTCAGATGTGGAAGGGTATCAGGATATGATTCGTGCGGTAGAAGCTATTTCGCCAGTACCGATTGAACTGGAGGAGATAGCCGGAGATTCCAAAGGCTACTATGACAGGGAAGCAAAGCGGATTGCGGTACAGGAAAACATGAGCGAGAGCCAGACATTAAAGACCATGATCCATGAAGTGGCACATTCCAAGCTGCACAGCAAGGAAGTGGAGCAGGACGAGCAGATGAAAAAAGACCGCAATACCAAAGAAGTGGAAGCTGAGAGCATAGCCTATACAGTATGTCAGCATTTTGGTATAGATACCTCTGATTATTCTTTTGGGTATATTGCCGGATGGAGCAGTGGCAGAGATACCAAGGAACTGAGAGCTTCCATGGATACGATACGGAGGACAGCTTCGGAGTTGATTACCGGGATAGAGGAACAATTACAGGAGATACAAAGGAACAGAGAAGTATCACAGGAACAGACAAAGGAAAGTATTCTGCTTATACAGAATACCGATCTTTCAGAGTTCAGCCTGCTTGATGTTTATGGCATGGACAGACCGGAATTGATGCAGGCATTATCGGAAATGTCGGATGATGACAAGTTGAGCATACAGGCGTATTTGGAGAGCAAAGGCGCATGGACGGCAGAAATCGGCAATCAGGATTCCGGAGAGTACGGAGAGTATCATCTGGATGTGCGTTATAACACGGATACAGATGAGCTGATTGATATGAAGGAGAGAAAGGCAGCCCATGATAAGGCAATGCAGGAAGAACTTGCAGAGAGTGATTCCAACAGGGAAGCACAGCTCTTGTATGGAAATACTGACAAATATGGCATTTATCAGTTAAAGGATAATCCGGAACTGGATAAGTTTCGTTTTGAAGGAACGGAAAGCTTGAAGCGTATGGGAATAACCAAGGATAATTTTGATGCAGTATTGCCGGAAAATTATAAGCTCGTGTATATGGGAGAACTGGCAGAATTGCAGGGGCAGACACAATCGGAAACATTGGAAGCAATCTATACAAAGTTCAATATTGACCATCCGGCGGATTACAAGGCACATTCCCTGTCGGTTAGCGATATTGTGGTATTACATGAGAACGGGGAAAACACCGCACACTTTGTAGATTCGTTTGGATTTACAGAGCTGCCGAAGTTCATGCTGACACTGGAGGGCAAAGAGAATGAGATAGAGACGGAGCTTGCGGTTCATATCGCAGACCGTTATATCCTGATGCACGAATGTGAGGAGGGATATGATTATTCCATTCTGGATGAACAGTACCATTTGCTGGATGGCGGTGTCTACGATAACCCGGATATTACCATTCGCAGGGCAATGGATATGGTGATTGCAAATTTGAAAGAACCGAGGTTTTCAGCGGTCACAGAGCAGTATTATCGTGATGAATTTTTGCAGGGCGAGGTGTATGCAGGTTCCGAAGCAGAGATTGTTGATTTTGAGGAACTTTCGGAGAAAGCCGAGGAAGTGGAACAGGCAGATTTGGAAGCAAAGCAGGCAGAATTTAGTGAGAACAATCCGGATGTGGTTGCAGATTTCCGGGCAAGGACGGAAGAACTGTTTCACAGTCTGGACGGACAGAGTGCGGAAGATATTGAAAAAACAGTGTATGCTTATGTGCGATCGCAGATTGATGAATACGGTCTGGATGCAGAAATTGTGGATGTGGTGGTATCCGGGAGCCGTTGCAGGGGCATAGAAAAGGAAAATTCAGATTTGGATGTAGTAGTAGAATACACAGGTTCCACCAGAGAAGATGACCTTTTCAATATGCTGCATGAGGACAGCATTTATATCGCAGGCATTCAGGTGGATATTAACCCGATCACAGAGGGCAGAACCGGAACACTGGAGACATATCTGCCGGAGGTGGAAACCTACCTGCAGGAGAAGGCACAGCAGGAGCAGACCAACAATCAGCTTGTCACGCAGGCAGAGAAAACGCACTGGAACAGCAACCGGAAAAAGAAAAAATGATAGAAGAAAAGACACTTTCAGAATTGGAAAAAGAGCCAGTGGTTGAACCGGAGACAGTCCATATCACATTTACGGTTGCAGAATGTGGCGAATTTCACACTATGGGAGAGTTCCATGAGGGTATTGAAACGATAGAGGAAGCTATGCAACTCTACAATGTCATTGATCCGTCCCGTATGCACGGAATCCCTTCGCTTGGTGTAAATATGCACATTGACGGTACAGAAGAATGGGAAGATGAGGAAGCGGATATTGTCAGAGGAAATTGCATAGATGTGGATTTTCTGAATTACACACCAGAGCTTCGGGATACCCCCACAGTGCAGGATGCCCTTAAAAAACTGATTGCAGCATATCCGGATAAAGAGGTTAATGACAGGGAGACAAAGGAAGCAAAGATACAGACGATTGCGACAGAACTTGACCAGTTATCCTATGATATTGACACTTTTGAATATAGAGACTCGGTACCGGACAGGGAAGCACAGGTTCAAATGATTGCAAATGATATAAGAAGCGGTAATGTGAAGCCATTACAGATTTTTTTGCAGACATCTATTGATGAGGGAATTGACGAGGACAGCGAAAGACAGGCAAAAGAGCTGATTGCTAAGCTGGCAGAATATAAACCGCTTGCCAAAATCGAGGAGCTGGAGGAACAGAATTATAACATGATTGATGACAGGCTTAATAATGGTGTGGAGAAATTCAATCGTGAGGAAGAAAAGAAAAGAACAGGCGGAAAAACCGCAGGCTCGTTCTTCCTTAAAGGAGCGTCTGGTGGCTAAGCAGAAGGAAGTGGCACAGGGCAAGAAAGATTCCAAAGAGCAGGAAAATCAAAGAATACACACAGGGAGATGTAAGAATATGAATAATCCATTTACAGTTGAAGAAACAAATTTGATATGTATTTCCAGAGTGACAGCAGAACAAAAGTTATAGAGGATATTCATAAGGCTATGAAGCATATCGACGATGATGAGCTTGTGGAATTGTCGGTGCGTGTGGCAGGAAAACTGGAAAGCATAGGTGATGAAGAATATGCCAGATTAGTGTTGGAAGCGGCAGAATAAAAATATGGTAGTCATTAGGTGCCCCTTTTGACTACCGTTTTTTTGTTAAAAATTAAAGAGGAGCCGGATCACTCCGACTCCTCCAAGTATGTGTCCGCAAACACATACCCCAATTGCTATCTATAATATACTATAGGCAGGTAAAATATGCAAGCATTATATGGAATTTTTTAAGATGTTTAAGCGAGAGAACAAATCAGGATGAATCGAAATAGCTGAAACATTCGGGTTTACAGAAGATTCGTATTCTCTTGTAATCTTTTCAAATTCACGGATGAATGATTTGATCTCTGTTTTAGAGACTTTCAGTAATTTTAAGTAGTAACAGATAAGGATGATGTAATCGCCGATTGTTTTGAAATTTATGTACGGCATCCCCATTTCTAAAATCAGCATTGTTTCATTGGTCTTGAAGGGTCCATTTTTTTGAAACGGGTATCATATACCACATCGTTGTGAGCAATGGCATTTCTTAAATCTTTTAAGGCATATACATATTTATAAAGTAATTCCCGGTAAGTATCACTTGATAGATTGATGCCGATTGCACGGGATACTTTTTCACGCATATCAATGGTCAGGCATGAAAGCAAATATCCAAAATCGCCCATAGTGAGAATTTCAAATATTGCCCATAAAGGAACTTCATTGTAATTAACATTATTGTAAAAATGAGTGATTTTCGGATTCTCTTTTCGGTATGCAGCAGCAATGGCATTTTGTATGGAGCCTTGAAGATTTAGTTTGTTGTTCTGGTATTTCTTTTTTATATCTTCACGGGTTCCGGCTGGTGCATTTTTGTAGCTGCTGATTGCTTTATCGTACATATCATAGATACTGCTGGAATCAATTTCTGACATAATGGTGTTCAAAGCAATATTTTTAAGCGCAGTTTCTATAAACATCATTTTTCCATATAAAAGAGATTTTAATTTTGTATCATATTGAATGGTTGCGTTAATCTCATTATATGAAGTGAATGGAAGTCTGTTAGAGGAAGATACAAAAAAACGGTATCCTTTATATCCATGAAAATATCCGGTATTGATGAGCTGTTGTTTTTGTGAACTTCCTGAGATGGAAATTCCATTATCTAAGATGCCGCATTAAAGCATCGGGTGATTTATAATCTGTATTTGCCATAGTCTCTCCTAAACATTTGTAATAATAAATTAAGTATAATACATGCGTTAAACATTAACAAGCTACAAGATGGGATTATTCTTTTTCCTGGACTGCGCTGAGGTAAAATCGGGCTGTGTCTGACCGAGGTATTGATTCAGATTTTCCAGTTTTCGGTTTAATGATTGAACCTCTTTTTCACAGTTCTTGTAGGTGGAAGTCAGTTCATTTTTCTGTTTCATTAGTTCCTGATATTCCGCTTTTAGCTTATCAACATTCAATCCTTTTAAGTTTATCCCAGTCTGCTCAAGTACACGTCGTGCACCGCCATATAGAGTGAGCTGGCTTTCGTATCGGCGGAAATATGCGTCTGGATTCTTTGACTTTTTGTAGGCAATGTGATAGGAGCGGTTGGTTTTGTACTGCTCGGCATATTTGATGATTTCTGCAAGGTCTTTCATGTGGTGTTCCAGTTTCACAACGCTCTGTTTGGCAGATTTTCCGGCTTCGGTTTTCACAGTAATCTGATGCTTCAGATCGGAGAGAGAACCAACTTCATTATAGCTTTGTGCAGCATCTTCAAATTCTCGATAGTTGCCCATTGCTGAAGTCCGGGACTGTTTTGAAATTTTTCATCCGAGGTATCAATGAGCCTGCGGGCAGAGTAGTCTTTTTTTCGGAATGACAGATTTTCGCTCATGCTTCATTTCGATGCGTTCCCGGATACGTTCCTTTGTGTATTCCTTACCAAGCGATTTCGCACTGCCACGGACAAAACGTTCTTTATCCAGAGGACGGAAAGAGATGTATTTGGCAGCACTTTCTTCAAAAGATTCCCCTTTGATTTCATATCCTTTGGCTCTCATTAAAAGTAAAAAATCTTCGTATGTGGAAGCCGACTTAATGCAAAAATTGATGTCCCTTCTAAGCTGAGTTTTCCAAGTAGAGCCATTCTGATCAGACTGCCATTCTTTGTATTTTTTACCACGTTCACCACCCGGAATGATGATGGAAAGGTTATGCTCTTTGCATAGATCATCACTTAGTTTCCGGATGTGGTAATACGACTGTTTGCAGTCGTGATATTTGTTATGCTCGATGTTATCAGCAGCACAAAATATGATGTGATTATGAATATGTCCTTTATCAATGTGTGTGGTGAGAACATACGAATATTTCCCTTCTAAAACCTTGTCAGCAAGTTCTTTTCCAATGCGGTGAGCTTCCTCATAACTGACTTCTCCCGGAGCAAAAGCCTGTATCAGATGATAGGCTTTGTTAGGACTGTTCTCCCTGCAATGGTCAAGGGTGTACTTAAAGTCAATCGCTGCTGTTTCTGGCGCACACGCATAAGATGAAACATAGATTTGCTCATCTGTTTTGTCGGGATTGCAGATGTAATCTATTGCTTTATCAACGGTTGCTTTGATAGCATGGATTTTTGTGTATGCCATACTTTATTCATCAACTCCTTTACTTCATTCATATCGTCCTGATAGATGTTTCCGGTACTGTTTACCCGCTTTGCAATCTGATTCAGACTGGAGCTGATTCGTCCAAGCTCTGTATTATAATTTCGCAGATAACTGTAATCGACATCATACACATATCCATATAAAATCAGTTTGCGTAAAAAGGCTGACATGCTTTTCATGCCGGATGCTTTGAACTTGGTATTGAGAATGTATTGCTCATCATCACTGAGATAAAATTGCACCGGATTAGTGCGGTTTCGGTTTGCCATTGTGCCACGTCCTTTCTAAATTTTGGTACAAAAAAAACTGCTGTAAAATGTTCGATTTTTACAACAGTCTGTTTCATGATTTATTCAATTTTGGGTGTAATTACCCATAGCAAATTGTAGCAAAAACGGCAGGAAAGGTCAATGTATTTCGATGGAAGACCGAAGAAAAATCAAGAGAGGGTTAGGGATACTTCCCTATGGAAATTCAACCACACAGGCGATAGGAAAGTGTGGGGGATTTCGCCTGTGTCATGACACAGGCAGTGCTTGCTATGTATCCTTTTAGGCACTCCCAAAGGGTGTGCTATGTATGTATATTCAAAGGGAATAGCTAAAAAGAAAAGGAAAAGTGTACTTAAGAATGGTATCTTAGGAATTCTTTAATAATTTCTTAGGTGGTTAGTTATAAAAAAGTCAAATTATTCTGATATAATAATTATGGAATTATTTTTGAAAGGAAAAGCAAAGTATGAATTATAAAATTCTTGTCGTTGATGATGAAAGTGAAATTGCAGACTTAATAGAAATGTATTTGCAAAATGAAAATTATACTGTCTATAAATCTTATACTGCACAGGGGGCATTAGATTATATTGCGGATATAGAATTTGACCTTGCCATTCTTGATGTTATGTTACCAGGAATAGATGGGTTTCAGATATGCAGGAAAATTCGAGAAAAATATACTTATCCTGTGATTATGCTTACAGCTAAAGACGGAGAACTTGATACAATTACAGGTTTGACAATGGGAGCAGATGATTATGTTACGAAACCATTTAAACCCTTAGCTTTAATGGCAAGAGTAAAAGCACAGTTACGGCGTTATAAAAAATATAGTAATGATGTTGAGACGGAGGCTGCAAAAGAGACAGAATCAATTATTACAACGAGTAATGGTTTGATAGTGAATATAAATGCTCATACTTGTTCTGTTAATGATGTTCCGTTATCCTTAACACCTACGGAGTTTAAAATTGTACAGGCGCTTTGCGAAAAAAAAGGAATGGTTGTGACATCCGAAGAACTATTTAAGGCTGTATGGGCAGATGAATATTATGAAAAGAATAGTAATACCATTACTGTTCATGTGCGGCATTTGCGTGAAAAAATGGGGGATGCGATAGATGAACCTCGATATATAAAAACGGTATGGGGAGTGGGATATAAGATTGAAAACTGAGAGAAATGATTATTCGAGAATGAAGCGAAAAGTGTTTATGCAACTTGTGATTATGCTTGTCATGTCAGGCATAGCAGTATTGCTTTTATATAATTTTCTGCAAGGAAAATTGGAGTATGGGGAATAGGTTTGCTTTCATTATTGCCGGGAATTGATTATGAGCAGGCATATAAAATCTACGAAATGATTTTTAGAGAACATTGGACTGAATTTTATGTTTGCTGCTATGGCAGTCGTTTTTTTGATATTGTTTCATTTTTCACTTACATGGTTTGGAAAATATTTTGACTCTATCAACAAAGGGATCAACGCTCTTTTGAGCCAACAGCCTGAACCGATAAAAATGCCGAAAGAAATGCGTTTCGTAGAAGAAAATCTGCAAACGGTTCAGCGGACATTAGCAGAACAGAGAAAAGAGGCGGAGCTTGCAGAACAGAAAAAGGATGAGTTGATTTTATATTTGGCACATGATATAAAAACACCGCTTACTTCCGTTATTGGTTATTTAAGTATCTTAGATGAAAACAAAGATATGGAGCAGGAACAGCGAGAAAAGTGTATTCATGTAGGATTAGAAAAAGCAACAAAACTTGAAAAACTTATCAATGAATTTTTTGAAATTACGAGGTTTAGACAATCTGATTTTGCTCTTTCAAAAGTAAAAATAGATCTTCACTATATGTTGATACAGCTTGTAGATGAATTTACTCCATCGTTACAAGCAGCTCAGCTTGAAATTGAAATCAATATGCCAAAAGATGTGTATATATTCGGCGATGCGAATTATCTTGCAAGAGCGTTTCAAAATATTATTAAAAATGCAATCGCTTATAGTGATACTAATTCAGTTATTGTTATTTCCGCAGTATACCAAACAGACAAGGTAGTCATTTCTGTAATCAATACGGGAGATACGATTTTACCGGAACAGCAGGAACATATTTTTGAAAAAATTTTATCGAGCTGATGAAGCAAGACAAGGAAATACAGGAGGTGCAGGTCTTGGTTTAGCAATCGCAAAGAATATTGTTGCTTTACATGGAGGAAATATTACGGTAGAAAGCGAAAATCGCAAAACAGTGTTCATCATTAGCTTACCGGATATAACCACAAAACAAAAAGGAAATTCTAATGAAAACCTTTAGTGTTTCTTAGGAAATTATCATAATCGACTTAATACAAAGCCTGATGCTTTTCGGTACAATAATACCAAAAGCTGTCAGGCTTTTTACATGAAAGGAGAATTTGTATGGAACTATCTATTGAATGTTTATCGAAACGATTTGGCTCCAAAATCGCCGTAAACAATATTTCTGTTACATTGCAGCCAGGGTTTATGGATTACTGGGTGCAAATGGTGCAGGAAAAACAACTTTGATGCGTATGGTCTGTGATGTTCTCAAACCTACATCAGGAAGAATCCTATACAATGGAAAAGAAATTGAACAGTTAGGCGAACATTATCGCAGTTATCTTGGTTACTTACCACAGGATTTTGGCTATTATCCGGATTTTACTGCAAAAGAGTATCTGAATTTTATTGCCGCAATTAAAGGAATTGATACTGTAACCGCAAAAAAACAGATAACAGAACTTTTAAAAATTGTTAATTTATCTGATGTGGCAGAAAAGAAAATCCGCACTTTTTCTGGTGGAATGAAGCAGCGACTTGGTATTGCACAGGCAGTTATCAATGATCCGCATATTCTTGTCTTAGACGAACCAACAGCAGGACTTGATCCCAAAGAGCGAATGCGGTTTCGTAATCTTATTGCAGAACTTGCAAAAGACAAAATCGTTATTTTGTCAACACATATTGTTTCAGATATTGATTACATTGCTGACGACATTTTGATGATGAAAAAAGGCAGTTTAATCCTGAACTGTTCAACCGAAAAAGCAATTCATAGTATGGATGGAAAAGTCTGGAACTGTAAACTTTTACAATCACAGATTAACGAAGTAAGTGAACGCTTCCGGGTGGTAAACTTGCACCATGAACAGGGAAATGAAGTCTTGCTGCGTGTTGTTAGTGATACGCAGCCAATGTGTGGAGCAGTCAATGTTCCACCAACGCTTGACGATTTGTATTTATATCATTTTCAAGATGAGGAAATTAGGAGGGACGAGGAATGAAAACATTATTTGCTCTTGAATTAAAAAAAACTTACCAAAAAGCGAATGAATATCATTGTAATTACAGTTTGCTTAATATTGGCTGGGATATTGTTTTATCTTCCTGTAAGCCAGTTTATTGTGCTTGATACAGACGGAAAACAAACAAGCGGTATGGAAGCAATCGCTATGGATAAAGAATTTTCAAATAGCAATGCGGGTAAATTGACGAACGAAAAAATCAAAGCAGACATTGCGAAATATCAGGCTCTCTTTGATGATCCGGAGAATGTTTCCAAAGACGCTACGCAAAAATCATTGAATGATAGTGCATATTTCAAATACTTCTTCCCATATTCAGATTATTGGAAATTGATAAATGGAAATTATGCTGCTCCATATGCCTACGATTCTTCTTTTTCCGCAATTACGAATATGGATTTGGAAAATAACTTTGATTTCTATGCAACTCGTGATGAAAAAGTTGAAACACTACTAAATCAAGAATATGACGATTGGAATTTTTCGGACAGTGAAAAAACATTTTGGTTAAATCGTGTTTCATCTGTTTCAACCCCCTATGAATACAGTTATCATACCGGGTGGGAAACATTACTTAGCTGTTTGGAATTGTTTGTAATAGGCATTATTGGTATCTGTATTTGTGTGCAGGAACTTTTTCCGGTGAATATCAGTCTGGTGCAGACAGCATTATACTGTCGTCACGATATGGAAAATCAAAATTAGTTACTGCTAAAATTTTAGCTGCATTTGTATATAGTTTTTTGGCATTTACTCTATTAATTTTGGCTGGCTGTGGTATTCTGCTTCTTTCTTTTGGTATTGATGGTTGGAATTTACCTGTTCAAGTACTGAATACAATCGCACCATATAATTTGTCATTATTGGGAGCAACATTGCTTGCGATTGCTACATTATATCTTGTTATGATTGGTATGGTTGCTATTACGCTTCTTTTATCAGCTAAAATGAAATCTTCTGTTCCTGTTTTGTCAATTATTATACTTGCAATGATATTACCAATGTTCTTGGGTATCAGCGAAACAAATGGTATTTGGAATCGTATTCTTGTGTTATTGCCTTATCGAGCAGCACAGCCGGTTTTCTCTGATGATTTTTACGGGTATTTTGGCTATCCATTGGGCGGAGTTACTTTTGATGTAGTAACAGTAAGAATGTTTGTATATGCTGTAATCACGCTGATGTGTATTCCTTTTGTACGAAAGACTTGGAGAAAACATCAGGTGGCATAGGAGAATTATATAAAAAGGAAATTCAATTTATGGAGGAGGTGGTGCTTTTGGGAAGTTACTGATTTTATCCTTTGAAGATAATGAAGAACATATTATCAATCATATTTTATCATGGCTGAATGAGGAAACAGAAGTCTTACGACATCGGATTGCCGATGAAGAAAAACTGATATTTGATGGACTTCACATTGATGAACATAAGCGGGTGGTGGTTCGGAAGATAATGAAATTGAGCTGACTTACACAGAGTTTGAAATCTTATTATTGCTGGCACAGAATATCGGCAGGGTATTCAGTAAAGAGCAGATATATAATCGTGTTTGGAAAGAACCTTATTTTGGCGATCATAATATTGTCATGAGCATATACGCAACATACGAGAAAAGATAGAAGATAACCCAAGCAAGCCAATCTACATACAGACGGTATGGGGTGTAGGCTATCGTTTCAACAAAAATTTAAGCAGCGGTCTGTAAAGAAGAAATACAGATCACTGCTTATTTTTCGCTTCTGACACCTAAAAGATATTCACAAGATACATGGAAAAATTCAGCAAGGGCAACCACTTCATAATCTGGTACAAAGCGTGTTCCTTGTTCTATTCGTAATACAGTCAAATCGCTAAATTCATATCCGGCAAGTTGGAGCTGTTCTGCCAGTGCTTTTTGCGATAGCTGCCTTTCAGTTCGCAATTCCTTTACTTTCTGACCTATCAGATTTTTGGAATTGCTTTCTTTATTCCAGTAAATTTTCATATCATCACCAACTTTCTAAAGATGAAGTGCCATATGATTGATTTTACGGAATAATCTTGATAATATACTTCTAAAGATGAAGTGCGGAAAAATATTGTTGTAAGAAATTTAAGGATTGATAATACTGCCTGCAAAATGCAATACTTATATGGAAAGGTGGATACAAAATGAATGAAGTATTTGAAACAATAGCAGAGGTATTTGAGGAGCTTCGGAGTGAAGCAGGAGAGTGTGAATATTCTGTTCAGACGAAAGAATCGGAAAAGGCAGATAAAGCATTGAAAAAGGCGAATCGGGAATATGAAACGGTGTTGGCTGAGCTTTCCGCAGAACACAGAGAATTTTTTGAAAATTATATGGATATAGTGGATCACGCTCATTTTCAAGAAGAACAAAGAGCCTACTATCAGGGGATGGTAGATGTAATGCAGATATTTGACGGACTGGGGATTTTAAAGGAAAGAAACAAAGTGAAAGAAGTGCTTATGCATATCAAAAAATAGTTCAAACAGGGTGGATGGCTTACCGGGAAGCTGACCACCCTGTTTTTCTTCAGAATAATTCAGAAATAATCCAGAAAAAATCGAAAATCTTTCTGCTATTCTGTCTCATGGGTTTTATATGTACGAAGATAGGCTTCCACAAGTGCAAGAATAGTGGTGATCTGATCGTCCGTACATTCTGAAAGATAAACCAGTAGCCTTTGGTAATCCAGATTATCGGTTGGAGCTGCCGGATAAAAAAACGGATCAGCAGAGATATGTAAAGCACGAATGAGTTGTCCGAGTTTTTCAAGACTTGGAACATTGCCATGATTTTCAATCTCTTTGATATATCTTGATGAGACACCGGATTTTTCGGATAACTCATCATAAGTCAGCTTTTGGTCTAATCTGGCTTTCTTCAGGTGAAAACCCATGTCTTTATCAATTTTCTTAGATTTAGCCATATCATGCACCTCCGTATATAGTGTATAGTTCACGATTTGAAAAAGAAATGAACTAATAAAGCACTAAAACAGAGGGGTATAGTACACTTTAATGAAATAAGAAACTTTGGATATTGCATATAAAAAAACGCGGTATTCAAAGGTTTTTTCTCATGTTTTTTATCCTTTGAATGTGTTTAGGAGAGTTATGTATTCTGAACCATTGAAAGGATATTTTTGTATTTGGAAAATATTATCCTGCCCATTGCGTGGAAGGACAGGTAAATAGGTCGCATTTTAAGTAATGTGGCAAATTCTACAATTGAAAGTGTATTATATACACTCGTAAAATGTGGAGAAAATTTAATATCAGATATGAACAGCGTCCTGTGGGTGTGTGCCTGCGAGGACGTTTTTTTGTATACAGAAAAATTTCTATAAAAATTTTTCAATCCACCCGAACATCTCCCCGGTTTCATTTGGGAGATACACCGGAAGGGAAAAAAGGCAAATGCCTTGTCATTCGGAACGGGAGGAGGTGAACTCGTATGGGGCAACCTTCTTCTAAGGATGAAATGACTGTCAGGCATCAGTTTGACCGTTTGTGCCAGATGGCATTAAAAGGTGAAACTGTCAATTATTACAAGCACGTGGACTATCGTAGAAAACACGAAGTCACATTCTCTGAACTGTCAGAAAAGGAGTTGAGCAAATTATTTACTATGGATGAGTACGGAACAGAAAATCATCATTTTGAAGTGCATGGCTATGATATTGAAGTAAAAAATACTTTGATTGCGGAAGCATTAAAAGAACTTACGGAAAGAAAAAGGAATGTTATTTTACTTTCCTATTTCATGGAGATGAGCGATGCAGATATTGCAAGAGAAATGAATCTGGTTCGCAGTACCATTCATGAACACAGAACACGCTCACTGGAAATTTTGAGAAAGATTATGGAAGGAATAGCAGATGAAAAAGATGTCTAAAACCAGAAACAAAGAAAATTTGTTGCCTTTCCATATTATAAAGGCAGCATCAGAGGGCGATGTGAGTGCAATCAATGCCGTGTTAAAACATTATGAAGGTTACATAATCAAATTGTCCACAAGAAAGCTGTATGACGAAAGTGGACAGGTACATTACTGCATTGATGAAACTCTGCGTCGCAGATTAGAAACAAAGCTGATCACAAAGATATTGGCTTTTGAAGTTGCATAACAGGCGGTTAGCATTGTCCCTTTCCATTCGCTGATTGCTGCGTATGCACCCTGTACCTTGACAACTGAATATTTTTGCATACAGGACGTGAGGATATGTCGAGCCACTAGTAGATTCGCCAAGATGTACCTGCTCTTTGATAGGAGTGAATGTGAGGAAATGTTGAAACATTACATTGAAGCAAAGGTATGGAGCGAGAAGATCTGACAAAATGTGTGGCAGTAACACAGGGCGATGAAGCATATCCGTGATAATGATACTTCCGGATTGTAAAGAGATTTGCAGTCCGGTCAATTTGGATGACGGTGCGATACCGATGTGGGCAGAGTAATGACCTGCCACCTGTATGGATTTTTTTGTTATCTGTTGATGAGAGATAGGAGCTGAGTTTCTATTTGTCATGGGCAGATAATGTGCTGCCTATTTTGAAGATATGGAGGTGTTCATAATAGATAACATAGAAGCAAAAATGAAGGGAAAGATGGTTCCGATTTGGGAAAAATATATGTTAACGGTCGATGAGGCTGTTCAATATTTTGGAATTGGTGAAAAGAAGATAAGGATGCTGATTTCTGAAAATACTGATACTGATTATTGTTTTACGGTGCAGGTTGGGAATAAATCGTTGATTAATCGGCATAAATTTGAAGAATTTCTTAATCAAACCACTTCCTTGTAGGAATGAAAAATACAAAACTTTATCACTTTAAAGTGGTAAATGCCGCCCTGGTATGATATAATATGGTTGTCGTGCTAGGGCTTCTTCGTAGAAAGGAGCAAAGACGTTTGAGTGAAAGAAATCGCAATCAGAAAAGACGTGATAAAAAAGGACGTATTTTACGAAACGGAGAAAGCCAGCGGGCGGATGGAAGATATGCATTTGTTTATACAGACTGCTTTGGAAAACAGAAATTTCTTTACAGTTGGAAGTTGGAATCGACAGATCCTCTTCCGGTAGGAAGAAGACCTTGCCAGTCACTTAGAGAAAAGGAAAAAGTCATATTAAGGGATATAAATGATGGCATTACTCCTTATGGTGATAATTTGACAGTTCTTGAGTTGATAAAAAAGTATATTGCTCAGAAGACTGGGGTTCGCCATAATACAGCTGCGAATTATAATTTTGTTATCAACATTATTAAGAAAGAGGAATTTGGAGCATTAAGGATTGATAAGGTAAAACTATCAGATGCAAAAGCATGGTTGATTAAGCTTCAGGCAGATGGTAGGGGATACAGCACCATTCATTCAGTTCGTGGAGTGGTAAGACCTGCTTTTCAAATGGCTGTAGATGATGATTTGATTCGTAAAAATCCGTTCGAGTTTCAACTATGTACAGTAGTTGTAAACGATAGTGTAACAAGAGAAGCCATAACCAGAAAACAAGAAAGAAAGTTCTTGGAATTTATTAAGAATGATGAGCATTATAAACGATACTATGATGGTATGTTTATCCTCTTTAAAACCGGACTTCGTATTTCAGAGTTCTGCGGATTGACACTTTCCGATATTGATTTTGAAGAAAAGCAAATCAGTGTAAATCATCAGCTTCAAAGAACCAGAGATATGAAGTATGTTATTGAAGATACCAAAACGTCAAGTGGAACTAGAATCATTCCTATGACTGAGGAAGTGTATGAATGTTTTAAGCGTATTGTTGAAAATCGTAAAAAGCCCAAGAAAGAACCTGTGATTGATGAATATAAGGGATTTTTGTTTTTGGATAAGAAAGATATGCCGGAAGTTGCCTTACATTGGGAAAAACATTTTGAGTGGGCATTGGCAAAACATAATCGAATCTATAAGGAACAATTACCAAAGATCACACCTCATGTTTGCAGACATACCTATTGCAGCAACATGGCAAAAAGCGGAATGAATCCCAAGACACTTCAATATTTAATGGGGCATTCTGATATAGGAGTTACATTGAATACATATACGCATCTGGGAGCAGAGGATGCCAAGGAAGAACTTGGCAAATATGCTAAGATGGCTTAAAATATTAAGAAAATTGATACAACTAAAAGATAACCTAAGTGGAAAAAGTCTTTAGTAAAATGAGAAAATTAAGCTGTTTTACTAAGATTTTTACTAAATTTGGATGACAAGATATACGAATTTATGCCACGATATGCGACGAAAACGAAGAAAACAATCTATCACAGAAAATCGTAGAAAGTGGCGTAAAATCAAGGAAAATCAGTATTTTCAAGGAGTTTTTAAGGCATGATAAAAGTACTTTTCATCTGCCACGGCAACATCTGCCGTTCCCCAATGGCCGAATTTATATTAAAAGATATGGTATCAAAGCGTGGTATAGCCGACCAATTTGAGATCGCTTCCGCTGCCACAAGCACCGAAGAAATCTGGAACGGCACCGGCAACCCGATCTATCCGCCGGCGCAGGCGGAGTTGAGGAAACATGGAATTGGGAAAACACCATACACAGACTTTTCTGAAAAACGTGCAAAACAGGTAACAAAAGAAGATTACAGGTATTATGACTATCTGCTCTGTGCAGATGCAAACAATATCAAAAACACCATCCGGATTACAGGGCAGGATGTAGACAGCAAGATAAAACTGCTTTTGGACTTTTCCACAGATACGAAAAGAAAAGGCAGATCCATATCAGATCCCTGGTATTCCGGCAGATTTGATGAAACCTACGAAGATGTCGTAGCCGGCTGTGAGGGGCTGCTTGCACATCTGAAAGAAACAGGACAGATCTGATTAAAAATTTCATAAATAAATATCCCCAAAAAACAGTGTTTATATTGATACGGAACACTGTTTTTGTCAAATTATTATTTGAAAAATATTTTCGTATATTTTCGTTAAAAGTCAATACCCGAATAATATATAAAAATAGATTCGTAAAATTGGTGAAAGAGACGAAAATTAAAAGAATACACAAAAAGAACTTGTTCAAATCAACGAATGAATGTATGCTATAGAGGTACGAAAAAAAACGAAAATTCAAAGGAGGGGAAAAGAAAATGTATAAGACCGGTTAGTGATCTTATCCATAAACAGGGGTATGATTGAAAATCAAAAATGGGGGACTTTGAAAAATGAGAAACAAAAAGATTTTACAGAAGGCCGCTAAGAAATCACTTAGCTGGCTTTTAATTTTAGGAATGCTGTAACGTTACCGGAAACACCGGGAGCCATATCTGCAGCAGCTGCAGAACTTGAGACTGGTACAGAGGAAAATGTAAAAGAAGAAAACAGTACAAGCGGATGTTACGACAGAGAAGGAAGAAAATCCAGTTGTAGAGGTTGAAGCAGATACAAGCGAAAACCAGAAAACAGAAAAAGAAACAGAGACGGCAGCATCAGAAACAGAGACGGCAGAAACAGAAGATGTGGAAGCATCAGAAACGGAGACAGAAGATGTGGAATCAGCTGACACAGAAGTGCTGAGGATGAGTCTGGGACAGTAGAAGATACGGAGGTAGTGGAGCAGGAAGAGACGGAAACAGAGCAGGAATTAAAAGCTGCAGAGGGATCGATGAACCTGACACTGCATTTTGATAACAGTGCTGCAAAGTATAAAACACCTGCATTGCAGTTTTGGGGAGATGATAATACTGTCGTATCCGGTGCAGTTAAGACAGATCAGGAAATTACCGGTTGGGAAGGAGCTGTCGGACAGATTTTAACGCAGGATAAAGGCGGTGATTTCTATAGTGTAACTTTACAGGGTAATTTTACCGGATTTCAGTTTTTAGATTATGATACACCATCCCAGAATACAAATGGACAGGGATTTGTCAGCACTATGAAATCATATACTGGTGACACTCCGACAGATCTCTATTACATCTGCAAAGACGGTAACTGGGCTGGTATTTAGATGCAGCAGGCACAGAAGCCTTAAAAGAGCCGGAACTTGTTTACCTTACCATGCATATCAAACCGGAAACGAAATGGTCAAAGCCGGCAATGCAGCACTGGAATGACAAATTGACTATCACTGATACAAAAGGTCAGGAAACGATTACAGGATGGGGTGTTAAAGGAGATCTTTTCACAGCAGAAGAGAATGGATTTTACAAACTCACTGTCAAAGGAACATTCGGAGGCTTTCAGTTTGTAGATGCAGATAATGCGGATGATACAAAAACAGGTGACAATACTTACGACAAACTGTTGGATAAATTTGTAGCAGAAACGCCAACCGATGTATATTATATCCAGAAAGACGGCACCTGGAACTGGTACATGGATAAAGATGGAACAATTACACTTGCTTCCACAAAAGAGGTATCGGACCAGGCAGTCGACAATGCAGATGGAACTACCACATTCACGGCTGTTGCAGAAAATGTAAAAGATAAAGTAAAGGTTGTTTATGGTAAAAAATCAGAGGTGGAGGAAAAAGGAATTTCTGCATTAAAGACGGTTACCATGACAGCAGATAAAAGTGTTGCAAATGCATATACCACGGATGCGATTTTCCTTGGAGATGATGCATTGGACATCGTATATTACATCGAAGTAGATGGTGTAAAAAAAGACATTGAAACATCCGCTGGTGTTACAGTTGGAAAAGATACTTATCTTTCTTATACCAGAGATAAATTTACCGGCAGAATGGTCTGTGTACCGGGTACATTTCCTGGAAAAAGCTGGGATGCAGCATCAAATATAATGACATACATGGGAGAGGGGTTATATTCCTATACATTTAAAAATGTTCCGGCGGCAAATTACGAGTACAAGATTGCGATGGGTAACTGGAGAGAAAGCTATGGTGCAGGCGGTGCTGCAAGTGGATCGAATATTGCAGTAACGGTGACGGAACCACAGGATGTTACCATTTACTATTCAGATTTCAGCCACTATTCAAAATGCAGTATCGATTATAAGTTCGGGGCAAGCCTGTCATTGCAGGGAACAGGGATTCCATCGGATACAAAATTTTCTGACAGCAGACTGACCGGAATTTACAGTGCGACTGTGGAAAATATGGAGGCAGGTACTTATTCCGATACGAAGATCGTATCGATGATGAGACGGTTGAAATGGAAACATATACCGTAGATACCACGAAAGATGTGACATTCTATTACGATCCGGAATCCGGCATCTATTATTCAGATGCTTCCGACAAGGAGGTTGCAACGGAAAAACTGGTATTTGATTCTAAGGACACTGCCTACAAATCAGTATATGGTGCAGTGGCAACCGGGGAGGAAGTTACCTACTCCATCGATACCGGAGATGAAGTTACTGCAGTCAAACTGGTCGTAAAAGGCGTGGCAAAGAAAACACTTTCCATGAAAAAGCAGAGGGTGCGGAAGAGGGAAAACAGAGATGGTCTGTTACCACAAGGTATGACAGACTTGGAGAATATCAGTATTTCTTTGCAGTATACAATGAAACTGCAGTGGTAATGTATGGCGATGATGACGGATTTTATGGAACCGGTGTGGCAGCAATTTGTTAAATCTTTTACCATATGATCAGATTGTATATCAGTCAGGTTATGAGACACCGGACTGGATGAAAAATGCAGTGATCTACCAGATCTTCCCAGATCGTTTCTATAATGGCGATGTGACAAACGATACCATCACTTCGGATGCAAGAGGTTCGATGCAGTATGAATATATGAATGACTGGTATATTTTGCCGGAGAATCCGGAGCAGGTCACATTACATCCGGATACATATCCAACTTATGCATACAAGGGAGATGGAAACTGGAGCAATGAGATTTATGGTGGAGACTTAAAAGGAATCACCAAACGGATCGATTACTTAAAAGCACTTGGTGTTACCGTGATCTACTTAAATCCGGTATTTGAATCTATTTCCAGCCACAGATATGATACAAGCGACTATAAAAATATTGATCCGATCCTTGGAACACTTGGAGATTTTGAGGAACTGGTCAGCGTAGCAGAAGCGAATAATATGCATGTTGTATTGGATGGTGTATTCAATCATGTATCGGATGATTCTGTTTATTTTGACCGTTACTATGAGTATCTGGAAGATGGAACCGATACGATCGGAGCTTATCCTTACTGGGCATATGTATACGATGCATGAGCGAGAAAAAGATTTCCAAAGAGGAAGCAGAAAAACAGGCAAAAGAATATTTTACGGCAGAGTATGGAATTACAAACTATGACTATACAGAATGGTTTGATGTATTTTCCGATACAACTTTAAAAGATGACAATGACGATGAAGTATGTGATTCCGTAGGACTTCGTGCCGGAAAACCAGTATATGGTTATGATGGATGGTGGGGTTATGACTCCATGCCGATCATCAAGGCAACGAACGGTTCCGAATATCAGACCGGTACCTGGGCAGAAGAAGTAATCGGAAAAAATGAGACAAGTAAGACCGCAGATAACAGTGTAACACAGTACTGGCTGTCAAAAGGAATGGATGGATGGAGACTCGATGTTGCCAATGAAGTATCGGATGAGACCTGGCAGCACTTCCGTAAATCCGTGAAGGCACTTGACAGCGATAACGTGATCATCGGAGAAATCTGGACGGATGCGGTAAAATATCTGATGGGTGACATGTATGATTCCGTTATGAACTATATGTTCCGTGGAGCAGCGATCGCTTATGCAAAGGGCGGGAATTCCGCAGATGCATTAAATACTTTAGAGCGTTTGAGAGAGCGTTATCCGAAAGAAGCATTTTATGCAATGATGAACCTTGTTGACTCTCATGATACAACACGTTTGTTATCTTACTTAGATGGTATTGATGACGATAGAAAACAGAAAGAAATTGCAGAGGCATTCCCGACTTACGAGAATACTTCAGATGCAGCAAAACAGAAACAGTATTTAGTTGCGTTAATGCAGTTTACCTATGCAGGTGCACCGACGATCTACTATGGTGATGAGCTTGGTATGGTAGGTGCAGATGATCCAGATGACCGCCGTGCGATGATCTGGGGCGAAGGAAATGAGAATCTGGTAAAATGGTATGCAAAACTTGCTGCAATAAGAAGCAGTTACAGTGCATTGAGAACAGGCTCCGTAGAGCCGGTATATGGCACAGATAAAGAAATTTTAGGCTATGTCAGAAGTGATGATTCGGATATCATGCTTGTTTTGATGAACAACAGTGCAGCAGACAAGTCTGTGACAGTAAATGTTGCAGAACTTGGAATTAATGCAGCAGAACTTGCAGATGTGATCACAGGAAACAGCTGCAGTGCAGCAGGCGGCAGTGTAACGGTAACTGTTCCGGCATACAATGGTGTGATCTTAACAGACAAGGGTCATGTAAAACAGGTTTCTGTGGATGAAGAAAACTTAAAACCTGGTTTTGATCCTGCATATAAGATTAAGGCAGAAGAACGTGCAGTCAAAGTAACAGGAGTTTCACTGAAAAAGACAGAGATTACCTTACAGAAAGGTAAAACAGCAAATATTTCTGAAAATGTAGTAGTAGCACCGCAGAATGCAACAAACACAGCAGTAAAATACAAGACTTCTGACAAAACAGTTGCTTTAGTTGACAAAGATGGTAATGTAACTGCAAATGCCAAAGGAACTGCAACAATTACCGTGACAACAAAAGACGGACTGTTTACATCAGAATGTAAAGTAACTGTAGGAGATCAGGTACAGGCAGCGAAGATCAAATTAAACAAGACAAAACTCAGCCTGAAAAAAGGAAAAACATATACCTTAAAGGCAACAGTCACTCCGAAGGATTGTACGGATAAATCCGTGAAATGGAAATCTTCCAAATCCTCTGTTGTAAAAGTAGATGCAAACGGAAAAGTAACTGCAAAGAAAGCAGGAACCGCTACAATTACAGCTACCACAAAGAATGGTTTAAAGGCAACCTGTAAGATCACGGTTACAGATCCGGCAACCAAAGTATATCTGACACCGGCGATGAGTATCAAAAAGGGAAGTTCCGTAAAACTGACAGCATCTGTATTTCCGAAGACAACGACAGATAAACTTACATGGTCTACATCAAACAAAAAGGTAGTGACAGTAACAAAGAACGGTAAGATCAAAGGAGTCAAAACAGGAACAGCTACGATTACAGTTAAAACAACAAGTGGAAAGAAAGCAACCTGTAAAGTGACCGTTGTAAAGAGTAATAAGAAGTCAGCAGGTATTAAACTGAGTGTAAAGAAACTGACATTAAAGCAAAAGGCAACAAAACAGCTGAAAGCTGCTCTTGATAAGAATGCAACGGACAAAGTGACATGGAGCAGTTCTAACAAGAAAGTAGCTACAGTCGATAAAAATGGTGTTGTAACGGCTGTAAAGAAAGGTACTGTAACGATTACCGCAAAGACATCAGGTGGAAAGAAAGCAACCTGTAAAGTGACGGTAAAAGTACCGGCAACCAAGGTAAAATTAAACAAAACCAAGGCGACTGTTGCAAAGGGCAGGACTCTGACCTTAAAAGCGACTATGACACCTTCTTCCTCAACAGATAAACTTACCTGGACGAGTTCCAACAAAAAAGTGGCAACAGTTGATAAGAATGGTAAAGTAAAGGCACTGAAAAAAGGAACAGCCACGATTACTGTAAAAACTGCAAGTGGAAAGAAAGCAACCTGCAAAATTACTGTAAAATAAAAAAAGTTGTAAAAAAATATTGCAAACAGGAAATCAATGTGGTATAAATGTTACAACGTTAAAACAGTAAAGCGATGAAAGAGACTCTGATCTTTGGGCGTCGACAGGAATACAGCGTCACCGACTGAGAGCGCTGTTTGAAAGAGAAGGTCAAGGGAACACTCTGGAGCAGACTGATTGAACAGGAATTTGCACGAGCGGTTGATCTTAAAAACAGCGGCAGCGGATCGAAAGTAGGTCAGTACGTGGGTGCGCGTTAAGCACAGAGAGCGGAAAGATGATGAGAACGACATCATTTTTCAATGCGGGTGGTACCGCGGGATACTAAGAGATTTCGCCCCGAAAGCATATGCTTTTCCGGGGTTTTTTGTATTCATGATAATAGAATGTTCGCGGAGCGTGCATTCTATTATTTGTTGAAAATCTGAAAGACAGAGTTTTGTTTTTCAAAAAGGTTCCCGTCCCGCACCTTATCATATCTAAAGGAGTGTACAGAATATGGAATTCATGACAGGTGTAAACAAAAAGGAAACCTTAGAGATCGGTGATTTACTGACCGGCAGCTATGAGGGAAAAAGTGTAAAAGTAAACGGAGCAGTGCATACCATCCGTGATATGGGTGAAGTTGCATTTATCGTCTTAAGAAAGAGAGAAGGACTGCTCCAGTGTGTTTACGAAGAAGGAAAAACACAGTTTGACTTAAAAGATTTAAAAGAGGCAGCAACGATTGAGGTGGAGGGAACCGTAAAACCGGAGGAACGTGCACCACACGGATTTGAGATCCGTCTGGATAAAATCAAGGTATTGTCCGAACCGGCTGCACCGATGCCGCTTGCAATCTCAAAATGGAAATTAAATACCTCCTTGGAGGCGAATTTAAACAACCGTGCGATCGCCCTTCGAAATATCAGGGAGCGTGCAAAATTCCGTATTCAGGAAGGTGTGGTACGGGGATTTCGTGATTTCTTATACAGTCAGGGGTTTACAGAGATCCATACACCAAAGATCGGTGCAAAAAGTGCAGAGGGCGGGGCAAACCTGTTCCGGTTGGAATATTTTCACAGACCGGCAGTTTTACAGCAGAGTCCTCAGTTTTACAAACAGATGATGGTCGGCGTATTTGACCGGGTATTTGAGACGGCGCCGGTATTCCGTGCAGAAAAACATAATACCAAACGTCACTTGAACGAGTACACCAGCCTTGATTTTGAGATGGGATATATTGATGGATTTGAAGATATCATGGCGATGGAGACCGGATTTTTGCAGTATATGATCGCACTGCTCAAAAAAGATTATGCAGAGGAACTTCGGTTATTAGGCGTCACACTGCCGAACGTCGACAAAATTCCGACCGTGCGTTTCGATGAAGCAAAAGAAAAAGTGGCAGAAAAATATCACCGCCAGATCAGAAACCCATACGATCTTGAGCCGGAGGAGGAAGCACTCATCGGACAGTATTTCAAAGAAGAGTATGATGCGGATTTCGTATTTGTTACACATTATCCATCCAAGAAACGTCCGTTTTACGCGATGGACGATCCGGCAGATCCGACTTATACCTTAAGTTTTGACCTCTTATATCAGGGACTTGAGATCACGACCGGTGGACAGCGTATCCACGATTACAACAAACTGATGGAAAAAATCGAAAAGCGTGGTATGGAGTCTGAGGGAATGGAACAGTATTTATCCGTATTCAAACATGGCATGCCGCCACATGGTGGACTTGGAATCGGTTTAGAGCGTCTGACCATGAAATTAGTCGGTGAGGACAACGTCCGTGAGACGACGCTGTTCCCGCGTGATTTAAGCAGATTAGAGCCGTAAATCCAAAATATTTTGAATGTAAAATGGAGTTTTGCAAACAGACATCATATGAATGAAAAAGGAGAACAGCCGTGAAACATTTGGGAACAAAAACAATCGAGACAAGACGTCTTGTTTTAAGAAAATTTACACTTTCCGATGCAGAGCCGATGTACCGCAACTGGGCATCTGACCCGGAAGTGACAAGATATCTGCTGTGGCCGGCACACGAGAGCGAAGAGGAGACAAAAGGTATTTTGAAAGGCTGGATTGCCGCCTATGAGAAACCGGAAAAATATGAATGGTGTATCGAATTAAAAGAGATCGGTGAGGCAATCGGCAGCATCGGTGTGGTGATAGTCAATGAAAAAGTACAGTCCATGGAAGTCGGCTATTGTTTAAGCTGCGATTACTGGCATAAGGGAATCATGTCCGAGGCGCTTTCAGCCGTTGTGGAATACCTGACCAATGAAGTCGGCGCACGCAGGATCCAGGCGAGATGTGATACCAGAAATCCATACTCTGCGAAAGTGATGGAAAAATGTGGATTAAAATATGAAGGAACTGCGATCCAGGCAGAGTGGAACAACTCCGGGGCAGGGGATGTTGCCTGCTATGGTCTGGTTGTTGGACCGGTTGTTGTTGAAGAGCCGGAGGAAACCCTGGAACCGGAGAACGAAGAGGAAGAGCCGAAAGTCATTAAAACAGGACGCAAAAATGAGATCTCAGACGAGACGATCGAGTATGTCGGAATCCTTGCAAAATTAGAGCTGAATGAGGAAGAGAAAGAGCATGCAAAGAAAGATATGGAAGAAATGCTCAACTATATTGATAAATTAAAATGAACTTGACACCACAGGAGTGGAGCCGATGTCACATGTGTTCCCGGTAAACAATGTATTCAGGGAAGATGTAGTGACAAACGGAGACGGCAGCAAAGAGACGCTTTCGAATGCACCGGCACAGAAAGACGGTGGATTTAAAGTGCCAAAGACAATTGGAGATTAATCAGATTGCTCAAAGAACATTTTGTGCAGCAGGCAAAGAAAATGTTCGGATAAAAAGCAGGAGCAGGAATGGAGATTTATATGAATATTATGAGTTTGACTGCCGTGGAACTCGGCAAAAGAATAAAAGCAAAAGAAATCTCAGTAGAGGAAGCTGTTACGGCGGCGCTTGACGCGATTGAGAAAAAAGAAAAACTCGTAAACAGCTTTGTGACAGTAGATAGAGAGGGAGCACTGAAACGCGCAAAGGAAGTACAGAAACAGATTGATGACGGCACACTGACGGGGCCGCTTGCAGGTGTACCGGTTGCCATCAAAGACAATATGTGTACGAAAGATCTGCTTACCACCTGTTCTTCTAAGATTTTATATAACTTTATTCCGACCTACACGGCGGAGGCAGTTTTGAATCTGGAAAAAGCAGGGGCAGTTATTTTAGGAAAGACCAACATGGATGAGTTTGCCATGGGAAGCACGACAGAGACGTCCGCTTACGGTGAGACAAAAAATCCATGGAACACAGAGCATGTGCCGGGCGGTTCTTCGGGTGGTTCCTGTGCAGCGGTTGCGGCAGAGGAATGTGTCTTTGCACTTGGATCAGATACCGGCGGTTCCATCCGTCAGCCGAGTTCCTTCTGCGGCGTGACCGGAATCAAGCCGACCTACGGAACGGTATCACGTTACGGACTGATCGCTTACGGTTCATCCTTAGACCAGATCGGACCGGTCGCAAAAGATGTGACAGACTGTGCCACGATATTAGAGGCGATCGCTTCTTATGATACGAAGGACTCCACTTCCGTGAAAAGGGAGGATTATGATTTTACCAAGGCGCTGGTGGATGATGTCGCCGGAATGAAGATCGGTATCCCACGCGATTATTTCGGGGAAGGCTTAGAACCGGAGGTAAAAACAGCAGTTTTGCAGGCTGCAGAGGAATTAAAGAAAAAGGGCGCATCGTGGAAGAGTTTGATTTAAGCCTGGTAGAATATGCGATCCCTGCATATTATGTTATCGCCTGTGCAGAGGCAAGTTCCAACCTGGCAAGATTTGACGGTGTCAAATATGGTTACCGCACCAAAGAATACGAGGGACTTCACAACATGTACAAAAAATCCCGTTCTGAAGGATTCGGGCCGGAGGTAAAACGCCGTATCATGCTTGGCTCTTTCGTGCTGAGCAGCGGTTATTACGATGCATATTATCTGAAAGCACTCCGCACCAAGGCACTGATCAAACAGGCATTTGATAAAGCATTTGAAAAATATGATGTCATTTTAGGACCGGCAGCACCGACCACTGCACCAAAATTAGGACAGTCTTTAAGTGATCCGATCAAGATGTATTTAGGAGATATTTACACGATTTCCGTAAATCTTGCCGGCTTACCGGGAATTTCACTGCCGTGCGGCAAAGATAAAAACGGTCTGCCGATCGGGTTACAGCTTATTGGAAACTGTTTTGAAGAGAAGAAGATCATCCGCGCGGCATATGCATTTGAACAGACAAGAACCTATGAGCACAGCCCGCTTGCATAGTCCGAAAATGGAGGAATAGACATGAGTAAAATATATGAAACTGTCATTGGACTTGAGGTCCATGTTGAGTTAGCAACGAAAACAAAAATCTTCTGCGGCTGTTCCACGGCATTCGGCGGTGCACCAAACACACATACCTGTCCGGTCTGTACCGGTATGCCGGGTTCCCTTCCGGTGTTGAACCGTCAGGTGGTGGAATATGCGATGGCAGTGGGAATTGCCACAAACTGCAGTATTACCCAGTACTGTAAATTTGACCGTAAAAACTATTTTTACCCGGATAACCCGCAGAACTACCAGATCTCCCAGTTATATCTGCCCATCTGCAGAAACGGTGGTGTCGAGATCGAGACGGCAGCCGGAAAGAAGATTATTGGTATCCATGAGATCCATATGGAGGAGGATGCCGGAAAACTGGTGCATGACGAGTGGGAGGATGTCTCCATCGTAGATTACAACCGTTCCGGTGTACCGCTGATTGAGATCGTATCCGAGCCTGATATGCGTTCCGCGGAGGAGGTTATCGCATATCTTGAAAAGCTGCGCATGATCATCCAGTATCTGGGAGCATCTGACTGTAAATTAAACGAAGGTTCCATGCGTGCCGATGTCAACCTGTCCGTCCGTGAAGCCGGCGCAAAGAAGTTTGGAACCCGTACCGAGATGAAAAACTTAAACTCCTTTAAAGCGATCGCAAGAGCTATCGAGGGAGAGCGTGCACGTCAGATCGAACTGCTTGAAGCCGGAAAGAAGATCGTGCAGGAGACACGCCGCTGGGATGACAATAAGGAATCTTCCCATGCAATGCGTTCCAAAGAGGATGCACAGGATTACCGTTATTTCCCGGAGCCGGATCTCGTCCCGATCGTGATCAGCGATGAGTGGATCGCAAAAGTAAAGGCAAACCAGCCGGAACTGCGCACGGAAAAATTAGAGCGTTACCAGAGAGAGTTTGATCTTCCAAAATACGATGCTGAGATCATCACAGGACACAAAAAATTTGCAGACCTGTTTGAGGCGGCAACCGAGCTTTGCGGCAAACCGAAAAAAGTGTCCAACTGGATCATGGTCGAAACTATGCGTCTGTTAAAGGAAAACAACATGGATCCGGAAGACATCCGTTTTTCTCCGGTCAATCTTGCAAAACTGATCAATCTTGCCGATTCCGGTTCCATCACGAACACGGTTGCAAAAGAAGTATTTGAACGGATCTTTAAAGACGACATCGATCCTGAAAAATACGTTGAGGAAAAAGGTTTAAAGACTGTCAATGATGAGGGAGCACTCCGCGAAACGGTACAGAAAGTACTGGCAGATAACCCGCAGTCCGTAGAGGATTACCATAACGGCAAAGAAAAGGCAATCGGATTCTTAGTCGGCCAGACCATGAAAGCAATGAAGGGTAAAGCAAACCCGGCGCTTGTGAACCAGATATTAAAAGAGTTACTGTAAGGTATTATATTTGATACCAACATCATGTGTATAAAAATATGAGGACTGAAAAAAGTCCTCATATTTTGCGATAGCTTGACAATCTTGTTTATGCGTGCATATACTAAGATAATTGCGAAACTCATTCATGAACTGGCGATGTTGTGGAAAATTGACAGATGAAAAAGAAAGTGCTGGGGAGCCGTCGGTACTTAGTGACCGTATTTTGGTCACTTAGTATCCGCTACGAGCGACACGCAGCGAGAGCGTGCTTTCGTTTCAGCTGTCAATTTCCCACACGTTCACAGCCTAAAGCAGAGTTTCGCCCAGGTAACTGTTTTATTGAATAGCATGGAAAGAAGGAGCAAAATGACCTATCATTTATCCGACGAGCAGGAAAAATAACTTTTATGACACCTTAGAGGAACTCTGCAGGCAGTCCCGTCTGTTAGAGTCACACCGCTATATGCAGCACGGTGACACCAGCGTGTTCCGCCACAGTGTGTCGGTTGCATATTTCAGCTATTATCTGGCACTGAAAATGAATGCGCCGGTGGATATCCATTCGCTGGTTCGCGGTGCGCTGTTACATGATTATTTTTTGTATGACTGGCATGAGAAAGATGCATCACATAAATGGCATGGATTTCATCATGCAAAAAAGGCGTGTGAGAATGCAGCCCGTGATATCCCGGATTTGAACGAGATAGAGAAGGATATGATAAAATGTCATATGTTTCCATTAAATATCGTTCCGCCAAAATACATGGAAGGCTGGATCTTATGCTGTGCAGATAAGATCTGTTCCGGGGCAGAAACCGTGAAAGGACGCCTGCCGGAGCATATCGTTCTGCCGTGGAGGAAACAGATTCGTTCAGAATTATAGAATGTTTGTGAGTTTGACCAAAAATGGAGACTAAAACGGCATATATAAAGTTTTCACTTTATATATGCCCGTTTTTCATGCAAAATGTTAGCCTTCCGCAAGATTTCCCGTGTAAAGCTGATAGTATTTTCCTTTTTCTTCCATGAGTTTGTCATGGTTACCGCGCTCAATGACGCGTCCCTGCTCTAATACGATGATACAGTCACTGTTTTTAACGGTGGAGAGGCGGTGGGCGATCACGAATGTGGTGCGTCCTGCCATCAGTTTATCCATACCGTCCTGAACGATCTTTTCGGTTCTGGTATCGATCGAACTGGTCGCCTCATCGAGGATCAGTACCGGCGGATCTGCAATCGCAGCACGCGCAATGGCAAGAAGCTGTCTTTGTCCCTGACTTAAGTTGGCACCGTCACCGGTTAAAAGTGTGTTGTAACCGTCCGGAAGCTGATGGATAAAGGTGTCGGCGTTGGCAAGTTTTGCCGCTGCAATGACTTCTTCATCGGTGGCGTCAAGTTTTCCGTAACGGATGTTTTCCATCACGGTTGCGGTAAACAGGTGTGTATCCTGCAGTACGATACCGAGAGAGTGGCGCAGGTCATCTTTTTTGATCTTGTTGATGTTGATGCCATCGTAACGGATCTTACCATCCTGGATATCGTAGAAACGGTTGATCAGGTTTGTGATCGTGGTCTTTCCGGCACCGGTACTTCCGACAAATGCGATCTTCTGACCCGGTGTTGCATAGAGGTCTACATTGTGGAGCACGATCTTATCCGGGTTATAACCGAAATCGACATCATCAAAGACCACGTCACCTTTCAGTTCGATATAATCGACACTGCCGTCTGCCTGATGGGTATGCTTCCATGCCCACATACCGGTACGCTCTTTGGATTCAACGATCTGACCGTTTTCTTTTCTGGCACGCACGAGAGTGACATAGCCGTCGTCAGTTTCCGGTTCCTCGTCGAGCAGTTTAAAGATACGCTCAGAACCGGCAAGTGCCATGACGATATTGTTGAGCTGCATACTAAGCTGGTTGACCGGCTGGCTGAAACTCTTATTATAGGTAAGGAAACTTGCAAGTTTTCCAAGGGTAAAGCCGCCGACACCGTTTAAGGCGAGCACGCCGCCGACTAAAGCGCAGAGCACATAGCTGATGTTACCGATCTGTGCGTTGACCGGCATAAGAATGTTACCAAACTTATTGGCATTGTCCGCACTGTGGAAAAGCTGGTCATTTAATTTGTTAAAGTTTTCAATACTTTCTTCCTCATGCGTAAAGACCTTTACAACTTTCTGACCGTTCATCATTTCTTCGATATAGCCATTGACGGTTGCGATATCTTTCTGCTGTGCGATAAAGTATTTGGCACTGAGTGCGCCGATCTTTTTGGTCGCAAACAGTGTGACACCGATCATCAGGAGTGTTACAATCGTCAGGGGAACATTTAAGAGCAGCATGCTGACAAATACGCTGACAATGGTGATGATGCTGTTTAAAAACTGCGGCATACTCTGGCTGATCATCTGGCGGAGTGTATCGATATCGTTCGTATAAGTGGACATGATATCTCCGTGATAGTGCGTGTCAAAGTAGCGGATCGGAAGTTCTTCCATATGGGTGAACATGTCATCACGCAGATTCTTTAAGGTACCCTGGGAAACATTTACCATGATGCGTGTGTATATATAGGAAGCAAGTGCTCCGATCAGGTAGAAAATGGAAACGCGCATGATAGCGTGCAGCAGACCGGAAAAGTCAGGATCTGCCTGACCGATGAGCGGCAGGATATAGCCGTCGATCAGAGTCTGCATAAACCAGGTACCCTGTACACTGGCGAGTACGGTAATGAAGATGCAGATCACGACGAGAATACAGTGCACTGCATAATTTTTCATGATATAGGCGAGCAGACGCATAAATAATTTTCCCGGATTTTCAACTTTCGGGCGCGGACCTTTTGGACCTCTGCCGCCCGGTCCCTGAACCGGTTTGGTATTCTTTTCTGCCATTATGCAGCACCTCCTTCATCAAAATCACCGCTTCCGCTGGTCTGTGATTCGTAGACGTCGCGGTAGATATCATTGGACGCTAACAATTCTTCGTGGGTTCCAAAACCGTTTACAACACCGTTATCTAAAACGATGATGCGGTCTGCATTCTGGACGGAGGAGATTCGCTGCGCAATGATAAATTTTGTCGTATCCGGGATCTCCTCGGCAAAAGCCTTGCGGATCTTAGCATCGGTTGCAGTGTCGACAGCACTGGTACTGTCGTCTAAAATAAGTATTTTCGGTTTCTTTAACAGGGCTCTCGCGATACATAAACGCTGTTTCTGACCGCCGGATACGTTGGTTCCGCCCTGTTCAATGTAAGTGTTGTAGCCGTTCGGGAAACGGTCGATAAATTCATCTGCGCATGCAAGGCGGCATGCGTGGCGGCATTCTTCGTCGGTCGCATTTTTATCACCCCAGCGCAGATTTTCGTAAATGGTTCCCGAGAAGAGCACGTTGTTCTGCAGTACCACGGAAACCTCGTCGCGCAGCGTATCCAGGTCGTAGGAGCGGACGTCTTTGCCGCCGACAAGGACTGCGCCCTCTGAGACGTCATAGAGACGGCTGATTAAGTTGACGAGCGAGGATTTCGAACTTCCCGTGCCGCCGATGACACCGATCGTTTCCCCAGAGCGGATGGAAAGATTGACATCATCAAGGATCGGTTTATCCGAAGTCTTGTTGTAACGGAAGGTCACATGGTCGAAGGTAACACTGCCGTCGGCAACCTCATAGACTGGATTTTCCGGGTTTGTGATATCACTCTTTTCATTTAAGACTTCACAGATACGCTCGGCACTTGCGATACTCATGGCTAGCATGACGAAAACCATGGAGAGCATCATCAGCTCATCATGATATTCATACAATAGGTAAGAAGACTCATTAGTTCGCCTGTGGTGAGAGAACCTGCAACAATCATTTTTGCACCCAGCCAGCTTAATGCGATGATACAGCTGTATACGGCAATCTGCATGACAGGGGAGTTGAAGGCGAGTACGCTCTCAGCTTTGACAAACATGTTGTAAATATTTTTGCTTGCGGTCGTAAATTTTTTCTTCTCGTAATCCTCACGGACATAGGCTTTGACTACGCGGATTGCGGAGACATTTTCCTGCACGGATGCGTTTAAGTCATCGTATTTTGGAAATACTTCCATAAAATAATGATGTGCACGCACAGTGATAATTGCGAGGATCATACCAAGTACGATAACGGCGATCAGATAAACCGAAGCAAGTCTTGCATTGATGAAAAATGCCATGATCATTGCGCAGATCAAAGAGATCGGTGCGCGGACGCACATGCGCAAAAGCATCTGATATGCGTTCTGCAGGTTGGTCACGTCGGTGGTAAGACGGGTGACAAGACCTGCGGTGCTGAATTTGTCAATGTTGGAAAAAGAAAAAGTCTGTATATTTTCATACATTGCTTTTCGTAAGTTGCGCGCAAATCCTGCGGAAGCGCGGGCACCGTATTTTCCACCCATCGTTCCTGCAAACAGGGAAATGCATGCGACAATGACCATACATCCGCCCATGACGTAAATATGGTGGATATCCCCGGCCTCTACGCCGTTATCGATGATCGATGCCATCATCAGTGGGATGATCGTTTCCATGAGCACTTCTAAGATCATGAAAACAGGAGTGAGGAAAGAATCCTTTTTAAATTCTTTGATCTGGGCTCCCAGAGTTTTTAACATAACATCACATCCTTTTCAAAAAATAATTGATTTTTATTTGTTAGTGTGCTAACAATATAGTTATAAGGCATAGAAAAACGAATGTCAATGTAAAAATAATTTTATTTCAGCAGGAGAAAAACGATGCATACAGACACGATCGGATATAAAATACGGCTGCTTCACAACCAGATCCACAAGCGGATGGAGGCAAAAAGGCAGGAAAATGAAAAAGAACCGCTGACGGGAATGCAGCGCTGGACGCTTGGCTTTTTGAGGGATCATGACGGGAAAGATATTTATCAGAAGGATATCGAAACAGAGTTTTCCGTATCGAGGGCAACTGCATCAAATATGCTTGCAGTCATGGAGAGGAAAGGGCTTGTGCGCCGTGAGGCGGTGGAGCATGATGCGAGATTAAAAAAGCTGGTGCTGACAGAGAAAGCACGCGCTTTAGTGGACAGATCAGAGCAGGATATGCGGGATATGGAAGCACTTTTAGCGAAAGGACTGAGTGAAGGGAGATACGGGATCTGAAGAGATATTTAGACCAGATGCTTTCTAATTTAGACGTGGATGTCGAGTGTCCGAAGAATTCTTTTTGTGGCGGCATGAAAAATAGAAACACTAGATGTTGTGGTCAATAAAAAACCAGATACAAGTGAAAAAAATGACGAAGAAATCAACTTAAATTTGGTAATAGTGAATAAAGACCGCATATTTACTGGGGTTGAGGCATCTGCTTTTGCCAAAGTGCCATAAAATGGGACTTTTGACCGTTGGCAAAACGCATTGACAAAAACACAATATATTGTATAATAAATACTCGTAGGTTATGCGGCCGTATGGGTATGGCAGGCAGCCATCAGTCAGAACAGAAAGGGATTTGATCGGAAATGAAAATTATTAAAAGAAGCGGTATGGAGGATACCTTTGATATTAAAAAAATCGAGGCGGCGATCCGCAGAGCGAACAACAGCGTTATTGATTATGAGAAGCTGACGGACAAGCAGATTGACGAGATATCAAAAAATGTGGAAGTTGCCTGTGAAAATATGAAGCGTTCCCCAAGTGTAGAGGAAATTCAGGATATGGTGGAGAACCAGATCATGAATCAGCGTGCATTTAATGTGGCGCGCAACTATATTACATATCGTTACAAACAGGAACTGGTGCGCAAGTCCAACTCAACGGATGAACAGATCTTAAGTTTGTTAGAGTGTAATAATGAGGAAGTAAAACAGGAAAATTCAAATAAAAACCCGACCGTAAACAGTGTACAGAGGGATTACATGGCAGGTGAGGTCAGCAAGGATATCACAAAGAGATTTTTGCTGCCGCCGGATATTGTGGAGGCGCATGAGCAGGGAATCATTCATTTTCATGATGCGGATTATTTTGCACAGCATATGCACAACTGCTGTCTGGTCAACTTAGAGGATATGCTCCAGAACGGAACCGTCATCAGTGAGACGATGATCGACCGTCCAAAGAGCTTTTCAACAGCATGTAACATTGCAACACAGGCAATCGCCCAAATCGCAAGTTCACAGTATGGCGGACAGAGTATTTCACTTTCCCATCTGGCACCGTTCGTACAGGTCAGCCGTGAAAAATACCGCAAGCAGGTCCGCACGGAACTGGAAGCAATCGGAGTGACACCGACTGAGGATAAAGTCAATAAAATTGCGGAGATCCGTGTGAAAGAAGAGATCAACCGTGGTGTGCAGATGATCCAGTATCAGGTGATCACACTGATGACGACAAACGGACAGGCACCGTTTATCACGGTATTTATGTATTTGGATGAGGTACCGGAAGGCCAGCTTCGCGATGATCTTGCCGCAGTGATCGAGGAGATGCTCCATCAGAGAATCCTTGGTGTAAAGAATGAGCAGGGCGTATACATTACACCTGCATTCCCGAAACTGATCTATGTGTTAGAGGCAGATAATATCCGTGAGGGTACCAAATACTGGTATCTGACAAAACTTGCAGCGGAATGTACGGCAAAGAGAATGGTTCCGGACTATATTTCAGAGAAGATCATGAAAAAGTTAAAAGACGGCAACTGTTATACCTGTATGGGATGCAGATCTTTCCTGACTGTTGACCGCACAAAAGAAAATTATGCAAATGCAAAAAATTACGTTCCGGGTAAGAAGTATTACGGCAGATTTAACCAGGGAGTTGTCACTTTAAATCTCGTGGATGTCGCATGCTCTTCCGGAAAAGATATGGATAAATTCTGGGAACTTTTGGATGAAAGGTTAGATCTTTGTTACAGGGCTCTGATTATCCGTCATAAGAGACTGCTCGGTACACCTTCTGATGTGGCACCGATTCTCTGGCAGAACGGTGCACTGGCACGTCTGAAAAAAGGTGAGACGATCGATAAACTTTTATATGACGGTTATTCCACGATTTCTCTTGGCTATGCCGGACTTTGTGAGTGTACCAGATACATGAAGGGGGTTTCCCACACCGAGCCGGAAGGAACAGAGTTTGCATTAAAAGTAATGCGCCGTTTAAATGATGCATGCACGGAATGGAAAGAAAAACACAATATCGATTTCAGCCTGTACGGAACACCACTGGAATCAACGACTTATAAGTTCGCGAAATGTCTTCAGAAGCGTTTTGGCATTATTCCGGGAGTGACGGATAAGAACTACATCACAAACAGCTATCATGTCCATGTGACAGAGGAAATCAGTGCATTCGATAAGTTGAAGTTTGAGTCACAGTTCCAGGAGCTTTCTCCGGGAGGTGCGATCAGCTATGTGGAAGTGCCGAATATGCAGAATAATCTTGACGCTGTACTTGCAGTGATGCAGTATATTTATGACAATATTATGTACGCAGAGCTGAATACCAAGAGCGATTACTGTATGGAATGCGGTTATTCCGGAGAGATCAAGATCGTCAATGACAAGGACGGCAAACTTGTCTGGGAGTGCCCGAACTGCGGTAACCGTGACCAGAACAAGATGAGCGTGGCGCGCAGAACCTGCGGCTACATTGGAACACAGTTCTGGAATCAGGGCAGAACACAGGAAATTAAAGAGAGAGTGCTTCATTTATAAAAATTCATATTGCGAAAAAGAACCGTATATCAACATTGATGTGCGGTTCTTTTTATGATAAACTGTAATGGTACTAAATCACTAAAATAAAAATTTAACTTTGGAGGATAAAATGTTAGAAGCAGGAATCAAAGGACAGCATACCATTATAGTAGAGAAAGAAAATACAGCAGCAGTGATGAAAAGCGGTACGTTAGCAGTATTCGCGACACCGGCAATGATCGCCCTGATCGAGGAGACCGCATGGAAGAGTGTTGCAGATGAACTTGAAGAAGGATGTGTGACTGTGGGAACGAGCCTTAATGTAAAACATCTTGCCGCATCACCGGTGGGAATGAAGGTGACCTGCAATACCACTTTAGTGGAAGTGGATAAAAGACGTCTTGTATTTTCCGTAGAAGTAGAGGATGAGACCGGAAAAGTCGGAGAAGGAACGCATGAGCGTTTTATTGTACAGGCGGAAAAATTTCAGAATAAGGCGGATGCCAAGTTAAATAGATAGGAGGAAACATTGAATTTAGTTATCGGGTTACTGGTTCCGTTTCTGGGAACTTCGCTGGGGGCAGCATGTGTTTTCTTTATGAAAAACGGGTTGAACCGTCTGGTACAGAAAGCACTGCTTGGTTTTGCATCCGGCGTTATGGTGGCGGCATCTGTGTGGTCGCTGCTGATACCATCATCGACATGTCAGAGGGAATGGGAAAATTTGCATTTTTACCGGCAGCAATCGGATTTATATTTGGAATCCTGTTTTTACTGCTGATGACAAAATCATTCCGCATCTTCATATGAATGAAGACAAACCGGAAGGATTGCCAAGCCACCTAAAAAAACAACCATGCTGGTACTGGCTGTTACTCTTCATAATATACCGGAGGGAATGGCAGTCGGTGTTGTGTTCGCTGGACTTTTATCAGGAAACAACGGAATTACACTGGCGGGAGCATTTTCATTGTCCATAGGAATTGCAATTCAGAATTTTCCGGAAGGTGCAATTATATCGCTTCCGCTGAAAAGTGAAGGCGGCAGTACAAAAAAAGCCTTCTGGTATGGCGTGGCATCCGGTGTGGTAGAACCGATCGCGGCGGGAATTACGATTATTTTAGCCGGAATCATCACACATATGCTGCCATATCTGCTTGCATTTGCAGCAGGGGCAATGATCTATGTGGTCGTGGAAGAGCTTCTTCCGGAAGCATCAGAAGGAGAACATTCCAATATTAATACGATTGGATTTGCGGCAGGTTTTCTGATCATGATGATATTAGATGTCGCATTGGGATAAAGGAGGAAATAAATATGCAGGACGATATAAGAGAACAGCTGATCAAACAGTTTCCATCAGATGTGGTAGAGATACTGGATCAGAGCGGTAAACCATACTATGGCTGTCCGACCTGTAAGAGGGCAGTTACAGTAGGAACTGATAAATGTCCGGGATGCGGACAGGTGCTTGCCTGGGATCATATCCGCAAGGAAAACCAAAAAAAGGGGACGATGACAGCAGTGTTGAAATTTGAGGTGGCAGGCGATTTTACAAAGGGAGACTGCAGAAAATGTCCGCTTTCCTACATTGCAAAAGAAAAAAATGAAAATGTTTATGAATGTCCGTTGAAAATGCGTGCAAACTGTAAACTTGAGCTTATGTAGAAAGGAAATTCATGCGCGGTGTACAGATGGTCATTATAGCGGTCGGAGGCATTTTATTATTCTGGTTCTTCGCGCCGCTGTTATGCAAAGGAATTTTTAATATAGGAACGGCGACCGGGATTCTGATCTCGTTATTCCTGTTATGTTATGGAATTTTTTCGGGCGTATGAACAGGAGAGCTTTGATATTGTGGAATGGCAGGAAAACACACTGGATATGTGTTTTCCTGCTTGTCCTTGTACTTATAATGATCATGACAGTGTTGGCAGAGACATTTCTGATGATCCACTCAGCATTACACACTCCGCCGCAAAATACGACAGCTGTTGTTTTAGGATGCAGTGTAAAAGGTACAAAACCAAGCAGAATATTAGAGGAACGTATTGATGCTGCATATGATTATCTGAGTGTAAATAAAGATGCAGTATGTATTTTGTCCGGTGGCAGAGGACCGGGTGAAGATATCACGGAAGCACAGTGCATGTATGAAGTGCTGACAAAACGGGGAATCAGTGAAAATCGTCTGATTTTAGAAGAACGATCTACAACGACGGAAGAAAATTTAAAATATACCGGAGAAATTTTAAAAGACCGTGGACTTGATATGACTGTGACACTGGTTACCAGTGAATTTCATGAATATCGGGCGAATCAGATGGCAGCCAGGCTGGGAATGAAAAGTTACAGTACCCCGGCACATACATTTTTTGTATATTTTCCCACCTATTATGTGAGGGAACTGTATGGCATTTTATATTATGAATTGCGTCATTGGGATTAGTGTGGAAGTATTTTTATAAAAACAGTGCAGTAATAAAAAGTGGAATGTCAGAGAGAGGAAAAGATGCCAGGAAAATATTATGCAGTAAAAAAAGGAAGAAAACCGGGAGTGTACCAGAGCTGGGCAGAATGTAAAGCGATGGTGGACGGCTTTCCTGGAGCAGTATATAAGAGTTTTAAAACAAGAGAAGAAGCAGTGGCTTTTGCCAAAGCTGCGACATATACCGGAGCAGATGCTGCGCCAAAGATGCAAAATGCAATGAAGAAAACAATGCAGCAGGAAGATGGGGCAATGCCGTCTGTCTATGCGTTTGTGGATGGTTCTTACAATGTGGCAACGCATGTCTACGGATATGGTGGCTTTCTGATTCATGATGGCATAAAAGAAGTGCTGCAGGGGAGTGATAAGGATGCAGAGATGGCAGCGATGCGCAATGTCGCAGGGGAAATCTGCGGCAGTATGGCTGCGATCAGAAAAGCGGTCGAATTAGGATTGCCGGAAGTAACGATTTATTATGATTACATGGGAATCGAAATGTGGGCAACCGGTGCGTGGAAGTGCAATAAAAAAGGGACAGCAGCATACCGTGATTATGTGGCATCGGTGAGAAATGTGATTGTGATCCGTTTTGTAAAGGTAAAAGGACATTCCGGTATCGATGGCAATGAGGAAGCAGATATGTTAGCAAAGCAGGCAGTGGGGAATGAGATATAAAACCGGAATCCGGGAGCAGATATATGGATAAAAAGTTAAAATATTATGATCTGATGGAGGACTTAAGAAAACAGATCGTTTCAGGAAAAATAAAGCCGGGAGAAAAACTGCCATCGGAAAATGAACTTTCCGGGACATATCAGGTAAGCAGACAGACTGTACGGAAAGCTCTGCAGATTCTTCAGAACGAGGGATATATTTATGCGGAACATGGACGTGGAACGTTTTGTTCGGAGATGGCGAGACGCACGGGTGAAACAAAAAATATAGCAGTGGTCACGACATATCTGTCTGATTATATTTTCCCGAGAGTGATCCAGGGAATTGATAAAGTCCTTACGGAAAATGGATATAGTATTCTTTTAAAGAATACAAGAAATTCCAGAAATATGGAAGCGAAATGTTTAGAGGAACTGCTGCAGAAAGGAATTGACGGTCTGATCATAGAGCCGAGCAAAAGCCAGATTTTCTGCAAACATATCAATTTATATCAGACGCTGGATGAGTACCGGATCCCATATGTATTTATTCAGGGCAGCTATGCACAGCTGGCTGAAAAGCCGCATATTCTCTTAGACGACTGCCTTGGCGGATATCTGGTCACGAAATATCTGATCTCACTGGGGCACCATCACATCATAGGGATATTTAAAGCGGATGATACGCAGGGACAGCAGCGGCACAAAGGGTATGTGCAGGCTTTACAGGAAGCAGGGATTGCGTATGACCCGGATAAAGTGGTATGGTTTTATACGGAAGACCGGAAAACGCATCCCTATGAGCAGATGTATCATATGGCTAAGACACGGTGTGTGCATTTTTTTGACAGTGTGGTATCCTATAACGATCAGATCGCACTTGAAGTCATCCGGGCATTAGAAGATGCCGGACTGAAAGTCCCGGAAGATGTGTCAGTGACGGGGTACGATGATTCTTATCTTGCGTCAAGTGGAAAAGTGCCGCTTACCACGGTGGCGCATCCGCAGGAAAAATTAGGTGAAATGGCTGCAGAACTTCTTCTTGGACTGCTGAAAGAGGGAAACATCCTGGAGTCAGAAAGACAGATCCTTGTAAAGCCGGAGTTAGTGATCCGGGAATCCTGCAGATCCCGGAAAAAGGAGGAATAAAAGATGAACTATGCGCAGATCAAACCCTGTTCTATTGAGAATGGCACGGGCGTGAGGGTGTCTTTGTTTGTGTCCGGATGCAGACATCACTGCAAAGAGTGTTTTAATGAGGAAACATGGGACTTTTCTTATGGTAAGCCTTTTACAAAAACGACAGAGGATGAGATCGTGCAGGCGTTAGCACCGTCCTATATTGCAGGGCTGACGCTGCTTGGCGGAGATCCGGGTGAGCCGGAGAATCAGCAGGGACTGCTTCCTCTGTTACAGAGAATAAAAAAAGAATTGCCGGATAAAAATATCTGGGCATACAGTGGATATCTGTATGAGGATTTCCTTCCGGGAGGAAAGGTGTATTGTGAGGCGTCAGAGCCTTCCTGTCAATGATCGATGTTATGGTGGATGGACCTTTTATTTTAGAAAAAAAGGATATTTCCCTGAATTTCAGAGGATCTTCGAACCAGAGAATCATTGATGTACCCGAAACGCGAAAGAACCAGGAAATCGTATTACTGATGGAATAAAGAAAATGAAATGGAGAGTAGTGTGAAAAATAAGATTTTTCACACACAAGATTTGTGCTTGCGCACAAACTTGAGATGCCCTGAGGAACGGGCTAGAAATGGAGAGTAAAATGAAGTTTTCATGGAGAATGATTGCTGCGGCTTTTAGTTATGCATTAGGTGTATTAGGCTGGTGTTATGTAGGTGGCTATAAGATCCTGACCGGTCCGGTGAGAGAACTGATCCTTGCACAGATGGCGGGAAGTATGTCTTTGGGACGACTGGTGGCGGCCCTGATCGAGGGATTTATATATCTTTCGCTGGCAGGCGGAGTCTGGTGCATTGGGTATATGTTAAGTAGTCATTTCAGGGAAGATTGATAAATACATAGAGAGGAACAAAAAGAAAAATGGTTTTTAGAGTGCCTTCATATTATAAGAATTTTCGGTGTATTGCGGACAAATGTCCGGATAATTGCTGCAGAGGATGGGAAATTGATATTGACGAAGATACCCTGGATTATTATAAAGATCTGAAAGGACCGATGGCAGAAAAAATCCGTGCGTCGATCAGCGAGGATGGAAGTTTTGTATTGAATGAAGAGGGATGGTGCCCGCTTCTGAATGAGAAAGGACTCTGTGAGGTGTGTCTGACTTTAGGGGAGGATTCGCTTTCAGAAGTATGCACAGAGTATCCGAGGTTTACAACGGAGTATCCGAAAACAAGAGAAAAAGTTTTATGTCTATCCTGTGGAGAGGTTGGAAGAATTGTCTTTTCAGATACAGAACAGATCGGATTGATGAGCAGATCCTCTCGGAGGACTATGATGAATATGAGTGGGAAGATGGCGATGATGAGCTTGCAGAAAAACTCGAATCAGTAAGGTCGCATGCAATCGGACTGCTTCAGGATCGCAGCCGCCCGATTGCAGAGCGTATCGCGGTGTATCTGAATTACTGCTGTCAGATGCAGAAAGAATTATTTGAGACAGTACCCAAAGAGGAGGAACCGGAAAAAATCAGCCTGTATGAGGCATTTCTACAGCGGCTGTCCCAATACGAGGAGCTTGAATCCATCGGTGATGCATGGTCTGGGATGGAAGAAGAGCTGAAAGCTTTTTATCATGAAGAAAATTATGAAAAGACACATCGTGCTTTCATGGAAGCGCAGATGGAAAATGAATATCAGTATGAACATCTGATGGTATATTATACTTTCCGCTATTTTATGAGGGCATTCTACGATAATAATCTGCTTGAAAAAGCTCAGTTTGCAGTTGCCTCATTTTTGATGGTGCGTGATATGGATGTTATGGTCTGGATGAAAAACGGACAGAAATTTGATTTACAGGATCGCATAGAAACAACGAAAGTTTACGCAAAAGAAGTGGAACATTCGGAAGAAAATATTGAAATGTTAGGGGAATCATTTTTGTTTGAAGATGTATTTTCCGTAAAAGGTCTGCTTGCACAGATTATGTAAAAAATAAGCCGGGTGACAGGGCACCTGACAGCTTTCATAAGCTGACGGCCTGATCAACCGGCTTTTAGTATCTGCCTGTGAGAAAATGCAGGAAAGATACAGGTTTTTTCCAGCGGCTTTTGTCTCGTCGATATATTTCTCATAGAAAGAAATAACTTCGCAAAAAGACATTGCCGGATCGATTGCATATGTCATACAATACACCTCCTTATTTGTTTTCTATAATATAGCACAATGCATCGGGAAAAACAACAAAAAATAATATGAAAGATTGTACAATATATACAAAAATGGAATGAGCGAATGAAAAATTCACAAAAACAGAAAAACAACAAGTGGGTATTTTTACTGATTTTTACAGAATGAAATTGTATAATATTACTTAAGAAATAAAAAATGAACATTTTTTGCCATAAGGAACAGGTAAAATAAAAAAATTATAACAAAATATTTCTGACCTGGGAAAAGGGGAGAATATGGAACAGGGAGAAGCAGTCCGCAGACGTGAAGCGGAAAAGAGGAAAAACGAAGCGAGAAGAAGAAGACAGAAAAAGCGGAAAAGGCAGCAGATGTTTGCGCGCAGTGTGATGGTTCTGACAGGAGCTGTATTTGTGGGCGTTATTTTGTATGGGGGATGGCGTCTGTCCCACAGGACGGCACAGGCGCAGGAAGAGATCGTGGCAGAGGAAACGAAATATATTGCAGACCGCCCGGATTTTTCTGTGGAGCTTTTAGACTACAATGAATATTCAAGACCGGGAACGGCACTGGAAAAAGTAAACGGGATCGTCGTGCATTATACGGCAAATCCGGGAACAACGGCACAGCAGAACCGGGATTATTTTGAAGGACTGGCACAATCCGGGAGACACATGCAAGCAGCCATTTTGTCATCGGAATCAGTGGGAGATCATCCAATGCATTCCATGCAATGAAATTGCATATGCTTCGAATGAGAGAAATGCCGATACGATTTCCATAGAGTGCTGTATTCCGGATGATACGGGAAAATTTACGGATGCGACTTATGGATCGCTGGTTCATCTGGTAACATGGCTGATGGGACGTTATGATCTGACTACGGATGATGTGATCAGACATTATGATGTAACAGGAAAGGCATGTCCGAAATATTATGTGGAAAATGAGGCTGCATGGGAGCAGTTTAAGTCGGATCTTGTCGATTACATAGAGACCAACGGTATTGCAAAAACAGAGGAAATACAGTAAAATGGGTGTATCAATTATGTCGAAGGAAGCAGTATGATAGAGAAATATTACGAAGCATTACAAAAAAGAGAAAACCTCCGCGAAAACCTTGTTGGGCTGCGTGCCCAGATCAAAGATGAGGCGGCAAAAGAGCAATTTGTATCGATGATCGGGGATGGCGGATTGCTGTTAGAATTATTAGAGGAAGAAGATCCAAAGGTGCGCAAAAATGTGGCGATGATCCTTGGGGAACTGGAATGGATGGGGGCTGCAGATGCACTTGTTACGGCATATGAAAGGGAGCAGACTCTTTTTGTAAAAAGCACGTATTTAAAGGCACTTGCTTATCTTGACATTACGGCATATCAGGAACGGTTCAAAACGAGAATGGAAGAACTTCTTTCTTATACCCCGGCAGCAGAAGAAAAAAAGCATATTGATGAGGAAGTCCGCGCACTTGGCAGATTGTTGGAAAAGGCAGAAGAAAGCACAGGCCACACTTTTACGGGATTTAAAAACCCGCATGAGATGCTGCTGCTGACGGGACATGCGCGTACGGATGTGACATTAAAGGAAATCGGGGTACTTCCGGCGGATATTCGGAGAAAAACGGCGAAACATCCGCTTGGAGTGGCAGTGTATACAAAGGATGTATGCGCTATGGCGAACCTTAGAACTTACCGTGAACTATTGTTTCCAATTCGTTTAAAACAGGAAGCAGAACAGGCAGGAGTGCTGGCGGATGAGGTGTGGCAGAGCGGTATTGGGGATTTCTTAAAGGAGTGTCATAAGCAGGGTACGCCGTTTCGGTTCCGCGTGGAGATCCGGGCTGATATGGAGAATGACAAAAGAGCTTCTTTTGCGAAAAAGTTCGCGATACAGTTAGAGCGTGTGTCGGCGAGATGGCTGATCAATTCGACCGGTGATTATGAGACAGAGATTCGTCTGATAAAGAAAAAAGATGGAAGTTTTGCACCATTTTTAAAATTGTATACCATTCCGATGCGACGTTTCCTACCGGAAAAATGTGGTGGCGGCATCTATCCATCCGTCACTTGCAGCGATGCTTGTATCGCTGGCAAAACCCTATCTGAAAGAGAACGCACAGATTTTAGATCCGTTTTGCGGAGTCGGCACGATGCTTATTGAGAGGGACATTGCACAACCGGCAAGAGAAAAGTACGGAATCGATATTTTTGGACCGGCGATCGAAGGCGCAAGGGAGAATGCCTCATTAGCAGGGGAAAAGATCAATTTTATCCATAGAGATTATTTTGATTTTAAACACGATTATCTGTTTGATGAGATTATTACTAATATGCCGGTGAGGGGCAGACAGTCGCGCGGTGAGATGGATGCACTTTATGCTTCCTTTTTCGAAAAATCAAAAGAAATCTTAGCACCGGGTGGAGTAATGATTTTTTATTCGAATGAAGAAGGCATGGTAAAGAAACATCTTCGTTTACATTCAGAATACAGGCTGATACAGGAATTTGTGATTTCGGAAAAGCGTCATTTTAGTCTGTATATCGTTGGAATAAAGGGGTAGAGGGAAATGGCATTTTTGAGCAGGAAGAAGGAAGAGGATGCTTTGAAATCAGAACAGGTACTTTTGGATGCAACACTGATGCAGAATCTGCAGGATCGGTTTTGCGACGCAAATAACCTGTATTTAAGATGTCTTGACAAAAATCGCACGGAAGTGACGAAGACATATGGTTCAAAGGAAGAACTTGAGTATCTGGGCAGTGTGATCGACATGGACAGACATATCGGACTGTTAGAGAGGCTGTTAAACAGCAGGATCGAAAGTGTGATCGAAGAGGATTGTGGGGCAGACGGGATCCGGATGTGTGGAGTGGCAGTAAAGGTAAGTGGAGAGGTGTCTGCGATCTGGATCGTGACCGGCGTTATGGAAGATGCCGGCTGCGATGTGCCAGATTATATTATGCGGACAACACCGGAACGCTATTATAAGTCGATCGAGTTTTTAGAGACGCTGTCAAAGCAGATGTTTGCCGTCAAATTAGAAGAACTTTTGGCGCAGGAGGCATTTTTAAAGAGCCGGGAGTCGGAAATACAGATGGAGACGGAATTAAAACGCAATGAGGCGATGACGGCAATCGTCCGTATGCTTGAGTCGGAGGAGGGTTTTGATAAGATTGTTCATGATATCTTAAAAGAAGCATGTGAGTATCTTGGAATTTCAGCGGCTGTTTTATTCCGGGAAAATATAGACGGCACGACGGTCAACATGATCAGCGAGTATTGTTCTGCGGGAAGAGAATCACGGATGGAGGCATCACAGAACATTTCAAAAGAAGAACTGCCATTTTTTAATGGAAAACCATATATGATTTCGGCAGATTCAATGATGCCGGAAGCGTTCCGCAGAATGTTTGAAGTACAGAAGATGAAAGCCGGGTTATTCCTTCCAATCGACGTCAGCGGGAAAACGGGAATGTACGTCTGCTTTTGCGAGGATGAAAAAGAGCGCATCTGGGACGGCGGAGAAATCAAGTTTGTCAATGATGTCCGAAGAATCATACAGACGATTCTGGTAAAACGCATTGCAAAAAATTCACTTGCCAGTTCGTATGCATCGTTAGAAGCAATCCTTGAAAATGTGGGATGTGGGATCTATGTGATGGATACACAGGAAAATACGATCCTGTATACAAACCAGCACTTTCGTAAAGCATTTGGGGAAGATGTGCGAAGTGCAGGTATTGAGGAATGTTTAAGACAGGGAGCGCAATCGGAGGACAGCCTGTATTTCAGGGAGGTTTATTCGAAAGAAGAAAACCGCTGGTTTGATCTGCACAGTACAAGGATTAACTGTGGATGGAAGAAAGGTCCTTTTGTGTACCATTTATGATGTGACAGACAAAAAGCTGTATCAGCAGAAGATTGAGCGTCAGGCAAACAATGATTTCCTGACCGGATTGTATAACCGGATGCGCTGTGAACAGGATTTAGAGCGTTATATCCGTCAGACGAAGGAGTTTGGCGGTGAGGGAGCGCTGCTTTACATCGATCTGGATGATTTTAAACATATCAATGACGGACTCGGTCATCAGTATGGAGATGTGCTGCTTAAGAATATTTCCGGCAGTCTGCAGAGAATTCCCGGTGTGGAGAATAACTGTTACCGTATGGGTGGTGATGAGTTCATTATCATATTGGCGCATCATCATATGGCGATGCTCCAGCAGATCTTAGATGAGATCAAGGCGCTGTTCACGAAACCGTGGATGCTAAAAGGGACGGATTATTACTGTACGATGAGTATGGGAGTCGTTCGCTTCCCGGCAGACGGGGATACGTGGAAGAATTGATCAAGAAAGCCGATATTGCACTTTATTCTGCAAAATGTGCAGGAAAGAACCGTATCGAGTTTTATGATGATAACGCGGAGTCCACCTCTTACAAACGGCTTGACCTTGAAAAAAACATGCGCAATGCCACACGAAATGCTTTCAGTGAATTTGAGGTATATTTCCAGCCGATTGTAAATATTACAAAAGAGGGAAATCCATGTGCCGGTGCGGAGGCACTGATCCGCTGGAATTCCGGGGAACTCGGTCTGATCCCGCCGGCAGATTTCATTCCGCTTGCAGAGTATTTAGGCTGATCAATCCGATCGGAGAATTCGTCCTGCGGGAGGCATGTATCCACTGCAAATACTGGAATGATATGGGACACCCGGAGTATAAGGTGAATGTCAATCTGTCTGTCGTACAGCTTTTACAGAACGATATTGTGGAGCGGATTGCGCGTGTGATCGAGGAGACGAGGATCACCCCACAGAATCTGACTCTGGAAGTGACGGAAAGTCTTGCTGTCAACGATATGAGCCGCATGAAACGGATCCTTGCGGATATCAGGCATCTTGGTGTGCGTGTTGCTCTCGATGATTTCGGTACGGGATATTCATCTTTAAACCATATCAGGGAGATGCCGATCGATGTCATAAAAATCGACCGCTGCTTTATCATTGATATCGGAAAAGATGATTTCTCCAATGCATTTGTAAAAATGGTCGGAGAACTTGCAACAGCGATCCATGTGAATGTCTGCGTGGAAGGTGTGGAAACAAAAGAACAGTTAGATGCACTGGTGGGGTCAAAGGTTCAGCTGATCCAGGGGTTTTATTTTGGAAAGCCGATGAAGGCGGAGATGTTTGAAAGACAGTACCTGTAAGGGTACTGTCTTTTAATGTGTGCGCCTAGCGGCGCACGTTTCTAACGGGTTAAAGTCCCGAATCCGCCGGTAGTGGGAAGGATATACCGAAAGCAAGGGTGTCCATCGTGAGATGGAATCTGAAGGAAGCTGGATGTGAGGAACATACTAACTCATGGGCAAATCTCTGGTCTGACGGACAGAAATCTCATATAAGGTTATGCATGAGGGTAAGGTTGCACATCAAATTGAAGCCCAATAACTACACGGAATCATGCATGATAAATGAGGCAGATGGATGGAGAGGAAGAAACGTGTGGTACCTAGGGAGGTCTGTGCGGTACGCCTTGAAAGAGGTAACCATAAAGCAATGCTGAACGCACTGGATAGGTTACAATTAACTGGACAGATTTTTTAAGGTCATATAATCTATAATAAATACACAAAGGAGCACTCATTATGACCGAACCAAAACAACGAAGAAAACCTCGTAAATATACCGAATGAATTCAAACAGCAACTGGTGGAACTATATCGTTCCGGCAAACGCAGATGCGATATCTGCCGTGAATATGACATTGCTACTTCCTGTTTGACAAATGGGTAAGCAGGCATCCAATTCTGAACTCTTCCA
>ENA-OQAN01000037-OQAN01000037.1-human-gut-metagenome-genome-assembly--contig:-NODE-37-length-64526-cov-5.173015_pt1 | contig 64526 bp, 72 predicted proteins | sample MGYA00242735_ERZ504527 | MGnify/ENA primary metagenome ERZ504527 (study PRJEB26092, sample SAMD00036230) | human gut metagenome | host: Homo sapiens | study: EMG produced TPA metagenomics assembly of... | reverse complement strand
GCAAAAAATTTGACGTTCAGAAATCCGCGCTCTCCATCTACGAAGTAGCACCCGCTCCTGGATGAAACATCCGTGGTCCGAATCCAACCCGGACGGATTTTACAATTACGTTCAGTTCGCACATTCGCTTGCCGATTACGTAAAAAAAAATGGGCTATACCCACGTAGAGCTGATGGGAATTGCAGAGCATCCGTTTGACGGCTCCTGGGGCTATCAGGTAACGGGCTATTACGCACCGACCTCCCGCTACGGAACACCGAAAGAGTTTAAATATCTTGTTGATTATCTGCATAAAAATAAAATCGGTGTTATTCTGGACTGGGTACCGGCACACTTCCCGAAAGATGCGCACGGCCTTGCTGATTTTGATGGCCAGCCGCTGTATGAGTACGCCGACCCGAGAAAGGGCGAGCACCCGGAGTGGGGAACGAAGATCTTTGATTACGGCAAAAATGAAGTGAAAAACTTTATGCTGGCAAATGCGCTTTACTGGGTAGAAGAGTACCACGTAGACGGTCTCCGTGTCGATGCTGTTGCTTCGATGCTGTATCTCGACTACGGAAAAGAGCCGGGCCAGTGGGTGCCGAACAAGAACGGCGGAAATGAAAATCTCGAAGCCGTCGAGTTCTTCAAACACCTGAATACCCTGGTGCGCGGACGAAACAAAGGCGTTATCATGATCGCCGAGGAGTCCACAACGTGGCCGAAGGTAACGGGAAGCGTAGAGGACGGCGGCCTGCATTTCTCCTACAAATGGAACATGGGATGGATGCATGACTTCCTCGATTACATGAAGCTCGATCCATACTTCCGCAAATACAACCATAACAAGATGACCTTCGGCATGACCTATGCATTTTCCGAGAACTACATTCTGGTGCTCTCGCACGATGAGGTTGTCCACTTGAAATGCTCTATGATCAACAAAATGCCGGGCAATCTGGATGAAAAATTCCAGAACCTGATGGTGGGTTATGCCTTCATGTTTGGCCATCCCGGTAAAAAGCTGCTGTTCATGGGACAGGATTTCGGACAGCTCCGCGAGTGGAGCGAGGAACGAGAGATTGACTGGTTCCTGCTGGCAGAAGAGGGACATCAGCATTTGCAGAGCTTCTTTAGTGACCTGCTGAAAATGTACAGAAAGTACCCGGCACTTTATGCGAATGACTGTGGCTACGAAGGCTTCCAGTGGATCAACGCAGACGATGGCGACCGGAGCATCTACAGCTTTGTGCGCTGGTCACCGACAGGAAAAACAACCTGTTGTTTGTCTGCAATTTCACGCCGGTCGAGCGTCCGGATTATATGTGTGGCGTACCGCGCAAAAAACAGTACCGCCTGATACTCGACAGCTCCGATATGAAATACGGCGGTCCGACCGAAAAACGCCAGGTAGTCTATCGTGCCAAAGAGGGAGAATGCGATGGCCAGCCATATCGGATTGCATATGCGCTTCCGGCGTATGGTGTGGCGGTGTTCAGCTTCTAAAATAAGATAGCTACTAATTTTCATTAATATCATGACCGGCAGAGAATGAAAGAGATTTCATAAATCTGTCGGTCATTGTGTTTTGCGTTCGAAGGAAAAGAGGTGCTGATTGAATGAAGAACGAAAGAAAAGAGCCGATACAGATTCCGCACATCCAGACAATCAACGATTACATTTCCTATCTTACACCGACAGAACATCCACTTTCGGCAAATGTTGTGATCATCGAGGGTGATGCATTTTTCTGGGTATATGACGTGGGAAATCATCCTGCGGTTTCAGAAATTCTGCAGAAAAAGTCAGAACAGACAGGAAAAGAAATTCGGGTGATTTTATCCCATTTTCATCCCGACCATATCGGGAATCTGTCGGAGATTTCGTGCGAAGCGGTTTACCAGGGGAAAAATACGTTTCGTTATACAAAAACAGGAACTGTGATAGAAGAAGATACGTGGTTTCAGGACGGTGACGTGCGGTTACATTTATTTCCGATTCCATCGAGTCATGCCAAAGGATCGCTTGCATTGGAAGTGGATGAGACGTGGTGCTTTCTCGGGGATGCGGCATATGCGACGCAGAAAAACGGACAGACCATTTATAATGCCGAGCGCCTGCTGGCAGAAATCCGAGTTCTGAAAAACGTGCGTGCGCCGTATTTTCTCCTGAGCCACAGCGAACCGTTTCAGCAGAACAAAGAGGATGTGCTGGAATGGATGGAAGCGATTTATGAGAAACGGAAACGAGATGAATCATATATAAAAACACCCCAGCGCGTATGACAGGGAGTCCTTCGAGGCTGAATCAGTTATGCCACTTCGGCAATTCACTTTCTTTCACTGGAACTGATTCAAGATCCATATTTGACCAATATGAGCCGATATCTGAACTTGTGAAGTATTCAAAATTGTCCGTGGAAGATTTCAGCTTTCCGTTCTTGACTCCATTGCAGACATAAACCAGTTCGTAGTTTGTCCCATCCGAAAGGTTAAATCGAAAACTGGTCACATCTGCTCCTGTGATTTCCTCGACTTGTTTGTCTGTCAATGATAAGTTTTCAAACATATGATACAAGTCTGTTATATCAGTTTTTGCAACGACTATTTTCTTTTCTGCTGATACCGGTGCTCCCGCATAGTGGTACATTTCGATATTTTCAACATCTCCAACTTCAAAAGGAAAGTCGATATGGACCGTTTCTTTGCTACAGCCGACCAGTACCATCATTAAAATCAGAAAGGATATCAAATTTGTCGCTTTTTTCATATCATTGCACTCCTCGTCATGTTTTTGACAGGTCAAGAGTTCAAAAATCCTCTTGTAATCGAGCTTGCATTAGCTTTTTGGGCCTGGTATCATGATGATTTGAGTATATCATAGTTTAACCGAATCAAGCAAGTCACCTGCTTCCATTGCGCGAAGCAATAAGCAGGGGGTTGGGACTTACTTGATTCGGTTAAAAAAACAAGGGAGATGAAAAAATGAATGAAATTATAGCTTTACAGAAATATGAAAACGAAGCACAACTTGCAAAAGAGCTGATTCGAGGCTTTTGGCTGGCTCATGGTGATTATGTTATAACCGACGAAGAGGCCGCGGAGAATCTTGCTGCCTGGACAGACAAAGGGCATGTGTTTTATTTTATCTTAAAAGAAGAGATCCCCATTGGATTTGTGCATCTCGGAAGCCGCGGGGCGGAAGTTGACTGGATCGAAGATCTTTTCGTATTTCCGGAATACCAGGGAAACGGATACGGAAGTCATGCGATTGCGCTGGTCGAAGCCGAGATAAAAAAGTATTCTGAATCTGTCTATCTTGAGGTAGCTGCGCGAAATTTTGGAGCGATGAAACTCTATCATAGATTGGGATATCATTGCCTGAACACTGTGACGTTACGCAAAGATTTTCAACCGGAGAATTTTGAAGTGATTCGCAGCGAAGAGCTTTTGGGGTATCCGTTGGAAGTTAAGAAGTATATTAAGTAGAATCTCACGCCGATTTGCGCAGCAAATCCAGACCTCCCCACCGCCCGCCTCAATGTCAGCCCGGAAGTGCGTCTGTGTCGTCTGGGACTGTGCCCAGGGCACAGTCCCAGGCGGCGCAGGTGCACTTCCGGGTGTCCGTTTTTTAAACAACCGCAACCCCCGCTATCCCCAGTACCGCCGCAATCGCAAACAGCACCAGCAGATGCACCGGATAAAACGCATAAAACGGATACTTCAGATTCAATCCCCGTTTTCCGTTATAAAAATGCACCGGAATCATAGCCAGAAAACAGGTGATTTCATTCAGACTCAACAGCGTAAGCACCGCACACCCGATTCCGATACAGTACATTTTATTCTTTCTCATATTATACATCAGCACAATCGTCAGAATTCCCATTGCACTGTAATCTGTCTTCAACAGCGTGGCCACTGCACAGGCTGCCACAATCACCAGCAGCTTGCCAACCGAAACCTTCCAGTTCGCCCTCTGCCATGCACCGGCATCTTTTTGCGCTTTTGAATCGATTTCTGCAGAAAAATCATCATCACAAGGCCGATAAATAAAGTGAAAAAGACATTCTGATAATCCAGATAAAACGGTTTTCCCGCAAATGCCAGATCGAACGGAATCTCCGAAACCAGTGCAAAAATCCCAAGATTCAGCGCATACTTTTTCACATCATGCGTATGCATGAACCCTTCAATCAACAGAAAACAGAAAATCGGAAAACTGATCCTTCCGATTGCGCGCATAATCATATCCGCATAATAAATCACAGCTGTGTTTCCGGTAGAGAGAAATGATGCGCCTCCGTCCGAAGCGTTCACCGCATTCAGAAGACCGCGGGAAATCAGGATTCGGTCGAAAAGTACAGCTGCCGTATGGTCAATCAGCATGCAGACCATAGCAATGATCTTTAGGGTGCTGCCGGAAATTTTACCAGCGTTTTTTTACAGGTTTTACAGTAGTCGTTTGCCATAAAGGATCCTTTCCGGAACCGAGATGAAAGGCAGAAAATGTAAGTTGTCTGCATATCAGGTTCCTATAACAGTAAACAGCAGAAAATCCTGCTGTTCTGCCAGAATTGTAATACTATGATTATACGTTCAGTTAAGAATAATGTCAAAGTAATCTTTGATGACAATGTTAACAGGAAAGACAGTAAAAACAATAAAAACAATAAAAACAATAAAAACAGGCCGGTTCGTTATTCCGTATTTCAGTCAAAGCGGATATTCGCAATCCGCTTCGCTACTTGCTCATAACCGAATAGCTGCTTATTGCTTCACGCAATAGAAGCAGTGGGTTGGGACTTGCTTGATTCGGTTAAAATACATCCAGGTCTTTTCCGTTCACGACATATCCGTCATACCCTGCATCCCGGATTTCATCCAGTATCGCAGTATCGCGCCATGCCATCTCGGCGGCAAGGTTTTTGTGGTTATCCTGTACATTCATATGGTAAATCCGGTGATACGTAACGAGCAGTTTCGGATTTGCCTTTTTTGCAACACCGGCAAGATCCGTGCTTAACGTATGCACTTCCCGGTGGTATTTCTGCCATTTTGGTTCGCGGCAGGAGATTCCGGCGGCGTATTCCACTTCGTGCAGCAGGATATCACAGCCTTTCGATTTTTCTGCCACGAGATCCAGCGGAGCGGTATCGCCGGTGATGACGATTGTGCGGTCCGGTGTGGTGAATTTATAGCCGTAGCATTCCAGTGTTCCGTGGCTGACCGGAAAAGCCTCCACCGTAACCAGGTCATCCCGGTAGACAATGCCGGATTCAATTTCTGTTACCTCAACGCGGTAGCCGGATTCGTTTGCTTTTTCGAAACCGTGAATTCGGAAATCAATGTCGGTTTCATAGGCCTGTAAGATATGATCGGTCATGTGCTGTAAGCCTTTGGCCCGAAAACTTTCAATGGAACCGGGCGCTCCAGCACCCACGGAGTAAAAATCAGATCCGGGTATCCTGCGGTATGGTCTGTGTGAAGGTGCGTACAGAAGGCAACGGTCAGAAGATCCGGACGCAGGGCATCCACGCCGTTAAAATAGGCGGCTGAGGCCTGGCGGACAACGCCAGGGCCAAAATCTACCAGATAAGCACGGTCACCGACCACGACAGCGGAGGAAGGTCCGTTGGCATTCGGACACGCATTTGGTGTGCCGGTTCCGAGAAGAACAAGTTTTGTCTGCATTCTTTCTCTTTTCCTTTTCTTTTTTTGTTTTTATTTATGTTTATGATTTCCTGTTACGATTTCTGCTTTTGCCTTATTTCTCTTCTTTTGATTCATTGTTTTTGGTTTCCGGAAGATGCTTAATGGAAATTCCGGTAAATCCATAGAAAATACTGAAAACCGGGGTCAGGTAAAGCAGGAATAAGTACGGGAAAAATGCCGACCATGCAACACCAAGTGTGCCGGCCATGTATACGCCGTAGCCATGCCATGGAATCATAGGACCAGCCATAGTTCCGGAGTCTTCGAGGCAGCGGGAAAGAATTTCCGGTGCAACCTTGCGCTCTTGAAAGACAGGTGCCATCAGACGGCCGGTCAGAACGTGTGCCATCGGCTGGGAGCAGCTGATGAGGCTGGTCACGTAACCGACAATCATCGTTGCCAGGATCATACTTCCATCGCTGTTGATTCTCTTTACAATCGCCTGAAGAATGTGATCCAGTACACCGAGTTTTTCCAGCATGCCGCCCATGCCGACAGCAAAGCAGATAATGGCTACGTACTGGAGCATGCTTCCCATGCCGCCGCGGTTTAAGATGGATTGTAATACCGGTTCTTCGATTGCGGTTGTGTAACCGTTGTAAGCTGTGCGGATGATGCCCTGCAGAGTATCGTGCTGCACAAAATAGGAAACAAATCCGGCAGCGAAGCTGGAAAGACCAAGTGCAGAGATCGCATTTACTTTGCAGAGGAGCAATACAATAATCAGGATGGCAGGGATCATGGTAATCCATCCGAGCTGGAATTCACCGTTTAAAGCATCGATGTAAACGGTAATGCTTCCCTCGGTATAGCTTCCGCTGGTCTGCTGGAAACCGAGAATAGTAAAAAGAATTAAGGTTATCACATATGTTGGAAGGGTGGTCCAGAGCATCGAGCGGATATGATCACCAAGTTTGGCATCTGCAACGGCCGGAGCAAGGTTTGTGGTATCGGAAAGAGGACTTAATTTGTCACCGAACATGGCACCGCAGATGACAGCACCGGCTACCATGCCAGGATGGATACCCATGGCGTTTCCGATCGCCATCATGGCAACACCTGCGCTTCCGACGGAACCATAGGAAGTACCGGTTACAATACTCAAAATGGAGCAGAACAGCAACGTCAGAGGCAGCAGCCAGGACGGGTTAATCATTTTTAAGCCCCAGGAAATGATGGTGGCAATGGTGCCACTCTGCAGCCAGGTGCCGATCATGACACCGATGGCCATCAGAAGGCAGAGCGTCGGGACGACCATACGGATGGCATCGTATGCGCCGGCAACAATGTTGGCGTAAGAAATACCGAAAATCTTACAAAACAGATAGATAAAAATCCAGCTTGCAAACAGGCCGATCATAGGACCGCCGGTTTTCAGGCGGATACAGACTGCGACGGATACGATGATCAGCAGCAGCAAAAGCAGTGACTGTGGCAGATTGAGTTTTTTTTCTTTCGTTCCACTCATAAAAAAATCCCCCATTCATAGGTAAAATGATTTGTCCAATTCAACGCGTTAAAGTAGAAAAGACATGTAATATATTATAATGGTGAAATGCAGAAAAAGCAAGGGAAATTCTCTTGATTTTTTGTTCTATGGTTGCTATAATAAGCGTGAGTGTGGGGCGGAGGATAAACTTCGGCCCTTTTGCAGCTAACTGTAAACGGAATCAACAAGATAAAGAGGTTAAATCAATGACAAGAATAGACATTATTTCAGGTTTCCTGGGCGCAGGAAAAACAACCCTGATCAAAAAACTCCTCGGAGACGCGCTGAAAGGACAGCAGGTTGTCCTGATCGAGAACGAATTCGGTGAAATCGGAATCGACGGAGCTTCTTAAAAGATGCCGGTATCGAAATCCGTGAAATGAACTCCGGCTGCATCTGCTGCTCTCTTGTGGGAGACTTCGGCGCAGCATTAAAAGACGTTATCACCAAATATCACCCGGACCGCATCATCATCGAGCCGTCCGGCGTAGGTAACTCTCCGACGTCATCAAGCTGTAGACGGTGTAGAAAAAGAAGCAGGCGTAGCCCTGAATTCCGCAACAACCGTAGTCGACGTTATGAAATGCAAAATGTATCTCAGAAACTTCGGCGAATTTTTCGAGAATCAGGTAAAGAGCGCAGGAACCATCATCCTGAGCCGTACCGATAAAGCCGATACGGAAAAAGTAGAGGCAGCTGTAAAAATGCTCCGCGAACTGAATCCGGAAGCACACATTATTACCACACCGGTTGAAGTACTGGGCGGCAAGAAAGTACTCGATACGATGGAAGGTGCGATCATCAACCTTGAGCAGGTAGAAGAGGAAGAGCATCATCACCATCATCATGACCACGACGAGTGCTGCTGCGGCCATGACCACGATGAGGAGCATGAGCACCATCATCACGATCATGATGAGGATGAACATGAACATCATCACCACGACCATGACGGCGAGTGCTGCTGCGGCCACGATCACGACGAGGAGCATGAGCATCATCACCACGACCATGATGACGAGTGCTGCTGCGGCCATGATCACGACCATGAGCATCATCATCACCACGATGACGAGTGCGGCTGTGGTCATGAGCATCATCACCATCATCACGCAGACGAAGTTTTCACAAGCTGGGGTCAGGAGACTGTGAAGACCTTCACCAAAGAGCAGATCGAAGGCATCTTAAAGAAACTTTCCGAGGATACCGCTTATGGTATGGTTCTTCGGGCCAAAGGTATGGTAGCAGGCGCCGATGGACAGTGGATCTATTTCGATATGGTTCCGGAAGAGTACGAAGTACGTGACGGAGCACCGGAATTTACCGGAAGAATCTGTGTCATCGGTTCCAAATTAGCAGAAGATAAGCTGGCAGAGCTGTTCGGACTGTAAAAATACAAAGTAGCTGCGAAAATTACGGTCCGCAGGGTACCTGTGAACTGTAGTGAAGCTGCCGCATCAGAAACAAAATCCGATGTGGCAGCTTTTTTCTTGATTTAGAGACAAAGCAAAAGATACGCCCGGAATCTCAGCCGCAAAAGCAAGTGCAGAAAGATTCCGGGAGTACGTCAAAGACAACGGAGGTACAAAATGTACGAAGAAGACGAAGTAGAAATTCCGATTTATCTCATAACAGGATTTCTGGAGAGTGGAAAAACCTCTTTTATCAATTTTACCGTAGCACAGGACTATTTCCAGATCGACGGACCGACCCTTCTGATCACAACCGAAGAAGGTGAAGTAGAGTACGACGAAAAAGAACTGCTCAAACACAACACCGTCCTGGAAATCGTAGAAGGACCAGAGCAGTTTACCCTGGATTACCTGAAAAAACTGAACCGCAAATACCGCCCGGAGCGAATCATTCTCGAATACAACCCGCTCTGGAGCGTAAAAAAACTCGAAGAAATGGAACTGCCGCGCGGTTGGGGCATCGTACAGGAGATCGTGACCGTCGACGCAAGCTGCTTCCAGATCTATATGCAGAACATGAAATCCGTCTTCATGGAGATGGCAAAAAATGCCGATATGGTCATGTTCAACCGCTGCCGTCCGGAAGATCCGCTTCCATCCTTCCGCCGCAGCATCAAAGTAGTCAACCAGGCGTGCGACGTTCTGTTTGAGAATGAAGAAGGCGAAATTGACAACATTTTTGAGGATCAGATGCCGTTCGATACCGATGCGATGTGATCGAAATCGACGATGCCGATTACGGAATCTGGTATGTCGACATGGGCGACAACCCGGAGCGCTACGAGGGCAAAACCGTTCATTTCCGAGGCATGGTATTAAAGAGCAAAGACGTCGGAGCTGATTTCTTTGTCCCGGGTCGTATGGCAATGACCTGCTGTGCAGATGATACTTCTTTTATCGGCTATGTCTGCAAATGCGCAAGCGCCAAATCTCTCGTAATGGTTCCTGGGTTGACGTGACTGCAACGGTAAAATGGGGCTATATGAAGGTTTACGATGGCGAAGGCCCGGTTCTGTATGCAAAAGAAATCAAACCGGCCAAGAAACCGGAGAGCGAACTGGTATATTTTAACTAAAGAAAAAGAACAATCATACATCAGACAACAGAGGGCAGGGAAAGTTTTTTCTGCTCTCTGTTGTCTGCATTGCAGGAGGAAGTATGTTTATTATAGTAGGTTTGGGAAATCCGACGCGCCAGTATGAGGGCACGAAGCACAACGTCGGATTCGACACCATCGATTACCTGATCGACGAATATCAGATCCCGTCTTCCGGTGCAGGCCACAAGGCACTGTTCGGAAAGGGCATGATCGCAGGCCAGAAAGTCATTGTCGCAAAGCCGATGACATATATGAACCTGAGCGGCGAGTCCGTTCGGGAGCTGGTGAACTATTACAAAGTGGATCCGGAGAGCGAGCTGATCGTGGTTTACGATGATATCAGCCTGGCGCCGGGACAGATCCGTATCCGCAAAAAAGGAAGCGCGGGCGGCCACAATGGCATCAAAAACATCATTGCCAATCTTGGCACCGACCGATTTATGCGTGTGAAGGTCGCGTCGGTGAGAAACCGAAAAACTGGGATCTGGCGGACTACGTGTTAAGTCCGTTTACGAAAGACGAACGTCCCCTTGTAAATCTGGCGATCGAGCATGCGGCAAAAGCAATCGAGCAGATGCTGAACGGGGATGTGGACGCAGCTATGAATGAGTATAACCGCAAATCTGCAAACCCGGCAGAGTAAGGAAAATGAAAGCGTTATTAGAACCGATCAAAGAAATTGCCCGTTTTGACGAGCTGTTCCGTGATCTGAAAAAAGGAACCGCAGGTGTGACGGTGATCTCGGGCTGTTTGGAAAGCCAGAAAGCCACATGATCGCAGGTCTCTCCGAGGATGCCCCGGTGCGGCTTCTGATCGCGGAAAATGAATTAAAAGCAAAAGAATTATATGAGGATTACCGGCTGTACGATGCGGAGACGCTGTATTATCCGGCGAAGGACTGATTTTCTATCAGGCGGACATTCACGGAAATCTGCTGATCCGGCAGCGGCTTCAGGTCATCCAGGCACTTCTTGAGCGGAAGGAAGTTACCATCATCACCAGTTTGGGGGGATGTATGGACTTTCTTCTGCCTCTTGACGTGTTTGAAAAGCACTGTATCCATCTGCGCAATGACAGCGAACTCGATCTGGATAAAATAAGAAAAGAGCTGGTGCGGCTCGGCTATGAGAGTACCTTTCAGGTGGAGTCGACCGGCCAGTTTTCCGTCCGCGGCGCATTCTCGATATTTATCCGCTGACGGAACAGAACCCGATCCGGATTGAACTCTGGGGCGATGAGATTGATTCCATCCGAAGCTTCGATGCGGAGAGCCAGCGGTCGATTGAAAACCTCGAGGAAATCACAATCTATCCGGCATCGGAGCTGATCTTAACTGAGGACACGATTGCGCGCGGTGTGAAAGCGATTAAAAAAGAGGCAAAAGCGCAGAGCACAAAGTTCCGCGACAAGATGATGACGGAGGAAGCGGCGCGTATCCGCCATGCGGCAGAGGAAATCTGCGATCAGATCGGCGAGGGCGAAATTCTGCAGGGAGCGGAGCAGTATCTTCATTATTTTTATCCGGAGACCGTCTCGTTTCTTGAGTATCTGCCGGAGAACAGCCGCATTTTCCTCGATGAGCCGAACCGCATCATCGAGTGTGCCGATGCGTTGGAAGCAGAGTTTCAGGAGAGCGTGAGCCACCGTCTCGAAAAGGGATACCTCTTGCCGGGACAGGCGAAGCTGATGTGCAGTACGGCGGAGCTTGTGGCAAAACTGAACCGCCGCGGCTGTGTTGCCGTATCGCTGATGGAGCCGCAGAAGGGCGAGTGGAACATCCGCGATGAGTTCGGTGTGACGGTGAAATCGGTCAATTCGTATAACAATCAGTTCCCGCTTCTGGTAAAAGATCTGAAATCCTGGAAAAAAGCGGGTTACCGTATTGTACTGGCGAGTCCGTCGCGGACGAGAGCGCAGCATCTGGCGGAGGACCTGCAGAATGAGGAAATTCCGGCCTTCTACAGCGAGAATGAGGAGCGTGTTCTGAAACCGGGCGAGGTCATGCTGATCCACGGCGCGGCCCGCAGAGGCTTTGAATATCCGATGCAGAAATTTGTGCTGATCACAGAGACGGATATTTTTGGAAAAGAGAAGAAGAAAAACCGGAAGAAATCGGAGTATTCCGGTCAGAAAATCCAGAATTTTGCGGATCTATCGATCGGTGACTATGTCGTGCACGAGAGCCACGGTCTTGGTATTTACCGCGGTATCGAAAAAATTGAGATGGACCGCGTAACGCGTGATTACATGAAAATCGAGTATGCGGGCGGATCGAACCTCTATGTGCTGGCCACCCAGCTCGATACGCTGCAGAAGTATGCGTCCGGCGAAGCTGCAAAGGTGCCGAAGCTGAATAAAATCGGCGGTCAGGAATGGAATAAGACGAAAACACGGGTTCGCCATGCGGTAAAAAATATCGCACAGGATCTCGTGAAGCTGTATGCCGAGCGGCAGGCGTCATCCGGCTATCAGTTCGGAAAGGATACGATCTGGCAGAAGGAATTTGAGGAACTGTTTCCGTTTGAGGAGACGGACGATCAGCTTGCGGCGATTGAGGCGACAAAGGCGGATATGGAGAGCAAAAAGATTATGGACCGCCTGATCTGCGGCGATGTCGGATACGGCAAAACCGAGGTTGCAATCCGTGCAGCGTTCAAGGCAGTACAGGAGAGCAAACAGGTCGTCTACCTCGTTCCGACCACCATTCTGGCACAGCAGCATTACAATACGTTCGTTGAGCGCATGAAGGACTTTCCGGTGCGCGTTGATCTTCTGTGCCGGTTCCGCACGCCGGCAGAGCAGAAAAAAACGCTGGAGGATCTGAAAAAAGGACTCGTGGATATTGTCATCGGAACACACCGCGTTCTGTCGAAGGACGTAAAGTTCAAAGATCTTGGCCTTCTGATTGTCGATGAGGAGCAGCGGTTCGGCGTGACGCATAAAGAAAAAATCAAACAGCTGCAAAAAAATGTGGATGTTCTGACACTGACGGCGACGCCGATTCCACGTACCATGCACATGAGCCTGATCGGCATCCGGGATATGAGTGTGCTCGAGGAAGCACCGCAGGATCGCCAGCCGATCCAGACCTTTGTCTGTGAATACAATGAAGAAATGGTTCGCGAGGCGATTAACCGTGAACTTGCGCGGGGCGGGCAGGTTTACTATGTCTATAACCGTGTCCAGTCGATTGCGGATATGGCGAACACGATCCAGAAGCTCGTGCCGGATGCAAATGTGGGCTTTGCGCACGGGCAGATGAAGGAGCGCGAGCTCGAGAAGATCATGTACGGATTTATCAACGGAGAGATCGATGTGCTCGTGTCAACAACGATCATTGAGACAGGACTCGATATTTCGAATGTCAATACCATGATTATCCATGATTCTGACCAGATGGGACTGTCACAGCTCTATCAGCTCCGCGGCCGCGTCGGACGGTCGAACCGGACTTCCTACGCATTTCTGATGTACCGCAGAAACAAGATGTTGAAGGAAGTGGCGGAGAAGCGTCTCCATGCGATCCGTGAATTTACGGAGATGGGAAGCGGCTTTAAAATTGCAATGCGTGATCTTGAGATCCGAGGCGCCGGAAATCTGCTGGGCGCAGAGCAGTCGGGCCATATGGAATCGGTTGGATACGATCTCTATTGTAAAATGCTCGCAGAGGCTGTCCAGGAGGCGAAGGGCATCGCACCGGCAGAAGCGTTCGAGACAACGATTGATCTGAATGTCAGTGCCTATATTCCGGACAGCTACATCAGCAACGAGTCTCTGAAGCTTGACACCTATAAGCGAATTGCAGCGATTGAAAATAAGGAAGAGTATGAGGACATGACGGAGGAGCTGACCGACCGCTTCGGGGAACCGCCGAAAAATGTACAGAATCTTCTGGCTGTTGCAGAACTGAAAGCGCTGGCGCACTGTGCGTATGTGACGGAGCTGAAACAGATGGGCGATTCGGTACGAGTCACCTTACAGCAGCATGCAAAAATCGATGTGGCGCGGATTCCGGAGCTGCTGCAGAAATACCGAGACGAACTGAAATTCCAGATGGAGTCGCTGGCGTTTGTCTACACGCCGCGGCGGAGAAATTCAAAGGAAAAGATCGATCTGCTGGAGAAGAGCCATGCACTGGTGAAGATCTGCTGCAGATCACACAGGAGTGAAATACTCGCATAACCACAAAATCGTGTGAAAAAGGCGTGAACAGGGAAGAAAAAAGTTGCCCTGTATCAACAAAAAGGGTATAATAGGAAAAGCGTTTATAAAAATCGATGCAGGACCGGAAATTCGAACGTGTAAAAAGAAAAACTCTTTTTGAGCATACATTTCGCCCTGCATGAGGAGGAAGTAATGAAAAATTTAAAAGCAAAAGCAGTCTGCGTTATGCTGAGTGCTTCGATGGCAGCGATGGGACTGACCGGCTGCGGTTCCGACAATGTGGACGGAACAAAAACGGCAGTTACTGTAAATGACGAGTCGATTACACTCGGACAGGCAAATTTCATGCTGAGATATCAGCAGGCAACCATGTACAATTATTATTCCAAGATGTACTCTATGTACGGAATGCAGATGCCGTCTGAGATGTACGACAAGGAAGGCGACGATGGAAAGACTACCGGGGAAACGTTCAAGGAGCAGTCTCTTGATACGATCGAAAAAGAGCTTCTGATGCGGCAGCACGCAGAGGAATACGGAATTTCCCTGACAGACGAGGAAAAACAGCAGGCGAAAGAGGCTGCACAGGCATTCGCAGATAAGAACGGTGACGATGTGATGAAAAAGCTGCACGCAACCGTTGAGGACATCCAGGATGCACTGGAGCTGTATGTTATTCAGACCAGAATTTATGATCCGATCATCGCAGATGTAGATACCGAGGTATCCGATGAAGAGGCAAAGCAGACCTCCATCAGCTACATCACGGTATCCACAGCAGGAACCGAGAAGGATGACGATGGAAAAACGATTGATTTGACGGACGAGGAAAAAGCGGCAAAGAAAGAAATCGCACAGAGATTCCTGGATCTCTTAAAAGAGTCTGAGGATCCGGCAGCCGCATCGTTTACCGATCTGCGCAAGGAGCTGAACGATCAGTTAAATGCGGAGAATACCGCAGATTCCACCGATTCTGCAGATGGCTCCGATGAGAGCAGCTCTTCTTCCGATGCTTCCGACACAAGCGCATCCGACGCTTCAAGCGCGAGCACATCGAGCAGTTCCGACAGCGATTCCTCCTCTGAGGTTTCTTATCTGACCTCTTCCGAGACATCCTTTGGAACCGGATCGGAGAAAGACGATGACGATACCTGTTCTCTTGGAGATAAAGTAGCGGAAGAAGCAGCAAAGCTGAAGGATGGCGAGTATTATGACGGTGTCATCGAAGGCGACGATGCATATTATGTGATCCGTGTAGATAAAGCATTCGACGAGGATAAAACCGAGTCCAGAAGACAGACTATCATTTCCAACCGCAAATCGGATAAGTACAACGATACATTGGATGGATGGGTAAAGGAGAGCGATATCAAGGTCGCATCCAACTGGAAAAAACTTGAAGTAACGGACGCAGATCTGTATACGATGACAGTTGACAGCGCTTCTACAGATTCCACAGATGGAACCACAACCGACAGCACAACAACGGACAGTACCGCAACGGACAGTACAACGTCTGACAGCACGACATCAGGCAGTACCGAAACGACATCGACAAGCAGCACAGGCACTGCTTCAACGTCTTCAAGCACTGCAGAATAAAAGCATACGATACGGGACAAACGGCAGCCGGATCCGGGAGAGGGGTCCGGCTGCTGTTTGTGTCTGAAAATATTTTGGAACAAAAAAAAGAAAATAATAGGGAATTTGTAGAATAAATTGACAATAGTAAGAAGTTCATTTAAAATGAAATTACAACCAGAGTGTATCTCGCAAATTGCGGAAATAATTTTTCAGACACGCTCTAATGTTCAGGCGAAAACGATGTACCAGGAAAGAAGGTGGAGAAATGAAGAAGGCAGTAATTTCCGTACTTGTCGGTACAGCAGTATTGGCTTTCGTTGCGTGTGGAAAAAATGCTGCAACGGAAAACAGTTCCGATTCGGGTGTTTCAACGGTATCGGCATCCTCGCAGGTGGAAAATGGACAGAAAGCAACCCGTGTGAACCAGGGAACAAATTTGTCTCCGGGGTCACCGAAGAATATCCCGTCCGGTGGGGGGAACAGCTCGGGCAGGACACATCATTCGGAGACGCATCATTCGGAGACACATCATTCAGACGCGCATCATGATTGAGAATGTCGGGGTTTGCTGAACATTCATGAACAGAAACAGACGAAGGGGTATCCAAAACGGATACCTCTTTTTTTACTTGTCGGGAAAACAATACAATGCTATACTGAACATGAATTTGACGCGAAAAGCGCGGCAGGTTCAGAAAAAACAGCCGGGATTTGTCAGTATACGCGGACATGTGCTGCAGGTAACTCGGGCAGAATGGAGAAAAGAAAATGACAAGAGAAGAATTTGAACAGCTTGCCGGAGCAGGTGTCATTTTATTGGATGGCGCAACCGGATCAAATCTGACAAAAGCGGGAATGCCAAAAGGAGTCAGTACAGAACTTTGGGTTCTGGAGCACCCTGATATTCTGGCAAATTTACAGAAGGCTTACGTGGAGGCGGGAAGCCAGATTGTCTATGCGCCGACCTTTGGTGCAAACAGATTGAAATTAGCGGATTATGGAAGAGAAAACGAGGTGGAGGAGCTGAATGCACGCCTGGTGGACATCTCGAAAAAAGCGCTTGCCGGAACAGGTGCGCTGATCGCGGGAGATTTTTCTACACCAGGAAAAATGCTGCAGCCAAAAGGCGATCTCTCTTATGAAGAGCTGCTGGAATCCTACACAGAGCAGGTAACAGCGGTAGCAAATGCGGGCGTTGATCTTCTGGTAGCGGAGACGATGCTGAGCGTAGACGAAACGTGTGTCTTTATGGATGCTGCACTTTCTGTCTGCGATCTGCCGATTATGTGTTCTCTGACGCTGGAAGCAGACGGTTCTGCCCTGTTCGGCGGAAACGCTGTGGAAGCAGTTGAGACACTGCAGGAAATGGGAGCATCCGCCGTAGGACTGAACTGCTCGGTCGGACCGGATCAGCTTGAGGCAGTCGTAAATTCCATGAAAAAAGTGGCAAGAGTACCGGTTATTGTAAAACCGAATGCCGGCCTGCCGAAAATCACGCCGACCGGTGAGGCAATCTACAGCATGGATGCGCCGACGTTTGCAAAATATATGAACATTCTGGTAGACGCGGGTGCAGGCATTGTCGGCGGCTGCTGCGGAACGACACCGGAGTATATTCGTCTGGTGAAAGAAATGCTGGATGCGAGAAAGTAAATCAAAGATTACAATTCGCAGGAGACTGTGAGATGTAATGAATTCCCCTGTTGCGGACAAAATCTGTACGGGGGAATTTTTACGTTACCGGAACTTCGTTGAATTTTCCGATAAAGTAAAAAGCTCCGGGCAGGATTCTTTCTTACAGAGAGCAAGACAAAACAGGTTTCAACGATCTGTCTGATGGACAGCCCGGGTAGAGAAAAAAGATAGGAAGTCTGGAAAAAAGACATGGAATTGTGGAGAAAAGTCTGGTAGAATACGTGTCGTGTGGAAAATCTTCCGTACAGAAAGGATGATGAAGGATGTATCAGAATTATATCTTTGATTTATATGGAACCCTGGTAGATATACATACGAATGAAAAGAAAGCGTATCTCTGGAAAAAAATGAGCCTGTTCTTTGGGATGAAAGGCGCCGCCTATGAGCCGAAAGAACTCCGGATGGCGTATGAGACAAAAATCAAAGAGCAGGAAGCTGCACTTGGAATGGAATGCTGCGGCAGCCATGTACCGGAAATCGGTATTGCAGATGTGTTCCGGCAGCTGTTTGAGGATAAAGCTGTTTCGGTAACGGAAGAAGAAATTGCGGATCTGGCGAAAATGTTCCGTGCGATTTCGATAGAAGAACTGAAACTGTTCCCGGGCGTGCCGGAAATGCTGCAGCGTTTAAAAGACGCAGGAAAGAAGGTTTTTCTGCTGTCCAATGCACAGGCGCTTTTCACCGCGCCGGAAATTTCCCTGCTCGGTCTGACAAGATACTTTGACGGAATCCTGCTCTCATCGGATGCCGGTGTGAAAAAGCCGGATCCGGCGTTTTATGAGATGCTGCTGAAGCAGTATCACCTCGATCCGGCAGAATGCCTGATGACAGGAAATGACGACATCGCTGACTGCCACGGTGCAGCCTCTGCCGGAATCGCAAGCCGTTACGTGGCAACGCGCCAGTCACCGAAAATCAATGGTCCGCTGCCGGAAAACTGTGAGAAGATCGCGGCGATTGCAGAGTTGTTCTGATTAAAGAGCATTCAGCAGCACTCCTGAAAAAATAATGCGAAAAAAGGGGCTGTCGCACTACGTTCATTTTCTTAGTGCAACAGTCCCTTTTGCTTATGTCCGGAAAGGAATCCTTCAGTTTTTCCGCATTCCTTTATCCCATCGGAATTTCCGATAGCAGGCATAAATCAGAACACTGCATACCAGCCATCCCGCCGGATAACCAAGTGCAATCGGAATGATGGAATCAAATATATGAGACATCACAAACAGGTAAATCTGGCGGAACACGACGAAGCTTCCGAGCATTACGATCATTGGTGTTCTGGTGTCTCCTGCGCCACGCAGGACGTTAGAATAAACCTGGTTGACGCAGCAGAGAATGTAGAACGGGGAGAGCAGATACAGGAACAGGGTTCCGTAACGAATCACAGCTGTCTCCTGGTTAAACAGATAGACCATTTGCGGGGCGAAAATCAGCAGAGGAATCATCATCACAATGGTTACAAGCTCAGCAAGCAGGAATGCGGTTGTAGCACCCTTCTTTGCACGGTCAATGTAGCTGGCACCGACGTTCTGTCCGGTGAAGGTGGTCGAAGCAAGACCAACACTCATCATCGGCAGCATCATAAACTGGTCGATTTTCATGCAGGCACTCCAGCCTGCCATAACATCCGAGCCGAATACATTGATATAGGACTGCACGAAAACGTTGGAAACGGAAGTCACCATCTGCTGGATCGCTGCCGGCAGTCCGACGCAGACGATGCGGTACAGCAAAGACCAGTCCATGCAGAGCTTTTTCCAACAGATGCGGTATGGGCCGTCTGTTGTGGTCAGCACATACAGCGTCAGAACCGCCGAAAGGCACTGTGCAATAACGGTTGCAAGCGCCACACCCTCGATTCCCATGCCGAAGGAAACGACAAACAAAAGATCGAGCACGGTATTGACAACAGCGGAAAAAATCAGGAAATACAGCGGATGGCGGGAATCGCCGACAGCGCGGAGAACGCCGGAGCCCATGTTGTAGAACATCAGACCGGCAACACCGCCAAAGTAAATTTTAAGATACGTTGCCGACTCACGGATGACATCGTCCGGTGTGCTCATCATGCGGAGCATGTACGGCGTGATGAGAATGCCGAGAATGGTAAAGACAATGGAGAGAATAAACGTCATCACCAGTGTCGTGCTGACGGTGCGGCTGACCTTTTCATCCGCCTTTGCGCCATAATACTGAGAGATAATGACACCGGCACCGGTGGAAAGTCCCATGAAAAAGCCGATCAGAGAATTGATGATCGGACCGACGGAGCCGACGGCGGCGAGTGCTTCCTTGCCGACAAAGTTGCCGACAACGATGCTGTCAACGGTGTTGTAAAGCTGCTGGAAGAGATTTCCGGCCATCAGCGGAAGCGAGAAGAGAAGAAGCTGTTTCCAGATAGAGCCCTGGGTCATATCGCGGGCTTTGCTCTTTTGTACTGTTTTCGTCATAGTAGTCCCCTTTTTTACGTTGATTTTACCTTCTTTTTTATTGTAGCACTTTGAAGTTGTGATGGAAATATCCATTTTTGACGTGATTTTCGGACTTTGTTGATATAAACAGCCGAAAACGGAAGTGAAAAGAATTGTTTCCGAATAAATTGTCTGGTATAATAAGAAACAGATGCGTAAATGCAAAAACGACAGTTGTTTCGAAGCCTGATGAAACGGAAGGATCGTGAAGATTTTGCAGCAGTTTTTGAAAACTGCGCATCACAGAATAGGATTGGGCAGAAAGAGGGTAGCTGAAATATGGGAGATTATTTTGTATGCAGTAAAACAGATCCGGTAGTAGAGACAAAGGCGGGAAAGGTACGTGGCTTCCGCCTGAATACGACATACGCGTTTCATGGAATCCATTACGCCGAGGCGGACCGTTTCCAGATGCCGCAGCCGGTGAAACCATGGAAAGGAATCAAAAATGCGCTGGCGTACGGCTATGTATGTCCGCTTTTAAAGCAGGACGAGCCGAACATGGAGGTGCTGGTACCGCATCGTTACTGGCCGCAGGACGAGCATTGCCAGAACCTGAATGTCTGGACACAGAGTCTTGATCCGGGTGCGAAAAAGCCGGTCATGGTATGGCTCCACGGCGGCGGCTTCAGCGCCGGCTCTGCGATTGAGCATGTGGCATATGAGGGGGATCACTTAAGCGAGTTCGGTGATGTCGTTGTTGTTTCCGTGAACCATCGGCTGAATATCCTCGGTTATCTCGATCTCTCGCCGTTTGGCGAAAAATACAAAAATTCTGCGAATGCAGGAAACGCAGATATGGTAGCTGCATTGCAGTGGGTACATGACAATATCGCGGCATTCGGCGGAGACCCGGAGAATGTTACGATTTTCGGTCAGTCCGGCGGCGGTATGAAGGTAGCAACGCTGATGAATACGCCGGCAGCAGACGGCCTGTTCCAGAAGGGTATCATCGAGAGCGGTGTTTATGAGGCAAAGGTTTATCAGAAAGAGGACGGAGACGGCACCGCGATTGTGAAGGCTCTGTTAAAAGAACTGAATCTGGACGAGTCCGAGGTGGAGAAGCTTGAGACGATCCCGTATTATGAGCTGTCAAATGCGTACAATAAAGTTGAGGCAGAGGTTGCTGCGAAAGGCTGCTATATCGGACAGGGACCGATGGAGAATGGCTGGTTCCGCGGAAATCCGATCAAGTGCGGATTTACGGATCACGCTAAAACGATTCCTGTGCTGGCAGGAACCAACATCGGTGAGTTTGATTTTGGACCGGTTGTGCCGGGAAAACATGAGATGAACCGTGAGGAACAGATTGCGTTCCTGAGAGAAAATATGGTGATGCAACGCCGGAGCTGATTTCTCTTTTTGAAAAAGCATATCCGGACAAAACAATTGTGGATCTGTGGTCTGTGGATACGTTCTTCCGTCCGGACACGATCGAATTCATTCGTCAGAAATCGGAGTTTACAGAAGCGCCGACTTATTCCTATCAGTTTACCTATGAATTCCCGATCGATGGCGGAAAAGCCGCATGGCATTGTGCCGAGATTCCGTTCGTATTCCATAACATCGACCGCATCGCCGTATGCAATGTCCCGGGCGAAACAGACCGTCTGCAGGAGCGTATGGCCACCGCCTGGATCAACTTTGCCCGCTACGGAAGTCCGGAAACCCCATCCCTCCCGAACTGGCCGGCATGCACCCCAGGGGATGAAGCAACCATGATTTTCGACAGAACCTGTGAAATCCGCCGCAACTTCGATCACGAGCTGGTGAAAAAATTGGTGGAAACCGAGTATAACCCGATGACACCGGTTGTGGAAGACGAGGAAGAGGACGCGTTCTTTATTCATTAATTAATTGACTCATAGCAATCCCAGAAAAAACAGCCAGAATGTTTTGCCTCAGTTAAAAACATTCTGGCATTTTTCAACTTATGCTAAATTGAACTTAAGGCAAGAATATCGTATGATAGAGGTAGAAAGAGAAAGGCGCAGGTGGAATATGGGAGTTTATCTGAATCCGGGAAATGAAAAATTTGCAAAAGCGGTTCAGTCCGAAATTTATGTGGATAAAACAGGGCTGATCGAGTATACCAATCAGGTGATTAATACTGTGCAGAGATATGTCTGTGTCAGCCGTCCGCGGCGCTTTGGAAAATCTATGACGGCGGATATGCTGACGGCTTATTATGGGAAGGAATGCGATTCCAGAGAACTTTTTTCTGGATTGAAAATTTCTCAAAATGCTGTATTTGCACAGCACTTAAATCAATATCCTACGATTTTTTTGAATATGCAGGAATTTCTGAGCCGGAGCAAGGAAATTGGCCAGGTGATTGACCGTGTTCGAAGAATGCTGCTGCGGGAACTGAAAAACAGTTATCCGGACGTGGACTACTTTGACGATACGGATCTGGTAGAATCGCTGCAGGATATTTATGCGGCAACAAAACAGTCGTTTGTCATTATCATTGATGAATGGGACTGTGTTTTCCGGGAATATCAGCAGGATAAAAAAGCACAGGAAGAGTATCTTGATTTCCTGCGGGATTTTCTGAAAGATAAGGTTTACGTAGCACTTGCCTATCTGACGGGTATTCTGCCGATCAAAAAATATGGAACCCATTCTGCACTGAATATGTTTGATGAATTTACAATGCTTGATCCAGGGCCGCTCGCAGAATATGTAGGATTTACGGAGCAGGAAGTAGAAGAACTCTGCGGCCGGTATCAGATGGATCTGGCAGAAATTAAAAACTGGTATGACGGCTATTCGTTCCCGGGAGAAAGTTCGGTTTACAGCCCGCGTTCGGTTGTCAATGCCATGCGATTCCGGAAAATCGGCAATTACTGGAATCAGACAGAAACATTTGAAGCACTACAGTGGTATATTGATCTGAATTTTGACGGCCTGCGGGATGACGTACTGCAGATGATGGCAGGGAAAAAGATTCCGGTGAACACGGGCAGTTTTACGAATGATATGACAACTTTCCGGACAGAGGATGATGTGCTGACACTGCTGATTCATCTTGGATATCTTGGTTATGAGGAACAGAATAAATATGTTTTTATTCCGAATGCGAGGTACAGTCAGAATATGCCAGTGCGGTAACCGTTTCCCAATGGGAGATATTTCAAAGGCACTGAAAAATTCCGCAGATCTTCTGCAGGCTGTGTGGGAAAAACAGGAAACACAGGTAGCAGAGGGAATTCGGCTGGCACATTTTGAAACGTCACAGCTTCAGTACAATGATGAAAATGCGTTGAGCTATACGATTTCACTGGCGCTGTATGCAGCACGGAATTTTTACACGGTTTACCGTGAACTGCCTGGGGGAAAAGGGTTTGCGGATCTTGTTTTCGTACCAAGAAAAAGATACCAGGACAAACCGGCGCTGGTTGTAGAACTGAAATGGGACAAAACAGCAGAGGGTGCGCTTGCGCAGATTAAGGACAAAGAATATTGCAGAAGTCTGGAAGAATATCAGGGAAACTTGCTTCTGGTAGGAATTAATTATAATAAAAAGACAAAAGAACATGTTTGCAGAATTGAGGAATATCAGAAGTAAAAGGGAGAGGAGGTATTATGAATATTGAAAATCGTAATATTCGTTTTACTTCAACGGTAATTTGCAGGATCTTTTTGGGGATTTACTTGAAGATTTGCTGGTGGGAGAGAATCAGATTCTTGAGGGAAAGACGACAAGGTGGGAAGATGAGCAGAAAAACAGTCAGATCCTGTCTTTCCCGGACACGGATACATCGGAAGAGCGCGTTATTTTTCTGGGACTGGGAAATCTGGCTCACAAACAGATCGTAAAGGGTATTTTATTTCTGGCAGTAGAAATTGCGTATCTCCTGTTTATGATCGAAGGCGGTATCAACAATCTCTATCATCTCATCACCCTGGGCGGCCGTGCGCAGGAAGAGGTGTGGAACGAGGCCAAGGGTATTTATGAATATACCGGCGGCGATATGACAATTCTGTTCCTGCTCTACGGAGTAGCAACGATTTTTATTACGGTTCTCTTCTTTATGATCTGGCGTGTCAATATGAAGAGCGCTTATGAGGTAGAGTGTCGTGCAAAGGAAGGGAAACATATCAACACCATCAAAGAGGATCTGGAAGCACTCGTTGACAAGAGACTGCACTGGACCCTGCTGACACTTCCGATTCTCGGTATTGTGATTTTCACAATCCTTCCACTGGTCTTTATGATCTGTATGGCTTTCACCAGCTACAGTAAAGTCGGCGACCATCTGACGATTTTTCATTGGGTTGGACTGAAAAATTTCAGTACGGTTCTTGGCATGGGCAACTCGATCGGCAAGACATTCTGGTCTGTTCTTGGATGGACCTGATCTGGGCTGTGCTCGCTACCTTCCTGAACTATATTCTTGGTATGATTCTTGCGATTGTCATCAATCGTAAAACAACCCGCATCAAGGGATTCTGGAGATTCTGTTTTATGCTCTCCGCTGCAATTCCGCAGTTCGTTTCTCTTCTTCTGATGCGTACGATGTTAAAGGACAACGGCTGATCAACAACCTCTTGGTTCAGGCCGGTCTGATCAGCAGTCCGCTTCCGTTCCTGACAAATGCGACCTGGGCGAGAGCAACGGTTGTTATCATCAACCTCTGGGTTGGTATTCCGTTTACCATGATGCAGGTTACCGGTATCTTACAGAACATTCCGGGTGAGCTTTACGAGGCAGCCCGTGTTGATGGCGCAGGCCCTGTGACAATTTTCTTTAAGATTACGCTGCCGTATATGCTGTTTGTCACGACTCCGTATCTGATTACGACGTTTACGGGTAATATCAACAACTTCAACGTTATCTATCTGCTGACTGCAGGAGCACCGGTTCCGGTCGGAGCAACCGCCGGAAAGACGGACCTTCTGGTTACCTGGCTGTACAAGCTGACGGTTGACTTACAGTACTTTAACGTTGGTGCGGTTGTCGGTATTCTTACCTTTGTCATTCTGGCTGTGGTTTCACTGATCACGTACCGGAATACTGGTTCTTACAAGAACGAGGAGGGATTCCAATAATGAATAACAAAGAGAAAAAAACACACTCCATGAAAGCGCGCGGAATGATTTCCGATGTGGTTGTACATGTGGTTCTGGCACTGCTTGCGATTGTGTGGGTGATTCCGGTTCTGTGGATTGCACTCTTAAGCTTCAGTACACAGAAAGGATCTTATGTTACCAGCTTTTTCCCAAAGGGATATACGCTTCATAATTATGTGCGTCTGTTTACAGATACGCAGGTGTTAGACTTTCCGCAGATGTTTAAGAACACATTTATCATTGCGGTGTTCAGTTGTCTGATTTCTACAATATTTGTGCTTTCGGTTTCTTACTGCATGTCGAGAATGCGGTTTAAAATCCGTAAGACTTACATGAACATCGCGATGATCTTAGGTCTGTTCCCGGCATTTATGTCGATGGTTGCTGTCTACTATATTTTAAAGGCAGTTGGCCTTTCGGAGGGATCGATGATCCGTGTGGCATTGATTCTGGTGTACTCGGGCGGTTCCGGAGCGGGATTCCTGCTTGCAAAGGGATTTTTTGATACGGTTCCGAAGGCACTGGATGAGGCGGCTTATCTGGATGGAGCAACGAGATTCCAGGTATTTACGAAGGTGACAATTCCACTGAGTAAGCCGATTATTGTGTACACGACTTTGAGTGCATTTCTGGGACCGTGGCTGGACTTTATTTTCGCAAAGGTTATCTGCAGAGCGAATGCGAAGTATTATACGGTTGCACTGGGTCTGTGGAAGATGCTGGAGAAGGAGTATATCGACAGCTGGTATACTTGCTTTGCGGCGGGAGCGGTTTGCATTTCGGTGCCGATTGCGATTTTGTTTGTTGTAATGCAGAGATATTATACAGATGGGCTTTCAGGAGCCGTCAAAGGATGATTTGTGGAGCAGCCGATGAGGGGTCGGCTGCTCTATTTGTGTGTGAGGGACGGATCTGACTCCGGCGCCGTGGCACCTGCCGCACAGACGGGCGCGGTGGCATCGGCGGGCGGATGATGACGTGTGGGAGGCGGTGGATTGAGGAACCGAGGCTATTCGACAGGAAATCTGATGATTTCCCGTCTCAGAGCCTCTTGACTTCCGGCCTGGATGGCCGTCCGTCATCCTCACTCCACTGCTCCCACGCGTGCATCATCCGCATGCTGCCGATGCCAATGCGCCCGTCTGCGCGGCAGGTGCCACGACGCCGGAGCCAGATCCTGGGGTTGGAGGACGGGAGGATGGGCTGGATTCGCCCGGAGGGCGAATCGGCGTGAGTTTGTTGACTAGTGCAAAGTTTGGAGATAGAATGAAAAAAAATATTTTCGGAGTTTTTTGTGATTGATTTATGAGAACAGAAAAGTTCCGGGAACACATTGTACGAATTATGGAGGTTTTGGGGCATGGATAGGATTCGACTGAATGCTTCGGAGTGGATGGATTTCCGGAGTGGAGAAAAGAAGTGTTTTTTGCTGACAAACGGACTGGGAGGTTATTGTTCGCTGACGGTGATGGGGAATGCGGCGAGGAATGATCAGGCGCTGTTAATGGGAGCATTGAAGGCGCCTACGGTGCGGGAGCATCTGATTTCGAATGTCTGGGAGACGTTGGAGGTGGATGGTGAGGAGACGGAGCTGTTTTCACAGGAGTTTGTGAATCGGACGCAGAATGTGGAGGGGTTTCGGTTTCTGGAAGGGTTTGAGATGGGGAGTCTGCCGGTATGGTTTTACCGGGTGAAGGGGATTGAAATTGAGAAGACGATTGGGATGGTTCAGGGGGAGAATACGGTTCTTGTCCGGTATCGGGTGAGAAGTGGGAAGAAGGGGAGTTTTTCGGTTCGGCCGGTGATGCGGTTTGCGGCGAAGGGAGAGCAGCTGCAGGAGGGGCAGAATTTTGCGGTGGACCGGAAGTGCATTGCGAGTAATGGTGTGATTCTTTCTTATGGAACGAATGGGGAGCTTCAGATGGAGAAGGAGAGGATCTGGAGGGATTTGTTTTTTGAGCAGGATGCACGGGATGGAAGAGATGGTATCGGAAGTGCTGTTGTGAATCATCGGATTCGGTTTGAGATGATGGGAGACGGCAGGGAGCAGGTCTTTTTTGTTGTGTATAGTCTCGCGGATGATGTGGATAAGTGGGATGAGGAAAGGATTGCGCTGTGGATAGAAGAGGAAGAGAAGCGGCAGGAGGTGATTGCGGAAAAGTCCGGGATTTCTGATCCGGTGGGAAAGCGGCTGGCGGTGAGTGCGAGTCAGTATATTACGGAACGCGCATCGACAGGCGGAAAGAGTATTATGGCTGGTTTTCCTTATTTTGCGGACTGGGGGCGGGATACGATGATTTCGCTTCCGGGATGCACGCTGGCAATTGGGGAGTATGAGGAGTGTAAGAGCATTCTTCGGACTTTTATGGCATATACAAAAGAAGGACTGATGCCGAACCTGTTTCCGGAGGGGGATGCGCTTCCGATGTATAATACGGTGGATGCGGCACTTTTGTTTCTGGATGTGGTGTATGAGTATTACCTTGAGACAGGAGATCTGGAGTTTGTGCGCGAGGCGTTTCCTGTGATGGAGGATATTGTGTTCTGGTATCAGAAGGGAACGGATTTCCATATTAAAATGGACAGTGACGGGCTGATTATGGCCGGGGGCGGTCTGGAGCAGGTGACGTGGATGGATGTGCGGATTGACAAGGAGCTGCCGACACCGCGTCACGGGAAGCCGGTGGAGATTAATGCGTACTGGTATAATGGTCTGAGGATTCTGGAAGAGCTGGCGCCATTTGTCGGAAAGGATGGATCGGCGTATGGGAAGCTTGCGGAGCAGGTGAAGAAGAGTTTCCTCGAAAAGTTCTGGATGGAAGAGGAAGGATATCTGAAGGATGTGCTGAACGGCACGTATGAAGAGAAGCAGTTTCGATGCAATCAGGTCTTTGTGCTGGCGCTTCCGTTTCAGATGGTGAGTCAGAAGCAGGGGCAGCGGATCTTACAGGAGGTCAAAGAAAAGCTGTATACGACAGCAGGACTGCGGTCATTGGAGATGGAGGATCCGGCGTTTCATCCATGGATCGGCGGAAGTCAGCCGGAGCGTGACAGGGCATATCATCAGGGGACAGTCTGGGGATTTCCACTTGGGGCGTATTTCCGCGCGGTGCTGAACTATTTCCCGAAGGAGGGAAAACAGGAAGTGCATCGCGGACTGGAGCGTCTTGCGAGCTGGATGCAGGAAGGATGCCTGTTTCATCTGGCGGAGATTTATGATGGTGCGGCGCCGGTGATGTCGAAGGGCTGCTATGCGCAGGCGTGGAGTGTCGGAGAGATTCTGCGAGTTTACAAAGAAATAGAGGGAAAGAAGATGAATGCGGTGGTGAAAAGAACGCCGGCGGAGTGGAAAAGCTTTTTTTGAATCGGAAGAATTTGTGGAAAACTTTACGTATGAAGGGGATGACCTCGGTGTCTCGGTGAAGAAGAGCAGGGAATGTGATGGAAACTGGCAGATGCCGAAAAAGGATGAACAGTTTGTGACAGAGTGGAAGCTCTGGGCGCCGACAGCAATGGAGGTTTCGCTGGAGCTGTTTTCACGTGGCAGCAGCCGGGAGCACGGGGACCGAAAAATAGCCTCGATTGCGATGACGCGCGGTGAAAAGGGTGTCTGGAGTTGTGCATTGCAGGGAGCGCGGTATGGAACGTATTATACGTATCACATTCTGCACTCAGATGGCGTTTTTGATACGGTCGATCCGTACGGCGTGGCTTCCGGTGTTGATTCGGAGCGGAGTATGGTAGTAAATCTTGCAGAGACGGACCCGGTGGCTGGGAGCAGGATAAAAGACCGGAAATCCGGCCGGAGGACCTCTGTGTGTATGAGCTTCATGTGAAGGATTTTTCGAGTGATCCGCATTCCGGCATTTCGGATAAGCACCGTGGAAAGTTTCTGGCGTTTACGGAAGAAGGCACGACGCTGAACGGAGACGGAATTCATGCGACAGGGCTCGATTATCTGAAGTCGCTTGGCATTTCTCATGTGCATCTGCTTCCTGTTTTCGATTTCGGAAGTGTGCCGGAAGACGATGCGGAAGCGTTCAACTGGGGCTACGACCCGGTGCAGTATAATGTGCCGGAGGGATCCTATGCAACCGATCCTTTCCACGGAGAGGTACGTATCCGGGAAATGAAGGAAATGGTTCAGGCACTGCATAAAGCCGGCATCGGCGTGATTATGGATGTGGTATACAATCATACGTACAATCTCGATTCGCCGCTTCAGAAAACAGTCCCTTATTATTATTACCGTGAATGGAGGATGGCACGATTTCCAATGGTTCCGACTGTGGAAACGAGACGGCAAGTGAGCGGGAGATGTTCCGCCGCTTTATGGTTCACTCGGTTTGCTACTGGGCGAAGGAGTATCACATCGACGGATTCCGCTTTGATCTGATGGCACTGCATGACACGGAGACTATGAATGCGATCCGCACAGCTCTGAACCGGATGCCGCGCGGCGAGGAGATTCTGGTTTACGGTGAACCGTGGAAAGCAGCGGCAAGCGCAATGCAGGAGGGATATTTCCCTTCGGATAAACAGAATATCGGAAAGCTGATGGATGGCATTTCCATGTTCTGTGACGATACGAGAGATTCCATCAAGGGAAGTGTTTTCATTGCCGCAGAGGGAGGCTATGTCAATGGAAAAGAGCGTCTTTCAGCAGGAATACTTTCCGCGACAGATGGCTGGCTGGACGGAAAAGGAGCCTATGAGCCGCGCAATGCGAGCCAGCTGATTCCGTACGTGTCGGCACATGATAATTATACGCTGTGGGATAAATTAAAACTGTCCGATCCGAAGCGGAAGGAGGATACGGAGCCGGATTTTGACAAGATGGATGAGCGGACGCTTTCGATGAACCGTCTGGCGGCGGGCATTGTGATGACCTGCAAGGGAATGCCGTTTTTCCAGGCAGGAGAGGAATTTGCGCGCACGAAGCATGGCGAAGGAAACAGCTTCAAATCGTCGTGGCAGCTCAACAAAATTGACTGGACACGCGCCTTAGAGCAGGAAGAACTGGTGGACTATTACCGTGGTCTTCTCGCTCTGCGCCGAAAATTTCAGGCATACGGAACGTGCGAGCCGGACTGTAAAAAGACATTTTTCCGTGAAAACCAGATCGCAGGTTACGAACTGGAATACCGGATGGCCGCGCAGTCTGCGTCTTCTACAATCCATGGGAAAAAGAAGCTTTGCAGAAACTCCCGGAAGGAAACTGGAAACTGCTCTGCGATGGAAAACGCTGTGCAGAGGATGGAGCAGAGATGAAAGAAAGCATGATGCTTCCGGCAAAATCGATGGTTCTGCTGGCGCGGGAGTAAAATTGTAAATTTTGTCCCTTTTTGTCGGAATGCCGTCTGTGGAAACGGGCATCGATCATTCTGCCAGGCAGCGAGCGGGAATCAATTGTTTTTCGTTTAAGATAAAAATGCACTGTGAAATTGTCCGACGACGTTCCACAGTGCATTTTTATGTTTATGTGAGCAATGAGTCAGGATCTGTGCTTACACGAGATCCTGGCGATATCTAAGAGTTCGGATCATTATTCGTCCACAACTTCCAGTACATCCATCGGACAGGCTTTCGCGCAGATACCGCAGGCAATACATTTGGAAGCCGGATTGCCCTCGGTTTTTACGATCAGGCCAAATGGACAGGCCTTCGCACAGGCTCCGCATCCCGTACATTTTTTTCTTGTTGATCATGTAAACGCTTCGGGTTCTGGGTGATGGCGCCTTCCGGACAGGCCTCGGCACATTTACCGCACTGCGGACAGGCGATCGGGCGAACAGCCTTTTTCTCTACGATCTGCAGACATGCCTTGTCCGGATCAAATACCTTATAAAATGCCTCAGAACATGCTCCCACACAGGCAAGACAAGCCATACAGGTGCTGCCTTTTTTTACTTTCAGTTTTTTCATTTTGTTTTATCCTCCGCTTAAAGATGTTGTTTTTCCTATTTTACCATTTTTGAACTTTTTTCTCAATGATATTTCCGGAATTTGCCATCTTTTTCCTGCTTGCGGTTTTGCTTCCGTTTCGCATGGCTTTGCACAGATACAAAAAATCTTAAGAAAGCAGACGGAAAAAAAGCAGTGTTTCTTCGGAAAATATACAAAAAGAAAAATCAGAAATTTGTTATGATGAAAAGGAAGAATGTACTCTCAATCATCTCACAAAATCAGGCACAGAAAGATTTTTGGAGTACACCATAAGATCGGGAGGGGGATTTTTCATGATCCGTGAAAACAATACACTGGAATGGCAAGAGACAGCAGAACAAAAAAGAATGACACAAAGAAGGATAATACAAAGAAGAGAAAGAGCACGGAGACGAAAAAGAAAGGTATGGCGGATCCGCGGGCTGCTATTGCTGTTCGGCTGTCTTCTGCTTTTGGGCGGTGTGCGGCGCTTCCGGCAGAATCCGATCCAACGGTATGCAAAAGCAAACGGCATTTCAATGGATCAGTACCCGGAGGAGCTGTTGTCGCTTTACGAGAGAAACAATGAGACGGAGACGTTCGTCGAAGAATATCCGTTGAAAAAAGAGGAGGAGCCGGAGATTGACCTGAGCGACCTGTCATCCGCATCGGAGGTTCCGCTTCTCTTGCAGTGGGATCAGAGATGGGGCTATCACCGATATGCCGGTGAAGTGATGGGATTAAGCGGCTGCGGACCGACAGCACTTTCCATGGTTGCCATTTTCATGACCGGCGATATCACAAAAAATCCGCGCTGGGTCGCCGATTTTGCCTCACAGAACGGCTATGCCGTAGACGGCAGCGGAACCGCCTGGTCTCTGATGCTGGAAGGAGCCCGGCAGATCGGCCTTTCCAGCAAAGAAATCCCTGTGGAACGGGAACGGGTGGAAAACAACCTGCAGGCCGGAAACCTCATCATTGCCCTGATGGGACCCGGGGAGTTTACCAGCAACGGTCATTTTATCGTTCTTACCGGATTGCAGAATGGCAGACTGAAAATCAACGACCCAAACAGCAGAAAAAATTCCGAAAAAACCTGGGATATCGATCAGGTGCTGGAACAGACAAAAGCGGTATGGGTATATTACAAATAATAAAATAGAAGACATACCCATCAAAGCCTCCGAATACACTGTAAAAACAGCGTCTTCGGAGGCTTTTTGTGAGGGACTATATCGAAGAGCGTGCTGTGGAGACAGCAATTTACATGATTGAGACGAAAGCGACCGTACGGCAGACGGCGAAAAAATTCGGAGTGAGCAAAAGTACCGTGCATAAGGATCTGACATCACGTCTGGTACAAGTGAATCCGGGTCTGGCGGCAGAGGCAAGGAAAATTCTGGATGTGAACAAGTCTGAACGCCACATTCGCGGCGGCATGGCAACGAGAGAAAAATATCTGCATCAGAAGCAGAAGTGAACGAAAGTGAACCAAAGAAGCTCTTTCCTAATTGCCTCAAATAGGGTATGATAGAGAAAGAAAATTACGAAAACAGAGGGAATTTTATGAACGATTATATCCTGGAAGTCTGTGTGGACTCGGCGGAGTCGGCGCTTGCGGCGGCAAAAGGCGGGGCAAGCCGGCTGGAGCTGTGTCAGAATCTGGTGATCGGCGGAACAACGCCGGGTTCGAAGCTGTTTGAGGTGATCCGCAGACAGACAACCATTCCGATTCATGCATTGATCCGCCCGCGGTTCGGGGATTTCTGCTACACCCCATATGAATTAGAAGAAATTCGCGAGGAAGTTGCGATGTATCGCGAACTCGGTGCAGAGGGCGTTGTGATCGGCGTGCTGAAAGAGGATGGAACAATGAATATGACAGCGATGGAACAGCTGATGGAGGCAGCCGACGGCATGTCCGTGACGCTGCACCGCGCGTTCGATGTCTGCCGCGATCCCAAAGAAGCGCTTGAGCAGGCGGTATCGCTTGGTATGAACACCATTCTCACCTCCGGTCAGCAGAACAGTGCGGTAAAAGGAGCAGAGCTTCTCGCCGAACTGCAGCGCCAGGCGGCGGGACGCATCCGTATTCAGGCGGGCGGCGGTATTTGCGCGGATGCGATCCGCGAGCTGTATCTGAAAACCGGCGTGACCGCCTACCACATGTCCGGAAAAATCGAACTGGCGAGCCCGATGCAGTATCGGAAAGAAAATGTGAACATGGGACTTCCATCCTTAAGCGAATACACCCTCTACCGCACCGATGTTAAAGCCGTGCGCAGCGCGAGAGCGGTACTGGAAGAACTTTAAGAAAATAAAAAAAGAAAAGAAAAGGACATAACATTATTATGAAAGCAAATACCATCAGCGGCCAGCGGCAGTATGCGTTCGTCAGCCAGTTTAACTACATCCGCGAAGCCGGAACGAAAGGCGAAGAAAAAGCAGCCTGCCGGATCGAAAAAGAACTTTCTGAAATCGCAGAAAAATGGGGGCAGGGCGAATTGCAGATCCGCCGCGAGCCGTTCGAGATTGAGACATGGCAGGTTGACGAAGCTGTCTTTACGGTCACAGAGCCATATGAGAAAACATACACCGTCCGCGGCTGCTTCGCGGCAGCCAATACCGCTCCGGAAGGCATGGAGGCACCATTCCTCTACGTAGAAAACGGCGACCCGGTCAGCCTTTCCCATGCAGAAGGGAAAATCGTCCTGATCAACGGCGGTGCCAATGCAGAAAACTATGAAAAACTGGAAAAAGCAGGAGCCGTCGGATTTCTGATCCTGACCGGAACGCCGCTGGACAAAGACGAGGACCGCCTGCCGGACTACCGCACCCTGCGCGGCGTAAAAAATCCGAAACTGCCGTGCGCCGTCATTCATTATCTTGATGCGATGGAACTGGTAGAAGGGGGAGCGAGCCGTGCACGCCTCGTTTTACAGCAGAAAAAAATCAGGAGAACGTCGAAAAATATCATCCTGCGCATCCCGGGAACCGAGCAGCCAGAGGAAATCCTGACGCTGACGGCTCATTACGATTCCGTTCCGCAGGGACCTGGTGCATACGACAACATGGCGGGCGCAGCGATCATCATGGAGCTGGCACACTACTTCGCCGAAAACCGCCCGAAACGGACACTGGAATGCATCTGGTTCGGCGCGGAGGAGCTGGGTCTCTGCGGAAGCCGGGCGTATGTGAAAGCGCATGAAGCCGAGCTGGCGCAGCACCGCTTCAACATGAACGTCGACCTCGCCGGACAGGCCATCGGCGGAACCGTGCTTGGCGTGGCAGCAACGAAAGAGGCATGCGACGCGATCATGGAGCACTTAAAACAGGCGGACAAAGGCGTATCGCTCATCAACAACATCTGGAGCAGCGATTCCAACACCTTCGCATGGAAGGGCATCCCGGCGATGACGCTGAACCGCGATGGTTTCGGCATGCATACCTGCCACGATACGATCGACTGGATCTCCGCCTGGTCACTGAACCGGAGCGCCGGTGTCCTGGGCGAAATCGCCGAGTATCTGGCGGATGCAGAACCATTTCCATTTGAAAGAGAAATCCCGGCAGACTTTGCGGAGAGATTAAAAGTTTATTTTGGAGAATAAAAAGGAGAGAACATCATGAGCAAAAAACCAGTATTAGTCATCATGGCAGCAGGAATGGGAAGCCGTTACGGCGGATTAAAACAGATTGATCCAGTTGACCCGTACGGAAATATGATTATCGACTTTTCCATTTATGATGCAAAACAGGCAGGTTTTGAGAAAGTCATCTTTATCATCAAAAAAGCCATCGACGAGGCATTCCGCGAGGGCATCGGCAAGCGAATTGAGAAATACATGGATGTAGAGTATGTTTACCAGGAACTCGACGTTCTCCCGAAAGGCTACGAAGTGCCGGAAGGCCGCGTCAAACCGTGGGGAACCGGTCATGCGATTCTCTGTGCGGCAGAAGCCATCGACGGCGCACCGTTCGCAGTCATCAATTCCGATGATTATTATGGAAGAACGGCATTCGAGGAGATCTACCGTCAGCTGACAACCGAGCAGGACGGCGCGACCTATCAGTACGCGATGGTTGCCTACGACCTGTACAAAACCCTGACCGACAATGGCCACGTAGCCCGCGGCATCTGCACCGCAGACGACCAGAACCACCTTGTCGGCATTCATGAGCGCACAAGAATCGAAAACCACGGCGGACAGGCCGAATACACCGAGGATGACGGCGCAACCTGGACCGGACTGCCGCAGGAACCATCGTTTCCATGAACCTCTGGGGCTTCACACCGAGCATTCTGATCGAGCTGAAACGCCGCTTCCTGCCGTTCCTCGAGAATGTATACAAAACCAACCCGTTAAAAGGCGAATACTTCCTGCCGTTCGTTGTCGATGAACTGCTGCAGGAGAAAAAAGCGGAAGTCACCGTACTCCGCTCCTATGATAACTGGTACGGCGTAACGTACAAAGAAGACAAAGAAAATGTCATGGCAGCACTGCAGAAATTAAAAGACGAGGGCCGTTATCCGCAGAAACTGTGGGAAGAATAACAAACGAACGGTACTGGGAAATTTTCTCCATGAGTGCATCTTTCGCAATGAAAAGAAATCCTGTATAATGGATGGAAGGAAATGCAAGGAGAATACCAATGGATACCTTATATATTGTAATACCAGCCTATAATGAGTCGGAAAATATCAAAAGAACGATCGAGGAATGGTGTCCCGTCGTGGAGAAGCATAACGGCGGCGGTGCGTCCCGTCTTGTGATCATCAACGACGGAAGCCGCGACGATACGTATGAAATTGCTTTAGCAGAGTGCGAAACCCACCCGTTGCTCACCGTGCTGACGAAGCCAAACGGCGGCCACGGTTCCACCGTTCTGTACGGCTACCGCTATGCACTTGAAAACGGTGCGGACTATATCTTCCAGACCGATTCCGACGGTCAGACCGATCCGGCGGAGTTCGAAAAGTTCTGGCAGATCCGCGAGGGCTACGACGCCATTTTCGGAAACCGCACAAGCCGCGGCGACGGCTTTTCCCGCGCTGTCGTGGAAAAAGTGCTGTGCGCGGTGCTCTGGACCTATTTCCACGTATCCGTGCCGGATGCAAATGCCCCGTTCCGTCTGATGAAAACAGACTACGTGGCCGAGTATCTGCCGCTGATGCCGGAAAACTACAATCTGCCGAACGCACTGCTGACTGCCTTCGGAGCGTATTTTCACCGGAAAATCCGTTTCATCCGATCAGCTTCAAGCCGCGTCAGGGAGGAACAAATTCCATCAACATCCGTAAAATTGTAAAAATCGGCCGTCAGGCGCTGCACGATTTCTGTGAGATTCAGAAAGCGGCTGCGAAAAAAAGAGGATAAAAAATAATATAAGAGAAGGAACGTATCCCATGTTTCATGAGATACGTTCCTTCTTTTTGTATGCTTATTTTTTATTATGGACCTTATTTTTAATAGAAGCGATGCGATCTTTTCTGATTCATGGAATCCTTTAGTGCCAGAAGTGATTCGATCAGGATTAGAAGCAGGATCACAGCGATCATGACTGCGAGGATCTGATTTGTTCGCTGATGGAACCAGGAGCCGATTCCTGTGTGTGCAGTCTGTGTATTCTCGGCCTGTGCGGCATTTTCAAGAGCTGCAGTTTCCGAAGTAATAATCTGTGCATCCGGGTCTGTTGTTCTGGCAGATGGTACAATCTGCGTTGCAGCTGGAAGCTGGCTGGAAGAAGTAACAGCGGATGCGGTAACTTCCGGGTGGATGGTGGAAAGATCAACTTCTTCGTCTTCTGTAACAACTGCGCTGGCAATCGGTTCTGCTGCGATCGGTTCGGATGCAGGAACCTGTTCCGGTGCGGTTTTGGATGCAGGAGCTGCGGTTTCCGGAAGAATATTTTCCTGTGCCGGCTGTTCCGAAGCAGATGGCTGTACCACGGTTGGGGTTTCTGCCGGTGCGGATGGCTGTTCCGGAACGGATGGTTCTGGAGCGGCCGGTTCTTCCGGAACTTCCGGTGCAGATGGCTCTTCTGGAAGAGATGGCTCCGGGTCAGTTGCCGGTGTTTCCGGGATTGCGGTACAGTAAACAAGAGAAGTCATCGCCGCCGAAGAATCCGTAATCACAACGGAACCGCCATTGGAAACGGCCTGTCCATTAACATAGAAGGAAATCTGATCCATATCCAGTGTGTAGCCAGGTTCCGTAACCATCGATACGGAGAACGTTCCGTTTACTTCCTCGACCGGTTCGCTGTTCTGATACAGGACATAGGAACCATCATCGGAAAGATATGACATGGTGACCGGCGCATCCATTGTGGAATCCTGAAATGTCAGGGCAGCATCGGTAAAAGCAAGAGCCGCCTGATCGGTGTTCAGATAGAATTCCAGGTCCTGTGCATCGTAATGGGTGAAGTGAATGGTAATTTCACCGGCGTCTGTATTTTCTGCACTTGGAACTGTCTCGGCTGCTGCCGAATACGGAGCGGAAAAAAATAATCCGGCCGCCAGGAGGCCTGCCATTCCGAATCTCAGAATCAAATTTCCTGTGTGTTTTTTCGTTGTCTGTGTGCTGTGTAACATATGACATCCTCCTTTCACCTGATCGGTTTCTAATGTCGGTCTGTTTTATTTTCCTGCGGTAAGTTTCACGTATAAATTGAAAGAAAAATAATTGATAAAATATAAATTTTCTTTCTTTTTAAAGATTATACCATATGTAGAAAGAAATATCATGTAAAAATAAAAAGTTAAAAGAAAATTTGAAAATGCGTCAAAAGTGGAAAAGGTTTGTAATGCATGTCGAAAAATAGAAAAAGAACTGTCACAATTTCTTAAAAAATATTTGCGGAAAAAGAGGGCAGAAAGGGCAGAATGTGAAACAAAAGCAAAATAAAAAGAAGGAAACAAGACACGGAAAAGTATTCCAGGCAGGCCGCATGCAGAAGAAAAAGTGGGAATAAAAACCGATCCAATTCGTCAAAAAAGCGGAAAAGTGGTGAAAAATTGTGGGTTCTATGAAAAAAACGATGGGAAAAGACAGGAATGTTGTCGAAATATTCTAGTTGACAAAAAGATGTAACACTGGTAGAATCGGTTTGTAACAAGATGTAACAAAAACGTAATAATTATTCAGGAGGTAAGTATGACATTCAAAAAAAAGTTATGTGCCGGGCATCCTGGGGAGCGTGCTCACACTGACTGTCATCATGGCTGCACCCGTAAAAGCAGAGACAAAGGAAGAAACCATTTTAAATAAAACAGACTGGAGCACAATGGCTGCAGCAAACGTAGAAGGATATGTCAACATCCGCAGCGAGGCAAACGCAGATTCCGAGATCGTCGGAGTTCTGATGCCGGGCTATGCGGTTACTGTAACAGAAAAAGGAGACGAGTGGAGCAAGATCTCTTCCAATGGTGTAGAAGGCTACATAAAGAATGAATATCTGGTATTTGGGGAAGAGGCAAAAGCACATTACCGCAATATGTGCGGTATCACCGGAGTTGTTCAGGCGGACAGCCTTCGTGTCCGTGAGGCAGCATCCACAGATTCCGCGCAGGTTGGAACACTGACACAGAATGGTGAAGTCAGCATATTCGGCGAAGAGGCTGACTGGTATCAGATCCAGTACAGCGGAAGCAGCGCATACGTTCATGGAGACTATGTGACACTTTCAGAGGAGTTAAAAGGTGCTGTTTCCATGGAGGAATACCAGGCATCACAGGCCTGTGCGGCAAGCAGCGCAGCAGCAGCTCCACAGCAGGCAGTGCATCGGTAATTTCCGCAGACAGCATGATGTGGCAATGCTTGCAGCACTGATCGAGTGCGAGGCAGGCGGCGAGAGCTACACAGGAATGGTGGCAGTCGGAGCGGTTGTAGTAAACCGTGTCAACAGCGGTTCCTTCCCGAACAGCATTTCCGGCGTTATTTATCAGAGTGGACAGTTTACACCGGTTGCGACCGGAACTTTCCAGAGCGTGCTTTCCCGCGGAGCGAGAAGTGACTGTTACGCAGCTGCACAGGCTGCACTTGCAGGTGAGAGCCCGGTTGGCGGATGCCTGTATTTCAACAGCGGCTACGGCAGCGGAATTCAGATCGGATATCAGCATTTTTATTAAAAACAGGCGTGGAACCTTTGCAAGGGGATAGGCAGAGGGAGCATGCATTTCCATAGATTGTGATCGGTTCAAAGTCATGAAAAATGAGATGGAATCGACGGTATAGAAAAAAGAGTAAGTGAACAAGGGGAGACGTTCACTTACTCTTTTTTTACTCTGAAACAAATACTACCGGATAGTCAAAAAGTGCAGACCATCCTTATGGAGTTTTACAGGAAATGTTGTTGGATTTCCAGTTACGGGACATCGTTATTTTCAAAAATTTTCAACAGCTTGGTTTTCTGGTTATCGGCGCGGAAGTCTGCTAATGTCTGACGCAGTGTTGTATGGCGGACGCGGTAGGTATTGGAGAGAAAACAGAAAAAAGTGATTCCCCAAAATACCGGCCAGAGCAACACACATTTATGAAGCTTGGAAAATCGAAGCTTCATCTGAACATGCCCTTCGTGGAACCAGGCACGGACACCGGCGTGTCGGTAAGAGCCGCGGCTTACGATTTTCCGCTCCGTGTCACTGCCAAAGTCGCCGTCTGCGAGAATTTGTTCCAGAAAGGCAGCACAGTCAGCGGCAGAAGAACGGATCTGCGGGTCAATCGAAGCGGAAAGACCGAAATAAAGATGGCAGGATCGAGAATCAGCTCATAAAGATGAAAAATTTTGATTCCCGGCACCAGGAGTGGATTTTCTCAAAATCAATCTCAGATGCATACTGCTTCAGATACAAGGTAAAATCGCAGAGCAGACGGCTGCCGAAACCACTGTAGAGATAGTGTTTGAGCATATGGTGCAGCATATAAAATACATTTTCCGTGGGCGGAAGAACAGGATAGGTCTGACCGTAAAGTTCCACGAAAGACGGCTTCAGATGATCCGGGGAGAAGATCTCATCTATCAGCTCGTTGGCACGGGCAAACTGATAGATGCCAACGATACGGTAATGGAGTTCCAGGGTAAAGGAACGGCCGGTTTCCGGAAAGGTAAAGCGTAGGTAACATGATGATCACTGTCTTCTGGCTCCTCTGTGTATCCATTCGTCTCGAGAATACGACAGGCACGGGAAAAAGCCTCTTTTTCGGGAATATAAAGGTCCAGATCTCCCAATTTTCGGTATTCGGGAACAGGATAATTGGCAGCGAGGCTCATACCCTTTAAGAGGAAACAGGGAATCTTCTCTGCAAGGAGGAGCGAAAAAGTAAGGCGTGTGAAATGTTCCAGCTGATAATAGGAGAGCAGCATCTGTTTTGTCTGCTGTTTTATCCCGGAAAACGATGGCTGCTGTTCAAAATAAGGCAGAAGAAAAGGAAGTGAACAATGTTTTTCTGCCAGACGGTACAAAGCAGCGGTATCCACCCCATCGAGTGGGATCGGTTCAGACGAATCGGTGCATAAATTTTTCAGAATCTGTAGATAAACGGTATCAAGCGGCTGCATGAGAGACTCCTTTGAAGATTTTTTGTGAAAAGAGAGATATGGTTCAGTATACCACAAAAATGCCGAAATTTGAGCGATAAAATAAAAAAAAATATTACAGATAACGATAAAAAATAAAATAAAGTTTACAATGAAATAAGTTGAGGCTATAATAAATCTGTCAGTACAGCATTTCATAAACAGCTGTATCAAACACTCAGACAAGTGTAGGGTATAGTCATTTTGAAATGTTCTGGAATGATGGCCTTTCCCAACATCGGGAAGAAAAACGTAAGTGAATGGAGAGAAAGATGACCAGAAAAGGTGAGTTTGTACTCAGGCAACTCGCAGATGAATATATTCTGATTCCTTATGGGACAACGACAGAAAAAATGAATCGGGTACTTACCTAAGTGAAACTGCGGCTTTTATTTATGAACAGACAGGTGATGCCGCGTCTGAGGAGGAGATTGCCAGACGGCTTGGAGAAGCTTATGATGTGCCGGCGGAGGACGTGCAGGAGGATGTAAACGCCGTGCTGCAGACATTGCAAAATTGTGGGGCTCTGGAGTGTGCCTGAAAAACGAAAAATCATTTTCGTAATCTGCAAAAACGAAGAGGATAGTATATGATAGTATTTTTGGTCGGTGGCGAGAGCAGACTGATGGATGATCTGATTACCAAGATGGAAAAAGAAGGACATAAGACGTATCTGTTAACGGGAAAACGGGACAGAAGAGGAAAATACCGTCGTGTCTTTGAACGCTACGATTTTCCTTATGACAGTGAGAGTGTGCAGGAAATATTCTCGAATGTCAATCCGGATCTCGTGCTTTTTCTCGGCGCCTATGATACAAATTATGACTGGAGTGATGCGAGAAAAGAGTCTGTCCGCTATACGGCGGATCTGACCAATATTCTGTCGGCGTATGCATTTAAGCAGGATGGCCGGTTTATTTATTTGTCGTCTGAAGCAGTTTATGGCCGTTCCTACAGCAGTGATATTCACGAAACGGAACCGGCATCCGCGAAAAGCTTTCAGGCAATGGCGCTTCTGCAGGGAGAAAACATCTGCAGAAGCTACCGTGATACCAGAGGGATGGACACGCGGATTCTTCGTTTTGACCATATGTACGGCATTCCGCGAAAAGGAAAAACAGACAGAAATCCGTGTTTTTGGATGACACTGGAAATGCTGAAGACGAATCAGATCGCAGCCAACAGCAGAACTGTTTTTTCCATGATTTACCAGGATGATGCCGTTGCGTTTGCCTATCGCGCAATGATGGAGGAGAGTCCCAAATATCCACTGTACCATATCACATCCGGTGAAGCGATCACACAGATGGATCTGGCGGAGCTGATCCGGCAGAACGCAGACGGCGTGGAGATCCGTGACGATACAGTCGGTGAAGGTTTCCGTCTTGTGCTGGATGGCAGCCGGTATCAGGAAGAGTTTGACGGAAAGATTTTTGTCCCATATGAGAAGGGCGTGAAAGCCGTTGTCACATATATGCAAAAATACAGCAGCTCGTTTCTGCAGCGTGATGATGCGGGGGCGGGTTGGGGAAACCGGGTATGGAGTCTGTTGTGCCGGATTTTCCGTATGCTGGTTCCGTACATCGAAAATCTGATTTGTTTTATCCCATTTTTTATGATCAACAACCGTGTAGTCGGCAGCCAGTATTTTTCAAAGCTGGATGCGTACCTTCTCTATGTGTTGCTGTTTGCCATCGTATATGGTCAGCAGCAGGCGATTTTCTCGGCCCTGCTGGCGACTGTGGGCTACTGTTTCCGCCAGATGTACCATCAGAGCGGACTGGAGGTGCTGATGGACTACAGTACCTACATCTGGATGGCACAGCTTTTTATCCTGGGAATGGTTGTCGGTTATATGCGGGATCAGATTCTCCAGATTAAAAAGGATGATGAAGAGGAGATCGGGTATCTGCGCGGACAGCTTGGCGATATGACGGAGATCAATGACAGCAACGTGCGCATGAAACAGCTTTTTGAGCTGCAGCTTGTCAACCAGAAGGACAGTCTTGGAAAAATCTATGAAATCACATCGTCGCTGGAACGCTACGGCGCCTATGAGGTGCTTTTCTATGCGGCGCAGACGATTTCGAAGCTGATGAATACAGAGGATGTGGCAATTTATACCGTCGCCAACCGCGTCTATGCGCGTCTCTTTTCGTTCACATCACCGACAGCGCGGAAAATGGGAAATTCCATCCGCTATCCTGAGATGGAGGCAATGTATGAAGACCTCAAAGAGCATCGCGTTTACATCAACAAAACGATGGATGAGCGCTATCCGCTGATGGCGCAGGCTATTTATGCAGAAGATGAGATGCAGATCATCCTGATGCTGTGGGGACTTCCGTGGGACCGCATGAATCTTGCGGAATCCAACCGTCTGACGGTCATCAGCTATCTGATCCAGAATGCAGTGGTGCGGGCAAACCGCTATCTGGAAGCGCTGCACGAACACAGGTATCTGGAAAACAGCAAAATTCTCGAAAAAGATGCCTTTACGCAGCTGGTAGCGGCATTTTTCGAGGCGAAGCGAAACGGTCTGACAGAATGCTCACTGGTTCGGATTGTGTGCAGCAGCGAAGATTATAAAAAAGCAGGTGAGATTCTGGAACAGAAGCTGCGTCAGACGGATTATATCGGGATCCTGGATGGCGGGCTGCATGTATTGCTTTCCAATACCGATGAAGAAAATGCGAAAGGTGTGATCTTGCGCTTCGGGGAAGAGGGTCTGAAAAGTATCCTTGTGAACAGGGAGGTGGCAGCGTGATGAGCCATGAAACCCTGACTTTTGTGGTTCTGTGGATCGTCAATGCCTGATCGCCCTGATCTATCTGCTGATCGGAGCTCTGGTTTATGTTCCGGCGTGTGATTTGAAACAAGAGCAGGGAGAAGAGGTGCAATACGATAACCGGAGAGCCTTTTTGATCCGTTTTATCGTCATGGTGCTCTGCCCGGTCGTCGGTCCGGCGTTTTTTCTGTGCAGTTATCTTCTTTTCAAAACCGTATTCCGTCAGGCAGTCGATCTGGAGGATGTTGTGTTTGGTAAGGAACGTGTGCGGACACATCTGAAGGCGGATGAGGAGCGGGAGCGCAACATAGCACCGCTCGAGGAAGCACTTGCCGTCAGCGATAAACGGAATCTGCGTATGCTGATGCTGAATGTGATCCGCGGCGATCTGCAAAAATCGCTGGAATCGATTACTATGGCACTGAACAGCGAGGATTCCGAGACATCGCATTACGCCGCATCGGTGCTCTGCGATGAACTGAACAAGTTCCGCTCACAGGTACAGAAAATGTATACCGGGATGCAGCAGGAAGGCGAAGAAGAGACGGATTACGAGAAGATGATGCTCGACTATATGAACAGAGTTTTAAGCCAGAAAGTCTTTACAACTCTGGAGCAGACGAAGTACGTCAAGATGCTGGAGGAGGCCACAGAATCGCTGTATCGGAAAAACAGAGAGCGGATCTTCGTAAAACAGTATGAGGGGCTCTGCCTCAGACTTCTGGAACTGAAAAAATTTCCGGAAACTGAAAAATGGTGCCGGCGTCTGGTACAGCAGCATGGAAATACACTGGAGGCGTATACGTGTCAGTTAAAGCTGTATTTTACCATGGGTGAAAGAGAAAAGTTTTTTCAGGTGATGCAGGAACTGAAACAATCGGACGTTATTATCGATAATGAAACGCTGGAGCTGATCCGCATTTTCAGTTAGAGCGTGTTTGAAAAATCATTTCCGCGAAAGGAGGGACGAAGAGATGTCCATGAGATGGCTGACAATTTTACAATTTCTGGAAATTTTTGCTGCCTATGGCATCGTAACCCTGTTTCTTCCATGGCGGATCCTTGGGAAGAGGTTTCATCGGTTTTCCGTTGCAGAACAACTGATCGCTTATTTCTTCGCAGGGAATTTTTATATCATTTATCTCGTTTATCTGCTGCAGTTTCTTCGGATCAGCAGCCGTGTGACGCTGCTCCTCGGAACTGCAGGGCCATTCCTTTTTATCTGGATCTGGAAAAGAAAAAAACAGATCCCGGGAGCAATGGAGAGCCTGCTGGTGCGGATCGAACGATTGCTTGATGGAGAGCGGGGCAAAAAGACATCTCTGGCGCAGCTTCGCAGAGCTGTTTCCGAACGGTGTTTTCGGGGAAAACGAAAGCAATGGCTGCATGCGCTGCCGGAAATAGCAGTGCTGCTGGCGGCAATTGCAGCGATCACGTATGTGTATGGACCGAACATGGTGGAAATGTTCGGTTACAAAGCAAGTGATATCCCAGTGCACAATTACTGGATCAATGAGCTTGAGCGGAATAATATCTGGGTTGCGGGCGTGTATCCGTATGGATTCCATATTGTGATTTATTATCTTCATATGGTATTTGGAATTCCTACCTATGTGCTGCTTCGGATTTTCGGCGTAGTGCAGACGTATTTTGTGTATCTGGCTCTGGTCGCGGCGCTGAAATGGTGTGCAGGGGAAGGTTTACGCCGTATTTCGGGATACTGTTTTATGTGATGGATATCTTCAACCAGAGTACGTACGCCCGTTTTGAAAGTGCACTGCCGCAGGAGTTCAGTATGATTTTTGTCCTGACCTCTGTCTGTATGGCGATCCGTTTTTTTCAGGAATTTGCAAAAGAACGGAACGGAAACTGCCGTTGGTATCTGGTACAGTTTGCGATTGGATTTTCGCTGACGCTGACCGTTCATTTTTACGGTACGATGGCTGCAGGCCTGTTTTGTATTGGCGTTGCGGTTGGCTTCTGCTTTCGTTTTTTCCGGTGGAACTATTTCAGAAGAATCCTGATTACGGGAATATTAAGCGTCCTTCTCTCAGTCCTGCCGATGGCGGCGGGCGTTGCGATGGGAAAGGGGCTGCAGGGATCGCTGTACTGGGGAATGAACGTCATTACCGGTGATAAAAAGCAGGGGGATGCGGACACAGCAGGTACTTTATCACAGGACGGTGTATCCGACAGTCTGACGGCCGGCGAAAGCAGCGGCAACGCAACCAAGAATGGTGAAACCGGTTCTGTGCTCAGCCAGTCCCGGATAGAAGAGCTGCGAAAAGAGGCAGAAGAAAGAATACAAAAGCAGCAGAAACCGCTGGCGGAGAGGCTCAAAGAAAAAGGATCGGCAGTGCGGGAAAGCATCCGTATCAATGTCATGAATGTAAAACCCCATATGGCAGAAATTACGCTGGGAAGTATTGCGGTTTTGCTGCTTCTTGGTATTTTCCTGTTGGTGCTGCGGGAGAACGATTTTGCGGGAGCTGTTTTGTCTGCGGCTGTTTATCTGCTATGCATGTGTTCTTTGCAGTGTGCATCGCTGCTGCATCTTCCGGCGCTGATGGATGCCAACCGCTGCGGCATTTTCCTGTGCTATGCCATCTGCTTTGCCTGGGCGCTTGGCGTAGATGCAGTGGTGTATCTGGCGATACGCTGGTGGAAGCGAAGATGGCTTGGCGAGATGGCTTCCCTCCTGATACTTGTGATGGCTGTAACAGTCGTTTTATCGCAGGGTCTTATAAGAGAGCCGGTAAAAGTCGGAGCGCTGGAAGATAACGGAGCCATGGTATGCGTTACCAATATCTTGCGGGAAAATAAAGATTTTACATGGACAATCTGTTCAGCGAATGATGAGCTTCGCATGACAGAATTTTATGGATATCACTATGAGACCATTACCTTATTAAATCAATTGAAAGATCTGGGGCAGAATCCGGAGATTATAATACCAACGAAATGTGTGTATTTTTTTATTGAAAAAATACCAGTAAGTGTGGATGGGAGTACAGGACATGAGGAGGTAACTGAAGAAGGAGCCAAAGAACCGGTACCGGGAGGCTCGGGAATTCTTCCTTATACCAAGGAATCCCGCTGGATCACGATGAGCCATATGTATGAGTGGGCACAGAGGTTCCAAGAGCTTTACCCGAATGAAATGGAAGTTTACTATGAATCCGACAGCTTTATCTGCTATCGCCTTCAGCAGAACGTTAACAGTTCATACAACCTTGCGATTGATTATGGCTACAACAACCCAATGCCAAAATAGAGCAGACAGGAAAAAACAAAGAGACAGACAGGGCTGGAAAAACTGAAATTTCAACAAAAAAGACTTGATGACAGAAGGAGGAAGAAAAAATGGTTTCCCGCAGAACTTTTGCAGTAATCACAATGCTTATGGCAATCATCCTCTTTTTGTTTCAGGGTCTGAATCTGGCAAAGGAAAAACTGAACCACTATGAAAAAATGCGTATGCGGCAGAGAAAGAAGATCTGGAAGATGGCAGCGGCGCATTTGGAACAGAAGACGCATCCGGCGAGAAAAACATAACAGGAAGCCGGGGAACGATCGTCTATATCGGAGAAGCCGAGGAGCATTCTGTGGGGGCGGTTGTCTGTGAATGGTGCCGGTATATGAAGTACGAAGCAGCAGTTTATCCATCCATGCGCAAATATGAACAGGCAATGGAGAAGAAAGGTGCAAAGCAGCCGGAGATGATTGTAGTGAATTCAGAAAGCATCGACTGGACCGCCTTAAAGGATGTCATAGATTTGCAGGACAGTGTGGATGAGGGGATCCATGTTGTGTTTGCAAATCTCCCGGAGGTGTCTGTGATCCGGAAAAATCAGAAGCTGCGGGAGCTGCTTGGAATTGCAGAAGTAAAAGAGGATTCTACAACCGTAACGGGGTTGGATCTGTATGACAATCTGATGCTCGGCGGAGAAAATATTTACCGGGCCGAAAATAAGGAAGAAGAAAACAGGCAGGATCTTAAGCTTACGTTTCCATGGTTTAAGCTTGGAGATGGAACCAAAACTTATATGAAAGGCTTTCCGGAGGATCAGACGCTGAAAACCCAGGATTATCCGGTTGTGATCTGGCGGAAAAATTTCGGGACAGCCAGTGTATTTGCCGTAAATGGAGATTATATGGAGGATGAAACCGGCTGGGACTGCTGACGGGAATGGTGTATGAAACCAGAAATTATCTGATTTATCCGGTTGTAAATGCGCAGAATCTTGTTGTGCAGAACTTTCCGTCGCTTGCGGAGGAAAATACGGACAAAATGCAGGAGATTTACGGAAACGGAACAAAAGATGTTAACCGCGATATTGTCTGGCCATCGATTGCAGCAATCTACAGAAAAAATCATTTTGGTCTTACCTGTATGGTGGCACCAAAACTGGATTATGATGCTCCGGCAGAAGCAGATGGCGAGCTGCTGCATTATTATGCGAAGCTGCTCAACGAAGAAAAAGGCGAGATGGGACTTTCCGGTTTTACAGAATCCGAAACATCCGTAAAGGAAAAATTAGACGAAGATCAGAGCTTCATGCAGAAAAATCTTTCGGATTTTTACTTTTCCTCCTTTTTCAGTGGAAACCTGAGTGAACAGGAGATGGAAACAGCTTTACAGCAGTCTGCTCTTGGGAGTGTCCGCACCGTAGTTAAGAGCAAAGATACGGCTGGCGATCTGGTCAGCTACCTGGATGCACAGACGACACAGCAGAAAATTGTCACGGAAGATACCGGACGTTTTACCTATCGTTCCTGGATGAAAATGAAGAGTATTGAAAGTGCGCTCGGCTATGCCAGTGTAGAGCTGGATTTAAGCAGAGTGATTTATCCGAAAACAGAGGAGGACCGCTGGGAAAAAATCGTCAAAGAATTTGCCTCCAACCTCGGAACCTACTGGCAGCCATTTTCCGGATTTGACGGTACCACGGTTTCCACCTGCGATTCCAGAATCCGCACCTTCCTGAACTTACGCTGCGAGGACGAAAGAGAGGGCGACACCATCACCTTAAAGACCACGGGAACAGAGAAAACTGCGTACTATGTGATTCGGACACACAATGAAAGCGTTGAAAAGGTCACGGGCGGAACGGCAGAAAAGCTGGAGGATTCTGCATGGCTGATCCGCGCGGAAAAGAGTGAAGTAACGATTACACTTCGTGCATCCGACCGGCGGTATTACTATGAAGAGGGGGTGAAAAACGAATGAAAGTCTGTATGGTAGCGGAGGGCTGCTATCCCTTTGTGGTAGGCGGTGTTTCCAGCTGGGTACACAGTCTGATCCAGCTTTTCCCAAAAACAGAATTTATCATCCTCGCCATTGCGGCAAACCGTTCCCAGCGCGGAAAGTATGCGTATGAGCTGCCCCAAAATGTCTCCGCCGTCTATGAACTCTATCTGGACGATGTGGACTGGGGCGGAAGTAAAAAACGACATAAACATCGGCTGAAGAAAGAGCAGTATCAGGCACTTCGAAGTCTGCTTCTTGATCAGGATATCGAGTGGAATGTCCTGTTTGATCTGTTCCGGAAAGAAGATGTTTCCCTGAATGCGCTCCTGATGGGAGAGGATTTTCTGAATGCCGTGAAAGAGTGCTACAACCTGAAATACAGCCAGATCGTTTTCTCTGACTTTTTATGGACTATGCGCTCCATCTATCTGCCGCTGTTTCTCACAATGCAGGCCGAGCTCCCGAAGGCGGATCTTTATCACTGCGTTGCAACCGGCTATGCCGGCGTGCTTGGCGCTATGGCAAAGCATTTCTATGGAAGCCGTCTCCTGATTTCGGAACACGGTATTTACACCCGGGAACGCGAGGAGGAGCTGATTAAAGCGAAGTGGGTTGCGGGAATCTACAAAAATATCTGGATTGACCAGTTCCGGAAAATGTCAAAGCTGGCGTACAACGAGGGAACTCTGATTACCTCCCTGTTTGAGCACGCGCGGGAGCTGCAGGTTGAGCTTGGCTGTCCGGTGGAAAAGACGATGGTCACACCGAATGGAATCCGTGTGGAAAATCTTCAGAATATCCCGGGAAAGACCGAAGAGGATGCGGGAATGGTGAACATCGGTGCAGTTCTTCGTGTCACACCCATCAAGGATGTGAAAACGATGATCCAGGCATTTGCCTTTGCAAAAGAGCGCGACAGAAGACTGAAGCTCTGGATCATGGGACCATGGGAGGAGGACCGGGAGTATGCCGAGGAATGCCTCCAGCTCGTATCGGATCTGGAAGTTCCGGACGTGGTATTTACCGGAAGAATCAATATCCGGGATTATCTGGGAAGAATGGATGTGACGATTTTGACCAGCATCAGCGAAGGCCAGCCGCTGACGATTCTGGAGAGCTATGCGGCACACAAGCCGGTTATTGCGACAGATGTCGGAAACTGCTATGGTCTGATCTACGGTGAGAGCGATGATTTCGGCGCAGCGGAATAGTTACGCATATCATGAATATAGAAGAAATCGCACAGGCAATGCTGGATATGGCGGCCGGTGAGAAAAAAACGCCTCGAAATGGGAGAAACCGGATACCGCCGTGTTATGCAGAAATACCGTGTGGAATATATGCAGAAAACGTACTGGGAGATTTACCGCGATTTTGCTGAGCAGATGGGCCAGAAATGGCAGGAGGAACCGGTAAAGCTGCCGGAAAAACAGAAATAAAATAAACACCGCAAGGTGGAAAGGGGATAGATGGCATGGCAGGAATCGGCGTTCGCCTGAATCGGATTTTTGAAAAAAATACCATTACGACAAATTTGATTGGATTCTCCTACAGTACCGTTGTAACGATTGCGCCGATGATGGTCGTCATTCTCAATCTGATCTTAATGGAGGAGCTGCTCGAATTTTCCAGTGTCGGATATGCTACGCGTGAGCTGTTTTCCTGTACGATTCTCTATATCTTTATTTTTGCGTTACTGACGGCATCACCGTTTAATGCGGTGCTGTCCCGTTATATGTCCGACGTGATCTACGAGGAACGGTATCAGGACATCCTGCCGTGCTATCAGATCGGAATGCTTCTGAATATCGGATTGAGCTGTCTGGTCGGCATTCCGTTCTGTCTGTGGGAGCATTTTGTCGGGAAGGTGTCAACGGCGTATGTATTTTGCAGTTTCTGTGGCTATATCAGCCTGGTGCTGGTTTTCTATTCCATGATTTATCTTTCCATCTGTAAGGATTATCAGAGGATTTCACAGTATTTCTTCTTTGGAATGCTGGTTGCATTTGTCCTGGCACTGATTCTGCATTTCCTCATGAAATGGGAGACGACGCGCAGCATGCTATTTTCCCTGACGGTTGGATTTTTTGTGACGGCAACACTGGAAAACGCCTGATCCGGCGGTATTTTGTCAAAAACAGTAACCGCTACCGGCCGGTGCTGCAGTATTTCAGAAAATACTGGAAACTGATTTTTTCGAATTTTCTGTATATTCTGGGGCTGTATATCCATAACTTTGTGTTCTGGACAACCGATATGCGGATGGAGCTGGTAAAGAGCTTTGTCTGCAATCAGCCATATGACATGGCTTCCTGCCTTGCCATGTTTACCAATCTCTCGGCATCGATTATTTTCATTGCACGCGTCGAAATGCGTTTCCATGAGAAATACAAGCTGTATTCCGAGGCGGTGATTGGCGGAAAGGGAGCCGATATTGAAAATGCAAAAAAGCGGATGTTCCGCCAGCTTTCCAGTGAGTTGATGACGCTTGCACGCCTTCAGTTTATGATTTCCGTTGTGATATATCTGATTTGCGTGATTTTCCTGCCGCAAGAAGGCTTTTCCGGCATGACCATGAAAATTTATCCGTCCCTTGCAGTTGGATATTTTATTCTGTTCCTTATGTATGCGGAAATCATTTTTCTGTATTATTTCGATGACCTGACCGGCGCAATCCTGACGGCGATTGTGTTCTGTCTTGTTACCTGGATCGGCAGCCTGATTGCTACCCATCTGCCGGCCGTCTGGTATGGGGCTGGGGTCATAGCAGGATCGTTTGCAGGATGGAGCGTGGCGTTTGCGAGACTGCGATGGGTGGAAAAAAATATGGATGCGCACGTTTTCTGCCGCGGAAATCTGATCAGGCACGGGAAAGGAAAGCGCCCATCCGGTCTGGTATTTCAGAGGGCAGAAGAGCAGAAACAGAAGGATGAGATGAAACGATGAGTACAGCGACAATTATAAAGGTTTGTGTGATCCTGGCAGGGCTTGGATTATGGCAGTGACGTTTGTGCTGCATGCGAAAAAGAAACTGACGATAAATCTGGCGGTTACCTGGGAGCTGCTCGGCCTTGCGGCAATCTTAAGCGGTGCGGTTCCGAAGTTCTCCGGCTGGAGCAGCCGCTTAAGTCTGGGAAGTCTGGCGGTGCTGCTGCTTACCGGGTTCCTTGTCGTGTGGGGCATGTATCAGATGACAATACAGATTTCTTCTCTGCTGATGAAAAATCAGGAACTGGCAATGCAGGTTTCTCTGCTGAACCAGGAGAATGAGAGAATCATAAAAGAGCTGGAACGTCTGACAGGAAAGCAGGCAAGAGACTTATGAAAAAAATACTGTTTGTAATCAATACGCTTGGCCGTGCAGGAGCAGAAACGGCTTTGCTGGAGCTTCTGAACCATCTGGATACAGAGAAATATGAAATTTCGCTGTATGTACTGCTGGGACAGGGGGAAATGATTTCAAGGGTGCCGCCGGAAGTTCATATAAAAAACAAAAGGATCTGTGAGGATTCCGTACTCTCCGGTGCAGGAAGGCGAAAACTGCTGCAGACATCGGTGATGGCATTGTTCCGGCACGGACACACCATGGAAAAAATCAGGTATCTGATGAAGAATCTGCGCGTGATGAAGAAGGCGGGGAAAATTCAGCCGGATAAACTGCTCTGGAGAGTCCTTTCGGACGGGGCAGACCGGTTGGATGAAACCTTTGATCTTGCGGTTGCTTATCTGGAAGGCGGCTCTGCTTATTACGTTGCGGATCACGTGAATGCAAAGAAAAAAGCTGCATTTGTCCATATTGCTTACGGCGATTCCGGATATACACGGGAAATGGACCGCGACTGCTACGAGAAAATGGATGTTATCTATACGGTTTCCAGGGAGACACGCCGCCATTTCCTGGAGTTTTACCCGGAGTATGAAGAAAAAATGCAGGTTTTTCACAATATCATAGACAGAGAGCGGATCGAGAGAGAGGCTAAAAAGCCGGGTGGCTTTTCGGATTCTTATGACGGTGTCCGTATTTTAACGGTTGGAAGGCTGGCACACCAGAAAGCATATGATATCGCTATTTTGGCAATGAAACAGATCAGAGATGCCGGATACAAGGCGCGGTGGTATGTTGTGGGCGAAGGTCCAGAACGGAAGGCTCTTGAAAAACAGATTGCAGAGCTCAGACTGCAGAAGGACTTTATTCTGCTTGGCATAAAGGAAAATCCGTTTCCCTACTATGCACAGTGTGATCTCTATGTACATGCGACACGGTTTGAGGGGAAAAGCATTGCCATTCAGGAGGCCCAGGCGCTTGGCTGTGCCGTGATTGCGTCAGACTGTGCAGGAAACCGTGAGCAGATAGAGGATGGAGTCGATGGTCTGCTCTGCTTGCTGACCCCGGAGGCATTGCCCGGAAAATAGAAGAACTGATCGATGATACCGAAAAAAAAAGAGCGGATTGTGGCGGCAGCAAAACAGAAAGGGAACGGACAGACAGAGGAAATTCAGCGGATGCTGGATCTGATGAAGTGAGGCGGGAATTATGGAGCAGAAAGAAGTATTACTGATTATTCCGGCATACAACGAAAGAAAAAAACATAGGAAAAGTGATGGATCAGCTGGCACAGCCGGAGATCGCGGAGCTGGTAGATGTACTGGTTATGAACGATGCGTCCTCCGATAACACAAACTGGATGGATAAAACAGCGCGGCTATGCGGTAGTAACGCATGTTTTCAATCTCGGTTACGGAAGCGGTCTGCAGCTTGGCTATAAATATGCGATCCGCAGGGGCTACCGGTACGTGATCCAGATGGATGCGGACGGTCAGCATGATGTATGCAACATTCGAAAAATTTATGAAAAACTGAAAGAAAAAGATACAGACGGAAGAACACCGGATATTGTGCTGGGATCCCGCTTTATGGATGGAAGCGCAGAGTTTTCGGTAGGCTTTGCAAAAAAGCTGGCATTCCGCCTGTTCCGGCGCATGCTGCACATCGCGACGGGAAGATGGATTGCAGATCCGACGACAGGACTGCAGGGGCTCAGCCGCAAGGCAGTGCTTTATTATTCAAAATACAATCATTTTGATGACAAATATCCGGATACCAACATGATCACACAGATGATGCTGCTTGATTTTAAAGTGGTTGAAATTCCGGCAGTCATGCATATCCGGACCTCGGGAACAAGCATGCATTCCGGGCTGAAACCCATCTGGTATATGACGCGGATGTTCTACAGCGTACTGGCCGTGATTTTCCGGTGTAAGGTTTTAAAGATGGATGCGGGAGCAGGGCGAAAAGATGTGGAAAGAAAAATGGAACCGTTTTCTGAAAAAGCAGAAAACAGCACAGAGCGAACCGGCGAGTGATCCCGCGTTCTCTCGGGCAGATTTTGCAGAGTGTAAAGGTGCGGTACAGAATCCGGGCTGCGGCTGGTACCATTTGTATACGTTTGATGCGGCAAAAACAGACGAACCCCTGTATCTTGCCTGTAAGGAAGAAGAGCTTGTACTTCTGCGGATTGGGATCGGAGCATTTCGAACCGGCAGGATCCCACAGGAGTCGATGGCGTGGGTGCGGAAAATTCTTGCATTTTTCCGGGATCAAAAGAAGGGAATGATCCTTCGGTTTGCCTATGATCTGGAAGGAAAAGGATTGGAACGCGAGCCGGGCAGCATCAAAACCGTACAGGAACATATGCGGCAGCTTGGCGCGGCAATCCGGGAATTTTCGGAAGATATCTATGTTGTGCAGGGAATCCTGATCGGAAACTGGGGAGAAATGCATGGATCCCGGTATCTGACACCGGACGGGTTCCGGACGCTGGTTCGGACTATGCAAGATGCGCTGGAAGGCGCCTGTCCGCTTGCGGTGCGCAGACCCTCCCAGTGGCGGGAGCTGGCAAGAAACTTTACAGAAGAAGAGAAAAAATATCTGACTCTGTATAACGATGGGATGTTCGGATCGGAAACCGATCTTGGTACATACGGTACTCTGGCGATGGAAACGCCGGGGCAGGAACCACAGAGCCGCGAAGCAGAGCTTGTCTGGCAGAGCGTGGCGATGCGCGGCCATTTCTGCGGCGGAGAGGCAGTACATCGTGCAGCGGGAAAAGAGAATGTTTCTGCCGCGGAAGCGATCAGGGATCTGGAAAAGATGCACATTTCCTATCTGAACAGCACGTATGACCTGCAGCTGCTGGAACAATGGAAAAAGGAAACCATAAACGGTGTGTCCGGCTTCGAAGCTGTGGGGAAACGTCTTGGTTACCGGTTTGTAGTGGAAAATGTGGAAATTCTTTCAGAAAAAGAGAATCGCATGTGGAAAATGGGGGAAGATTCTTCCGGTCAGATGATTTGGATGCGGATTACCCTGGAAAACCACGGATTTGCCGGGCTGACGGAAGAAGCCGACTGCTTTCTGGAGATAGAAGAGGAGAACAAAAAGAAGGAAACATATCGGATCCATACCGATGCCAGAACCTGGAACAGCGGAGAAACCACCGTGCTTTGCCGGCAAATCAAGCTGCCTGCGGTGGCAGAATCAAAAAAAATGTTTCTGGCATTATACCGCAGGCGGGATGGGCGTCCGCTCCTGTTCGCCAATCAGAATGCGGAAAGCGGGCGTGTGTTTCTGGGCACGTATCAGAGCAGCTTTTCCAGCTTCAGTGTTCCGAGCCGGAATCCGTAAGAATCATGGGAAAACGTGTTGGCAGGCTGGATTTCCCGCCAAAGTGACGGATCGGTCATCCGAAAATATACCGTATAGGTCCCTTTTCCAGTTCACGGAACGGAAGTGAAACCGAAAGCTCTGAGGTATTTTTGGGGAGCCAGAATCTGGAATCCCCGGAAAGCGGGAAGGAGAAAAGCTTTCCTTCATCGGAAACCAGGGTGATTTCCAGATCCAGTCTGCGGTAGCTGACGGAAAAACCGACATTTTCGAGCTCGATATTCAGCCGGGACTGATGCAGGGCAGTGTTACGCACCACATAGCGGTAACCCATGTGGCGTGCAATGTAGTCGTAGCCGGAGATACCGTCAAAAACCGAAGCTTCATCGTGGTAAACCGAATTTTTCCACTTATCCAGAACTGCCGGATCATGCTCCGAATTCAAATAAGAAACATGCATCCGGGAGAGATCTGAAAGGGCATGGGCAAGGTCATTGAAGGGATTGTCGAGAATCACCTCGCCGCCGTTTGGGACGAAATTGCAGAGCCTGTTCTGAAAGTCCAGCTCATCCTCGCGCACCCAGGCAGAGCGGTAAGCATCCGCAGAGGCAGGCGTATCTCCGTATGTGCCGGTGTCGTTTGCTGTTCCGAGCATTCCGTCATTGAAAAGCCCGAGGCGGGAGGAAAGCGAGCCGTCAAAAGCAGTTTCTGCGGAAGGCAGTTCTGCCGAGTTCAGAATCTTCCGTCGCTGTACCGGTGTGCGGACGGACAGAAAAATCGAAGGATTGATCACGTCTGCCAGATGCTGCATCAGAATGGAACAGTCTTCATCGGACAGATGGTCGGAGCCATTCATCTCTCCGCAGTTACCGACAAAAATGCCCTGGATCAGAAAAACACTGTCCGTGTAGCGGTTTACGATTGCAGCAGTCTGATCCATGTGGCGCAGAATCTGGTTGAGGCTTTGCGGTTCCGATTCTTTCGCTTTGCCGTCCCAGTCGTACAGAAAGCGCAGAATCATCGAATTTCCGTGCTTTTGCCAGGAGGACAAAATCGTGTCAAGCTGTGCAAGTGCCGGATCGGAAAGATCCTGATCGGCAAACCGGCGCAGATTCAGTTCCAGCATCACAAGTCCGGGTGTCTCTTCGGGATTGGAATCCGGGTCGGGAAGATTGGAGAGTGTATCGTTTCCGAGAACATAGCCGTACATCGAATAAAATCCGATATACGGATTGGACAATTCATCTGCGGATTCCGTACACGCTTCCGGTGTATAACTGACATGATAAAAAGCGCAGATGCAAAGAAAAGCAAACAGGATGAGAAACAACAGGAGCAGAAGCGAGAATAAAATACGGGAAAAAGCTCTTTTTTTCATAAAAATCCTTTCTGATCAGGCAGATATAAACCAGAGCGCGTCTGAAAAATCATTTCCGCAATCTGCAAACTTTTTCAGACACACTCTAATGGCAAAAACATTTTTGATCGCCTGGTTTCTGTAAAAACGGTGCCGTATCATTCCATCATACCATTTCGAAACAGTAAAAACCAGAAAAACAGCAGAAAAAAGTAATGAGAGTACATAACAAAGAAAAGGAGGACATCATGCGGATTAAAAATCTATTTCGAAACAGCTTTTTCAGTATGTTTTCGCAGTTTGCACTCCTGATTCTTGGATTTTTCAGCCAGCGGGCGATGAATCTGTATATGGGTGCGGAACTTGTCGGCGTGAACGGAGTCATTTCCAATGTTATCAACATCCTGTCCGTGACAGAGCTCGGCATTTCGACAGCCATTGTTTATCATCTGTACGGAGCACTTGCAAGGAAGGATGAGCATGAGATTGCATCGCTGATGAACCTGTACCGGAAGGCGTACCGTATTTTTGCGGTGATTGTATTCACGGCAGGAATGCTGCTGCTTCCGCTGATTCATCTGTTTATGAAAAACAACAGCTATTCCCTGACGTATATTCGGATCTTGTACGCTATGTGGCTGATTCGCACGGTACTTTCCTATCTGCTCACCGATCGAAAATCGCTTTTAATTGCAGACCAGAAGGAATACATTGCGAGTATCGCCGGCCTGATTTTAAATGTTGTAAGCTATCTGGCGATTATTCTTCTTGTGACATATCAACAGAATTATCTTCTGGCACTTGGCATTGGGATTGTGACAGAGGTGATGCTGAACATCTGGATTAACTGGTATGTGGAACGGAAATATCCGTTTCTTCATCAGCTGCGGAAAGAAAAAGGTTCCTCTTTCTTTAAGGAGCTGATCTTAAAGGATCTGAAAAACGTGTTTATCTCCAGGGTTTCGGACAAAATGCTGAACTGTACCGATAACCTGATTATTTCCGGGTTCATCGGCGTCGGTACAGTAGGACGGTATGCGAACTACAGCATGATTACGCAGGCGATTATCAATATTCTTACGATTCTGGCCAACACGATTCAGCCGACCATCGGGGATTATTTTACCGAAAAGAATTATCGGCGGAACTATGAAATTCTGCGGCAGCTGACCTTTGTGTTCTTCTGCATTTCTTCCGTCGTGGCAGTGGGACTTTTTTCACTGATTACTCCGTTTATCTGCGATATCTGGCTGAGTCCCGCGTATGAGCTTGGATGGGGAACAGCAGTGCTTTGTATTGTGGTGCTGCTGATCAAAATCACGGGACTGCCGCTCAGTCTTATGATGGGGGTAACAGGACTGTTTGAAAAAGAAAAAAATGCAGGCGCATCAAGTGCGGTTCTGAATCTGGTCGTATCGCTTGCACTTGTAAGACCATATGGCATGACAGGAGTCCTTCTTGGAACCTTACTTTCCTATTTGCTGCAGATCTCCTATCGCTACGTTATCTTTTTCCGGGATTTTCTGGGAATGAAAGAGGAAGCGATACGCTATGCGAGGGATCTGGGCGAATACACTGCGGTGATGATCCTGGAAGTCGCAGTGACGCGAAGGATCATACCGTTGATCTATGGAAACGGTGGAATGACGCCATTTATCTTCTGTTTTGTCCTCTGTATTCTGGTGCCGCTGGCACTAAATGGTGTGTTCTTTGGAAGAGGCTGGAGACTCCAGAGTATTGTGAAAATGGTGCGGGGAATGAAAAGAAGCGGAAGCAGATGATTTTTTGCGGCAGCCTGTCATTTGCAGGCTTACCGCCCGGAAGAAATTTTGCGAAAAAGTGCCATGATACGCCAGAAAAACGGGCGGATGGGGCGCAGGAACAGCCAGAGAGAGGAAAGCATGCGGTAGACCGGATGAGAGACAGAAAACGATTTCCCGTTGCGCACAACACCTGTCAGCTTCCCACGGATCTGATCCGGGCGGAGCGGCCCTTCGATTTCGGTCTGATTGTCCCCGACCAGATAAAAGCCATCCGAAGTAATGCGGCAGATCCGGTGAAGCACAAGAATGCTCTGTTCACGGCGGTAAAGAATGACATCGCCGCGGCGGAGAAGATGAATCGGATACGCCTCAATGACGGCTCATCCCGTCCGGGATGAAAAAGCGGATACATGCTGTAGCCCTGCGGCTTCAGCCGGATCGCGGAGCCGTCTTTTAAGAGCTGTTCAATGTCGTAGGTATACATATGGAAACTCCGTTCTGAAAAAAAGATAGATTTATTATAGCATCTCTTTTCCGGAGCGAAAAGACAGAAAGGAACAAAAAATGAGAATCAGAAGACAGGAAGGATATCTGCTGCAGAAAATCGGAAAAACCGTTTATCTTTTGCCCTATGGACAGAAAATTGCAGACCAGAAGCGTGGAATGGAACTGAATGAAACGGCTCTGAGGTTATGGGAGATGCTGGAACAGCCGCAGACGGTGGAAGCACTGACAGACAAGATGGCCGCATATTATGAGATCCCAAAAGAGGAGCAGGGAGAACTGGCGAAGGATATAGAGGCATTTGTACAGGAACTGCTTGTATTTGGCGCTGTGCGCCGGGAACTGGGCTGTCCGAAGGGAAGCTGTGAGGGGCGGCTGCATATTGCGGGAATAAAAATCGAAGTCTATGGAGAAAAAGGATGCATTCCGAAGCAGTTTGATGCATTTCGCATGACAGATGGCGGAAATCCGGAGAAAGCAATCCCGGATCTTATCCTGGAACTGGCAGAACGTCTGCCAGGGAGCCGTCAGAACGGAACCATTCTGATCCGCAACAGGGATCTGACGGTTGCCATCTGGGAGGAGGGCTATGTTTTCCGGTTCGATACACTGAAGAATATTTACGAAATCTGGATGAAAGAAGACGGCAGTTATGCGCGGATTTATTATCGCTGCCCTATCAACGAGGAAGAGCAGGATTCCCTCTTCCTTGCAATCCGCCCGGTATTTCTGTTTCTGGCGCAGCGAAGGGGAATGTTTGCACTGCATTCGGCATCCCTTTTGTATCTTGAAAAAGCCTGGCTGTTTTCCGGTCCGTCGGGGATGGGAAAATCAACCCACACGGCACTCTGGAAAAAATTGTTTGCGACACCGTTTCTGAACGGGGATCTGAACCTGATCGGAAAAGAGGGAGAGAAATTCGTTGTCTATGGCATCCCGTGGTGCGGAACATCAAAAATCTTTACGGCGGAGAAAAAAGAGCTGGGTGGAATTGTACTGTTAGAAAAGGCGCCATCGGAAGAACTGGTTTCTCTGACAGAAGAACAGAAAACCCTCCGCGTGATGCAGCGCATGATTTCCCCACCCTGGACCGCAGAGCTGATGGTAAAAAATTTAAAATTCGCAGAAGCGGTTGCAAAGGAAAAGCCGGTTTACTTTCTGCGATGCACAAAGAATGACATAGCGGCAGAAACGATACGGCGGCAGATCGAGGAGGATGAAAAAAGGCAGAAAGCAGGATCGGACGATTGTATGAAAAATATGAAAAAAAGGATTCCAAAGGAACAGGCGCAGGAGGATGAATCATGAAGGAGCTTCGGCAGAAGATAGGGAAATACCTTCAGGCAGAAATGCTGCAGAAGATGTGGAAGGAATTTCGCTGGATTTTTCAGTACGCTAGAAGGTACTGGAAAGCCATGCTTTTTTATACGGCGCTTGGCATTTTCGGAACCGGTGTTTCACTGGCATCGAGTGTGATCTCAAAGGATCTTGTCGATATCATCACAGGCCACCAGACAGGAAAGCTGATTCAGACCTTTGCGCTGATGATAGGATTTTCCTTTGGAAATACCCTGATTTCCCAGGCGACCAGTTATGCCTCGACGATGATTAACCTGAAAGTAGACCGGGAAATCCAGAATGACATTTTTGAAAAAATTCTGGTGACGGACTGGGAATCCTTAACCACTTATCACACGGGCGATCTGGTTACACGCTGGAGCTCGGACGCATCGAACATTTCCGGAGGTATTCTGAACTGGCTGCCGAATCTTGTGATTTACACGGTAAAATTTATCAGTGCACTGGCAGTTGTTGTTCATTACGATCCGACATTTGCAGTCTTTGCACTGCTCGGAATCCCGTTCAGTGCCCTGCTGTCGCGCCCGCTGCTGCGGCGTATGACAAACAACAATCAGCGGAGCGCACAGATGAGCGCGAAGCTGTACGGCTTCAACCAGGAGGCATTTTCCAACATTCAGACGATTAAGGCATTCGATATGATCCGTTTTTATGTAAATCGTTTGAAAAATCTGCAGCAGGACTATATCAAAATGCGGCTCGATTTCCAGAAAATGTCCATTGCAACATCACTTCTGATGACGCTGATCAGCTACGTTGTTTCCTACAGCTGCTATGGCTGGGGAATTTACCGTGTCTGGAGCGGAGCAATTTCCTATGGAACGATGACCATGTTTCTGTCCCTTTCCGGTACGCTGACCGGTGCGGTCAACTCTTTGGTGAGTCTTGTGCCGTCGGCGATATCACTCGGCATTTCAGCCGGCCGTTTGATGGATATCGTAGAGATGCCGCAGGAGGATTACAGTGCGGATGGCGAAGTAGAATGGTTTGCGGAGAAATATCAGTCGGGAGGCATCGGACTTAAGATGCAGGATCTTTGCTATACGTATCACACAGGGACGGAAGTGTTTTCGAATGCTTCGATGGAAGCGTGGCCGCATGAGATTATTGCACTGGTTGGCCCGTCGGGAGGGGGGAAAACAACCATGCTCCGCCTGATTTTGTCCCTGCTGCGTGCGCAGGAGGGGGAAGCCTGGATCGGTGCAGGAGAGGAACCATCGCAGAGGCTTGCCCTGTCGCCGTCTACGCGAAAGCTGTTTTCCTACGTGCCGCAGGGAAACACGATGTTTTCGGGAACAATAGCGGAAAATATGCGGAATGTGAAGCCGGAAGCAACGGAGGAAGAGATTATGGAGGCATTAAAGCTGGCATGTGCTGGGATTTTGTGGAAAAACTGCCAGACGGTATTGAGAGTATGGTGAAAGAACGCGGTGGCGGATTTTCAGAAGGGCAGGCACAGCGGCTTTCGATTGCGCGCGCACTGCTTCGGAAATCACCGATTCTGCTGCTGGATGAAGCAACCTCAGCACTTGATGTGGCGACAGAGCGGAAGGTGCTGAACAATATTATGACGGATACGTATCGCGAACCTGCATTGTAACGACACATCGGCCTACGGTACTCGGGATCTGTACGAGAGTGTATGCGATTCGGGATAAGAAGTGCGAAGTGGTGGGTGAAACGGAGATCGCGGAGATGGAGAAGGATTTTTAAAGATAAAAAAAGAAAAAGCAATGGGGACGCACCTCATTGCTTTTTCTTTTGATAACTTGCTGAAGATGAATCGGTAATTTTAGCACTAACAACCGCAAGACCTGGCTCTGAACAGTTATCAAAGTTTTTAGAGCAGGTTTGCTTTTTAGCTTACCGAGTAGGTGAAGCCGGTCATCTTCAGATCGTCGATGCTGGTTCCGTGATTTAAATGGATACCAATCGTCAGCGGATTTGATGCTGTGCTGGCAAAGGTAAACGTAGCAGTCTTTCCGGAGCAGGATGCCTGTACAGATGCATCATCCGTTTCCGCCTGATCAACCGTGTCGTTGAACGTAATGTTCAATGTGATCGTTCCGTTAATACCTGACCAGTCTGCCATTGCAAGACCTTTACCGCCATTTGTGCCCAGCGATCCCACACGCCGTGGTAAGTAACATTCAGAGTTCCTTGGCCGCTTGCCGCATAAACGCCTTCTGCCATTCCGGTGTCGATAGAGACAACAGGTTTTTTATAAGTTTTAGTCATAGGTCAGTAATTTCCTTTCTTGTGAAAATTCTTTTTATTACAAAATTATTATAGAAATAAAATCACACACATGTCAATAGATCTGAGGTAAAAAATTACAATTTTAATTAAAATACATGTTGCTTTATAATCTGTCACGTGAACGAACAGAAAAACAGTTTTTTATTTCTCAAACTGTGATTTTTCCGGAAACAGGATAGAAAATGCATGGTTTAATTCCTGTTTTACTTTTTCATATGGGATTTCAAAGTTGCTGTCGTTGATACAAATACATTTTGACTTCTGCTTCGTAATCGTCTTCACCAGCTCCGGGTTTTCCGGCTGCAGATTAAAGTATCGGCAGAATTTATGAATATTCTTTGGAACAAAATTTCCGCTCAGCTTCTGATATTCCCGTAGAACATACTGACTGATATCTTCTTTGTGACGGAAGGGATGGCAACAGACACGATGCAAAAGCTCTTCTTCGTTTTTCCAGAAGAAACGGTAGGACTCTTTTTTTAGCGGGGATGGCCCGTGTACGGTATAAAAACCGGTAAACCGCGGAAATGCCATTTCCAGAAGATTATATCCGAAATACATCAACGGATAGCCGGGATGAAAATATGCGCCCGGCTGTTTCTTCATATTTTCCTGTTTATCGAAATATTTGGCGAGAACCATCGCATTGTTCAGATAGATATACGGCATAATCTGGTCATCTGCATTTGCAACATCTGGCTGAAGCGCAAGCATGTCAACAGGTCTTTCGTCTCTAAAAAAATCTTCCGGAGAAACTTTTTTTATGAGAAACATATCATCATTGAAATAAACAAAATTTTCTGTCAGCCATTCAATGCGATGAAAATTCCACTCAATCGGATGGGAACTAAAGGTAGGAAGAAATTCCGCAGGAATAAAATCCTCGTGCCGCACAATATGCAGTTTGGGATGCTCTTTCTTTAACCATTTCGGCAGATGCCCATAGGTTATAAAATGAATTTGGTTGACCCATGGTGCAAATGTTTCAACACCACGGAACCAGTATTTCAAAATATCCCAGTCGCGATATCTTGCGGTACTGTTATCCAGAGATTCATCCACAAAGATTCCCTGCTTTCTTAAGGTTTCCTGCCGCTGCATGTCCCAGACAGGATCTGACCCGTCTACCCATGTAATCACAAAATCAATTTTAGGAGTTTTCATTTGCTGTGATCCTTTCGTACAGTGTTATGTGTGGCTTGTTTGTATTATATTAAAAAAATTACAAAAACTGGAATTTATATAATTATTCCTCTAACTTTCCCCATTTTATAGCTTTCCCGCCTGTCCATTAGTGAAATGATATGTAGTTTCCCTTATTTTTGCCTTATGAGATAATCACAAGGGAAATAAGGGAAATTTTTTTAGTCATTGCCTACCACTTTATCAAGAAGCCGAACCGATTTTCGTTTCGCATCTCTTGTGGAGTGAGCATAGACGTTCATTGTGGTAAGCCTGTTTCAAAAATTTGTTGCAGGTGCAGATTCTTTCGGACAGTTAAGCAGTGGAATCTCAAATAGTATCATTTCAGGGATTGTGTACTGGCTGATTGTAAGTATTGTTATGGGAATTTTATTTATCATAACGGGATTGCTGATAATCGGGACTGGCTATCAGGTGGGGAAAATCTACCGGAAATATTGCTGGGATATTATCAGCATCATGGTGGTGATAATGAGTACAGCTATCATAATCTATTTCGGAAAATGGATAAAATCAATTATTCCGATAAACCTCATTATGTTACTACTTCTGGTACATGCGGTTTATATCGGAATCCGATGTTATGTGAAAAACTGGCGAGAAAAACGAGGATATTTTTAAAGTAAAATGGGCAGGTAAAACTGCCTGTTTTTCACAAAACAAATATACTTATTTTCAGTTATCCAGATTTTTAGAGTCTGTGAAAACTGTTCTTTGATTTTTAACACTATTTTTTATAATCTTCCAAATGAATCTGTTTTGATTGATTGACAATTACCGAGCTATTCTAGTATATTTAATCCATAAAGCAGATACAAAATCGCAGATGTGCAGGTGAACAGACATGAAAAATATCCATAGCATTGAATTTTATACTGGAAGCAAGGAAGAACTGCTTCCCGGTTTTGAAAAAGATTTTCCCTATATCGCTTCAAGGCAGAACTTGACAAGTATATCGGACATTATGTACCGTGGCACTGGCACAAGACAGTGGAACTTTTTTATATGGAAGTGGTAGCATTGAATATGATACGCCGGGAGGAAACTGTTGTTTCCGGCTGGAAGCGCGGCATAGTAAATTCCAATGTACTCCATATGACAAAAGCAATATCGCAAGAAAGAAA
>ENA-OQAN01000035-OQAN01000035.1-human-gut-metagenome-genome-assembly--contig:-NODE-35-length-65985-cov-2.398539_pt1 | contig 65985 bp, 76 predicted proteins | sample MGYA00242735_ERZ504527 | MGnify/ENA primary metagenome ERZ504527 (study PRJEB26092, sample SAMD00036230) | human gut metagenome | host: Homo sapiens | study: EMG produced TPA metagenomics assembly of... | reverse complement strand
ATGGAAAGCTTGTTTCCAAATACCTATAATTACTAAAGAAAGAAACAAAAGGCAACTGGCTAAAACCGGTAACTTTTGCCCCAACTGAACCGTTAAGCACTTATCTCTTTTCCTTTGTCACCGGTAAATTAGAACATCAAGAATATACAGAAGGCAATCGGAAAATCTCAGCATACTACCGCGAAACAGATTCTAAAAAAGTAGCCCAATTAGATACCATCTTCAAACAAGTGACCGCTTCGCTGAACTGGCTGGAAGAATACACCAATGTCCCCTACCCTTTTGCCAAATACGATTTTATTATCTTGCCGGGATTCCAATATGGAGGTATGGAGCACACAGGCGCCACCTTATATAATGACACGCAAATGTTCCTAAGCGAAAATCCCACTCCTGATGAAGAACTTCGCCGAACCCAATTAATCGCCCACGAAACCGCCCACATGTGGTTCGGCGATTTAGTAACGATGAACTGGTTTGATGATGTCTGGACTAAAGAGGTATTTGCCAATTATTTTGCAGCTCTGATTACCGAACCATTATTCCCACAAGTCAATCACCAGCTGAATTGGATGAAGACTTATACAGCCGCATCCTTGTCAGAAGACCGTACACCCGGAACCACTGCAATCCGGCAACCGCTAGATAACCTTCAAAATGCAGGATTAATTGATGGACAGATCATTTATAACAAAGCCCCTGTCATGATGGTAAAACTGGTGGAATTAATGGGAAAAGAAGCATTTCGGGAAGGGATTCAAGAATATTTAAAAACTTACGCTTACGCCAACGCTACTTGGGATGACTTGATACAAATTCTAAACAGTAAAACAGAGCAAGATCTAACCGCTTTCAGCGATGTATGGGTAAACCAAAAAGGAATGCCGATAATCAATTTCGAAGTATCCGGCAAACAGCAGACCATACATCAGCAAGACCCATATCAAAGAGGATTAAACTGGCCTCAAAAATTCAATATCACCCTTTGCGGAACAAGAGACACAACGATAGAAGCTAGCCTGACAGACAGCTTATGCCGTATTACGTTACCCTTTACCCCCACCCGTATTTTGCCCAATACGGACGGAAGAGGATATGGTTTGTTTATTCCTGACAACAACAGTCTCCACTGGCTGCTGGAACATTGGCAAGAAATAGACAATGAAACAACCCGACAGGCAGTTTTAATGATGATGCATGAAAATTATCAAGCAAAAAGAATTCCGAATACTACATGGATGAATGCATTACTCAACGGAATACATTGTGAAAAGAACCCGTTGATAGCTTCGACATTAACCAATTACTTGTCCTCTCCTCTGCAAGAGACATCTTCGGTAGAACGTGATAAAATAGAAAATGAGCTTTATAGACTCAGCTATTCTCATCCGATTCCTTCTTGTCGCATCCAGTTATTACGCCTTCTAATTACAGAAGCAGCAAGTCCGGCTATGATTCAGTGCTTTATTCCTTATGGGAAACCGAAAGAGTCCAACAATTAAATGAAAAAGATTACACTACATTGGCCTACGAACTGGCCTTGCGTATACCTGAACAAGGAAAAGAAATACTTAAGACACAGCGCCAACGCATCCACAATCCGGACCGTCTACGTCAATTCGATTTCATATCACGTGCGATGACTGCCGATACTTTAAAATTGGACAGTTTGTTCCAATCTTTATTGCAAGCGGAAAACAGAAGGATTGAGCCTGGGCAGCTACGACCTTAAGCTATCTGAATCATTCTACAAGAAAGGATTATGCGGTGAAATATATCCGTCCGGCATTAGAAGAACTAACAGAGGTTCAACGTACCGGAGATATCTTTTTCCCCCGCAATTGGGTCGGGGCTTTATTAAGGAATCACGATAGCGAAGCGGCCTACAAAGCAGTAGAAACTTTTTTATCGGTTTATCCCGACTATTCTCCTTTATTAAAGAACAAAATACTGCAAGCGGCTTATCCTCTCTACAGGAAATATGCAGATAAAGAAAAAATAAGCTGAAAGAGTCAAGGATTCATTACACCTTGATAGACGGCATGGCGTAATGTACCCTTTTCATCATCGCTATCATAATCCCAGTACATAGCCCCCAGCATCCCTTTCTGATGCAGGAACTGACACTTGAATGCGATGGATTGGGCATTTTCATAATTAACGACCACATGTCCTTGCGAATTTACCATATAAGGAACTTGTGCCGCACTATCCCAACAACTCTGTAAAGAATCCAAAGCGATAATATGACGATAATCCAATAATTCTGGAGCTTCATTAGTCCCATGCCCATAGAACGGAATACCCAATACCAAGCGTCCGACAGGAAAACCTGCGGCAACATGGGCGGCAACCGCATCCTCGCAAGACCATTCCTCAGCCATTTCCGAACGGTACAAGGCCGAATGGTGATTAGGAGATTCCTCCATATCGTATGTCATGATATTGACATAATCCACATAAGGTTCGACAGCCCTTAAGTTGTAATATTTGGCACCTGCCTGTGTAGCAATGGTCAGCAGTTTGTCTTTACCGATAGCATGGCGTACATCCTTCATCAACAAAGAAAAGTTATCAGTATCCTCCGGCGAAAAAGATACACCGGCAGTTCCTATACCGGGATATTCCCAATCTATATCAATTCCGTCCAAATCAAACTGGTCTATCACCCGTTTACAATCTGCAGCAAACGCCATACGTGTACTATCTGTCTGTGCCATCTCACTAAACCTACTGCTTCCCCATCCGCCTACAGACAGCAAAACTTTCAAAGACGTTTTCTTTTCACGCAGCCCCACCACCATTTGCAAACGTGGTTCATTATCTATACGTATTCCTTTGAAATTATCTGTAACATGCCCAAATGCATAATTAATATGGGTCAAACATGCCGGATCGGGCGTACTTTCTCCCCATGAAGTGACATATGCCAGAACCACATATTTCGACTCATTCTCCGCTACCTTAATCTGCGAAGACCGCTTTTTTGTCCTGACAAGCAACCACCAGTAGCAAAAAGAAAAGACCTGCTATTAATTTAAAGGTTCTCATACATAATAAAAGAGTTTAAAACAATGAGAGCTATTCGATTTATTTGTAACCGGCAGCAAACTCTTTTGAAATCGAATTATTCAAACTCATACAAACATCGGCACTGAAATCCTTTCCACAACGAATCACATGGTCCCAGTCTCTTCCGACAGTTCATCCAAATCATCCTGACGGATACGATATTTTAGCAATCCGAAAACTACTCCGGCGTTAAAATTATCTCCGGCTCCCACTGTACTGACAGTCTGCAAAGGATCCACTTCATAATGCTTTTTTATATTCTTTGTATACAGGCGAATTCCTTTTCCACCGTGCGTGCAAATAAAATGCGGACAATAAAATTCAATCTTACTTTTATAAACCTTATCCGCATCTGTCAAACCAAACATATTCTCAAAATCCTCAACGGAGCCACGAATAATATCAGCATATTCAAAATTCTCAAGAATAACAGGAAGCAGCTTTATCGCCTCGTTCTTGTGAGTACTGCGGAAATTCACGTCATAATAAATGATAGCCCCTTTTTCACGAGCTTTATCCAACAGTTCTTTTACTTTATCACGCAATTGAGGCGTTACAGCATAATAAGAGCCGATCATCACAATGTCATCCCGATGTATTTCAGGCATTGTCACATCCAGCCTCAACCGTGGATAATCTTTATAAAAAAGATATTCAGCATCATTCTGTTCATTCAGAAAAGCTAAAGACACAGGTGACTTTCCTTCAGGAAACACATTCACATGATCTGTGCTTACTCCATTCTCTCGCATAAACTTCAGAATGATATCGCCCACTTTGTCATTTCCCGTTTCACTGATAAAAGTTACATTGACTCCCAAACGCCCCAATGAAATAATTCCATTGAAAACCGAGCCACCGGGAACTGCTGCCGTAGGTTGGCTATCTTTAAAAAGAATATCCAGAATGGTTTCACCTATACCTATTACTTTTCTCATTTTTATATTTACGATTTATATACATAAAACCGGAACACAAATGACACAAATCCTTTAATAAAATTCTATTTGCATTATTTGTGTTCTTTGCCTTCCAGTTGGTTCTATTTTATTTTACTTACTTAACTCACGTGAACGCTCACCTAAGTATCCTCCATGATGACGTTTACTATACTCTTCGATGGTAAAACCGGTCTTTTTCATGGTTTCCACTACCAAAATATCACCTATCACAGTCATAACCGTAGTTGAAGTTGTGGGGGTCATACCCAGAGCACACACTTCATCAGGATGCCCTGTACACAAGCAAATATCAGATTCTCTAGCCAATGGACTATCCGCATTTCCGGTAATAACAATATATTTCAACTTCGGGTTCAAATTATGTGCAAGTTGTGTCAGTTCCACAATTTCACGGGTTTTTCCTGAATTAGAAATCAGAAGCAGCAAATCATTCTCCTGCAAAATCCCCAAATCCCCATGTTGGGCTTCACTGGGATGTAAAAACACTGCCGGAATACCTGTAGAGCAAAAAGTCGTAGCTATATTCATAGCTATCTGTCCAGCCTTACCCATACCGGTAGTCACCAGCTTTCCTTTTTTACGGTGTATTTGCTCAACAATCAATTCCACTGCTTTCTCATAAGCATCAGTTATAGGAATATTCAAAACAGCCTGAGCCTCTTTCTGCAACAATTCGTGTATAGATGTCATCATAATAGGTTACATGAATATTATTTAAGTAGTTCGGTTAGTTCTCTCAAGTCATTGGCAACAGCAAAATAACTGTTCAACGGATGATGGGCAAAATGCTGCCTCTCCAATCCGGCCAAAAAGTCGATAATGCCATTCCAAAAGCCATTTATATTATAAAAAATTACTTTTTTTACGATGATAGTCCAGCGTAGCGGCCGCCATTACATGAAAAACCTCATCCAGTGTACCCACTCCTCCCGGCAAAGCTATCACTACATCCGACTCATTCAACATCACATCTTTACGGTCACTCAAATTATCCGTACGGAAAGTCACATCCACCAAATCGCTGGCTCGTCCACGTTCTTCCAATTTGGTCGGAATAACTCCCATTATCATCGAACCGTTGTCTTTGGCTGCTTGGCAATACATTCCATCAATCCGATATTAGCACCTCCATACACTAACGTCTTCTTGTTTTGTCCCATCCAAACGCCCAACTCACGTGCTTTTTCAAAAAACACAGGCTCTATATTCTCGGATGCGGAACAGAAAATAGCAATTTTATCCATCATCTTGTTTTCTGTTAGTAAATACAAATATCTGCATTTTTTGAAGAACGGCAATAACTTTTGTTGTATTTTTGCCAACCGAAACTTATTTGAAGCAAAAAACAATGTCATACAATACTTTCACCTTGCCTAACGGGCTGCGCATTATTCACGCTCCCAATCAGTCTAATGTAGCCTATTGCGGCTTTGCCGTCGATGCCGGAACCCGTGATGAAAACGAACAAGAACAGGGAATGGCCCATTTCGTGGAACACCTTATCTTTAAAGGAACACAAAAAAGACATGCATGGCACATCCTGAACCGCATGGAAAATGTAGGCGGAGATTTAAATGCATATACAAATAAGGAAGAAACAGTGATATACAGTGCTTTCCTGGTAGAACACTTCTCACGGGCAGCAGAATTGCTGGCAGATATTGTATTTCACAGCACCTTCCCACAACATGAGATTGACAAAGAAGTGGAAGTGATTATTGATGAAATACAAAGTTATGAAGACAGTCCGTCAGAACTGATTTTTGATGATTTGAGGAATTGATATTTTCCCGATCATCCTTTGGGAAGAAATATTTTGGGAAAACCGGACTTATTGCGTAGTTTCAAAAGCAAACATGCCTTGAATTTCACTTCCCGTTTTTACAAAGCTACCAATATGATCTTTTTCATTCAAGGCAATATAGACTTTAAAAAAAGTGATACGCACCATAGAGAAAGTGACAGCGACATCCCTTTTTCCATTACTGAACGCCAACGGACAGAACCTTTTCTCTATATTCCTAAGGCATTGACACTGAATAAAGAAACACATCAAGCCCATGTAATGATAGGCAGCCGAGGATATAATGCATATAATGAAAAACGAACCGGACTTTACCTGCTTAACAATCTGTTGGGCGGACCTGGTATGAACAGCCGGCTAAACGTTTCCTTGCGCGAACGCCGGGGGCTGGTCTATAACGTAGAAGCCAATCTGACCTCATACACAGACACAGGAGTGTTCTGCATCTATTTCGGAACTGATCCGGAAGATGCAGACCGTTGCATCGGACTAGTTCATAAAGAATTGAAAAAACTGCGTGACAGCAAACTAAGTTCCTCACAACTGAATGCTGCAAAAAAACAAATCATCGGACAAATAGGGGTTGCCGGAGACAATTTTGAGAACAATGCATTGGATATGGGAAAAACTTTCTTACACTATGGTAAATTTGAAGGTCCGGAAGAAGTATTCAAACGGATAGAAATGCTGACAGCAGAACATTTGTGGGATATCGCCAATGAAATGTTCGATGAAAATTATCTTTCAACCCTGATATACCTATAAAAACAGGAAATCACCCTAAATTTCAAACATTACATTTCTCACAAATAAAAATCTAATTGTATTTTTGTAGAAATACCTTTAACTAATATCATTAATTTATGAAGAAACTTCAGCTATGCATTTTAGGAAGCCTATTCGCAGCTTCCTTACAGGCACAGAGTACAGATTACACCAAAGGATTGAGCATCTGGTTTGATACCCCTAATAATTTGGACGGACGCGCTTCCTGGTATTCTCCTGTAACAGACAAAGCGTGGGAAAACAACTCGCTCCCCATAGGAAACGGCAGTTTGGGAGGCAATGTTATGGGATCTATAGCGGCAGAACGAATCACTTTAAACGAAAAGACACTATGGCGCGGAGGACCAAACACAGAAAAGGGAGCAGCTTATTATTGGAACGTAAATAAAGAGTCAGCACACCTATTACCCGAAATCCGCCAAGCATTTACAGACGGCAACCAGAAAAAAGCAGAAGAACTTACCTGCAAAAATTTCAACGGACTAGCCGATTATGAGCCAAGCCGTGAAACACCTTTTCGTTTCGGTCCTTTACTACATTAGGAGAAGCTTACATCGAAACCGGTTTAAGTGAGATCGGTATGACCAATTATAAACGCATCCTGTCTCTTGACTCGGCCATGGCAGTAGTCAGTTTTCGCAAAGATGAAGTGAACTACGAGCGTAAATACTTTGTTTCCTACCCCGACAGCGTGATGGTGCTGAAGTTCACAGCCGACCGTCCCGGTATGCAAAACCTGATATTCAGCTATGGCAGCAACCCTGAAGCCATAGGTGATATCAAAGCAGATGGCCCCAATCGTTTACTCTACACCGGTTGCCTCAAAAACAACCAAATGAAATTTGCTCTCCGCATACAAGCCATAAACAAAGGAGGAAGCCTGAACACGACTGATGGCAAATTCATTGTTCGCAATGCGGATGAAGTCATTTTTCTGCTAACCGCAGATACCGATTATAAACTCAACTTCAATCCAGACTTCAAAGACCCCAAGACGTATGTCGGTCCTGATCCGGAACAAACAACCCTAGCCATGATGGACGCTGCCGCCGCCAAAAGTTACAACGAATTATGCGAACGGCACAAAACGGACTATACCCAACTGTTTGGAAGAGTCCAACTACAACTGAACCTCGTGCCCCCATGACCTTACAATATCCTGCCGTTACAGACCTCCCCACCTATCAACGTCTAGCACGCTATCGCAAAGGAAATCCGGACTACCGGCTGGAAGAAATCTATTATCAGTTCGGGCGATACTTATTAATTGCCAGTTCACGCCCCGGCAATCTCCCGGCCAACCTGCAAGGAATGTGGGCCAACGGGGTAGATGGCCCATGGCATGTAGATTACCATAATAATATCAACATCCAGATGAACTACTGGCCTGCTTGCTCCACCAATCTGAACGAATGTGTATGGCCTTTGATAGACTTCATCCGTACCTTGGTGAAACCGGGAGAAAAGACAGCCCAAGCCTATTTCGGCGCACGTGATGGACAGCTCCATCTCCGGAAACATTTTCGGATTCACCTCCCCTTTGACCGATGAAAATATGTCCTGGAACTTTAACCCGATGGCAGGTCCCTGGCTGGCAACTCACATTTGGGAATACTATGATTACACCCGCGACAAAAAATTCCTGAAAGAAGTAGGCTATGATCTTATCAAGAGCAGTGCCAACTTCGCTATAGACTATTTATGGCATAAACCAGACGGAACCTATACTGCTGCTCCTTCCACTTCTCCCGAGCATGGACCTGTAGACCAAGGAGCCACTTTTGTACATGCTGTAGTCCGCGAAATATTACTCAATGCCATTGATGCCAGCAAAGTACTGGGTGTCGATTCCAAAGACCGTAAACAATGGCAATATGTATTGAACCATCTTGTACCCTATCAAATAGGACGTTATGGTCAGTTAATGGAATGGTCAACAGACATAGACGACCCCAAAGACGAGCATCGTCACGTCAACCATTTATTCGGACTGCATCCGGGACACACCCTCTCACCAATTATGACTCCCGAATTGACCCATGCCGCCAAAGTTGTTTTAGAACACCGCGGTGACGGAGCTACCGGCTGGAGTATGGGATGGAAACTGAATCAATGGGCACGTCTGCAAGACGGTAACCACGCCTACAAACTATTTGGCAACTTACTAAAAAATGGGACTTTGGACAACTTATGGGATACCCATCCGCCTTTTCAAATTGACGGTAACTTTGGCGGAACTGCCGGTATCACAGAAATGCTGTTGCAAAGTCACATGGGATTCATCCAATTGCTCCCAGCCTTGCCAGACGCATGGAAAGAAGGTTCTGTAAAGGGGCTTTGTGCCAAAGGTAACTTTGAAATTAACATTACCTGGCAGGATGGTAAATTAAAAGAGGCCGTTATTTTGTCCAAAGCCGGTGAACCCTGCAATCTGAGATATGGTAACCGGACTTTTACCTTTAAGACAACTAAAGGAAAGAAATATAAAATAATGGTTGAGAATGAAAAACTGAAAAAATCCCATTATAAGGACAAAAAACCTGTCAGACAAATCCCCTCATTCTCCAATCTATTTTGTCATTCTGAACACTATGTTATCTTCTACATCTGTTCAGAATGACAAATTACATATAATATCACAGCTATTCTCGGTTATCAATATCCTCTTTACCGCTTTGAATTTCAAAACCTATTTCTTATATTTGTACAAATATTTGTTTTAAGACCTTATCTGAATGAGAAAAACCGTCTATGTAATCCTGGCTCTATGTTGTTTTATCATAAAAGACTTATTCCATCAACCGTCCTTATTATCATTTTAAACAACTTTCTATTAAAGAAGGGCTTCCAACCTCTATAACATCCCTATACGATGACAAAAACGGTTCATTATGGGTCGGAACCACTCAGGGAATATATCGTTTCAATGGAGAAAAAATCAAGAAATATAATCTACCGGACTTATTACGTAAAAACAGCCACTACATCAACGATATTTTCGGAGATAATGAAGAGCGGATATGGGCGGTCACCTCACAAGGAATCAGTTATTATGAATATGAGAAAGACTCCCTGCAAATCTTTCTGCGGCATAATAAACCGGTAAAGACTTCCATTATAGCAACAGAAGGAAGCAAACTGTTGATACCTGTAACCGACACATTACTTGTATATGAAAAAGAATTAAAACATTCCAAAGCAATCCCTTTAAAAACAACAGGAATCCGTATTATCAAGATGGAGCCTTTCGATTCCACTCATTACTTGATAATAAACAATGCATGGAAAATAAAGTTATTAAATAAACATACAGGAGAAATAACCGATTCTCCATTCGGTGAATCATCCAATGCATACGATCTATATAAGGATTCTTCCGGACATTACTGGGTTTCCTTCTATGGGCAAGGAGTAAAATGTTATAATCAGGACGGACAACTGCTGACCTCCTATAATACCCGTAATTCAAACTTGAGCAACGATATCGTTCTTGATATAACAGAATGGAATAAAACCATTTGGCTGGCAACAGACGGAGGCGGAGTGAATATCATCTATCCGGACACTCGTGATATTCAAATCTTATCAAACAAGGAAAACCGACAATTCCCAGCCAATTCAGTAACATGCCTATGCCATAGCAACAACCACATGTGGATAGGTATGGTCCGGGAAGGAGTATTAGGAGCAGAAAAAGGCTTTATCACCACCTATACCAAAGCTGCACAAAACCCAGCCTCAGGTTTATCCGACAAATGCCCCTTATGTTTATGGGAAGACAAAGACGGACGAATCTGGATTGGTACAGATGGAGGCGGCATCAACTGCTTTGACCCGCAAACGGAACATTTTACCCACTATCCGCAAACATTGGGAGAAAAGATAGTATCTATTTGTCCTTTATCCGAAACCGAACTGCTAGCGTCCAGTTTCTCAAAAGGAATTTTTCGTTTCAATAAAAAGACTGGAAGCTACCAACGTTTCTCTCTTCCGGACAAAGATGCAGAAACAAAGCTGGCAAACTCCAGTGCACCCACCAATATACGAGTTAATGATCAAAACGAAATCGAACTATATGGCAATGCTTTTTATCGATATATACCCGGTAGTCAACAATTGATTCCCATTTTTCCCAGTAATCAACAATTGCAATATTCCTGGGTCTATATGGGAAAATACCGTACTTATCCTTTTTTTCACGACCGAAGCAACGTATTCCAGTACAATAAAGAAAAGAATGAATACGAAACCATAGCTTATGAGAAGAACAACCAAATATTAGCTGCAAGCATTGACACTTTAGGGACTCTATGGATAGCAGGACCTAACGGAATTACCCGAATTTACCTGCCCTCAAACCGTAAAGAGCCCTTAAAGTTACCCGATGGAAACGACGTAATCACTTCTTTAGTCATCGATCATGAAGGAATCGTATGGATGGGATCATTAGGGATCATATACGCTTATAATCCACAAAAAATCATTTTGTAATCTACAATGAAATGGATGGAGTATTACCTAATGATTTCTTGGCCAAACCTGTATTGGTGGCTAGTGACGGCAATATATACATGGGTGGTTCTGAAGGATTGGTACGAATAAACAAAGCCCTAAAATCTGCCTCCATTCCTCCGCCCATCACTCTTGAATTACAGGAAGTATCTTTAAACGGTACTATAGTCCCCTTCAATTCCCAATCAACGATGGAAATTCCTTACAATTTCTCCTCTCTACAAATACATACACAACTAGAAGGAGAAAATGTTTTTCACAAGCGTATATATCGGTTCCGCATAAAAGGGTTAAATAAAGAATACACGGAAACATCCCGTCCTCATCTTATTTTGCACACCATCTCTCCGGGTAATTACAGCATAACTGTTCAAATGTACCCAAAACGATGGGAATTGGAGTTCTGAATTCACGTTACTGAAATTTACCGTTCTTCCTCCGTGGTGGCAGCAGTCTTGGTTCATCCTAATATGTGCAGTCATCATTATTCTTTCCATTATCTATGTCATACGAGCCCACGACCAACATCTGAAACGAAAATACAAGGAACAAGAACGTACCATCTATAAGGAAAAGGTAAAAGCGTTAATCAATATCAACCATGAACTACGCACTCCTTTAACCTTAATCTATACACCGCTGAAACAACTCACAAACAGCAAGCAAATCCCATACGAACTCCGTAGCAAGCTATATGGTGCATTCAAACAGGCACGCCAAATGAAAAATATCATTGACATGATTCTGAACATGCGCAAAATGGAGGTGGAGAAGAATATCCTGCGCATGTCTCCCGCGCCTTTTAATGAATGGCTGCAAAGTATCCTGAATGATTTCAAGGATGAACTTTCATTACGTAACATTTCGTTGATATTTGCTCCCGATACTGCTATAGATAGTATGTATTTCGACCATAGCCAATGCGAAATCATTATAAATAACCTCTTGACAAATGCCTATAAATTCAGCGAAGAAAACTCTACCGTTACAGTTTCCACTTATCTGGAAGGCAACGGGAGCCGCATCCGGATAACTGTAAAGGACGAAGGAACAGGACTTCAAAAAGAGGACATCGCCAACTTATTCACCCGTTTCTATCAAGCAAACATAGCCTGCAAGGTTCAGGAATCGGCTTGTCATATGCCAAACAACTGGTCGAAATGCATGGAGCATTATCGGAGCACAAAATAATGAAACCAAAGGAGCGACCTTCTTTTTCACCTTACCGTATAGACAGGAAGCCGCCGACATTCAATCCACACCTCAAACCTATTTGAATGACGCATTACATCTATCAGCCGACATAGATCGCAAACAACCTCAACAAGACAGCATAGAGAAATTCCATTCTATTTTAATAGTGGAAGATGATCGTGACTTATGTAATTACCTGATTTGTAATCTACAAGTTCTGTTTGAAGAAGTATATGAAGCCCATGATGGTATGGAAGCACTCCCTATCCTCACGTCACGACGTCCCCAAATTGTATTAAGTGACATAAAAATGCCTCGCATGAACGGCTTCGAACTATGTCGCTATATTAAACAAAAGCCTGATTTAAACTACATGCCCGTAATCTTACTTACCTCCTGCGTTGATGACACCAGTATGGAAGAAGGATACAAAATGGGCGCAGAAGCTATATTACCAAACCGTTCGATATGGATATGCTGTTTATTCAGATACAGAATATCATGCATAATCACAACTTCATGAAAAATCACTATGCCACCATAGATATCCCTATACAAAAACAGGAGAACCTGAATTATATCAATGAACAGCTAATGATCCAATTCAACCGCATTATCAATGAAAATATCAGCAATGTAAATATGGACGTTAATTTCATAGCACAACAAATGGGAATGAGCCGTGCATCACTCTACAATAAGACTAAAGGGATGATGGATATGGGCATCAGCGAATACATCATTAAATGCCGTCTGGAATATGCACGTAAATTATTAGACACGACCACATTATCCATTGGCGAAGTGGCAGAACAGACAGGATTCAAACACTCACGTAATTTCAGTACTGTATTTAAGAATATAGTGGGAATGAGTCCGTCTGATTATAGGAAAAAAAGATTCCCGACCTTCTTGCAAATAGAAGAATCGGGAATACTCCATACTATGTTAAATTTAGGTTAGATTAGGTTGTCAGTCTTTGTATATATTCCGGATAGGATCATCATACTGCACTTGAAGACGCAACAATTCGTCTTTCAGTTCTTTTGTTAATTTTTCCGTTCCGGGTTGTCCGTAGATATTATGCATTTCCATACGATCTTCCTGTAAATCATATAGTTCCCAACAGTCTATGTCATTATAAAAATGCATCAATTTATAACGATCTGTACGTACACCATAATGACGGCGGACAGCATGTTCAGCCGGGTATTCATAAAAATGATAATACAATGACTTACGCCAATCGGAAACTTTCTCTCCTTTCAGTAAAGGCAGGAAAGAAACTCCGTGCATATCCGATGGCACCTTCACTCCTGCAAGGTCCAATATAGTAGGGCCATAATCAATATTCTGTACCATTTCATCAATATCACCTTTCTTTCCACCCGGCAAACGGACCATCAGAGGAGTACGGAAAGATTCTTCATACATAAAACGTTTGTCAAACCAACCATGTTCCCCCATATAGAAGCCCTGATCGGAAGTATAGACAATCATCGTATTCCCCATCAATCCATTTTCTTCCAGATATTTCAAGACACGCCCCACATTACGGTCTACAGAATGAATAACTCGCATATATCATGCATATATTGCTGATATTTCCATTCCGCCAAGGCTTTACCCGTCAGTTTATCCTTTTTGAATCTGGCAATGATAGGATCATAGTGCTTATCCCAAGCAGCTTCTGTTCCGGGTTCAGAGCATTATACATATTTCTGCCCGCTTCTTCCAGTCCTGTCGTGGTATGGATCTCATTCTCCTTATCCGCCATTTTCAGGTCATACACCAAATCCATATCCTTTATAATACTCATTTCCTGCTTGGATGCAGGAATTCTACCTTCATATTTATCATAGAAGTTTTCGGGCATCGGATAAATCACATCATCATACAAGTCAAGATCACAAAGATCGGGCATCCAGGTACGATGAGGAGCCTTATGATGAATAAAAAGACAGAATGGTTTACTCTTGTCCCGGATACTGTCCATCCAATTTATTGCTAAATCTGTCACAATATTGGTAGCATAACCTTCCCGTTGTACCCGTTCACCATTTTTAATAAATTTCGGATTATAATAATCTCCTTGTCCTATCAGGATGTCCCAATAATCGAATCCTGTAGGTTCAGATACCAGATGCCATTTACCGATCATAGCAGTCTGATAGCCATTAGCCTGAAGCAATTTCGGAAAAGTCTGCTGACTACCGTCAAATGTGGTGGTATTATCCGTAAATCCATTGGCATGACTATGTTTACCGGTCAGCATGCAGGCACGGCTGGGACCACTCAGAGAGTTTGCTACAAAGCTGTTTGTGAAACGGACACCCTCACTGGCTATCCGGTCAATATTGGGCGTCTGCATATAACGTTGGTCATAGGCACTGATCGTCTGATAAGAATGGTCGTCACACATGATATAGACTACATTCATCGGTTTTTTTACCTCTTCAGATTTCTTTTCTTTGCAGGAAGACAGCGATGACAACACCACTGCTCCCGTCAAAGAATATAATAACACAGGTGTTACTCTACTCATATCTTTTTTTATTAACATAATTCCTACCATCCAGGATTTTGTTCCCACATACCACCGGTCAAATCTCCTAACATACGTGTCTGAATGGGTAACAGATAGTCACGGTTGACATTAAATTTCCAACCCGATTCATATCCTGCGGGATTCGTAGGTATAATATAGCGCAACGGATCCCCGGGCTTGCCTGTCAGGAAAAGATTATTTCCCGAAGCTTGATCATAAATTAACTTATCACCATATACAGGATGGTTCTCAAGATACTTCCCACAAAGAGCGCACCTTTCGGCCATTTGCCACTATTAATTCGTCCGCAGCAGCCCAGCGCATGATATCTTCCTGACGGCGTCCTTCACAGGCTTTTTCAACCCGGCGTTCACGACGTACAGCCTGAATATACTTATCAAGATTGCGGAAACCATAATCAGCTTCCTGATTATACTCCCTGTCAAAATCCACCGGAGGCATACCTACACGGTCACGTAAAGGTTGCAAGGCATCAATAATTTTCTGCGCATTCCCCACACCATCCAGTTCAGCCAGAGCTTCTGCATAATTCAGCAGGATATCTGCATAACGGAACTGAATAGCCGGTGTGGCTCCCTTGAACTCGGCATCCAGACTGCCCGTATAATCAATTTGCACATGTTTTAATAAAGAATAACCAGTCATATTCTGATTATAGGATGAAGTACCAATCAATGGCGGTACAACATAATAAGGAGCCTTGTCATCCGGACGTAATTGCTGCCCCGGCATACAAACAGTCTGTGACAAACGCGGATCACGCAAAGTCGGCTGCAATTCATTCCCGAACACCTTTTTCGCTTCAATCCGCTCATCACCAACAAACGGTTTACCATCAATTGTCAGATAATCATCCACTAATGAAGCCGTAACACCTACACTCCCTCCTCCTTGATTTAAGTAACGGTTTACATTATTACCAATCTGATCTCCATCATACTGTTTATACCAAAGTACTTCCGGATTACCCGATAAATCTGTAGTCTGAAACATCTGACGATAATCATCCAATTTGTTACCAGTATTATAAATGGCCCATACGCACGATCCATCACTTCTTTTGCAGCTGCAACAGCCTGATTAAAATAATCGCGAATTTTTTCATCGGTCACCGTAGAATCAAAAAACTTATCATTTTTCGCTTTATGGTATTTTTCCCAAGTTCCTTCAAACAAGGCCACTTCACTTTTCAAAGCACGCGCCACATCTTTATGAATCCGCATGGTAGCACTATTGTTCTGAGTATTGAGATACATCACCGCTTTATCCAGATCAGCCAAAATACTGTCGGCAATAATCGTGCGGTTAGCACGAGGCAATTTCATTTCTTCCATATTAGGATCAAGCGGAGTGTTCACCCACGTCAGGCGCCCATAGCTGATAAACATCTGATAATAATACCATGCGCGGAAATAATAAGCCTCACCCACATACTGATTATAATCAGCAGATCCTTTTTCCACACAATTATCTAAATTACACAGCATAAAATTTAAATTACGGATAGCTGTATAATTTTGCAGTTTGACCGCACTACTCAATGTCGTTTCACCTGCCAAACGGGTACTGACCGAACTGGAAGCCATATTATCACTATGTGTATCTGCCCCGGCAATATATTGTCCACCACCGGCATCAAAACCTTGCGCACGCATTCCATCACCAAAGCTGACATAGTCATATTTATAATTACCTGTCTGATAGAATTGATCCAGATAATTTCTCATTTCCCCCGTACTTGCAAAAGGAATCGTCGTAGACAATACCCCTTCAGGCATCTTATCCAAATCATAGCAACCGGTAAGACCTAACATCAAAACCAGACCCAAAAATATATTTCTTTTCTTCATAATATTCATCAAATTATAAGTTAACAACTAGACCAAAAGATATCACCTTGTTCATAGGATAGTTCTTTCCACCTTCAGCCGTGTAATCATTCTTGGTAAAGATAGCTTCCGGGTCAAACATTCCTTTCAAAGTGGTAAAAGTCAACAAATTCTCACCAGAGAAAAACACCTGCACTTTCTGTAAACCTACCTTTTTTTGTCCATACGGCAGGGATATCATAACTCACTGTCAGATTTTTCAGACGACAATAAGCACCACTCTGGAGATAACGGTCACTAAGCGTCATTGTCTTATTACGGAAAGGAACCACTCCTCCTGCTGTATGAATATAAGGTTTTGGATAATAAGCCCTGTATTTGTCTCACTCCAATAATCCAAATGCTCTTTAAACACCGTCACCTGCGCATAAGGTCCGCTTCCCCAAAAATAAGCTCCCGTACCAGGATCCCAGTCCCGCTTAGCGACCCCTTGGAACATAGCGCTTACGGTTACACCTTTCCAGCTAATTGAACCGTTAATGGTATATTGATAACGAGGAGTGGTATTACCGATTACTGTCATATCACCCATATCATCCAAGGTATTAAGCCCATTATTGATTTTCTTATCCCCATTCAGGTCACGATATTTTACATCTCCCGGCGTCCAAGGTTTACCGCTTATAAAAGACAAATCATAGGTATTATTATACTCATCCGCCTCTGCCTGAGTCTGGATCAGTCCGTCCGCCCGATATCCCCAAATTTCACCAGCTTTCTTTCCTTTATACCAATTATCTTTAGGATTTGTTCTAGTCCCTTCATATTCAGTTACTTCAGCAGTAGCATCCGAAAGAGAACCGCCTATGCTATAGTCAATATCCTTTCCAATTTTTCCACGATAACTCAGCACCAATTCCCAACCACGGTTACGCATACGGGCATTATTGGTTTTAGGAGCGTCTGCACCAAAGAAATCCGGGAAATCCACCGTAGGTCCTAACATATCCTTCGTATCACGTTGAAAAACATCAAAAGAACCGGTCAACGAATTACCAAAGAAACCGAAATCCAAACCTATATTCTTACTCTCCACTTTTTCCCAAGTCGTATTCGGGTTGACTACGGCAGGGGCCTTAGTAAAGATGTGGCGTCCATCAGAGAATATATAATTTCCCAATTTATCATTCAAATCCATAGTAGCGGCAAAAGTATAAAGGGCCGCACCCGCCTGATTACCCAGTAATCCGTAAGAAGCACGAAGTTTCAAGTTGGAAACTACATCGGCTATTGGCATCATAAACTGTTCCCGGGTAATATTCCATCCTAAAGATGCAGATGGAAAGAAGCCCCAACGATTACCTTTGGCAAAACGTGACGATCCATCATATCGTCCATTCAATTCAAGAAGATAACGTCCGTCATAATCATAATTCACACGTCCGAAAAAGCCACGGGTTGCCCAGCCATTACGAGTATCGACTACCGTCTTATCACCGGTTCCCATACCTACATTAGGATTTGAAGTTGAATAAAGTCCGGTAATCGAGTTCTTCATATAACTATAGTCATTATTTTCTTCCTGATAACCTGCCATTACGGTAAAATTATGCTTGTCTCCCAAAGTAAAGAGATAATTCGAATATAAATTTATAGATTGGTAGCGAGTATGCGCATAATAACGGGTAAACTTGCCATCGGGTGATACACCCAACTCATCACGCACACCTTTCGAAGTACTCACCCCGTCAGCCCCATAAATTAACGGGCTCACGTTCAATGCCTCATATTCCAAATCCATCAATTTATATGTATAATCAAAAAAGATAAACCAGTTTTTCACAGGTTGGATATCTAAACCTGCCGTTAAACTAAAACGGTCACGTTGAGTATTTGTATACGTACCACTCTGCAAATAAGGAATCATAGTCAGTTCTGTAAAATGCCCATTCGGATCAATAGGAGCAACTGTAGGACGGAAACGTGCTAATGAATGATAAAAGCCTTCACTAAGCCCTCCGTCACCAAAAGGAGTATCCTCATCGGAATGCATAAACTTCGTATTTACTTTTACCTTCATCCAATCGGTAATCTGAGAAGAAATATTAGCGGCAAAATTATAACGGCTGAAATCCATATCGGCATAACGGAGAATACCATCTTCCGAATAATAACCACCAGAAATATAATATTGTGCTTTTTTGCCACCCCCACTCAAGCTAAGATTATGATTTTGCTTGAATGCCCAATCCTTATAATGCAAATCGAAATAATTAGTATTTCCTACTCCTAATTCTGAATTTTCGAATGCCGGGTTCATATTAGAATTTTTAGGAAGCTCGAACCAAGGATCCACACTACTGGGATCTTTAATATATTGCTGTAATAAACCCATTTTTTCCTCACTATACAAACGAGGAGAACCTGCATTAATACATCCGGCATTCCAATACTGAGCAAATTCATAGGAATCAACCATATCAGGCAATACAGTCGGCGTACTCCAACCTACGTTTCCTTGGTAATTTACACGCATTTTACCTTCCTCACCTTTCTTGGTAGTGACCAAAATGACACCATACGCCGCACGTGCACCATAAATGGCACAAGCAGCAGCATCTTTCAATACAGAAATACTTTCAATATCATTCGGATTCACGTCCGAGAGACTCATTTCCACTCCATCAACCAAAATATAAGGATTCGCATTATTATCCAGATTGCCTTGTCCGCGCAAAGTCAACGTACCACTAGCTCCCGGACGGCCCGTATTTGAGTTGCTCACCAACAATCCCGGAACCATCCCTTGCAAACTCTGTGTGGCATCAGCTACCGGACGACGTTCCAATGCATCTCCTTTCACTGAAGACACAGATCCGGTAAGATTCACTTTTTTCTGTACGCCATAACCTATTACAACAACTTCATCCAACGTTTCGGTATCCTCAGCCAATACAACACTGAAACTAGTCCTCCCATTAATAGGAAGAGTTTGTGTAGCATAACCAATGTAAGACACAACTAAATTTCCTTTGGAAGGAACATTAGAAAGCATAAAGTTACCATCCAAATCGGTTATTGTACCGTTTGAGGTTCCTTCAATTAAAACACTGGCCCCAATTACAGGCTCCTGACTGTTTTTGTCAATTACCTTACCACTGATAGATAAGGATTGGGCCAACACCTCCGATGAGAACAAAAACAGGATAGCTGTCACCAATCCAAGGATTGAAAGCAGTTTTGTTTTTTTATTCATAATAAAAGAATTTAAGGGTTAATTAGATTAAATCTGTTGCAAATATAAACCTCCTCCCTTGCCTGCACCTCTTTATTTGTCTAATTAATCTCTATATTTGTCTAGAATAGTCCTCATTATCTACCTCTTAGACAAAAAGAAGACCTGAATACTTCCGGATATACCTCATCACCGGAAGACATTCAGGCCTTCTTTCTATATGTTAAAAAAAAGATTATTTTGTTTCCATACTCATCGCTATTCCTTTTTCTAAGCCACGAAGCTCGGCAAGGCCACGCATACGTCCCAAACAAGAATAACCCGGATTTGTTTTCTTGTTCAAATCATCTATCATCTGATGGCCATGATCCGGACGCATAGGAATAGATATTCCACGACGTTGCTGCACTTTCAACAAGTTCTTAACTACATGATACATGTCCACATCACCCTCCAGATGATTCGCCTCATAAAAGTTCCCTTCAGCATCACGTTGGGTACTGCGTAAATGAACAAAATTGATACGGTCTCCCCAACGTTCCATGATACCCGGCAAATCATTCTGTGCAGATACGCCAAATGAACCACAGCACAGACAAAGTCCGTTTGACGGATTAGGTACAGCTTCCACCAACAGCTTGAAATCCGCTTCCGTACTCATAATGCGCGGCAAGCCCAGAATAGACATAGGCGGATCATCCGGATGAATAACCAGCTTTACTCCCATTTCATCGGCTACCGGACAAATTTCTTTCAAGAAGAAAATCAAATTATTGCGGAGCTTGTCCGCATCAATATCCTTGTAACGGTTCAGTTCTTTTTGGAATTGCTCCAATGTAAAACTTTCCTCCGAACCGGGCAATCCTGCAATCATATTTCGTGTCAGACGATGAATTTCTTCCTCATCCATTTGTGCCAGACGCGCTTTTGCCTTTTCTATCTCTTCGGCCGAGTATTCCTTTTCGGCTCCCGGACGTTTCAAGATGAACAGATCGAACGCTACAAAAGCAGCCCGCTCAAAACGCAATGCCTTGGAACCATCGGGCAACGTATATGCCAGGTCCGTACGGGTCCAATCCAGTACAGGCATGAAGTTATAAGTCACAATATAGATACCACATGCTGCCAGATTGCGCAAACTCTGTTTATAGTTCTCGATATATCTCAGATAGTCTCCTGTCTGTGTCTTAACATGTTCGTGTACGGGCACGGACTCTACGACACTCCAAGTTAATCCTGCTTCTTCAATCAATTTCTTGCGCTTCATTATTTCCTCTACTGTCCATACTTCACCGTTGGGAATATGATGTAAGGCATTGACAATACCGGTTGCTCCGGCTTGTTTGATATCCCACAATGATACGGGATCATTCGGTCCGTACCAGCGCCATGTTTGCTCACATAAAATCATATCAAATAAAAAAATTGAGAATTAAAAACTAAAGACTTGTTACATGGCAAATGCATTGAAACCACCATCTACTACGGCTACTGTACCGGTTACAAAGCTGCTGGCATCGCTGATGAGATACTGGATGGTTCCACACAGTTCCTCTGCTTTACCGAAACGTTTGAACGGAGTCTGGCGAATCACATCATTACCACGCTGAGTATATGTACCATCTTCGTTTGTCAACAAAGTACGGTTCTGTTCGGTCAGGAAGAATCCCGGAGCAATGGCATTCACGCGGATGCCTTCACCAAATTTCGTAGCCACTTCATTGGCCATGAACGCAGTGAAATTAGAGATTCCCGCTTTTGCAGCCGCATAACCACATACACGAGTCATCGGACGGAATGCCGCCATAGAAGAGAAATTCACAATAGCCCCTTTCTTCTGCTCCACCATCGGCTTCAAAAATACCTGTGTAGGCAGAACTGTTCCGGTAAGATTCAGATTAAGCACTTTTTGAAACTCATCGACCTTCAAATCAAAGAAATTTCCTGTAGGAGCAATCGTAGCACCCGGCATATTACCTCCTGCTGCATTCAGCAATGCATCTACACGACCATATGCTGCGAGAATATCCTTCAGATTCTGCTCCAATATAGCCTCATCCAACACATTGGTCACAAGAAACATGGCTTCCCCGCCTTTGGCCTTGATTTCGTTTACAATGGCATTTCCTACTTCTGCCTTACGGCCTAATATAACAACCTTGGCACCTTCTTCTGCCAAATGGGCGGCAATAGCCTTTCCCAAAACCCCTGTTCCACCGGTGATTACCACCACCTGGTCTTTTACACTAAACAAATTATTCATGATATTATTCTTTATGGTTTATACCTTTAACACTATCTCGCAAAACAATCAGGCTCTCCGGCCCCATATTAAACAAAAGATCGGCGATACTCAAATTCGGCAGAAAACCGTATTTGGCATCAAAAACTTGATAGTAAGGTTTAGGGCAAAAGTCAGCATCCGCTTCACGCCAGTCACGCTTCGGATGAATAATCTCACGAAAATCAACCTCGCCCGGAACAAATTCCATGCAATATTCCGTTGTTCCTTCCATACGGGGATGAATATCGATCAAATCGCATACTAAAGAACAAATTTCCTGATTATAATCCCACAAGAAGGCATATTTCTTTTCATAAAAGACGTGGAAATCATCAGCATAGTACTCAAAGAAAGGACTATTTCTATATGCAGCCACCAAAGCATTCCAATGTATATGACGCCAATTGCCATGATCCGAAATGCGGACATCCTTCATCAGGCATTTAGGTGTACCGCTTTTTTCTGTAGGGATAGTCAGCGCCAGCGGACCATCGGCTGCCGCAATGACACAACGGTTGCGATAAGTCTGTTTCACATAATTGTCATACTGTTCCACATAGGCCTTCTCACAGGCGAACAGTTTTGTATAATATTCCACCGGGGCCAGATAGGCCGAACTTAAATATATCGTATTCTCCATTATTGCACTCGTTGAAAAATGCGCCCTTTTCTGGATGAAAACCAAATGCGCCAAGCTTTACCGATCAAATGGTCATCGGGCACCAAACCAAATAAACGTGAATCACACAAATTCACCGGATTATTGGATGCCATCCAGTAATAATTTTTATTAAATGTATAGGCTTCTACAGGTTTTCCCCCTACATACAGGGTATCTCCCCTGACAGAAGCCACTCTTCCTTCATGGCGAACAATAGTATTACACAACAAGGTCACATTCCAAGGATATACCTTGACAGGTTTCCCTTTTTCCGGGATCACAAAGGGATGGCTCTTGCTTATATCTTTATGATAGAGAGGAATCAAATCCACTTTTCCTGCCAGTTTTTGTTTTAACAGGTAATATTCATAATGACTGAAGGTACGTATGTACTTCCCCTCGGCATATCCCACTAACCTGTTTCCCTGAATGTTCACTTGCTGCATGGCAGCCTGCATCGTTTCTTCTTCCGTATGAGAATAGACATACAAAGATTTACTATCCGGCTCAACACTTGTTCGTCAGTCACCCACAGTTCATCATTCAACATCAACGTATCTCCGGGTATTCCTACCACACGGCTTATAAACACCTCCCGGTTGCCCACCGACGTTTGAGGAAACCGTGGATTAGGGTTGTTGAACAACACAATATCCCCCTTCCCGGCAGTTTTCCCAACCATCGCCAGATAGAAAAAGGCACACGAAACCCATAACTCCACTTATTCACCAGAACCCTTTCCCCTTGATAAAGGCTATTCTCCATACCGGTAGAGGGAATGGTGCAGGAGGTGAAAGCAAATGTCTTTACCAACAGTACCAGAATGACAGCAGTAAGCATTGCTTTTATCCATACAGGAATACAGGGTATGCGCAACTTATTTAATATTATCTACAAAGGTAAACAATCGGTTCCAACGTATTTTTCCAGCCAGCCAGCCACGGTCATTATCCAATGACAACCAGATAAAGATGGGTTTTCCCACCACATGATCTTCGGGAACAAATCCCCAAAAACGGGAGTCAGCCGAATTATGACGGTTATCTCCCATCATCCAGTAATAATCCATCTTGAAAGTATACTCATCGGTTTCCTTGCCGTTAATATAAATCTTTCCATCTTTCACTGCCAGTTCATTACCCTCGTAAGCATGAATAGGGCGCTCATAAACAGGAAGATTCTCTAGCGTGAGTTTCACCGTCTCTCCCTTTTTGGGAATCCATACAGGTCCGTAGTTATCCGTAGTCCAGTTCTTATACATATTCAGCGGGTATAAGCCTCCCGCATCATCAGCCGGTGTATTCTCAATGCTGACAACAATATCCTTACGCGCCAACAAACCTGCTTTCGCTTTTTCTGTCAGAGGCATATTATAAACAGAAGCATCCGTATAATACATCATCATATCCTCCTTGCTGATACCCAGTTCATGAGCCAGGTCATCGGGAATAGGACGCTTGGTTTTCACCAGATAACGATACTGCACATTATCAGGCTCTTTATTAGCTTTACCATCCAAATAAATAATACGATCCTTTATCTCCAACGTTTGTCCGGGCAAACCCACACATCGCTTCACATAGTTCTCACGGCGGTCTACCGGACGGCTTATTATCTCACCGAAATTCTGTGGATTCTCTTTCAGATACTCCCGTCCCAACTGATAATAATAATCATAGACCACCCGTTGCTGCTCCGGAGACATGGAAGCCAAATCCACCGGTTTTGCCAGCTCCTTGCCTGCTCCATAACTCAGACGATAAACATCATCATTAGGCACACCAGTGGCAACTGTATCTCCGGCCGGAAAGTTAAAGACAACGATATCATTCAACTGTACGTCCCCCAAACCTTTCACCCGTTTATAATCCCATTGTGGATGCTCAAGGTATGATTTACAATTAAAAAACGGCAATGTGTGTTGCGCCAACGGCATGTGCAGCGGAGTCTGGGGCACACGGGGCCCATAACTCATTTTGCTCACAAACAGATAATCACCCGTCAGCAATGATTTTTCCAGCGAGGAAGAAGGAATCACATAGTTCTGGAAGAAATAGAGGTTGACAAAGTATACTGCCACCAGTGCGAATACAATAGCATCCACCCATCCCATGACGGTCACTACATGACGGTTCTTTGACTTTCTCCACCAAGTCCATGGAATCTTCTTTGTGATATACGCATCGAAGATAAACGGTACAACCACCAATCCCAGCCAGCTTCTCAACCAAACAAGAAATATCAGGTAAAGCGCCAGAACAACGGCAAACTTAATCCACTGTGTACGTGTTGCTTTTATCATATCTTAAAACTGAAATAAATCACTCATTCCTAATAATCCTTCATGCCTGGATGTATATTCCGCCGCCAAAACAGCTCCCAAGGCAAACCCCTTCCGATTCTTGGCATCATGGGTAATTGAGATGCTATCCGCCTCAGAGTCATAGCGGATAGTATGAATACCAAACACCTCCCCTTCACGGATGGAATTTACAGGAAACTCATTCTCGGCACATTCCGATGTTCCCGACACGGTTCCATCCGGTGCCACCATGGTCCCTTTCACCCATTTACTCTTGCGGTTCATATTTTCCAGAATCCCTTCGGCCAGCGTGATGGCTGTTCCGCTGGGCGCATCCAGTTTATGAATATGATGAGTTTCGGTCATAGAAACCTCGTAAGCGGGAAAGTTATTCATTATTTTTGCCAAGTATTTATTTACAGCAGAGAAAATAGCGACCCCCAGACTGAAGTTAGACGACCAGAACAAGGTTTTTCCACCTTTCGTGCATAATTCTTTCACCTCATCACCATGTTTGTCCATCCATCCGGTACTGCCCGATACCAATTTGACACCGGCAGCAAAAGTTTTCATATAGTTGTCATATGCCACCATCGGGTTAGTAAACTCAATAGCCACATCTGCTGATTTAAATGCTTCCGAATTAAAATCATCTTGATTATCAACATCTATAATACTCACAATCTCATGTCCGCGGGCAACTGCAACCTTTTCAATCTCCTTGCCCATCTTTCCATATCCTATTAATGCTATTTTCATAATTACGAATGTTATTTCAGCCACAAAGATAGCGTTTTTCGTTGTAAACCATTACATTTGCCAAACATTTACACCTCATTAACATGGAACAACTATTACACTATGTATGGAAACATAAAATATTTTCTCTCAAAGAACTGAAAACAACAACCGGCCAACAAGTGGAAGTTATAGATACGGGACTGGCGAATACCGACACCGGTCCCGGTTTTTTTAATGCCAAGCTCAAGCTGGACGGTGTACTTTGGATAGGTAATATCGAGATACATGAAAGATCTTCAGACTGGTTCAAACACGGACATCATGCAGATGCCGGTTACAACTCTGTCATTCTGCATATAGCCTCCGAAATAGATATGGAAATCAGCAGGAGCAATGGAGAAAGAATCCCCCAAATACAACTCATCTGCCCGGAAGCGGTCCGCACCAACTACAAGGAACTGTTGGAAACAGCCAGCTACCCTCCTTGTTACCGCATCATTCCTTCGCTCTCCCTTTCACCGCCCACTCATGGATGTCCGCCTTACAGATGGAAGATTCGAGCAAAAAGCGACCTTATTGAACGAACGGTTAAAACGTTGTCAAGGCAATTGGGAAGACGCTTTTTTTATCACACTGGCACGTAATTTCGGTTTCGGGCTGAACGGAGACGCTTTCGAAACCTGGCTCATCAGCTTCCCTTCCGGGCGGTAGACAAACATCGGAACGACCTTTTCCAGATAGAAGCCATCTTCTTTGGACAAGCCGGCATTCTGGAATATTCTGATGGAGACGGATACTATCTCCGGCTAAAAAAAGAAATACATCTATCTACAGCATAAATTCGAACTTATCCCGATGAATACTTCCCTATGGCGTTTTCTCCGGCTACGTCCTACTAATTTTCCGCATATACGGATTGCACAGTTGGCATGTCTTTATCATCGTGCTACGGACTACTCTCTCGCATCATGGAAACGGAGACACTACAAGGTGTCAGAGATATTCTGAAAGGAGGAACTTCAGAATACTGGCTCACTCATTATACATTTGGCGGTTCTTCCCCTTCCCGTCCGAAGACTCTAAGTAACACCTCACTGGATTTACTCATTATCAACACGGTAGTGACATTTCTCTATGCTTACGGACTGCATAAAGGAAATCCTGTACTTTGTGCACGTGCCGGCAGTTTTCTGGAAGAATTGAAAGCGGAGAACAATTATATCACCCGCATGTGGGAACAATGCGGAATGAAAACTTCCAATGCCGCCGACAGCCAAGCTTTGATACAATTAAAGAAAGAATATTGCGATAAGAAAAAATGCCTGTATTGCCGGATAGGGTACGAATATCTGAAAAGAAAATAGAAAAGGGGGACTGAAGTCTTGAACTTCAGCCCCACCTGTTCTTATAATTTTCTGAATAACGACATCACTTTGACAAGCTTTTTACAATAGTGGAAACTATCTTTGAAGAACTTTTCCGACTATCCTTACTCAACTTATCTTTACTTTCCAAATTCATGCTGGTAAAATAGTTATTACCTCGGGTTACTTCCTTCTGATTCTTATCAAACAAAGAATAACTGGTGATATGAAACAAAGTACGCAAAGGCTTTTCCTGCCATTTCAAATAATGCTGATTCAAAAATAATACATAATCCGAATCAGTATCCTTTATCAGCTGTTCATACCGATTATCATCCACCTGACTAAGATCCGCATACCTCTCCTCTTCTTCACCTTCCAGTCTGATTTTATCCAACAAACTGCTGATGGCCGCCGCCTTTTCCGGAGTAACGAACTGGTATTTCTTATTCTTATTGGATGCAATAATATTCTTTGCTATAATCTGATTATAAGTATAATCTATGCTATCAGTCGGTATTCCAGTTTCCTCAGTAATCATACTGCCGGGAAAATAGTTGGATTCCACATTGTCGTGAAGTCCTATAACAAGAACCTTTACCAGATTGTTATTAGCCTTGTTAGCACCTTCTTCGTTAGCAGGCGATGCACATACAGAACCTGTCACCCATAATACCAATCCCAAAGCCAATGAGATTTTCTTTAATAAACCAGCTTTCATATTATCCTTTTTTAAATTACAGTGCAAATGTATTGTGTTCCTATTACATCCCTATTTGAAAGGAATTACATTTTTATTAAGAATCTCCTCCATCTTTCCGAATCAGCTTTTCAGTTTCCAATGGATAATCAGTAGTTATATAATCCACCTGCTGGTCAATCATCTTCTGAACCATCTCCATATCATTGACTGTCCACACATTCACCTTCATACCCAACTGATGTGCTTCAGCAATCCATTCCGGTTTCTCAGCCAATACCTTGATATAATAATCAATACCATTAATTCCTTTCGCCTTCAGGTCTTTAGGAGCCACATCACTTTTCAGATAAGCTATTTCCGAATCCGGAGTCAGTTTCACCAACTGTTCGCAAATGTTCATGCTGAATGAAATATATTCCACCTGTTTCTCCATTCGCATCTTTTTCACTTTATCTACAATGATTCTTACCGCTTCATTTTCCGCTTCTTCGGTTCTGTGAGGCTTGATTTCCAATATCAGCTGAGTACCAGTCAATTTCTTACCCGCTACCAGATAATCATCCAAAGTGGACAACTTCTCGCCGTTACTCAATTTCAAATCTTTCAATTCAGCAAAAGGAGTATCAAAAATGCAAATTCCCTGAATGCTATCGTCATGATTGACTACGATTTCCTTGTCCCTCGTCAGTTGTACGTCGAACTCCGAACCATACACCTTTGCCTCTGCAGCCTTTGTCAAAGAAGCAATAGAGTTTTGGCAGAACCTTCACATTTCCAATATCCGCGTGGGCAATCACTTTGGTCTGGGCAGTCCCGGTCAAAGTAACAGCACACATGGCAAAAGCATCATTAGTTTACTTAGTTCATCTTTATTTCTTATTTAATCATTATCTATTAGAATCCATATCTCAAACCTATCTGAACCTGAAAAGGAGTACCGTTCAGACTGGATACACCTGTGTTGGCATTTACATTATAAGTATATTGTTTGGCATCTTTGTCAAATCCCTTGATACTATAAATTTTCTGTGTTCCCAGATTATGACCGGCTCCCCAATCTTTATTCAACATATTGGCCACATTGAAAATATCAACAGACACTTCCAGATTCTGCTTTTTGTAAGTCTTGAATTTCTTGGCCAGACGAAGATCTAAAGTGCCATAGAAACCATTGACCCCTCCATTACGTTCGGCCACTTTACCAAAACTCTTACGAATATAATCTTTCACACTCTTTTCCGCATCCGGATTGTTCAATATAGAATTAATACCTTCACGAATATAATCAGGAGTAGCGCTGCTATTCGGATCATATACATAGGCCAGGTCATTACTATCCACAAAGTCACCGTTCACATTTCCATTCACAATCATGGAATAACGTGTTCCCCCGATGCCGGAAAAGCGAGCACCTACGGTAATGCCCCAGAAAGTAGGCGCCGAACCATAAACCACCAGTTTATGACGGAACTGATTGTTGGAGTAAGTCATTTTGCTTAAATCACGGGGATCGTCAACCACCATTTGGGAAAGAGTAGCGGAATTAGCCACATTACCATTATAGGAAGTATTGTCTTTTGTATCGTTCCAAGTATAGCTGAAAGAAAGTTCTCCGTCTTTATAGTAACGCCATGTTCCATCTACGGTGAAAGCGAACTGATTTACTTTTCCCTCGCTGACCAATTCGAGCACACGCCCTACTTTGGTACTTTTACGTCCTTCCATCCAATCAAGAGTACCATCTTTTCCTATAGTAGAAGCAGGTACATAAATACCCCGGTTCCCTTCTGCAGAAAGACGAAAATAAGGATCATCCACCATGTTCCGGTCTATATACATATAGTTGTTACGTCCCAAAGTCATATATCCGCTGACACTCATTTTCAAACGGTCACTGAAGAAGTGAGTGTATGATATATTCGCCTTATAAACCACGGGAACCTTGGCATCCTTGCTATTCATATTGATCGTAGGTACAGCCTTGTCCGCATATTTGGGATTATTCAGCAAATCAATACCCGGAGCCGTGGAAGGATCTTTCCGATACCCTATAAAATCGGGAGTGGGAACTATATCCGGTTCTTCTTCCGTATTCTTGATATCAACCGACATCACTTTCGTACCATCAAATACCATATTATTAATCATGGCATAGTTGTTGATATCAGATGCAAAGATTCCCCCGCCAATACGAAGAATATCCGTGTGCTTGTCATTAAAGTCCCAAGTAATCTGGACACGAGGCTGAATCTGGAAAGTAGAGAGTCCATTGTCTGTACGCAGTCCCAATTCATCATACACCAGTTGGCTGAAATTACCTTTATTGAAATAAGTGGCATTATCCAAACGTAAGCCTGCCATCAGCTCGAATCCTGTGAACAGTTTAGTCTGCAACTGGGCATAGATACCTGCATTCAATATATTTTGGCGTACACGCTGATTATTTTGGTCAGGATCCAAATACACTTCACGTACATAACGAGAAGGCTTCAATGCCTCGAAATTATCCAGTCCGGTAAAATAAAAACGCCCGTTGGCCTCACTACCGTAACGAGAATTCAGATTCGTGTACATCAAATCAAAACCATATGTATAGTTTACCTTATTGGTATTATAATAATAATTATCTACCAACTGAAGTACGTGATTATAGAAATTCTCGGGCTATAACGCTGACCACCCAGCTGAATGGTAGTAGTCGCCGTGTTTCCATCTATTTCCGATTCTACACGTTGCACAATGGCACGTGGAATATTATCAGCCGGCAATTCACTGCCCGGCATGGATTTTTCCAATGTATAAAGATGTTGCAACTTCAGTTCGTTGGTACTGCGTGGTCCCAGTACAGAACGTAAAGTAAGTAAAGCACTGTTGTTCAACGAATGTACATCACCATACACTTCATAAAGATTGATAGCACTATTGTCGCTCAAGCCCATATTGTTATTGTCATTCACAAAATTATCAGTAAACGATAACAGGTTTGTAGCATTAATCTGCCAGTCCAGACGAGCAAATACCGCATCGGTATTCTGTTTTTTATCAAAAGACCCGAACTGAGGATGGTCCGACACTCCATATTTATTGCGGGCTATTTCCAGAAAGCGGTCTCTGGTCTCCGTAGTCAAATTATAACGCTTTTCATCGGCAGCACTATGAATATCGGCAATATACAACGGACGTGAATCAGCCTGATGATCCCAAGAAATAAAGAAGTGGGCACGGTCTTTCACCAATGCACCGCCCAATGAGGCTCCAAACTGGTAAGTAGAGAAATCATTCGAGCGCTTGTTGCCGCGGATATCATATTTGCTGGACAACCAGTCGGAACGCAGATAAGTGAAAGCGCTACCTGTCAATTGGTTGGTTCCCGATTTGGTCACCGTACTAATAGTACCTCCTCCGGCACGACCGTTAGTCACATCATATTCATTCGTCACGACTTTGAACTCACGGATAGCCTCCATCGAAATGGCGTATGGCACACCGTTGCGACTGGTTGTACTACCTCCCGAAGTAGGGCCTTGGCACTCATGCCATCAATGGTATAATTAGTAGAAGAAGCCAACTGTCCGGACAGGCTGGAACCTGTACTTAATGGTGACAGGTCAATGAGCGAAGTAAAGTTACGCCCGTTCACCGGCAGTTTGTTCAGATCATTGGCCGTCACCGAAGTAGCGGCCCCCGTAGTGGCGATAGAATTCTTCAATGAATTAGCCACCACCTGTACAGCCTCCATCACGACACTTCCTCCTTTAACTGGAAATCCAGACGGAGCACATCACCTTGGTTCAGCGTATATCCTGTCTTTTTCTGATCACCATAGCCTACATAGCTGACGGTGACAGAGTAAGGTGAACCCAAAGGGAGTTGCTTCACAATGTACTCTCCCGTCTCGTTGGTGATAGAACCGGCACTGAAACCGGTCGATTCGTTCTTTACCAACACTGTGGCTCCGATAACCCCCTCTCCGGTTTCGTCAGTCACAATACCTTTTACAATCGCCCGGTAATCCTGTGCGGAAACATAGCCCGCAACGAATAGCGACAAGCATAATAACAACAAAAATCTCTTTGACTCAATAAGAATTTTCATGTTCAAATGATTGATAGCAGTTTAACAATAATACCTATTTTCATTAAATTTAATTTGCAAGTGCAAAAGAATGCTGAATGGATTACGAACAAATTGCTACAAAGTGACAATGCTGTTTCAAAGACAAGGAGATAAAAAAAGTGTGTGGATATGCCCTGCACATCCACACACCATCTATGCTTTTATTACAAAAGAATTACGCTTAAAACGCTTTCTTGTAAAGTTCCAGAATAATTTCTTCCGTCACTTCACGAGGATTGCCCGGCGTACACACATCGGCAATAGCCGAAGCGGCCAGACGAGGCAAGTCTTCTTCCTTAATGCCCAGTTCAGACAAATGCTGAGGGATACCTACCTTGACAGACAATGCCTTCACCGCCTCAACAGCCGCCTTCGCAGCCTCTTCCTGCTCATGCCATCCTTGTACACATTCATCGCCTTGGCGATATCTACATATTTGGGCAAAGCAGCCGGAGCATTGAACTCCATAATGACAGGCAGCAACAGTGCATTAGCCACACCGTGAGGAATATCGAAGATAGCTCCCAACGGATGAGCCATACCGTGAACCACGCCCAAGCCTACATTAGAGAATGCCATACCTGCAATGTACTGTGCCACGGCCATGCCGTTACGAGCTTCCGCATTGGTAGGCTCGAAGACAGCAGTTTCCAGATAACGGGCAATCATTTCGATCGCCTTGATCTCAAACATATCGCTCATTTCCCAAGCACCTTTGGTTATCAACCCTTCGATGGCGTGTCAGTGCGTCCAAACCGGTAGAAGCAGTCAGCCCTTTAGGCAAAGTGTACATCAGTTCCGCATCCACAATAGCGATGGCGGGAATATCGTTCGGGTCTACACAAACCATCTTCTTATGGTTTTCCTCATCCGTGATGACATAGTTGATAGTCACCTCGGCGGCAGTACCGGCGGTAGTGGGCAGTGCAATGATAGGCACTGACTTTTTCTTTGTAGGAGCCACACCTTCCAGTGACACCACATCACTGAAGTCAGGATTATTAGTGATGATACCAATCGCTTTCGAAGTATCGATAGACGAACCGCCGCCGATAGCCAGAATAAAGTCCGCTCCTGATTTTGCAAAAGCTTCAACTCCTGCCTTTACGTTACTTACGGTAGGATTCGGTTTGATTTCACTGAATATTTCGTATGGAATACCTGCATTCTCCAATACTTTCAACACTTTATCAGCCACACCGAATTTAATCAAATCCTTGTCTGTAGCAACAAATGCCTTATGCAAGCCCAAACGTTTAATCTCTTGTGGAAGCACTTCACGCGCACCCGGGCCGAAGTAAGATACTTCGTTTAATACGAATCTGTTAATCATAGTTTTTTTTAATTATGTAGTTTGGTTGCAAACTTAGTACAAATTCTTGAGAAAACGGCTCCTTAAAAAGATTCTTATAGTATGTTTTTTGGCATTCATATACCCCACCTTCAGACCATTCAGCGTGGTTAACACACTGTCACACAACAAATAAGACTGACAGAAGCCTCTTCAGCCTCCTGTCAGCCCTCTCAGCCGGCCTGATGGACGGGAATTATGCCGCCAGCACCACCTTGTACAGATTTCCTTTCTCCGTATGCATCCGTTCCACCCCCATGGCGCTCATCATCTTGCCGAAACGCACCACCGTCATGCCGCGCATAGCGGCAGGATAACGGCTCTGCAAAATGGTGAAAATGACCGAAGCCGAATAGAGTTTGAACTCCTCTCCTGCCTCGGGCAGACGGAAGCAACGGTAGAACACCTCCTGCTCTACGGGCATGGCATAGAACTCGCGGTTGCGCAATTGCAGTTCCGCTTCCTCTTCGGCCGAAAACCAATAACGCTCGCCGCCGTCCAGCTCCGCCTTCAATTGGGCAAACAATTGCTTGTGCTCCAGCGGCGTGCAGTCTATTTTCTCCTTCACCTCGGCACAAAGATAACGGCGGCTGCCCGTAGGGTCGGTCAGCAAGTCCTTATGATTACTGGTTCCTATAAACGAGGCCATACGGGGCAGGTGACTGTAGGATGAACGGTGAGACTTACGGAAATCCAACTTCTTCATCTGCATCAGTGTCTTGAGCAACGGCAGTTTTTGAGGAGAAAGACGGTCATACTCATCCAGATTAATCAGCCCGAACTGCGCCAGTTTCTGTTCGCAGCCCGACTGGCCCGTCAACTCAAAACTGTCCGTGTAATAATCCCGCAACCCATCGGGCATCAATAACTGACAAAAAGTAGATTTACACTTGCCCTGCATACGGCTCACCAACATAGGGGCCACTGCATTGGCGCAACGGTCCATGCGTCCTGACCACTGGGCGGCCATTCCCAGCATCCAGCGGTGGAAGCCGTTTATCCAGAAAGTTTTCTTCGAGATGCGCTGCGCCAGCGGAGTGATACGGTCCACTCCGTCCCATTGGGGCAGTGCATCCATATAAGTAAGGAAAGGGTGATAATCTTCCAAGCGTTCCGAATGGAGCAGGCGGCTCACATCTTTATCCCAGCAATTGATGCGATGACGGTGCGCTTCCAGGCACAAGGTGTTCAAGGTACGCTGAGTCACTATCTTATAAGGTGTGTCCGTCCCTTGCCCCTTCGCGCAATATTCGGGCTGTTCCGTCAACACGTTGAAACGGAACTCATAGTGTTTCCACAAGTAGTTCTCCAGACGGTCTTGTACTTCCCGATTATCCGCAGCCTGTTCTTTTTCCCTTTTATCCGAAGAAGGGCCTGCCTGTTTCGCCGTTGCAGTTTCACCGTTCCATAACTTGCACCATTCCATCACCTTCCGAATCATTTCTTTCATCATGATTTTATTGTTTTTTTAGTTGTTGTTCCCACAAAGATAGCACATTGAAAAGCCTTTGTCAAGGGCTTTCCGGCCTTTCGGGATGAAAAGTGACTAAGCGTAAACATCCTTATGTAAAAGGGATTTCATCAGGACAAGTTTGTGTTTTCGTCTTGAAGAATCAATCGTTTCACTTGGGTGATGAAGTTTCATCACTAAAGTGGTACAAGTTCATCACTAGAGTGATAAGGTTTCATCACTTTAGTGAAATGATAAACTTATCAGGAAGTAACTGGATACATAACAAGGAAGATAAAAGATATGCTCCAAGAAAAGACAGATAAGTATTTCTTAAAATACAGGTATGACGAACACACCTCTCATCTAACAGGTAAGAACAAAAATATGGGCTGGAAGTAACTGACAGGAAACTGAAGGTTCTCCTATCAGGATACTTCCCTATTTTACAAGCTGTTAGACCGGCTGAATGAACTGAAGAAGCACTCCGGTTTTCATGTATTGAAGCCCCTTTTCCGTCATTACAGCTGGTTCACCGCCGTCAAATACTTATCCATCGTTGTAGCCTTCTTTATTGCTTTCTTTATCTTCCGGTCCGCATCGGGCAGCAGGTATTCCCAATAAGGCTTCATTTTACTCAGCAATTGCGCCTCTCCCTGTAAATGGGCTTCATAATATTGAAGAAGGCGTGCGTGAAGCGCCTTCACCTTTTCATGCAATTTATCGGGAGAAAAAGAGATTCCGTTTACATATTCCCAAGCCAATGCAGGATTGGCCAGCAACCCGCGTCCCAGCATGACGCCCTCCAGGCAGGGAAATTTCTCTTCCACTTTCCGGATATCCTCCACCGTCAGTAAATCGCCGTTATATACCAACGGATGCGCGCACTCCTCATAGAAAGCGGTGAACGCAGCCAAGTCCACCTCTCCTTTGTACTGTTGCTTCCCGATACGCGGATGCAGAACGATCCGCCGCAAGGGGGCAGCGTTCAGCAAAGGCAACAACGGCCGCCATTCATCCGCACTCTCCCATCCCAATCTCATCTTAACCGAAAAACTCAGTTCAGGATAATGTGTCAACTCTTTCAATAAAGCTTCTACCTCGGCAGGATAAGGCAATATGCCGGAGCCTTGTGCTTTCTTGCAACCAGCGGAAAAGGACACCCCATATTAAAATCCGCTTCCTTATATCCTTTCTCTGTAAACAAAGCGGCCAACCGTTCCAGCTCGACAGGAGTGGACGCGATGAGCTGAGGCACTACATGGGAAACCGTATTGTTTTCGGGAGCAATGTCCCGTACATCCCTGTTACGGAATCCTCCTCTCTCTATTCGTACAAAAGGAGTATAATACGCATCTATTCCACCAAAAACTTCCTCATGAAAGTTTCTCCAGGGGGCTTCCGTAAAACCTTGTAAAGGCGCAGCATATAGTTTCATTCACTTCTTTTTTTTAGTTTAGATGCAAAGTAACACATTTTTCTTATACCTTTGCTTTATGGAAAAGTATATTTATGAACTGAAGATGAAGGTACGCGATTATGAATGCGACCTGCAGGGTATTGTGAACAATGCCAACTATCAACATTATCTGGAACATACACGCCATGAGTTTCTCACATCCGTAGGTATCAGCTTCGCGCGTTTGCACGAGGAGGAGTGGACCCGGTAGTGGCACGGCTCACCATGGCGTTCAAAACTCCGCTGCGCAGCGGTGACGAATTCGTTTCTAAACTCTATCTGAAAAAAGAAGGTATTAAATATGTGTTCTATCAGGACATCTTCCGTCTGCCCGACATGAAAGTGACTGTCAAGGCCACTGTAGAATCAGTATGCGTGGTAAACGGCAGATTAGGGGACAGCGCTCTATTTGACGAGACTTTCGCACCCTACCTGAGCGAATGACACAAGACGAACAAATTTGCAGCCTGGCCCTGACCCGGATACCGGGATTGGGACTGACAGGCGCATTCAGACTGGTGAGCAGTCTGGGAAGCGCCACCCGTGTTTTCGAACACCGCAAAGAGCTGTCACAATTGGTCCCCGGAGTAAGCGAAAAGGTCATTACCGCGTTGAATAACTCCGAAGCTTTCCGGCGTGCAGAGCAGGAATTAACTTTCTGTGAGAAAAATCATATCCGCTGCCTCACCTTAAATGATGAAGATTATCCCAGCCGTTTGCGTGAATGTGATGATGCTCCGCTAGCTTTATTTTATCGGGGAAATGCCGATCTGAACACGCTGCATATTATTAATATAGTAGGAACCCGTCATGCCACCCCTTATGGCAGGATATCTGCACCCGTTTCCTTGCCGACTTGTCGGTATTGTGCCCAAACATCTTGATAGTGAGCGGGCTGGCTTATGGCATTGATATCCATGCGCATCGCGCCGCCCTGCAGAATCATTTCAAGACCATAGGCGTGCTGGCACACGGACTGGACCGTATTTATCCTGCCGAACATCGGAAGACAGCCGTCAGCATGTTGGAACAGGGAGGGTTACTGACCGAATTTACAAGCGGAACCAATCCCGACAGGCAGAATTTCGTGAAACGAAACCGCATTGTGGCAGGTATGAGTGACGCTACCGTCGTTATCGAATCCGCCGCCAAAGGGGGAGCCTCATCACCGCCGAACTGGCGGAAAGTTATCACCGGGACTGTTTTGCCTTTCCGGGACGATGCAATGATGAATATTCCATAGGCTGCAACAATCTGATCAGGAAAAACCAAGCAGTGCTTATCACATCGGCCGAGGATTTAGTGAAGGGTATGGGATGGGAAAGCAGCCCCAAAACTGAGAAAACAGTACAACGGGAATTGTTCCCTGATTTAAGCGAGGAAGAAGAACGAATAGTAAAACGACTCGGCAAAATACCGGAAGGATTACAAATCAACACATTGGTGATAGACACCAACATACCTGTAAACCGAATGAGTGCATTACTGTTTGAATTAGAAATGAAAGGGGTGATACGAGCACTGGCAGGAGGAGTGTACCGATTAATAATGTAACCATGTATCAATATACTCATGTACTCATTGACATACGGTAGCTGTATTGTGAACGGACACATGAGTATATTGATACATGGTCATTGCACTCCTAATTCGGCAAAGCCCATCGGACTCTCGTTTTCCACCATCCTCACTGCTTTCAGCAATACATATCTAGCCGTTACCGGAGTGAAATAAACCGATTGGAGAATCGGATTATTCTTGATATTCGAGAATTCCCCGCTGCTCACCACCTGATTCACAGCATTGGCCTCCGTGCCCACTGAAATCTCATAAGCAGCTATCAGTCCTTTGTTATACTCGCTCTGGTCGGGTAAATAATGGAAGGAAGAAACAGTCTGTTCCGTACCTAAATCTATCAAAAGCGTATTGCCATCCACAAAGCAAGTCGTGGCGGCATCTTTATCCGCACATTTTCCGGCTTCCGCCTCATCTACCTGCGGCAATGTAAACGGATACGTTTTCAGTTCTTCCGCTTTCGCAGTAAACACATCCGGGGTTTCTCCTGCATAATAAGCCTCTATATTATTGATACACAAGCAAGCACGTGATTCCGTAAAATTTATACGAAGTTTGTCCGTAGTGACTGTTTCAAAACGAAGCAAACGTTTATAACCGATTGTGGTTGTCTCTTCATTCAGCTTCACAGGCAACCACTCCCCTTCTTTATTATATTCCACCACAAAGGATTGTACACGCTGCCCCAGCGGAATATATTCCTGCAACAGCATACGATTCACCTTTTGCGGAGCCGGCCATTCAAACTCAATGACAGCCGATGTGACACTATCCTCCGTAGCCCAATATGTATCATATTCTCCATCCGTCACCGCCTTTGCAGTATATTTTCCACCCCGTTCATTGGAAACTATCGGAAGAACACCTTTCAACAGATTGTTTGCCAGCTGTTTCTGAACATTCTTATAAAAGTCAACCGCATTCGCCGAATCTACCGGATGAATCAACCATCCCGGTTTACAGGAAAATTGAGCAACAAAGTCGCATTGTGCCCCACACTGCGGTAATAAAGATCTGTCAATTGCTCCACCGTCTTCACCCTGTCATCTTCCTCCGGATGATAAAACCAGCCCGGACGGATAGACACATCACACTCGGCAGCCGTCCACTGATTGCCGTCCGCATGACCGTATTGCAGTTCCCTGTATTTAGGATATCCCGGATAAACCTCTCCGGCACGCAGGAAAGACCAGTTTGTAGCTCCGGCAAAGCCATTCTCGTTACCTACCCAACGGCATCCGGGTCCGCCATCCGAGAAGACAACGGCCTGCGGCTGATATTTGTCGATCATCTCGTATGCACGCGCATAATCATAATAATTTTTCCGGTCTATGGTACGGGAGTCTTTGGCTCCGCCATACCAGCCATCCCCTCCATTAGCCCCATCAAACCAAATTTCGAACACCGGACCGTAATGGGTCAGCAATTCGTGTAACTGTTGATAGAAATAATCCACATATTCCGGAGTTCCATAATTGGCCTGATGCCTGTCCCACGGTGAGAGATAGACAGCGAATTTTATACCATACTTTTTACAAGCCTCCGAAAGGTCACGTACGATATCTCCTTTTCCATCCTTATAAGGTGTGTTACGGATACAATATTCGGTCAGCCCCGTAGGCCACAGACAAATCCGTCATGGTGTTTTGCCGTAAGGATAACTCCTTTCATCCCTGCCGCCACAAAAGTTTTCACCCATTGCTCGCAGTCCAGTTTAACCGGATTAAACGTGGCAGGGTCAGAATCTCCATAACCCCATTCGCGGTCATTAAAAGTATTCAGTCCGAAATGCACGAAAGCATAAGTTTCCATTTTCTGCCAGTCCACCTGCTTTTTCTCGGGAACAGGAAGAACAGGCTCAGGAGCGTTTACCACCGGGGCGCAAGCATTCAGCAATGCGACAGCAGCCCCCAAGCATAAAAGGTTTGTGTGTCTTTTCATGTAGATTGTTAGTTAGTTTACATTGACACAAAGATAACATAAAATCCATTGGATGAAAACAAGAAACAGAATATTTTAAAAAAATCAACGGCATTAAGGAGCTGATGATTAGGAGAATGGAAAGAAACAGAAGGTACTAAAAAAGAAAGGAGCAACGCCTTGCTCCAACCTTTGTTAACCTTAAATCTAATACTATGAAAAAAATCACATGACAAATGTACAACTTACACTCAATACCTCCAAATATTTGGTTCATTTTTGCTTTTCATTTAGTATTATTTCACAAATACAATCGTTTTCGCACACAGTATTACAATCCGACAAGAAAAGCGGGGTTAAAAAAGGAATATGAAACATTATTCTATCAATATCATAGAATGATTCATTCCTGTCTGCTGGAAAGTAAAAAACAAAAAGAAAGTATTCCCTTATGTTATCCACCCAAAATAAAAGTAAGTCCCCTGCCCCTCTCATTATCCAACCGCCAAAACTTGCAAATTCTATCCAATCGCTTCACAAACCCTTTCAAGTCCGAAAATAGAACATTTAATAAGTCTTTTTTCAGATTTTATCACCTATATTTGCTTCATACATAATGGTAATTCATGGAAAAACGCACTACTATATTCAGCATATTTGTGCTTTTGTGCCTACTGCCAAATAGCATTTATGCCCGGACAATAGAGTACGAAAACCCCAAAGACACCACGTTGGACATGACGCTCTATTTTGACCTGAATGCCCGACAGGTAGACAAGGATTACCAAGAAAACGGTAAAACGCTGACGGTATTGGATTCTCTACTTGCCAATCCTGCCCACAGCATCCATCTTAATTCCATTATTCTGGTTTCACCGGATTTATATAATGGTAAAAAAGAACAGGGCATACCGCTGGGACAAAAAAGAAGTGAGGAAGTAAAAGTGTTCTTATGTGGAAAATATCCGCAGGTCAATACCGCCCAAATCTGTATCCGCAAAGGAGAAGAGTACGGAGATGCCTTACGGAAACTGATACTGGACGACAGACTGGTCCCCGACCGGGAAGATGTATTGGCATTGATAGATTATCACCATGACAATCCCGTAAAAATGCAAGATTTCTTGCAACACCTGGACGCCGGCATACCTTATCAGTATATTTCTGACCGAGTGCTACCGGAACTCAGACGGACAGAGATAAGAGTCTGCCTGTCTTATCCGGAAGAAAACGGAGGAAAAAACTCCTCCGCAGAACAGGCAGCAAGGATAGAAGAAACCGAATTCATACCGATTGACAGGGAAACGACCGTTACGCCAATGGCGATGCAAGTACCCCCACAGAAGGAAAGAACACAAGTAATAATAGAAACAGAAAAAACAGTAATAAAGGCAGAAAAGAAAAAAGAGACAAAAGAGAAACGGGGAGAAAAGCCCAAAGAAAAGGCAGCAAAAAGAAGTCCAGACAGCCGACAACACAGTGCTTGCACTGAAAAATAATTTATTGTACGACTTGGCACTGGCACCTAATATAGAAATAGAAATTCCTGTAGGAAAGAGATGGTCAGTGAATATGGAATATAAAAGCCCCTGGTGGTCCAACAGCAGTAAAGAAATCTGCTACCAACTGATTTCGGGAGGAATAGAAAGCCGTTACTGGCTGGGCAACCGTGAACTACACAACCGATTGAACGGACATTTCTTTGGATTGTATATCGAAGGAGGTATCTACGACTTTCAGTTTAAAGGAGACGGCTACCAAGGTAAATATTACGGTGCGGCAGGATTCACTTATGGATATTCCACTTTGTTGTCACGACATCTGGCATTGGAATTCAGCCTAGGCATAGGCTATCTGACCACGGAATATCAAAAATATACTCCTATGAGGGATCACTAGTCTGGATGAGCAGCGGAAATTACACCTTTATAGGCCCTACGAAAGCAAAAATTTCGTTGGTATGGTTGATAACCAAGAAAAGAGGAAGAAAATGAAAAAGACAAGGTACGCAATTCTTGTACTTTTATCTTCACTATTGACTTTAGTGGGATGCAGCCGCCGCGAGATTCTGGACGATTACCCCGTAACAGGAATAAACATCCGTCTGAATTGGGAAGGAGTAACCGACCGTCTGCCGGAAGGAGTCCGGATCATCTTCTATCCCAAGGACGGCCAAGGAAGGAAGATTGATACCTACTTACCGGCGAAAGGCGGAGAAATAAAAGTACCTCCGGGACATTATTCGGCAGTGATTTACAATTATGACACCGAAGTAGTGCAAATAAAAGACGAAGGTAGCTGCGAAACAATAATGGCATGTACAGGAAACTGTACGGGACTGGGTGCCGAGGAAACGAAAGACATGGTATGGGGACCGGATAATTTTTATGTAGCAACCCTGGACGATGTAGAGATAGGAAAAGAGGAAGAATTACCGACACTAGAGGTAAAACCAAAATCTGTGGTAACCACTTACACTTTTTCAATAAAGACAGAAGGGCTGAAAAATGTTGCATCCATCCTGGGCAGTGTTTCCGGAATGGCTGAATGTTACCACCTGGCAAAGGAGCCAGCCTATGCCGGTTCGCTCCTATTTATTGTGAAACCAGTAAAGGGAATGGGGCTATAAAAGGGAGTTTTACCTGCTTTGGGCATCCCAAACTGACGCAAGCAAGAGCCGATATCACTCAGTTTCTGAACTTGATTATAGTAAAAGTGGATGGTTCCAAACAGGAAGCGAAAGTAGAAATAACGGAAGCGGTAAAACCTCCTGAAGATAAAGACGAGCCGGGAGAAGGCGATGAAAAACCTCAAGAGCCGGAGATAGAGATCGAACTTCCGGATGATGAGAAGATTGTGGTGGATGATGTAGAGATTCCTCCTGATGAAAGTGGCGGTGGATTTGATGGAAACGTTAGTGACTGGGATGATGAAACGAATGTAGAATTACCGGTCGGTTAAAATATAGAATAAAGAGTCATAGAATTATTAACTTAAAACACATAGGATATGAAGAAGATTTTATTTGCAGCTTTAGCTGCATTGGCAATCACAAGTTGCTCACAGAATGAGATTGATGGTATTGACAATGGAACTCCCAAAAGTAAAAATGAGATAGGAGTAAACACGATTGTCAAAAAGAGTTCAAGGGCCACTGTTACAAGTAATAGTAGTTTCACGTCTTTTAAATTACATGCCTATATAATTAAAAGCAGCGATATCGCCACTTCAGGATGGGGTAACGCGTATATGGATGGCATAGAATATAAAGGAGGTCAAGGTAATTGGACTACAACAAGTGGTACTTTTTATTGGCCTATAACAGAAATGCAATTTTTTGGATATACCGATGATGTAACCTATACAGCACCTGCTAGTTCCAGCGCTTATCCCACCATCAGCTATACCCTTCCTGATACCCCGGCCGATCAGAAAGATATTATAGTAGCTTATTCCAAAGATATAACTAAGCCAAGTGATAATACATTAAACCTTACATTCCAACACATCTTAACCCGTATAAACTTTGCTGCAAAACTAGCTGACAGCAACTATACTTACACAGTTGAAAGCATAACTATCACCGGTGCAAAAGGTGGTGCCGCAACGTACACATTCGGAGGAACTGAAGGAAAAGGTGGAAATTGGAATATCACAGGAAGTGCACCTGCTAGTGGTTATAGCTATACATTTGATAACACCGTAACAGCCAAAGATGATATTTATGATTATACACAAAATAATAATTCATTAATGCTATACCCACAATCTCTTACTGATGCTAAAATTACAGTCAAGTATAAAACAGAGAAAGATAATGCAACATTCTTTAACGGATCAAAAGAAGTAGCTTTAACAGGAGAATGGACTAATGGGCAAAGTATCCGCTATATACTAACTTTACCGGTTGGTGCAGAAAAAATGAGTGTAAACACAACATATGATGAAGATTGGAATGCCACTGATAACGAGCAAACTCCTAAAAACTCCTGTATTATAAGAAACCAACAAACTATAAATTAATGAATTTACAAATCCCCCGACAAACATACAGATAAACATAACAATTCCCCGCTCCGCAATGAAACACCGCATCATCCCCTCTATCATTTGCGATTTCATTTGCGGAGCATTTTTACCTGTTGACAATCAGCCGTCCTCAATCATAAAATACCCCTAGAAACAACCACATCCATCGTCACAGGGCTGACTCCGGTAATGAAACAGCGTTTGATGCTGGAATAGGTACCGGACTTTATCTTGTTGAAGAATGCACGCAGATATCCTTCCTTGTGCGTTTCCTCCGTATATCGGTGCAGGCTTTCGACATCCGAAAGGATGGCATTGGTAAAATGGTCATACTCATCGATAAAAAGATAAATATCCTGACCGGCACGCTCACACTCATGATAAAGATAGTCTAATTGTTCTACCGCCCCATTTTTACGCCCAACTGTTCTTTGATACCCTGCGGCAGGTATTCCGCATAAATATCACAGAAATAGTCGAAACAGGTTTGGCAATGTGCGTCCAGTCCGGCACGATAGTTATGCAGTTCGCCAATGATACCGGAGAAATTGAGATACAATACCAAGTAGCTGTTCCGGTCACGTGTAGGATACTTCCCTATGTAGAGGTCTCCAAACAGGGCGTCGAATTTATCCTTGGTTCGTACATCATAGTAATGTTACAGCATATTCAGCGTCAGACTTTTGCCGAAACGACGCGGACGGATAAAGAAAAAATAACGGTTGGAGCGTTCTATCAACGGGATATACATGGTCTTGTCCACATAATAATAACCATCAAGGCGTATATCCGCGAAATTCATCATGCCGTAGGGCAATAATTTCTTATCTGATGATACTACAAATTCCATAATCTATGCTGTTTTAGCCGGTATACCTCCCCATGGGGTACACACAAAGATACTTTCTTTCTGCTACTTTCCCAACAATTGCAACTTCTTTTTGTTTGGCCACACAATTTAGCCCTCTATGCTCATGCCCACAGGCTATCGTTTTCCGTAACGGCAGAAGACAAACAAGTGGAAACAGGATTCTTCGGTCTTTTTCTTGAAACTTATTGCAAATTATCCATATTTGACCTACATTTGTCAAATCAAAAAAAAGAACACAAGCGTCTCTAACATCTATATATGTCTGGTCTGCCCTGTAATGAAAGGATGGATTGTACCCAATGCCCTAAAGCAGTGGAGAATAGCATCCATTACACACATAACAAAAAAGGTTTCCACTTACCCCCACATAAGTGTGAAACTAATATCTTATTTTTCTTACTCAAAGGCCAAATACTCATCAATAGTGAAGAATATGCCGGTACTATCATCAATCCCGGAGAATTTGTACTGCAAGCTATCGCATCAAAAGTGGAAATACTGGCCATGACAGACTCGGAAGGTATTCTGTACACATTCGATGACCCCAAAGCTTTCTGTTATGACCGCTATACCTATATATTGAAAAACGTGCCCCCGCCACTCATCTCCGAGCCACTTAAAATAAAGCCCGAAATAAAGCTTTTCCTTGAAGGGGTTACCTCCTATCTGAATACAGACAAAATCTGTAAAGAACTGCTTGAATTCAAGCGTAAAGAACTGTACTATCTACTGGCGCACTACTATACAGACTATGAGCTTTCCCCCATTGTACACAGCTTGTCCAAGTATACCAGCAGCTTTGAATATTTTATATTAAAACACCACAAGCAAATAAAGTCTGTAGAAGACTTCGCACAACTGGGCGGCTACAGCGTCACCACCTTCCGCCGTATTTTCAAGGCTATCTTCAACGAACCGGCCTATGAATGGATGATGAAGCAGCGCAAAGAAAGCATCCTCTACCAATTGCGCTATACAGAGGCTTCCATCTCCGAAATCTGCTTCGAACATGGATTCGAATCTCTCTCGCATTTCTCCAACTTCTGTAAGAAGTTCTTTGGCGATTCTCCCAGAAACATACGTAAGAGAGAAAAAGAAGAAGCCCCAGGCAAAAAAAATGCCCCACCAAAGGCAGGGCATTCTCAAATATCAAGTAAAACTAACCGTGATTAGTCTTTCAGCTTCGCAGCAATAAATTCACGGTTCAAACGAGCGATGTTGCTGATAGAAACCAACTTCGGACATTCTGCCTCACAAGCACGAGTGTTTGTACAGTTACCAAAGCCCAGTTCATCCATCTTGCTCAACATAGCTTTTGCACGACGTGCAGCTTCCACTTTACCCTGAGGCAACAGTGCCAACTGGCTGACCTTTGCAGAAACGAACAACATGGCAGAACCATTCTTACATGCAGCCACGCAAGCACCGCAACCGATACATGCAGCAGCATCCATAGCCTCGTCAGCAATAGGTTTTGCAATAGGAATTGCGTTAGCGTCAGGAATACCACCGGTATTGATTGACACGTAACCACCAGCCTGCATAATTTTGTCGTATGCGCCACGGTCTACCATCAAGTCGCGGATAACCGGAAAACCTGCAGAACGCCAAGGCTCAACAGTGATTGTATCACCATCTTTGAAACGACGCATATAAATCTGGCAGGTAGTAGCACCTGTAGCAGGTCCGTGAGGATGTCCGTTGATATACATAGAGCACATACCGCAAATACCTTCGCGACAGTCGTGGTCGAATACGATAGGTTCTTTACCTTCATTGATAAGCTGCTCGTTCAAGATGTCCATCATTTCCAGGAATGAGGTATCACCCGGAATATCTTTCATTTGGAAGGTATCAAAATGTCCTTTGTCTTTAGGACCTTTCTGACGCCAAACTTTCAGTGTGAAACTTATATTTTTATCCATGATTTCTATACAATTAATAATTAAGACTTATAGTTACGAGTTTGAACCTTAGTGAACTCATAGTTCAGATCTTCTTTGATCAATTCAGGTTCTTTTCCTTCGCCGGTGTATTTCCAACAAGCTACATACGAGAACTTGTCATCGTGACGAAGTGCTTCACCTTCCGGTGTCTGGTGTTCTTCGCGGAAGTGACCACCACAAGATTCTTCACGGTTCAAAGCATCGTAAGCCATCAATTCACCGATTTCGATGAAGTCTGCCAGACGAATTGCTTTTTCAAGTTCTACATTCAATTCATTAGCTTCACCCGGGATACGAAGGTCGCTCCAGAATGTCTTTCTTACTTCTTTCAGCTGAGCCAATGCCTTAGTCAAAGATTCCTTGGTACGTCCCATACCTACGAAGTCCCACATGATGTGGCCTAATTCCTTATGGATAGAATCTACAGAACGATGTCCCTTGATGCTCATCAGTTTCTGGATTTTATCATTTACAGCTTTTTCAGCAGCAGCAAATTCAGGCAGGTCTGTTGAGAAACGAGGAACCTGAATCTGGTCTGCCAGATAGTTCTGGATAGTGTAAGGCAATACGAAGTAACCGTCAGCCAATCCCTGCATCAATGCAGATGCGCCCAAACGGTTTGCACCGTGGTCAGAGAAGTTAGCTTCACCGATAGCATACAGACCCTTGATAGAAGTCATCAGTTCATAGTCAACCCAGATACCACCCATTGTATAGTGGATAGCCGGGAAGATCATCATCGGAGTCTTGTATGGGTTCTCGTCAGTGATTTCTTCGTACATATCGAACAAGTTACCGTAACGGGCACGAACTACATCTTCACCCAGACGATCGATAGCATACTTAAAGTCGAGGAATACAGCCAAACCTGTGTTGTTCACACCGAAACCTGCGTCGCAACGTTCTTTCGCAGCACGTGAAGCAACGTCACGAGGAACCAAGTTACCGAATGCCGGATAACGACGTTCCAGATAGAAGTCACGGTCTGCATCAGGTATATCAGTCGGTTTCTTAGTTCCTGCCTGCAATGCCTTGGCATCTTCCAACTTTTTCGGAACCCAGATACGTCCGTCATTACGCAATGACTCAGACATCAAAGTCAGTTTAGACTGCTTGTCACCGTGTACAGGAATACAGGTCGGGTGAATCTGTGCAAAACAAGGATTAGCAAAATAAGCACCTTTGCGGTAAACCTGCATAGCAGCCGATCCATTTGACGCCATAGCGTTGGTAGACAAGAAATAAGTATTACCATAACCACCGGTACCGATTACTACTGCATGAGCAGCAAAACGTTCGATCTTACCTGTAACCAAGTTACGAGCGATGATACCACGGGCGCGTTCCACACCTTCGTTATCCTTAATCAGCACAACGTCCAACATTTCATAACGAGTGTACAATTTCACGTTACCACGCTGAACTTCACGGCTCAATGCAGAATAAGCACCCAGCAACAACTGCTGTCCGGTTTGGCCGCGGGCATAGAATGTACGTGATACCTGAGCACCACCGAATGAACGGTTGTCAAGCAAACCACCGTATTCGCGAGCGAAAGGAACACCTTGAGCTACGCACTGGTCGATAATAGCATTTGACACTTCGGCCAGACGGTAAACGTTAGCTTCGCGTGCACGATAGTCACCACCTTTAATTGTATCGTAGAAAAGACGGTAAACGGAGTCACCATCATTTTGATAATTCTTAGCAGCATTGATACCTCCCTGTGCAGCGATGGAGTGTGCACGACGGGAGAGTCCTGGATACAGAAGTTTAATACCTTGAAACCCAGAGCACCCAGTGAAGCAGCAGCCGAAGCACCTGCCAAACCGGTACCTACCACAATAATGTCAAGACGACGTTTGTTGGCAGGGTTTACCAATTTTTGATGAGCTTTATAATTGGTCCATTTCTCGGCTAAAGCGCCTTCAGGAATTTTAGAATCTATAGTAGCCATATTCATTTACAATTTTATCATTTACAATTTACGATTAGCAAGCACCACAAGCGAGTGATTTTACGAAGTAGATAACGACTACTGCTGCAAAACCAAGAACTACCAAAGTAGAGTAGATGTTACCAATAGTCTTCCAACGCTCGAACCAGATTTTGTTGCTCCAGCCCAATGTCTGCAAAGCGCTCCAGAATCCGTGAGTCAGGTGGAACCATAAAGCTGCTAACCAAATGAGGTAAAGCACTGTAAATACAGGGCATCCGAATGTTTCACGGATGTAAGCGGCACCGTCTGTAGGGCCGAACGCACCTAAATCATGAACACCGATGATTTCGGCAAACTGCATTTTGTACCAGAAATTGGCAAAGTGAAGAGCCAATCCGGCAATGACGATAATACCCAGGACAAGCATGTTCTGAGATGCCCATTCCACAGTTTTAGGTTTAACGTTCACTGCATAGCGTTCGCTACCACGAGCTGCACGGTTCTGCATGGTCAACCAGAAAGCGTAGATGATGTGGATTACGAACAGAGCAGCCAGTCCGGCAGTTGCAACCAACGCGTACCAGTTAGCTCCCAAGAATTCACAAATCATGTTGTAAGCATCTTCCGAGAAGAGCGCAACAAGGTTCATCGCCATGTGAAACGTCAGAAACAGGACAAGGGCGATACCTGTGACACTCATCACCACTTTCCTTCCAATAGATGAATTACTTAACCACATAAATGATTGAATTTAAATTATTTAATTGTTAGAACTAAAAAATTCTGTTAAAAGCTGTGTATTCACGATGCAAAAGTAAAGGAATTCTAGCGATAATACAAGGAATTATGGAAATTATTCTTTAATTCGGGGAAGGGTAAATGCGAATTACATTATTTTTCTATCTTTGTACCGAACAAAAACCAAACAAAATGGATATACGAAGAATTATTTTCCTCTTGTTGACAGTAAGTTTTACATTCAGCCTCCCGGCCCAGAATATAGATATCAACACATTGAGAACCATCAATAAATGGAAGGTACACGGCCTCAGCAGAGGACTATCCGCCAGCGGAATGATTCTGCCCGTAGGAGTGCCTGCCGCCATGGGACTCTATGCATTGATAAAGAAAGACCAGCCGATGCTGAAAGATGCCGTTTACATAGGAACCAGTGTGATTGAGCGGTAGGTATCACATACGCTGCCAAACATATCATAGGACGTGACCGGCCTTTTGTAAAGTATCCGGATAAGATTCATGCGTACGGAGCACCGGATGCAGACAGCCCGTCGTTTCCTTCAGGACACACAGCCGCCGCTTTTTCCCTGGCAACTTCGCTTTCTATCACTTATCCCAATGGTATGTCATCGCTCCTTCTGCCGTATGGGCCTGTGGAGTGGGGTTTGCACGAATGAACCAAGGAGTGCATTATCCAGTGATGTAGTGGCAGGAGCAGCGATCGGAGTAGGATGCGCTTTTGCAAATATTTATGTAAACCGATGGCTGAATAAGGTGCTGTTCGGAAGACAGATAAAGTGATGGTTGGATGCAGGAGTGCAACTATGCGCCCCTGCAGTTAATATAAAGTCTTGACTATCGTTTTTTTAGCAGCAATCCTTCAAAATCCGGTTGTTCCAGCAGCTCCAGTGCTTTCCTGATACTTTCATTGGCATCATTGATGACATGATAATACTCATTCATATCCCATAAATCACGGGCTATCAATGCTTTCATCTGCAATTTCAGCAAAGGAAGGGCCTTCTGGTATTCTTCTTCATTATATTCCACTCCCATCTCCTTGCCGGTAGCAACCAGTTGTGCCAACATATCCGGAGTCACTTCAAAACGTTTGTAGATTCATTGAAAGTCTTGTATTTGCCCAGCCATTCTTTACGATGGGCATCAATAAAATGAAAGTGAGCTTTCATCAACGCCCCTTTATCACGCAACTGACGATGATATTTAGTATAGAGAGTCGTATCAATCGGCACAAAATAATCGGGCATAATTCCCCCACCGCCATATACCGTACGAGCCAGCTTATGAGTCTTGAACTTCAGTGAATCCGGGAAGTGAATGCTGTCTTCACTCATCATCTCTCCTTTATTATAACGGTCTATCAGGTCCTCATTATACTTTTCAATGCTTTCGTAAGGTTTCTGGATACAACGTCCGGCAGGAGTATAATAACGGGCCACCGTCAAACGAATCATCGACCCGTCCGGCAAATCAATGGGACGCTGTACCAACCTTTACCAAGCTGCGCCGGCCCACAACGACTCCTCTGTCCCAATCCTGAACAGCTCCCGTCACAATCTCACTGGCAGAAGCGAGAATTCATCGACCAATACAATCAGACGACCATTCTGGAACTCGCCCGTACCTTTAGCAAAAAATTCACTACGGGGATTACGACGGCCTTCCGTATAGACTATCAGTTCCTTTTTGCCCAGAAACTCGTTGGCAATATCGATGGCAGCGTTCAAATAACCTCCGCCATTGCCTTGCAAATCAAGAATCAAATCTTTCATCCCTTTTTTCTGCAATTCAGCTAACGCTTTCTTGAACTCCTCATGGGTAGTGGCGCAAAACGGTTGATACGGATATAACCAATCTTATCTTTAATCATATAGGAAGCATCCAGGCTGTAAACAGGTATTTTATCCCTTTTCACCGTAAAAGGGAGCAATTCCTTCACCCCTCGGCGAAGTATTTTCAAATTCACTTTTGAATCTTTAGGACCACGAAGACGACGCATGATATCTTCGGTGCTCATCTTTACACCGGCTATCAGCGTATCTTCCACCATGACGATACGATCGCCGGCCAGAATACCTGCTTTTTCGGAAGGACCGCCCGATACGGGCTGTATCACCAACAATGTATCTTCTGCCATATTGAACTGTATGCCGATACCTTCAAAGTTTCCCTGCAACGGCTCGTTCATTTTCTTCACTTCCTCCGGGTCGGAATAAGTAGAGTGAGGATCAAGCTGTTCCAGCATTTTTACGATGCTTCCTCTACGAGTTTCCCCTCATTGACTTCGTCTACATAAAGGTTGGCAATGGCAAACTCCGCCAACTGTAATTTGCGTGCCGGAGAATTCAGAAACTTATTTTCCTGAGCCTGTGCGGCTACAATAGAAAAAAAGCAGGCAATCAAGCCTGCAAAGTACATAGTATATTTCATGATCAGTCTATTTTCATTCCTTCAGGCAAGAATGGTGTTACGTCTTTACCAAACTGCAATAATTCTCTCACAATAGTAGAGCTGATAGAAGTAAGTTCCGGCTCCGTAAATAACAGAATAGTTTCTATACCGGCCAGTTTCCGGTTGATATCGGCTATGGTTTCCTCATATTCAAAATCGTGTACGGTGCGGATTCCACGAACAATGAACTGCGCTTCTTTAGCTCTGGCAAAGTCTATGGTCAAACAATCGTAAGCATCGACCTTTACCCGGGGATCATCAGCAAAAAGTTTCTCAATCATCTCCACTCGTTTCTCTGTAGGAAACCAAGTCTTCTTATTCTCATTGATACCGATACCGATTACCACTTCATCCATAAAGGTCAATGCTCTTTTCACGACCGAATAATGGCCGATGGTAAAGGGATCAAATGTCCCCGGAAATATGGCTCTTCTCATATTTGTTAGTGATTCACGCAATGTCTTCTTCTATAACAAGGTTATCTATAATAAAATTCTGACGTTCCATGGTGTTCTTACCCATATAAAACTCCAGCAATTCTTTCACCAGGTCAGTCTTGCGGAGGGAAACTTGCTCCAGACGCATGTCTTTGCCGATAAAGTGCTTGAATTCATCGGGTGAGATCTCTCCCAAACCTTTGAATCGGGTAATTTCGGGATTGGGGCTTAACCGTTCGATAGCGGCAATCCGTTCTTCTTCCGAATAACAATATACGGTTTCATAAACTCCTTTCTTGCGGTTGCGGACACGGAATAAAGGGGTTTGAAGGATATATACATGACCTTTCTTTATCAAGTCAGGGAAGAATTGCAGGAAGAAAGTAATAAGCAATAAACGGATGTGCATACCGTCTACATCAGCATCTGTAGCCACAATTACCTTATTATATCGTAATCCTTCCATACCGTCCTCTATGTTCAGAGCAGCCTGAAGCAGGTTAAACTCTTCATTCTCATATACAATTTTCTTGGTCAGCCCGTAAGAATTCAACGGCTTACCACGCAAACTGAATACTGCCTGAGTATTTACATCACGGCTCTTGGTGATAGAACCGCTTGCCGAGTCTCCCTCGGTAATGAAGATACAGCTTTCCTCCTTCTTGTCCCCTTTGACATCGTTCAGATGAAAGCGGCAGTCACGTAACTTCCGGTTATGAAGATTCGCCTTCTTGGCACGCTCACGTGCCAGTTTCGTCACTCCGGCTATCGCTTTACGCTCTTTCTCCGACTCCTGAATCTTCTGCAACATCACATCGGCCACGTCCGTATGCTTGTGCAGATAGTTATCGACCTCAGTCTTTACAAAATCACCTACAAATTTATTGACGGTAGGACCACCGGGAGCCATATTGGTAGAGCCCAGCTTGATTTTAGTCTGACTTCGAACAACGGTTCCTCACATTGACGGCAATGGCAGCCACCAGCCGTTACGGATATCGGAATAATCCATGTTCTTGTTGAAATATTCCTTGATGGTACGGGCAATATGCTCTTTGAAAGCACTTTGATGCGTACCTCCCTGAGTCGTATGCTGTCCGTTGACAAAAGAGTAATACTCTTCACCATACTGGCCGGTATGCGTAAAGGCTATCTCAATATCTTCCCCTTTCAAATGGATGATGGGATATAATCCCACAGCCGTCATGTTGTCGTTAAGCAAATCCACCAACGTTACGGGACAAGATACGCTGACCGTTATAGATAATGGCCAGCCCTGTATTCAGATAGGTATAATTGCGGAGCATGGTTTCCACAAACTCCGGACGGAAGCTATAATTCTCGAATAACAGACGATCCGGCTCAAAGAATATAAATGTACCGTTCTCCTCTGTTGTATCCTGTGTGGTATCTGTCAGCAAGTCGCCTTTGGCAAAGGTAGCGATACGTACCTTCCCGTCACGGTAACTGCGCACCTCGAAGCGCGAGCTCAACGCGTTGACAGCTTTCACACCGACCCCATTCAGTCCGACACTCTTCTTAAACGCCTTACTGTCATATTTACCTCCCGTATTCAGCACACTTACCAGCCTCAATAAGTTTTCCCTGTGGATACCCCGACCATAGTCACTCGCACGCTGACACGGAGATTTTCTTCAATGATAATCTCAATCTTTTTACCCGCCTGCATTTTGAATTCATCGATACTGTTGTCGAGAACTTCTTTCAGAAGGACGTAGATACGTCCTCGGCATGTGATCCGTCACCCAACTTTCCAATATACATACCGGGACGGGTACGCACATGCTCCATGTCACTGAGGTGGCGGATGTTATCGTCGGTATATTCTACGGTGGGGTTGTTTATCAGTTCGTTGTTTTCTTCCATATTGACTTATCACATTTTTATATATCGTTGTTACAGAATACTCTTTTTATAAGCACGACGGCGTTTATGCTGCTCGGTCTTGAAATATTCCCACTGAGCCTGCACCTTTCCATTCAGTTCCAGCTCCGGATTACTTTCGGCATACTTGAATCCCAGTTGCTGATATACAGGAATCAAGTCCGAGAATAACAAAGCATTGACTCCTTTGTTCTGATACTCAGGCTTTACAGCAACCAACAACAAGTCCAGCATAGGGGGATATTTATGCAAAAACAGCACTTTCAGCAAATGATACCAGCCCATAGGCAGCAAACGCCCCTTCGCTTTTCGTAACGCTTACGGACAAAGAAGGCATTGAAATACCCACCGCCACCAGTTTATCTTCAGCATCGGTCACCAAGGTCACCATACGCAAATCTACAATAGGCAAATACATCTTTATATACTGGTTAATCTGTCCTTGAGACAAAGCCGAGAAACCATAAAGCGGAGCATAAGCCTCATTCATCAATTCGAAGATAGCCTGGCCATATTCGGCCGCAATTTTCTTACCCGATGTATATTTCTTCACCTTCAAGTTAAACTTACGTTGAATCAAATCACTGATACGCTTATGCTTATCAGGAATTGCATCCGGAATATAAATTTTATATTCCACCCAATCGGCATCCTTTTCGAATCCCAACTTCTCCATATGCTGTGGATAATAAGGATAATTATAGATAGTCGCCATGGTGCTCAATTGGTCGAATCCTTCTATCAGCATACCCTCCGCATCAAAGTCGGTAAAGCCCAAAGGTCCCTGAATGGTATCCATTCCCTTCGATTTACCCCATTGGGCTACTGCATCCAACAAGGCGCGTGATATTTCGATATCATCCAGGAAATCAATCCATCCGAAACGGACTTCTTTTTTATTCCAAGTTTCGTTTGCGCGTTTATTTATAATCCCTGCAATACGTCCTACCACCTTGTTATCCTTATATGCCAGAAAATACTCCGCCTCACAAAACTCGAAAGCGGCATTCTTCTTCGGGCTGAACGTATTCAGCATATCATCGTACAAGTCGGGTACGGAATAAGGATTCTCTTTGTATAACTCGTAGTTGAACCGTATAAATGTCTTAAGTTCTTTCTTTGAACTGACTTTTTTAATGGTAATAGCCATGCTGTATTTTTATAAAATTCAGGGTGTAAAGATAGAAGTTTTTTTGCAGATAACTTATTCTTTTATGGCTTTTTTACTGTTGGGCAATAAGATAGGCGGTATAAACGACATAACAGCCAACCATCAATGCGCCTTCAAGACGGGTTATGGTACGTTTACGGAAAAACCAGCCTACCAGCACAACAACAGGGAGGAAGCAATCAGCACACTTAAATCGAGATTATTTATATTCCCCATCGGAAGCGGTGATACCGTAGCGCTGCACCCCAGTACAAAGAATATATTGAACAGATTGCTACCGATGACATTGCCGATAGCAATTCCCGGATTCTTCTTTAAAGCTGCCGTAACAGATGTAGCAAGCTCCGGCAAGGAAGTACCTCCGGCTACCAATGTCAGTCCGATTACCGATTCACTGACACCCCATGAACGGGCAAGCCCGCTTGCCCCGTCGACAAAAAGCTGTCCGCCAAATATGAGCCCGGCCAGTCCTCCTGCAATATACAACACCGATTTCCATACAGCATTTCCTTAATCTTCTGCTCTTCTCCTGCCTCATCTGCCCCATTACGAGCGATAGCAAATGTATAACGCATAAATATAAGGAAGAAAGCCAACAGAACAAACCCATCGGAACGGCTGAATAACATTGACCGCTTCCCTGTCCAGCATCATGTCATTGGCACAGACAAACAGTACCAATGAAGAAAGAATGACTAACGGAATCTCTTTACTCATCGTCCCCTCACCTACTTTTATGGGGAGTACCAACGCAGTACAGCCTATAATCATCAAAGCATTGAATATATTACTACCCACCACATTACCAATAGCCATTTCAGCACTGCCATTCAATGCAGAAAGCACACTGATAACCAATTCGGGAGCCGAAGTGCCAAAAGCTACAATGGTAAGCCCGATTACCAAATCAGAAATACGGAAACGTTTGGCAACCGCTGCAGAACCATCTGTCAAGCCATTTGCACCAGCCAAAATAAGAGCCAGACCACCAATCAAAAGGAGTGTATTCAACATAACAAAGAGTACATTTACAGTTTTACACCGCAAATGTACTCTTTTTCCCTAAAATAACTATCCCTATTTGGTGCGTTTTACAGTATAGATTACTTTTCCTTTCTTATCAATCATATGCATATCCAGTTCTTTCTTGTCTGCCGTGAAGATAGAAAAGCCCGGTTCGGGACTGCAGAACTGAGTGCCTTCCACTGGTTTTACCTTACGGCTCAACGAACCTGCCGAATTTACCACATAGTCGATATCACTGCCCGGCACACGAAGATGCTGGAAGTTATGAATGTGTCCGCATGCATAGATATCCACCTTATGTTTACGGAGGATAGGATCCAGACGTTTCTGCATATCGCTGCGTTCACTGTCTCTTTCGACGTTTCAGCATAAATGGGATGATGCCCTATTACGACAACCCAATCTTCTTTGGCAGCAGTAAGCACAGAGTCTATCCATGCCAGTTGCTTGTCCATGTCCTGTTTGCAGGCATCCGGATAAGTTTCGCTCTCGTTACGGTATTTGTCAATCAGAGGAGCGGTATCTATCATCACAAAACGGATGGCAGTTCCTTTCTTCTCAAAAACTTTGGTATAATAACGACCAGGCATCGACCAGCGACGACTCACATTGGTATAATCCAACACAGCCTGCGTATTACCCCGGTATTCATGATTTCCCAAGATCGGGAACCAGTCTATCATCAGTTCGGGATGGCTGTAAATCAACTCGTAGTTGGTCATCCAAAGCGGATCGTTAACGCTGCGTACACCTTCAAAGTGGTGCACGTCTCCAGCTGCAAACACACACTCGGGACCAATAACATCCGCCATTTCTCCCATCAGCTCGGCTATGGGCTTCTGGTCATAATAACCGTTACGTCCCAAATCGTTAGCCATATAAAAATTCAGTTGTTTCTCCAGTCCTTTCCAATCTTGTGGAGTCTGGGCACACACATTCAGGCAGATAGCCGCACCAATGACAACAATCCATACCCATGTCAATACTTCTTTCATTTTTCTAATCATCATCAACGTTTTCATATACTTAATTTTTAGAAATTTATTTTTAAACCTGCATTCATTCTCACGCCATAATATTCTGCCTGCATAGTACGGTCCTTCGTACCCTGGTAGTAACGGAGCGGCTGGTTCAGCAGATTGTTCGCCTCAGCATAAAAGGTCATCTTCACCTTCTTGCCAAAGGTATAACTGGCGTTCACATCCATATAGTTCACGGCATCATAATATCTGTCATAAAATGTACTTGGGCCCATTTCATCGATAAAACTGGAGGCATAGTTATAGCTCAGGCGCACATTCAAGCCTCCTTTTTCAAAGTAAAGAGAGGCATTCGCCGTATGCTCGGGAGACCCCGGCAAACTCAACCCGCTCTCGTTCTCACGTCCTTCGAAGTTAAAGTCCTCCACACGTGAGTGAGTATAAGTATAGGTTCCATAGAAACCCACATACTTCAAGGCCGGAGCAATGAAGCCGAAATCACGCTGATAAGAAAATTCCAATCCCCACAGATTAGCATTTCCTGCATTCTTGGGCTGAGTGAAACGGGTATATTCTGTTCCTTGGTATTCATAGTTGGTCAGTACCTGATCTACGATGAAATCGTCTATTTTCTTATAGAAAAAGCCTGCGCTCACCAAACCTACACTCTTGAAATAATAATCGGCACTCAAATCGAAGTTGTAAGAAATAGTAGGTTTCAGGTCAGAGTTACCAATCTTTATTTCATTATCGCCACGGTTGATATTCACGCTGGGAACCAAAGCTGAATATTTGGGGCGGCTCAAGGTCTGCGTGTAAGAACCGCGTATCTTGAAATCATCATTTACATCCCATTTCACCAAAATAGAAGGAAGGAAATTCACATAACTGTTGACGACGCGGCCGGTCTTGGTGGTCTTATCTGTTTCATCATCATAGTTACGACCGGTATAACGAAGAGAAGTGTGCTCCATGCGGAGCCCTGCCATCAAGTTATATCAGAGGTAAATTTATGGTCAAATCGTACATACCCGGAACTTACAGTTTCACGAGCCTCAAAGTTCTCAGCCAATTCGGCTTGTACCTGTTCTTTATCGAATTGGGAAGCATCATTTAAGTTCAATCCACCCACATATTCTTTACTGGCAAATGTTCCTACCTGATATTTGTCGCTCGGCATAAATTTATCCGTACTCTGGTCTACCGTATTTTTCAGGCTGTTGGTCATGAAGGCATCCTCGTCTTTCGGAGTATATTCGTAGAAGTCTATTTCTTTTTCTTTCGTTTTACGTACTACTTTCGCACCGAACTTCAGTTTGGCTCCATTATTCAAACTGGTTTTGAAATTGGCCGAAAATTTCATATCCTCTTCTTTGATGTCTTCCTGTTGTTCTGTCAGTTCTTTCAAGCTGAACTTATCACTCAGTGTCAGGGTAGAACCTGCTGTGGGTGTTGCCAACGGCTGGCGTTCATCACTCAAGTCCATATCAAATTCCTGCTTTTTCAGTTGGAAGTCAAGATAACGCTCATTAGGGCGTTCTTCTGTAGCTTTTGCATAACTGGCATTCCAATCCATGCCGATTGCTCCCCATAAGTGTTCTCCGCCCAAAGCGAAATCCATGGTACGCTGACGCTCCAGACGGGCATTGCGATTATCGGGAGTACCAGCTTTGGTTTGGATGCGGACTGTGCCTTTTCCGTTCTCGTCCAAATCCTTGATATTGGTACGGTAACGGTTTTCCCAGTCATTGCGGTTGTTAAAAATACCCTTGAAAGTCAATTTATGGTTTTCATTGAGTTCGAAGTCAAAAGCCGCCGAATAACTTTGACGTTCACGGGTGACAAAGTACTGACGCATCTGATAATCGCTGACATATACTTTGCCATCCTCATTTTGTTCCCACATGAATTCAGTATCATAAGAACCGGAAGGAGCATTCTGATAAGAAGCGGAGAGCAACATGCCCAGTCTGTCATTGAAGAAACGGTCTCCGTAAGTGAAGCCTAAATTCAACTGGGCTTTTTCGCTGATCCAATTGTAACCACTTCCCGCTGTGGCATTGATAGTACGTTTATAAGGAGAATTTTTAGTTACCAGATTGATGGAACCACCGATAGCATCGCCGTCCATATCGGGTGTAACGACTTTGCTTACTTCGATGGTCTGAATCATATCGGCAGGAATCAAGTCCAACTGCACGTTACGAGTATCCCCCTCAGCAGATGGGACACGATTACCATTAATGGTGACGGAGCTTAAATCGGCACTAGTGCCGCGGACTTGTCCAAAACGGGCCTCGCTTGATCGTATTGCACATTGATGCCACTGATACGTTTCAATGCATCACCTATGTTTGAGTCGGAAATTTCCCTACTTGGTCGGCAGATACGATATTAGTGATACCCAGATTATTTTTTTGTGTATTGATTGCTTTCTTCTGCCCTTGAAAAGCTCCCTTCACCTGCACTTCCTGCAGTTCCACCCCTTCATTCATCACTATATCTTTCTCTAAAGTCTTGCCTTCGGGAACGGTAACTTTCATTTCAATAGGGCTATAACTACATAGGTCACTTTGACGGTGTAAGTGCCGGGCTTCAGATTGGGTAATGTGTAGAAACCGTTCACATCACTGATCACTCCGGTTTTCAGATTCTCAATAAAGATGGAAGCACCCGGTAGAATTTGTTTTCCATTGTCTATCACACGTCCGCGAATAGTGCCTTGCCGGACAATGTTTTCATTTTCCTCGGCAAATGCATTTCCACAAACACCTGCCATCAGTAGCATAAGAGACACAGCTCTAACAACCTTTTTCATATACTTTTTTATGCGTTATAAATCTGTCGCAAAAGTAGATGGGTTAAGTTTCGTGAGAGTTACACTCTATTAAAGGTTTCATGACAAACGGATTTCATTCCTGTTACAAGACAGTTCCACACATGTCACCCTCCCCTTTTCCTTCCGGCCATATTACCTAACAATATAAATTAGAGATTTAAGCGCTCTTTCAGCAAACGGTAGCCACTATTACTGACTTTCAGCTTTCGACCGTTTTTTAAGATCAGTTGATAAGACTCCTTGCCGAACAATTCCAGACGGGATATCTGCTTAACCTGAACGATGGCCGAACGATGGATACGGACAAAGTCTGATCCAGGCAGATGAGTTTCAAAATATTTCATCGTCTGTTCTTTAATATACTCCCCTTCAGGAGTAATCAATGTCACATAGTCGCCACAAGACTGAATATAAAGCAAGTCCGCCAATTCTATCAAATGAATTTTAGTCCCATCTTTCACTGTGATCCGATCCAGGCAGTCTTCCGCATCCGCACCGGCTTCTTCCTCTTTCTTCCGGCTGGCCTCCGCTTTCCTGCGGTCTTCCATCCAGGTTTCCTGCATGGTTACCAATTGATTTTCCATCTCCTCACGCTCGCCCGCAGCAGATTGCAAAACGATACCATAACAGGATGATGCTCCACAGTAAGGCCACATAACAGAGGCGGAAAGGAAGTGTGAGTATAAAAGGAGTGTAGACTGCATGATTAATAAACTCCAAGATCCACCGGATAAAGAAACTGCCCACCAAAGTACAAGATATGCCTAATATAGTGATAAAAAGCGTAGTAATGGAAATATGGACAAAGCCGAGAACATACCATGCCCAATAAGCCGATAGGGCAAACAGCAGAGTTGCAGCCATTCCGTCCAACAAGGAAACCCATATACCATCGTCTGTGTACCCCCACAGGAAAAGGCCTTGTACGCCGGCAACCAGCAGCAAGCCCAAAGCAACTATCCACCTTTGCGGCGACGCCTGTATAGGATGTGTATCCATATTCCGCCCGTCTTAATTTTTAACGACCAAGCCACTCCACGAAAGAGTCCCCCTTATCACCAGCACCTTTTGAGGATTTTCCTCTCTCTCCCAACGTTTATCCTCATAACCGCCCATGAATGTGCTGCAAAGACATTTTATGGTCCAGTCCGCAGGCACATAGAGTTCCAATGCCCCAAATTTTACAATCTACATCCAACGGTGTCTCTCCTACGGGAATGTCCGTACGTCGCATGTCAATGATGCTGCCGCCAAAGCGGGTCTGAATACTTCCCCCCTTCAACATTTCATCCAATATGACCTGACGGACTCCGCTGAAAGCATTCTCCGAATGCAAAAAGCCATCTGCCGAGGTATAATTCATCGTTTTAAATTCTTCCGGAGTTCGACCGTACCCATGGTCTCTAGATTTCCCACCATGACTAAAAACAGTGACAATTCCTATCAGAATCAGAATAGCAGGCAGCATAAATGCCTGCATATCCGTACCACACAAAGCGCTGAGCTGATCATTCAAGTAGTAGGCACTGATACCCAGTAATATCAGTCCGAACACTAAATGACGACGTACCAATGAATAAACGCCGACTACTGCCACAACTGCCTGCCAGGATACCAGCAGGTCATAAACGGGAACTGTGATCCATTGCATATTACGTGCCAAAAGGAGTCCTCCGCAGGCGATAAAGAGAAATGCTATCAAGTACTTTACAGACGCATGTCCTCTGTTGAACTGAATTTTTTGTTTTGTTTTCATTGTTCTTTCTTTTAATGATTGATAATCGAGGATTACGGTCACAAAGTTCATCAAATGAAGGCAATACAGAAAGAGTATTTCTATAAATGCACGTTCTTTCCCCGATGAATGACGGATATTTCCCGATAAATAAAAGATGGAAATAAGCAATTCGTTACACGCAAATCTGCACAAAGATAGAAAAGGTTCTTTTGAAGTGGATGAAAAGAGAAAAAAGTTTTTGTATTCTATAGACAGTGCATCTTTATTATGCATAAAAAACAGGTACTAATTTTAAATCAGCACCTGCATATTTAGAAGATATTTACCTAAACTATCTTTAATTCCTCACAATAGCATTTTTAATTGGAAGCGTCAAAAGTACGATCCCCCTGTGTACTGCTTCTAAAACAAAGCTTCCACTCCCCTAGAAAACGAACCGGCTTAAAATACCAGGTAGTAGTATTGGGACGTGTATCTTTCTCATCATTTTTGGGAAACAAAATCACCTTACAACGGACTTCATTATCAAGAGCTTCTTTAAAAATATAGTCAGTAATGCTATAATCGTATATCGGGAAAGCTTTCAGCCTATGCAACACACTCTTTAACTGAGTATTATCCAAAAGTTCCGGCTGAGCAAAAGGATCATCCGCTTTCGTTTCGTGCAGCATAATAGCTGCATCAGCATATCGCTGCTCCTTTACTGCGGTCATAAACTGATTAGTAAGTTCCAATACCTTTATAGTATCTTTCTTACTCAAAGCCATAGTTTGTTTTACAGTAGATGGATCGTCTCTTTCCTCTTTCTTACCACCCTGACCACACGAAACAATGAGTATTGAAGCAAGCCCAAGAATCAACAAATTAGTTTTTCTCATACGTACTATAATGTAAAGAGAAAAAAGAGTGCCCGGAAAGCACTCTTTTCTTCAAGTTTATTATAAATAGAGTTACTCACTCAGTTTATCCTACAGTCTTAGCTACATGACATACAATATCAAATTTTACTGTACCCCACGCATATTCAACTACTACAGGAAGTTTGATATCAAACTCACCTACTTCAACTTTATTGTTGATATAAGTCAATGTACCAAAGTTGCCCTTGGCAATTTCTTCTGTAGTAACACCATCGTATTTAACCTGTAAATTGGCAGGGATCGGTTCATATTTACCATTTATGGTAGTCTCAGCCTCCTTTGTATCAATAGTAACTGATTTAACACCATAATATGTATAATAGTTAATCGGAGCAATCTTGAATGCTTCATTTCTCCAGTCAGTGAATGCCAACTTAAGATCAATCTTAGAGCCTTCTGCACCAACGTCTACACCATCCTTAAAGTTATCCATCTTATCAGCTTCTACAGTGATAGGACGCAAGAACTTAACGTCGAATTCATTGTTTGCTACCGCATTCAATGACTTGCCACATTCATTTACTGTTTCAACAGAAAGTCTAGCAGTCAGGTTGTCAGCCAATGCATCACGACCGGCAACATTCAACAAATCTTTAGCAATATCATTGTTAGCCAATGCGATAAGATCTTCTCCATTATTATCTACAGCATCAGTAATAGTCGCAATGACTGTATTTGCAATAGTTGGAGTACTAGCTAACAACTGAGTACGATCAGCGTTTACACTCAGTGTATAAATTGTTCCAGATACACCAGTCATTTTAGCATCCTTCGGATCAACAAATCTGAAAGTCTTAGTCAGTTCAGCATCTGCAAAGTCTGTATAAACAGAAGCTATTTCAGAAATTGTAACATCATGACCATTAAAGGTATCCAAAATGAATTTATTAAAGCGCATGATATCATGACCTGTTGCAGCAGGAACTTCAGTGTTTACATGGATTTCATCATAGCCTGAACCTCCTTCATTAGAATTGCTAGCAAACCAGATTTGTTTAGTCTTATCAGAATTTGCCAAAGTACCAGTCGGGGTTACATTACGAGGATTAGGAGTCCAAGTCAATGTTACATATACATAATCGTTAGAAATAACATTGCCCTGAATGTCTTTGTTCTCTTTGGTGTAACGAACAATAGCCTTCATTGAAGCATTTGCACTGAAATATTCATAAGCATAGTTTGCAGGAATAGTCCATTGCAAAAACTTCAGTCATTGTACCTTCAACATCAGCCTCAGTTTGTTCAACCTTAGTAGACAGTTTAGTCAAAGGCATAGCATCCAAAGTTGCTTCACTATATTGAATCATCGGTCCGTCATAGATATAACTTCTTTCGAAATCTTCCTTAGAGATATTCAGCTGAGCCAAAATTTGTTCTTCAATCTGGAACCAAGTTACCTCCTGAACCCAATCCTCTGTTCTACAGCTCAATGTAAATTCTTCATTGAATGTATATTCTGTTGTCGCAGTAATACGGTCTTCAGCAGGAGCACCTGTAATTTCCACCTTCAAGTAACCTACAGCTACTTTCTTCTTAGAGTTATTATCATTCAAGAATACACGAACCAACGGCATACGCCCTACAGTAGCTTGATTTTGTTCTGTAGCTCCCCATTCAGCAGCTTTACCATCTTTCGGCAACTGAGGTCTCAAAACAGAGCCTTTCAATGCGGCATGTGCACTTTGAGAAGTTTTGTTACTACCATCAATATAACCTACCAATTCATAAGAATAGCTGAAGCCGGCTTTTTCTACTGTACCAGACGCTGCATTTTCATCCCACTTAGTATGAGCATCACCTGCACCATAATGAGTCTGAACATATTCTGCCAAATCAACTGTTTCATCCCAAGCTACTTTTACTTCAGGAGCATTTTGGATAGCATCGGCAGCTTTAACAGCCAAATGATTTTCACCGGCAACTTTTGCATTATTCAAAACTAAATCTGTAATCTTAACAGCCTTAACTGCAGCATAATCAGAAGTGATAACCGAGCGTTTGTTATCACCATTCAAATAATTGGCCTGTAAAGCCAAAACTGTTACTTTGTTGTCATTCGCAATATCTTTAATAGTTCCTTCAGTCAACTTAGCCCAAACAGTCAACTCACCATTTTTAGGTTCAACCTTAGAAATCTCTGGAACTACCACTCCATCGGCAGCACGAGCATATTCTTTATCGTAAGCCAAGAATTTCAAATCTTCTTTAACCAAATTACGAACATCAGCTGTAGATGGGTTCATGTGGTATGTAGCAGATAATTCAGGAGTGACCTCAGTTGTTACAGTTTCTTTTACAGGAGCATCATCTTTATTATCAGCATCTGCATTTACATCTGTAGCAGTCAAAGCCTTGTAAACAAATGATTTTACAGCAATTGCTTCAATACCCTGATAGTACAGTTCCGGTTCAAATACCAAAGCTTTCAAATCAGTTACGACAGAGAATGTAGCAGATTTGCCATCTAGTTCAATGACATAACCAATCACCTCACCAGTTTCTTCATCTTTCACTTCTGTAATAGAACCAACGCTTTGAGGTTTCTCTACACCTGAGATTTTTACATCTCCATAATACAGATAGCCATTGTTCCACTTCAACAAAGTAGGATCAAATGTCGCAGGAACATCAGTTGTAGGCAGGGTTGCTTCAGAAACGACCTTGTCACCATCTAACAACTGTATCTTACCATCTACAACTTTCAAAGAGTAAGTGGGAAGTTCAGCAGGCATCGGAAGTTGGAAAGTTTCACCGTTACCGCCGGTAACAGTCAACTTACCTGTTGCCGCATCATACTTGACAGCTGTGACATATTTTCCAGCTGCGGCCTGTAATTCAGACAAATCTTTAGTCAGCTTATCCACTTTCTCGTTTAAGCTGTCGATGTCATCATCATAGTCCTTACAAGATACAAATGTTCCTGTCGAGGTCACCATTAAGGCACCGAACAGGATTGCACTTAAAAACTTTTTGTTCATAATAGAAAAAACTTTAAATTTATAAATTTAAAAAACTAAAATTGATTATACATATTAATCTCATTATTAATATCTTAGTTCGTTTATTACCTGTAACTCCCGTTTCC
>ENA-OQAN01000034-OQAN01000034.1-human-gut-metagenome-genome-assembly--contig:-NODE-34-length-66892-cov-4.418977_pt1 | contig 66892 bp, 86 predicted proteins | sample MGYA00242735_ERZ504527 | MGnify/ENA primary metagenome ERZ504527 (study PRJEB26092, sample SAMD00036230) | human gut metagenome | host: Homo sapiens | study: EMG produced TPA metagenomics assembly of... | reverse complement strand
CTCAAAAAAGGATAAATAGCAAGAGGATATAACAGGTATATGAGGAAAAAATCCTCTTGGTTTTTATAAAAACTTGACAAACTGGGATAATGCTGAAAACAAAGCTAATTAATCAGCGTTTCCCTAGTTCTTACAAGTTCATCAATGTCTGCTATGGTTGCTTTTTTATATTCATAGTTTTTCGCCATCACATACTACTCCTCTAAATCTGTTAATCTTTTCGTAAAACAAATAATTCTATTTGCTTCCGCAAACCCCATTTTCAAATGAAACTTAAGACTATCTTCATTATCCAACTCACAGTCACTCGCAAACTCAAGGCACCCCTGATCCTTTGCCCAATTCTGACATTCTCCTAACAATTCTTTCGCATAACCTCTTTTTTTTATATTCTTCTAAAACAAAAATGCCTTCCAAATATCCTACCGGACTAGAATCAGTTCCCTCTACATAGTCAAACCTTAATCCGCATTGTGCAAATCCAACTATATGTTCCTCTGATATAGCAAGAAAAATAAAATTTTTTCCTTTTCTTATATGTTCGCAAAAAATCTTTGTTAAATCTTCAACTGTGTGTGATTTCCACATTTGAATTGCCAAGCTCACAAGTTGGGGAACATCCTCTAAAGTAGCTTTTCGAATCAATTTTACCACCTATCCTTAACTCTTTCTGAAATATTTGTAAGATACAATAAACCACTTACTCTATCTGGTTACAAAATTCTATAATTTCTTCTTTCCTACAGTCCAAATCTTCCTTATATTCCACTGAGCATAAACCAAGACTGTCACAACACTCAATTTCCATATGTCCATAGAAATGTTCTATGCTTGCGATAATCCTCTCACATTCCCTCATGCCCGGTCCAGTTCTTAATGCGATAACATATCCCTTCTTACCACTACTTATCTTGCATGCGGTTCATGTGTGTTACACCACGGAGTGCATCTATCAATAAAAACTTTAAATTGTCCCGGTATATCTGCCCAGTATGATGGAGACACAGATATAACTATATCAGCCCATTCATATTGCTCAATTATCCTATCAACATCGTCATTCTGAACACATTTTGCTGTATTATGACAAATTCTACATCCTTTGCAAAATTTTATATCATAATCATCAATACATATGTTTTTAACATCATGTTTCTTTTCCAGACGAGCAGTAACTATATTAACAATTTCTGCTGTTGCTCCATTTCTTACAGGACTACAATTCATTACCAATACTTTCATTTTGACCTCCGCTTTCATGTACCATATTTTTTACATGATATCACAGAATCACTACATCATCAATAACAATCGCAATATCTTGCGATTGTTTCCTAGTTTTTCAATATATAAGTCGGCTGTGTAAAGTGAACCGAGGATATGCAGAGGAATCATCTCCCTCTGCCCTTATTCCATATTTTATCTTCCGCCTTACCTTTATCAACATCTCTGTTAACTGCTTCATCGTAAATCCTCTGAAACTCCTCATAAAGCCCATCTCCATCCAGCTTTATTCCAAGTTTTTTCATCACATCCAAGAACAACCTTATGCTGCCACTTACATCAGCAATATCAAATCCAAATATATCAGCCTTAACAGAATCACTGACATTCTCATAACCACCAAGTTCTGATATTCTCCTGACAATCCAGCCAGCTTTGTCCACAGGCTCTTTTTCTTCATGTTCCACCAATTCGCTTTTACCTGTTACATCAGTTATACCTTCGTCCATTCTTGTCACATTCTCATCAGACAGATTGTGAACCTTTGACATTTCTGTTCCTTCTAAATCTATCTGTTGTTTACCGGCAACATTAATTTGCTCCTCTTGTCCATTTCCATCATTATGGCTATTAGCAGGCTGATTCATTACAACAACATTTCTCTCCGACTCAACAACTGCTCCCGCTGTTCTCTCAACTAACATATCCTCTTCCATCCCCGGTATCTCAACATCCCTGTCAGCAACAATCTCCTCTTTCCCCGACACCGCATAATAAGCCGTATACAAATCTTCTTTTATAATGTCATCTGCAAGCTGCAACTGCCTCTTAATTTTCCTTTTCTCCTGCTTCAGCTCATCCAGTTTTTCCTGCACTTCCACATGCCATATCTGATATTTCCTATATTGTGCTTCTGTCTTAATATTCCGTTTCCGGCTTGAGCTTTCTCTGTATATCTCATGCTGTCTGTCCTCAATCTGCTGAATCTTTTCTTCCTGCTCACTTATGAAATCCACAAGATCCACAACACTTTTGATGTCATTATTTACAAGCAGCAGATATTCGTCCTGTAACCGATGAAACCTCTTCAAATCCTCTGTATACTTTGCTCCACCGACTATAAAACGTTTCTGCTCCACAATTCTCAGCCTATATAGTTTTGAATAAAACCGCTTTTGGTATGGTGACAGCTTCGCCCTGTGCAATCCCCTGATATCCGACGAATAAAAGTAAGGCTTTGACATCCAGGGCATATCCACATAGTGCCGTAACATATCTTCTGAAAACATCTCGTCCATTTTTGCAAGCTTATGATAATATCGAAATCCCGGTGCCTGTACCTCCATCCACGCGTCTTTCTTAAATACATATCCAAGTCTTTTCATCAGATATTTAAAATGCTCCACATTCCCGGCTGCATATGCACACATCTTGGCATCCCTTAGAATTATCTCTTTCATTGACATTTCCTTTTCCCACTTGTCCCTGCTGATATTTTGGGGATTCTTGCTGTACTCTGCCGGCATTATGGAAAGTCCAAGTTCATCACAATATTTATTTGTGATAGGCTGGAGATGATTCTTCCAGTTGCTTTTCGGTGAATTGTATTTCTTGCCGGTTGTCATGCTGACACTGTTCCAGATAAGATGTCCATGCATATGCTCTCTGTCTGTGTGGACTGCATACACAACCTCATAATCATCACCAAGCACATCTTTTGCAAAATGCTCCAGAACGTACATTGCCTGTTCTGCAGTTACTTTTTCTTCCGGCGAAAACGATATAATCACATGATAGCCTTGTCTTTTACCTGTCTTATGAAATATATTCTTTGTCTCCTCCATCTGCTCAAATGCCGTATCCGGCAGGCAGTTAATACCGCCCACCAGTACACATTCTTCTGTCTTATCTGGATTCTGGATATATTCCAAAGCATTCTTTAGGTGTGATGCTGGATTTCTACCTTCTGACTCTTTTATATTTAAGATCTTTGTAATCGCCATACTTCCAGCACCTCCCCGAATGTTTTCTTTACATCATCCAGACTGTTCTGCAATTTATCAATATCGCTGTAATACAATCTTCCCTGTGAATTGCCAAGCTTTACCGCCTGATTAATATTATTTGCAATACCTGCAATAACACGAATTATTTTTGCCCTGTCCTCTGGATAACTTGTATCAATGTTGCCGCCTGTCCGAATTAATTCTCTTATATAGGCACTTGCTGTCATTCCTGTTCGCTTAAGTGCCGCTTTCAGAATATCCATATCTTTCTCTGACAACTTCACCGATATCTTATAATCTTTCCTGTCAGACTTGTATCTTCTCTTTCCATCTGCCATACGTTTTTCCCCTTTCGTAATTTCCAAATTCTGTATCAAACCAATCTCTTTTTATCTGTACCATTGCTTTTTTCATCCTTTCTAAAAGTTCTGCTTATAGGTTTTGCAAGATGCGGAAAAGGTCGGACGTTTCCCGAAAAAATATAAACGCATCAGCGTTTACATAATTTTTCGTCTTGGCAGGAGCACCTGCACCCTGTATATGATATGTGGTGGTTAATGTACCACCACAATTACTGATATGGTGGCTAAAGTTCCACCTGATTTAAAAGTGGTGGCACTTTTTGCCGTCACTTTGCTGTTTTGACGGCGCTTTTTGCCCCCACTTTTGCATTTTGACGGCACTTTTTGCCCCACACTTTTTTAGCTCTAATTTGTGCGGGGGCACTTTCTGCCCCCACTTTGTGGTTTTGGGGGCGCTTTTTGCCCCCATTTGCACGTTTTGGGGGCGCTTTTTGCCCCCACTCACTGGATTCACCTATTCATTTGTCTCTTTCACTATTACATCCGCATCCGATATTACATTTTCTGCTATCTCAGCACCATCTTCCGGCAATCCATTTGTTTTAGGCTGTGTATCCACTTCATCCTGTTCACTTATCACAGAATCCCCACCTGCCGCTTCATAATCCATTTCTTCTGCAACCTTGCTCCGGTTACGCTGCGGCTCATAATCCGGATTGTAATAATCTTCGTAACCATAGATTTTCTGTTCAAAGTACTTCCTTGGACATTTGCCCCGCATGGTGAAATAACCTTTTGCTTCAAGCTCTGCATTATATTCCTTTATAATTGCATATGCCTTTGTCATCCCGATACCAAGCATCTGGCTTATCTCACCTGCATCTATGAATGCTTCCTTTACACCCTTCATGCAGCTCCTCCTTTCATAAATTGTTATTTTAAATACGTTTTTTCACAAAGTCACTATCCTGTTCTTTATTTAATCCGCATTTCTAATTCGTGTTTATCTTAATATTCTTTTCAAAATTTGTCAATAGAACTTTTTATAATTACGCACTTGCAATTCGTTTTTATTTATGATAAAGTAATCGTACAATCATAAACAAGTCACTTACCGATACGTATTTCATTTAATATCAACCTAATACGTATCTTTACAACGGACTATTTTATATAAAGGAAGGTGAACAGAATGGCTTACTCTGATTCCATTAAACTTACTATGTCCTCTTCAGAAGAAATCGGAAAGGCAATACAGAAGCAGCGCAGAGCACAAAAGATCACGCAAAAGGAGTTTGCACAGCGTCTGGGAAAATCAGAACGTACTATCCAGAAATATGAATCTGGTGAAATACTATTAAAGATAGATGTTTTAAAACAGATTGCTAATGAATTAAATGTTCCATGGCAGGAGCTTTTATTTGCAAAAGATACTAATACTCCAAAAGATATTACGACCGCTGAATATCCGACATATGAATTCCACACTATGTCAGATGTAATCAATGCTCTCTTTGCCATAACTGAACTTACTGATTTTTCATTTGAGCTGACCAACACCAAACCTCCTGAAAATCCTGAATGGACTGCCGGGATCAAGGTTAATGGCAAAGGCAATGGAAAATATGATGCAGACTTCTGTCTCTTTATGGAAAACTGGATAGCAAAGAAGAATATGCTTCAGACAGGAAAAATTTCAAAAGAAAAGTTTGATTCATGGAAATCAGATATGTTGGCATATTATAAGGATTCCAGACTGGATAATGAAGCCGATTAAAAAACTGAATAATTGCAGGCTTACACCTTTAGTTTAGTAAAGAAAAAGCTCCGGCACACTCCTTCTCGCAAAAGGAATAACCGAAGCTATGTAAGTGATTAACCCGAAGGCTTTATAATCACCCTGAACAAGTAGATTATATCATAGCCTTTTGATGATTGCACAACAATTTTACAAAAAGGAGATGATATTTATGCCAGCTTACAAAGATGAAAAAACTGGTAAATGGTTCGCCAAGTTCTATTATACGAACTGGCAGGGAATCAAAAAACAGAAGTGGAAAAGAGGCTTTGCCACCAAAAAGGAAGCCTTAGGATTTGAAAGGGATTTTCTGGAAAAGCAGTCTGCCAATCCTGACATGACATTTCAAAACCTTTATGAAATTTATATGGAGGATATGGCTGCAAGACTTAAGCAGTCAACTCTTCTGACAAAAAAGGCGGTACTACAGACGCATATTCTTCCATTCTTCGGTAGCAAGCCGATAAATGAAATCAAAGCCTCTGATGTACGAAGATGGCAGGCGAAGCTTATGAGTCGCCGAATAATTACTCCCAGACCTATCTGAAAAGAATTAACACGGAGCTTAACAGCATCATCAATTACGCCAAGCGTTTCTATGACCTTAACACCAATCTCTGCGGCAAGGCAGGCACCATTGGAAAAGCAAAGGCTGAGGAAATGGATTACTGGACTTACGATGAATATATTGCTTTCCGTGAGGGTGTAAAAGACAAGTCGCTATCGTATATATGCTTTGAAGTCCTGTACTGGACTGGTATGCGAGAAGGTGAACTGCTTGCTCTATCACCTGCTGATATTGACCTTGATAACAAGACAATATCCATCAACAGAACATATCAGCGGATAGAAGGAAAAGATGTATTTACATCACCTAAGACAAGAAAAAGTAAGCGAAAGATTCCGATTCCGGATTTTCTCTGCCAGGAGCTATCAGACTATATCCAGTCAAGGTATATGCTTGACGCAGATGAAAGGCTGTTCCCGGTAACAAAATCATATCTCTCACACGAGATGATAAGAGGTTGCAAAAACACAGGTGTAAAGAAGATACGAATCCACGATATCAGGCATTCGCACGCCAGCTTACTTATTAATCAGGGCTGTGATGCGCTGATGTTAGCAGACAGGCTCGGACACGAGAAAGTATCCACAACACTTAACACATACTCTCATCTGTTTCCACATAAACAGCAGGAGCTTGTGCATAGTCTGGAATCATTGCAGGCGACAGATTCGCCAACACCTGAACCACCATCTGATAACCCTCTGCTTGAAGCAGCAGGTATCACATGTGAAGTGCCTCAGACTCAAGACAACGGCTCAGATGTAACAATCCGACCTCAGTTTGGACCTGCGTTAGTACCACCAAATACCGCATCCGGCAAAATCATCCAGATGCCACAAAGAAAGATCATATAAAAGAAATCCAGCAGTCATCAGGGTTTCTTGCTATTAAAGTTAATGACAACCAACTGAAAACGATAGAAAAAGAGTAGTTGCTATTAGTAGCAAATTAGTAGCAGAGCAAAAGAAAAAGTCTCGGAATCCGCTTGTTTAGCGGATTCCAAGACTTGTGGCTCTTATTCAAACTCCCCGCAGAGAAACTTATTATCCCTGTGAAAGCTTGATTTCTAGAACTTTTAATGGCGATTATTACACCTTTTATCACAATTATTTTATATTTTCAAAAATTTAGGTATCATATGGGTATCACGCTTTTGAATAAGTCCTCTCCATATAATCATCAATAGCTTTGACGATATATTCCGGAACTGTTTCAAATTTCACCATATCCAAATAATAAGCATAGTCATTTTCTATATGATAGCTTTCATTTATAAACTTTACCAATACATCTTCTTCTTTTATTTCTCTACTTGGATTCACTTCAAAGAGAGCTCTAAATAGTTGAATTTTCAAATAATCGTTCGTTTCTGCAAAATATAGTTCTGCTAATTTCTCTTCATTATAAACATCCTTATATAATTCATCATAATCAAAGTTCTGTATCCATTTCTTAATTTCAGTACACCCCTTTTGAATCTCTGCCTGTGGCATTTCTGAATTATTAACATACTTGCACTTATCTCGACCATGTATTAATGAAGATAAAACATCATATGCCTCCTTATAGTTTTCTATCCCATTATGTTCATAATATTTTCTCAAAAAAGCAATTCTATGCACAATTCCTAATGTATCATCTTTTATGTAAGCTGCCAATGCCTGTACTACAGGTTTTATATCCTGTTTATAATCTATAGCTTTCTCAGTTAAAATTCCTTGATTATTTTTAATAAATTTAGAATTGAGAGCATCTTCTGGTAACTTACCTACTACTCCAAAATCAATAATTGGTTCAAAATCATGTGTCAACATTAGTACTGTTTTTTTGTAAAAACTTCTTGGCAAAATACCACTCTGTTTAGAAAACATTCTGTGTATTATTGCATATTTCTTATTTGTATCAAATGATGAAATAGGATCATCTAAGACAATAAGTTTTGCATTTTCACTAATAGCATAAAACATAAATAATACTAAAGAAAAAGCATTACGCTCTCCCCAGCTTAAATGTTTCCTGATTTTATCAACTTCAACCAATTTCTTATTATGTATATATTGCAATGTCGCAATAGCTTGTCCATTTTCATCTAGATTAATTCCAACTTGATATGTTATACCTGCAGACTCAAGGAAATTATTTATATCATTTTGTGATGTTGCAACAGTCTGCTTTAATACACTTTGTAATTTTCCCATTGCAGCCTTTATATCAATTGCCTCTTTTCTCAACTCCTCAATAGAATTATTTATCTCATCAACTATTTCATAGAATCCTTCACTTGAGAAAAAATTGAAAATACTTTTTTCAAACTTCATATCTTCTAAAATTTTGTCCATATCATTAATATTGGTTTTCTTAAACACATTTTTATCAAAATAGGAAATTTTATTAAGCTGAGTTGAAATATGAACGTATTCGTTCATAAATGTTTTCAAAATCGCACTTATTGCACTTTCTTCTTTCTCTTCCTTAATACAGGCTATGATAGAATCAAACTTGTCATCTGGAATATATTTATGAAAATTTTCAAATAAATCCAACATATTTTTCAAATTCTGAGCATCTGATTTCTTATATGTTTCTTTAAATGTTTGTTTTTCCTCTGCAAATCCAGTATTTAATTCATCTGAACAGTATGGACATATGCCTTTAGTATCAAATGCCTCTCCTTTTGATTTCCAATCTATCCAATTAATGCACATTTGATCATCTGATATAATTGGAGAGTATTTTTTTAGTCCGTCTGGAATATTATATACATTATTTTTCTTGATAATAGCCTTATAATTGGTATTATTCTTTATACTTTTTCCAGCCGCATTAAGCTCTAATTTTCCAGCAAAAGCTGCAATATCATTTTTCAACTGAATTATTGGTTGTTTCTCATCTATATCTACTTTTAGCCTAAGAAGTCTGTTATCCAAATTTTGTCTTTTTTGTTCATAGTCTGAAGTTCTAATAAATACATCAAAGGCATTATCAATTACTGTACTTTCCTTAAAAACCATATTATTAACAAATTCTTCATTAAATACTCTAACGCCTTGAATATCCCCATCAATACTAATTGTAGGTATAATCTCATCGTCACTTCCAAATGGCTTTAAATCGTCCATAGGCTTGCCTTGACTAAATAATGAAATTGCAGTTGATAATGTTGACTTACCAGTTCCATTCATTCCATATCTTATATTAAGTTTTTCTTCTTCTAAAGAAATTACTCCTTTAGAAATATTATTGCAATTTTCTATTGCTATTTTAATTTCTGACAATTTCTCTGCTCCTCCAATATAATCTTTCTTTAAAGAATTTTGTCGTGCAATCCTGCAATATATATCTTTTCCAATTCGTTCTTAACTTTATCAACACTCATCCCATTGAAAATAGATAATGACAAATTGTTCTGCATTAGATCATTAGAGAAACGTAAATTTTGTTGTACTAAGCCTAGCCAATATTTCACTCTCTCGACTTTATCCTCTATAACACTTCCCCAAAATTTTGTCATCTCTTCATCTGTCATATCAAATATTCTTAACTTGATTTCCTGTGCATTTTCTAATGCACGATACATCACAGCTGATACATATATTTCACTATCATCAATAAATTTATTTCCTCCAGCAGAGAAAATATCTCTTACATTTCCACACCATACAAAACAACTATATACAAGCCAAGGAGTGAAATTGTGATAATCACCCTTGAATACTTCCGGAAACAATGCTATTCCTTCGTTTAAATAAATATTCTTCTCTTCTTTTGACAAATCCGAAAATGCTGTTGTTTCACCGCCACTCCACCAAGTCGATTTTTGTGTTCTTAGCAATTTTCTTATTTTACGATTTAAATCATCGCCAGATAATTCCAATAAATCCTTAGCATCATTTCTAGTAAGATAATCTTCTCCTTCTTCTAAATCCATATTCAAATAAAATCTAGGACTATGTGTTACCTTTAAATCTGCTATACATTCTTCATATCTCCGCAATCGTACTTCCGGTTTATCCCCGCCAAGTTTTGCCATCATTATGTAGGTATCATCAATGTCATTTTTTAAGCTTTCATATATGCTTCCCCCAATCACTTCCCATTTTGAAGAATCAGTCTTTTTCACTTCAACGCCTAATTTGTCACCATCTGTTTTATCTTCAAGTATAAAATCTGGAAATTTCTGTGTACTATGCGTAATAGATTCTTTATCAAAGCCAGCCTCAATTAAGCTGTCATATACTACCGCCTCAAAATCTGTACCCGACATTTTAAATTTATCGGCTTCTTGAGCTTTTTTCTCTTGAAGTTTTCTTTCTATATTTCCCTGCACACCATATAATTTTTCAATATATGCTAATAATCTTTTCTGTGACATATTATCCTCCAAAATACATAGTCCAATTATCTTGTAATCTTCTAGCAATATTAAATGCTAACAAAGGCGGAACAGCATTTCCAATTATCTTATATGCTTCAGACGCAGATACCGATGAATTTCCATCCTTTTTAGGAATTATAAATTCATAATCATCTGGAAATGTTTGAATTCTTGCACATTCTCTAACTGTAAGTCTTCTTTCCTCATTTCCTTCCTCTAATTCTTTTATATAAATTCCTCCATGCTCCTTAGACAATCTTCTAAACTCAATATTTCCATGATGTTCTGATCGTATTGTAGGCCCAATTCCTTCCAGTTTAACTTCTTGCTGTCCCTGACAGTGTTTACCCATAAATTTTGCCTTAGAGAATTTCTGTTGACTGATATCTAGTGATTGTTTTGGCTCCTCTAGTCCATAAAAAGCTTGTTTAACATTCACATAATGGATTTCGTTTTTCATTGCAAAATTTTTTACTCAAATAATGCGTTGGAATAGGATACGGATCATATTCAGAACTTATAACCTTAGCACTTAACTGTTTTTTTGCTTCATCCGTTAATTCCGATTTTTTAAATCCATAAAAGATAACCCTTTCCCTCCCTTGTGGTACTCCATAACAAGCAGCATTCAAAACTCTGGCTGGAACAACTAAATATCCACCATTACAAACTGAAGAAAAATCATTTTCTATTATTTCTTTTGCATCATTCAAATTAGTTAACCCCTTTACATTTTCGGCAATAAACATTTTGGGTTTTGTAATGGCAATGACTTCTCTCATCCACATATATAAATGTCCTCGATTTTCAACTGTTGGTGCATTGATATCTATTTTTTTACCATTATGCCCTTTGTCCGTATCAAACCCCATTCTTTTCCCCGAAACCGAGAAATCCTGACAAGGGAATCCCCCTGTTACAATATCAATTCCTTCCGGAAAAATATTAATTTTATTTTCTTTTTGAAGTTTTACTAAATCTACAATACTATCCAAGTAATATGATGAAGTTTCTAATCCTCTTTTTCCAAAATAATTACTCCACGCCGCTTTTGCCTCTGGTTTAATATCATTAGCAAATACTGTATGAAATTTATTTTTTGGAAGCCTTACCCAACCATCTTTGCTTTTCTTAATTTTCCAGTCTTTATGCATATGCATATTTACAGATTTTGCTAATACATCAAATCCCCCCTCAAATCCCAAATCCATTCCACCACAACCCGAAAAAAGTGACAAAACATTTAGCACTTTATTTTCTTCATTTTTAACACCAGACTTTATCCTTTCAGGTTTTTTGCTCCATACGGAATAAACCATATTCCACTTTGCTTTTTTGCCCCTTTTATTCTATTTTCATTACATAATATTTGAATCCTTCTTGGTGAAACATTCCATCTTTCTGCTGTTTCTACTACTGAAATATATTTTTCCATTTCGCTCATCCTTTCTCTTATATTCTATTCGTTTGTGCGAACTTTTTCAAGAACTATTTACCTTATTTGATCATTAATATGAGTGAATATCTTCCCCACACTCTCCAGAAACCTCTCCAACAGATTAATCCCATCAATTACAAACTGCTTCATAAACTCATACGCCTTCTCCAACAGTTCCCTTAATGTAGTATTTTCCTCTCTAAGCTTCTGGTTCTCATACATTACATCAATAAGCTTCTCCCTGACATCATCAGTTCCACCCTGTCGGAACATATCATATACGTTCTCTGCAATTTTTGTTCTTTCAATCAGTTCACTTTCCTTAGAAGAAAGAAGTTCCAGATTATTCTTTTTATCCGTAATCATATCTTCATATTTTGCATATTCCGTTTCTGCTGCATTAATACTACTCCTGACTGTCTCCAGCCTGTCTCATCAGCAGCTATAACATCCAGATTTCTGCTATGGCGTTGTTCCTGTGTAGCAATCTGATATGATATGCTTGCATTATTGCTTCTCAGTTTAGTGTTTTTCTCCTGTTCTTCATTGTTCTGCTGCTTTATATCAGCAAGCTTCCTACTCTCCTGTGCTACCTTATATTCCGTCACAGACAAGTCATGGTTGCGACCTTTTTTCTTTTCTGCCAGCTGTTCCTTGAAATAACATTCAAATCCATAACTTGCCTCCGCTCTCAATTTATCTTGAAGAATCACAGATAATGTTTGTGGTGTAAATACATTTCTTTTTGATACTTTCTTAGATAAGCCACGCTTTGTTCCTTCCCATACCGGAACGCCTACCACATGCATATGCGGGCTAGCTTCATCAAAGTGTATGACCGCATTTGCAATCTTGAACTCCGGCAGTAGCTTTTGCAGGCATTCAAGAATATAATCAAATACCTCAGACATATAATTTTTGTTTTTCCAATGCTCGTCCCAATATTTCTTGTCCCCACATTGAAAAATAATCTCTACCGCCATATCCTGATTAAGACCTGCAACATGTTCAAAGTAGTCCTTTATCTTTCTGTCTTCTCTTTTCTGCCTGCTGTTATATTCCTTTACCGCATCATCAAATTCTCTATGATATACCCGCTTAACATCCTGAAACAAATCCGTTGTTCCATAAATCAGCCTTATATTTTCTGAGCTGTAATCTGCAGACTTATATTTACGCAGGTTATGCTTTGCAACTCCTGCAAGTGCTTTTTTACTTGTTATCGCACTCTTGCCATTGCTTATATGAGCAGAGTATGATACATTTCCCATAGGCATTTGTCCTTTCTTATTCGTTTTTTTCTGTCGGAGAGGTGCGGTTATCATCTTTGCTCTGCCATAGATGATAACCCCTAGCAGTTTCGTCATACTGACAAAACTGCGGGGGCTCTCCGAGGGTTTTGGCATCAGCCTTTTAAACCTCATCTGCACTTAAACACAATCTCATTTATCACGATTTCTTCTGCCATCGCTCTTGCCTGATTCCGCAAATACAGCTGCTCCATAAATGTTTTCCTTTTACCCGTCATATGCTTTTTCAACCATGCTGCTTCAATATTGTCCAATCGCTCATATGCTTCTTCATTTACTGCTTCTGCCTGCTTTCTAAGCTGTCCCATTCGTGCCATATGACGATACTCAGAAGGTTTATTTTCTATCATATACCGAAGCCACATCCGACCATATTTTCCTATATCCGTAAGATTGTATTCTGCTTCATCTACAGATAAAAGAGGATATAAAATCCCATCCACTTCTTTATATTCAACACCTAATTCTTCAAATAATGTCATCGTAATTGTCCTTTCTTTTCAAGACCGCAACATCGCAAGTTCTATATATTTTGCAACCTTGCAAGCTTCAAGATTACAAAACCTGACACTTTGCAATGTTGCGATGTTGATTTTTATGCTCTCAAATTCCAGTACCAGTTATTATTGCAACGCTCAGCCTTTATCTTGAGTTCCTTCTTGGCTGTCTCAAGTGTTCTCTTCGATATTCCTTCCTGTGCTGCAAGCTCTATAATCTCTGTACTTAAAATTTTCTGTGTTCTTTCTGCCTGTTCTCTTAAAAATTGCTTTGCCATCTCAAGTTTACTTGCCTTTGGCACCATACCGCCCAGTACTTCATCAGCAGTAATTTCATAATCACCTAACCAATGAAATCCGTCCTCTGCCAATTCAAATGCTTTTGGATGACCAAATGCTGCAAGATTATTCTTTATCTGTATCATTGCCCTGAGATTACTCTGCCCTTCTATTCTGCCGACAAGCATTACACTCCTTGCCACAGCAAAGAAATCAATGGAACCCATTCCCCGGTAAGCAGCCTTTGCTCCTGAGCCTTTATTCATATGACCGATAAGAACAATGGCACAGCCTGTTCTTTCAGCAATACTTCCAAGCTTCTTCGTCATTTCTCTGGCTTCATTTGCCCGGTTCATATCAGTATCCCCGCCAAGATAAGCCTGTATCGGATCAAAGATGCACAACTTCGCATTTTCTCTTTTTATAGCTTCCTCTATCCTGTCATCCGTCATGCTCACACTCTTATCAGACTCATCTATGATTGATATTCTGCTGCAGTCTGCATTTGCTGCTTCAAGCCTCGGCTTGACTGTATCTGCAAGTCCGTCTTCTGCCGTTTGATATATTACATTTACAGGTCAGTAATATTCATATTTTCATCTATACATTCTCCCATTGACAGCTTTGCTGCAATATTAAGTATCAGCGTAGATTTCCCATCACCGGGGTCTCCCTGCACTATTGACAGCTTTCCATAAGGGATAAATGGATACCACAGCCATTTAATCTGCTGTGATTCAATCTCAGAGAGGTGTATCATTTTTAATTCTGTATTTGTTTCCACTGTTTGCCTCACTTTCGTAAATAATCATTGTCTCAAAAGTGGGCTGCTGTTATACTTTAATTGGTGTTTGGGTAACAGAAGCCCGCTTTTGTTATCTGCCGTGGCTTTCCCGATTGCCGTCAGGAAAGCCACTATTCTGCCAGAGGTATTTTGCTCCATCCAGCATATCCACAACTGTTTTTATCATAGCAAGATAGTCATGCTGCAATTCTTCAATATCTGTATAAGCTTCACCATCAACCGGTGATTCTTTTTCTTTTATCTGTCCTGTTTCTATGATTTCATCATACATTTTGTGAATATCTGCCTGCATCTTCTCAAGCGTCTGCACAAGCATATATACAGTTTCTTTCTTACCTACAACACAGATTCGACCATAGATACAGCATCTTGTAAAAAATGTTTTCTTCATCATTCCACTTGCCTTGATTCTTGCTTCAATTTCACGCCTTTCATAGTCTGATATGCGAAAACTGATTGTCGGATTTTTATGAACTCCACTCACTGAACATCACCTCCATTCCCTGTACCCGGCACAAATTCTTCATTAAGCTTATCAGCCATCTCAATCTGCTCTGTCGGAAACATATGTGCATAATGAAATGTTATTGTCTGGCTCTCATGTCCAACCCTGTTTCCAATGGCTACCGCTGAAAAACCCAGGCGAATAAGTAAAGAAATGTGCGAATGCCTGAGATCATGAATTCTTATTCTCTTTACTCCAGCCGCTTTAGCTCCCCTGCTCATCTCGTGATGCAGATAAGATTTTGTAATCTGAAATATTCTGTCATCTCTTCCATATCCATACAGCATTCCGATAAACTGTCTTAACTCTTCTACCAGAAAATCAGGAATTACAACATCCCTTCTGCTCTTTTCCGTCTTAGGATCTGTGATGATATCTTCACCATTGATATACTGATAAGACTTTGTGATATGAAGTTTCTTATTCTCAAAATCAATATCTGCTGGTGTCAGGGCAAGCAGTTCACCTTCTCTTATTCCGCACCAGTAAAGAATCTGGAACGCATAATAAGATATTGGCTTGTCTTTTACACATTCTATGAACTTGAGATATTCTTCTTTTGTCCAGAAATCCATCTCATCGGCTTTGCCTTTACCAATCGTCCCAGCCTTCTTTACAGGATTTTCTCTCAGATTGTAAAAGCGTACCGCATGATTAAATATGGCTGACAGCTCTGACTGCATTGTTTTCAGATAAGTCGGCTTATAGGACTTGCCGTCTGCCTGTCTCTTCTTAATCATCTCATTCTGCCATTTTATAATATCCGCAGGACTGATTTCATTCATCTTCTTGTCCTTGAAATATGGAATCAGCTTCTTCTGAAAAATGACATCCTTTGTACGCCATGTGTTAAGCTTCAGCTTAGGCTTTAAATCTTCCTCATACAGCTTGTAAAAGTCCGCAAACATCATATCCAGATTTGTTGCCTGCTGCAGCAGAAACTTCTGCTCGTATTCCAATGCCTCCCTTCTAGTCCGAAAGCCACGCTTTAGCTTTCTTTTGTTTTTACCTGTCCAATCGTTGTAGTGAAAGGAGACATACCATGTCCCCCTCGCCTCATCCTTGTATGCTGCCATACAACTGCTCCTTTCCCTTATGCTGTCTTATCACATAAGTCATATACTTTACTGTCAAGATACTTGCGGCTTACTCTGCCAGCTCTGACATAGAAGCCTTTAGAAGATAACTCCCTGTTAGCTTCTCTTATTACTTTGTATGCATGAGATACCGATACATCAAGCATCTCAGCAACCTCTTTTGCTGTGTAATATAACTTCTCCATGGTGCATTCACCTCCTCTCCCCGGCAATTACCGGTATGTATCAAACACTTATATTGACAGCTACAACTTCTATATAACTCGTTGCAACTATTGTATTTTCTTGTCTTAAATTTTAAAAGGGACAAACCCGACCCTTTTTCTCAGATAAGGGTACAATAGCGGTTTTTTTACAAATATAGCAGCATCCCTGTCTCTTGATTACATCACTCATTCTAATTCAAAGCATGAATTTGCTAAATATTCTCTCGTGGACTTTTTTCGTCAAAACATATTCTCTGACGGACTTTTTTATCTTTAAGTACAATTAATCCATACTTAAACCTATAAAGATGTCTCTACAAACACTGTCGGAGTCATCAGGTAACATTGTGGCAACACTGGCACATTGTGTGTTAAAAACTTTCTGTGAGATAAATTCTATAACCAACCCACAAATTACGGAAGTGACACCACTGGTGTATTTTCACTAATTTGCACCAGTTTTTGGTGCTTCATATAATTGGGATAATTTTTGAAAATAAAAAGAAATGTGATAATAGATAATACATATGACACTTCTGTTTAGTACTCATTAATATCTGTGGTACTATCAAAACAGGTATCATATAGGTATCACAATAAAAGAAAAAGCTTCATAAATGGCTTGTTTACGCCATTTATGAAGCTCTGTTTACTATTCAAACTCAATCGTTCCCGGTGGCTTACTCGTCAAATCATACATTACCCGATTGACGCCCTTCACCTCATTAATAATTCTGCTCATAACTCTCTGGAGCACCTCAAACGGGATCTCTGCTGACTCAGCGGTCATGAAATCGACCGTATTAACAGCACGCAGTGCCACGGCATAGTCGTAGGTGCGCTCGTCGCCCATGACACCGACGGAACGCATGTTGGTCAGTGCTGCAAAGTACTGGTTCGGCATCCAGGATGGTGCCTTTCCGTTTGCTTTGGTGTATTCCTCCACTGCCTTGTCCACTTCCTCGCGGTAGATGGCATCGGCATCCTGCACGATCTTGACTTTCTCGGCATTTACTTCTCCGATGATACGGATACCGAGTCCCGGTCCCGGGAATGGCTGACGGAAAACAAGTTTTTCCGGGATGCCAAGTTCAAGTCCGGCTTTTCTTACCTCATCCTTGAAAAGGTTGCGGAGCGGCTCAATGATTTCTTTGAAATCAACGAAGTCCGGCAGACCGCCTACGTTGTGGTGGGATTTGATGACGGCTGACTCTCCGCCAAGTCCGCTCTCAACGACATCCGGATAAATGGTTCCCTGTGCAAGGAAATCAACGGCACCGATCTTCTTTGCCTCTTCCTCAAAGACACGGATGAACTCCTCACCAATGATCTTACGTTTATGCTCCGGCTCTGTCACACCGGCTAATTTTCCATAATAACGGTCCTGTGCGTTGACACGGATAAAGTTCAGATCAAACTGTCCGTTTGGTCCGAATACTTCTTCGACCTCGTCGCCCTCATTTTTGCGGAGAAGACCATGGTCTACGAACACACAGGTAAGCTGTTTTCCGATTGCACGGGATAACAGACCTGCTGCAACGGAAGAATCCACACCGCCGGATAAGGCAAGCAGTACTTTTCCGTTACCGACTTTTTCACGGATCTCTTTTACCGTATTCTCAACAAAAGAATCCATTCTCCAGGTTCCCTCACAACCGCAGATGCCGCATACAAAGTTGTGAAGCATCTTTGTGCCTTCCTGTGTGTGAAGCACTTCCGGGTGGAACTGGATTGCAAATAATCCTTTCTCCTGGTTCTCTGCTGCGGCAACCGGACAATCCGCCGTATGTGCAACGATGTTAAATCCCGGTGCAGCCTTTGAAATATAATCGAAATGACTCATCCAGCAGATCGTATTTTCTGATACGCCGGTAAATAACGGTGATGACGTATCGACCATAACCTCGGTCTTACCATATTCACGGACAGGTGCCTTTTCCACCTTTCCTCCAAGTACGTGCATCATCAACTGCGCACCATAGCAGAGTCCTAAAACCGGCACGCCGAGTTCAAATAATTCTTTTGAACAGGTCGGTGAATCAGCTTCATAGCAGCTGTTCGGACCGCCGGTAAGAATGATTCCCTTTGGATTCATTGCCTTGATCTGCGCGATATCCGTCTTGTAGGAATATATTTCACAGTAAACATTGCATTCTCTGACACGTCTCGCAACCAGCTGGTTGTACTGACCGCCAAAATCAATGACAATTACTTTCTCATGCTCCATTGATCTTCTTCCTCCTGATGTTTTCGTTGCCTGCAATCTGTTCATGACGATGCCTTTTTCAAAAGCATATCCTTCCCTGATACAAGCTTTAATGATACTTATTATAAGATACGTTTTAGGAGTTTACAAGGCGTTTTTCCCTACATTACGGTATTTTGTCATTTTTATTAAAAAAATACATGCTTGTGGCTCAAATATCACTTAATTGTAAAAGACACTTACCTGAGAATTTCTGTTTAAAAACCAATCTGATATATTTTAAAATCTATGAATTATAAAACAAAAATACATATCCCTTTCCATCTCCGGTCATACTATCCACATGAAAAGACATTCCAATCTCCCGGATTTTTCAAAACTCTGCGCACCGGAGCAGAACTCTATACAGGATGCAGTTTCCCTGCTGATCCACTTCTTCTTTCTTGGAAGCTTTTGGGGATTTCTCTGGGAAACCCTTATCTTCATTGCAAAAGATAATACTTTTCGCAACCGCGGATTTTTTTATGGTCCCTGGCTCCCCGTTTATGGCATCGGAGCGGTAGTATTTTACTGTCTGTTTCATTCTTCCAGAGAAACTATATCCATCAGGTCTCTCCGCAAATCAAACCGACTTTTTCTTTTTAAAACAAAATACCACCCGCTCACAATATTCATAAAAACTGCCCTTCTCGGAACAGCTTTAGAACTTGTGATCGGATGGTTCCTTGATATCTTTTTCGATTTACGATACTGGGATTACAGCAGTTATCCTTTTAATTTTCACGGATATATCTGCCTTCTGTCAGCAGTCGGATTTGGTGTTGCCGGCATGCTCTGGATCTGCGTGTTTCTGAAATTTTCCGAAAACTCTGGTTTTCCCTGCCGCCAGGCTTCAGACGTGGCTTCAACAGTGTGCTGATACTCTTATTTCTCGCGGACTGCGCTGCTGCGCTGATTTTTCCCAATACCGGACATGGAATAACTTTTTAATTTCTGACACTTCCGCCCTCTAAAAATTCGCTTTCCTCTTTCATGACCTGTTCTTCTTTTTCTTTAAAGATCATTCCGAAAATAGTTCTCACAAGCGGACCTGCAAAAAAGATCTGCCAGAAAAATGCCATTGGGAAATTCAGTGCTGTTGTCTGAAGCCACACTGCGATCACTTCTTTTCCTGCATGTTTAAATAAAAGTGTTGCTGCCAGGCTCATTGTCGGACACATCAGACAGACTGTGATTGATGAAATGGCAAGGATCAGCATGATCGGTTTGTCCACGCCCGGTGTCACGATACGAAATGCAAGTTTTTTGGACAGTGATCCATAGAGGAAAAAGTCAAGAATAAACGCAAGCGGTCCCATAATGATCAGTTCATGAAATGCATTTAAAAATACAACGTTGCTCATTCCTCCCATGTTCAGTGCAATGTTGTAGCAGATCATTGCGTACACCATGACGAACACCATTAAAATAGTAAATACGACTTCCTGTAACTTTGTTTTTGGCATATTTTTCTCTCCTCATTCTTTTGATAAAATAATTATTTTTGCCGACAAAAACAGAGAAAGCAATCTTTGCGATCGCTTTCTCTGCTGCACGTCGTGTGATTATTATAGCGTATTCCACGAACTCACATAATAGTTTTAATTTCACAAACTTTTTATGCATTTCATGGAACTCATTGTGCAATTTTGTAAATTGTATTTTTCCATCTCCTGAAATACATTTTTCCGTTTCATGAAACACGTTTTTGTTTTAATAAACTGTTGTTTTATGAAACACGCCCATTTGTTTTAATAAACACGCTTTTACGTTTTATGCATGCTGATGCAGATATTTCTCCCTTGTTGCAAGTCCACCACGGATATGGCGCTCGGATTTATTGACATCTACACTTTGCGTGCCTCGCTGCAAGCGATGGATTGACCTGGACAAGGCGTTCTGTAACATCTTTATGTACCGTACTCTTGCTAATCCCAAAATGTTTCGCCGCCTGACGCACCGTCGTATTATTATCAATAATATATCTGGCTATTTCCATAGCTCTTTCCTCAATATAGGTTTTCACAAAAACTCCCCTGCAATACTTGTTTTTACATTGTATGCAGGGGAGTTATATACTATTCTTTCAAACATTTATTGCAGCAGTTCCTGTTGTGCAGCCTGCTGCTGTTGATGATATGCATTTTTCTGTTCATACATCCGCCAGTCAGCTTCCATGATCTTCTCATTAAATTCTTTTCCGTGCTCTGCCCAGGTAACTCCCACTGAAATGCTAATATTGTTGTTCATCATTTCACAGACAGATCTTACATTATCATAAAATTGCGTTTCTGTCGTATCCGGATCAAATACTGCAATGCCAACCTGAAACTGATCCATACTCTGATATTTTTCTATTTCCTCATTGTATCTGTTACGATTATCTTTCATATTTACATCCGACATGTCGATTTCAGTCTTAGCAACTCCGGTGTATTCGATCCAGAATTTTTTTCTTTTTCTCCCACATGTGCCAATCCGGTACCTTTTGTTTTCGCGGACTTTTCCACATTGTGATAATAACATTCTAGTGTTGCAAGTTCACAGATCGACCGGATCTGTGACAGGGCAGGTTTATTGACAACAATATTTTCCTCTTCCTTTGCCAGCACAAGCATATCCTTCTCTTCTGCTGCACGCTCTGTCAGATCCGCTCTGCACATTTCATACGCTTCCTGCGATATCGTTTCTGTTTCATATTTTTATTTTCAAAAATATAATCCATAGAACCAAAACCTACCGCCATGTTCTGTATCTCACTCTCCGGAAGTGTGAGGGTGGTTGTTTTTGTTTCCTCCTCAAAGGTTCAATTACACATTCCATTCTACAATAAGGTCTCTTCACCCCCTGTTTTTTAACAAAAGAATATTTTTTCACCCTACAGTTTCTTTATCTTAATATTTTTTCCAGCACCCTTTGACTTAAAAATAGCTTTATAATCAGAAACTTTTTTTTGCCGGTACTTTAAAGGTTGCATTTTTCTTAATGTTCTTGAATGCATCCTTTCCAACACCTGATTTTTTCAGTTTTGTTGTCTTTAATGTGATATTTGCAAGTTTTTTATCACCGGAAAACGCTTCCTTTCCAATCTTGTTTAATCCGGTAGAAGATGCCGTAAATGTGGTAAGTTTTGTACATTTATAAAATGATTTATTTCCGATTGCCTTTACATTAGAACCAACCGTAACTTTCGTAAGTTTACTGCATCCGGAAAATGCGCTGTCTGCAATTGCAGTTACCTTAAATGTATATCCGTTGATTTTAACCGTTGCAGGAATAGATGCCTTTGTAATGTTTTTCTTTGCATATTTATTTACAGTTACTGTATTTTTTCCGGTTACTTTATACTTGATCTGTCCAACTGTTTTCACAGTTCCAACTGCCGGTTTTTTCTTTTTGTCTGTAGTTCCGGTATTTTCCGTATCAGCTTTTACCAGCGCCAAAATCGCTGTTTCCAGATCACTTGCTGCCTGATCTACTACAGTCTGTTCTGCTGTTGCATCTGTAAGTTTCTTTGCAGCATCGAGCGCAGTCTGTAAATTTTTCCAGCTCTCTGCTGTGTAATCACTCTGCTTTAATGCCTCCGCTTTCTCGATTACAGCGTTAAGTTTTGTAACATCTGTTTTTGTTTCTTCCTTTGTCTCTGCCTTTACCAGTGCTTTGATTGCAGCATTCAGATGCTCTGTTGCCTCATCTACAGTAGACTGTGTGTGCGGAGCCGCAAGCTCATCTTTTGCCTCTTTCAATTCAACGCAAAGATCAGACCAGCTTGCTGCCGTATAATCACTCTCAGTTAAGTTCTCTGCACTTTTAATTGCAGCTTCAAGTGCCGTCGTATCCACCGTTTCCTCTTCATCCTTAACAATATTTGCATCGGTTACCTTAAATTTTACCGTGTAATCATTGTAACCAAGTGCATATACCGTGATTGTCCAGTATCCGGTTCCGTCTGTTCCCGCCGGCAGTTTACAACGCAGTGAATCTGTAAGACCAAGCTGGATTCCCTGTGCTTTGTGCATCCAGTTATCTGATGCAAACTTGGTTCCATAAGATTGAAGTGGATCGGTATAAGTACTGTCGGATCCATAATAAGTCCACTCTGCTGCCTGCATATCAGCACCAAGTGCACCGTAGCCCTCCCCAGTCAGATCGACACGAAGAAATTCTCCGTAAGAACCGTTTGCCTCTTTTACCGTTGTTGTAATATTCTCTGCTGTTTTTAATGCAGCGTCCTTGATTCCGGAATCCGTTCCATTGTTTACTCTCGCAGCAAACGAAAAACTTCCGTCCTCATTTTGGGTAACTGTTTTTAGACCATTGGTGTTTTCTGTTACTTCTGCAACCAGATCCGTATAGTTTTTCAGATTTTCCTCCGAAAATCCACCGGATAAAGTACAGCCATTTTCCACTACGGTATATGCTGCTTTAAAAGCTTCATAATCTTCAGTTTTTACTTTGACTGGAACATATTTAAGTCCTGTTACCACATAGCTTTCAATCTCATTTTTATCATAGGAAAAAGTCTCTCCGTTCGTCAGCACACCGGTGGCTGCTCCTGTATAATATGCCACTTTGAGCTTTGTACCATCTTTTTTTGTAATTTCTGACGTACACTGATAACTTCCCCTGTGCAGTCCGTGATTGGTGGTTGCTCTCGATACGGTATCAAATGCACCCTTGTCAAGCTCAGCGCTGCATAAGCATACTGATACTCCTGCGTTTCTCCCGTTTCACTCTTCACCTCGGTTCCAGTGATCTGCTCTGCTTCCACTGCACTTTCTTCTGCGGCAAAAACCGTCATGGACGATGTCCCTGTTGCTGCCACCATGGAAAAAGCTAATACTCCGGTCAGAATCCGGGCAGATACATTTTTTCTTTTCATTTTTTTAATCCTCCTTCATTTTGCTTTATCTATCAAAAGTTAGTTTTTGCTAACTCTCAATCAAAAAATTCACACTGTCAGATTCCGATCCACAGGTATAAGAAAAGCAGAAATACCGCCCTTATGGCAGTAAACCACAATTCATTCCCTTTCAATTTTCCAGAGACACCACAGTGGATATTTCCTTTCGGACAGATACCGGTACATTTCTGACACATAAAACAGTCGCCTCTCGTCTCAATCGCCCCCAGTTCCGGCAGTCCGATATCCGAGGGACATTTTTTCGTGCATGCTGCACAGCCAGAGATACAGTTCTCCCTTTCTCTCCTGAGCGCAAAATATGGCAGTACTGGAAGAAGTGAAAATATCGCTCCCATCGGGCACAAAATACGGCAGAAAAAACGCTCCTGCACGCACATGCCACACAGGATGAGAATGAGCTGGACGACTCCCGCAAAATATCCTTCCAATGCAAAATTTCCTGCATGAAGCACGGAAAAGACATCCCACGGACTGCTGCCGTAAGTTCCATGCCAAGCGTGACCGGTTTCTTTTTTAATTTTTTACAGACCCAGACATAAGCTGCACGCACCCAGTCCGACAGACTTCCAAATGCACAGGCAAATCCACAGAAAAAACGGCCGAACACTACGGTAGATGCACAGAGTATGATAAGTGACAGCACAAATGAAGTGATTTCAATCTGTGCACCCGTTCCCATCTGTCCGGCAATATATTTCACACCGGAAAATGCAGCCGTGAACGCTGACGGAAAAAATACAAAAAAACAATAACTCGTATTCCCGCAAGGTCCATGCTGGAATCTGCTTTTTATGCTTCTTCCAGAAAACAGCTCCATTTGTCTTTCGTTCCTTTGATATACAATTTTTTTGAATTATTTCAACTATATTTTTTAACTTTGTACCTTCCAATTTTTTCCTCACTCTTACTGTTCTGCCTGTTTCAGTGCCTCGCTGACAGCATCCCTGATCCCGGTAGAACTGAACGTTGCACCGCTTACGGTATCCACATCTGCGGACTGCGCCTCTATGATCTTTGGAATGATATCTTCCGCCATGGATAAATAGGCTTTATCCTCGCCGTCTGCGGAAGTTATCTCAATTTCGCTGATTGTTCCATTTTCCACGGTCACAAGCACGGTGATCATTCCGCCAAAACCTTTTGCCCTGCCTTCCCATCTGCCGTCCGGATAAGTTCCTTTTATATCGACAGTTTTTTCTTTTTCCTGCTGCAGTTTTGTCACCTGCGCCTCTAACTTTGTGATCTCTTCATCCTTGCTTCTGTCCTTTAATACCTGATTGTAACCTGCCAGTATCAATATGACTGCAGCCAGACAAAATGACCGGATCAAAAAATCTTTCATCTGCTATTCTCCCTTAATTTTTTGCCTGCTCCAATGCCTTTTGACAGGCTTCAATGATTGCTTTTGAGGAACAGGTTGCAGACGATACCGTATCGATCCCTTCTGTACTGTTCTTTTGTAATATCTGACTGACAACACCTTTTGACGCGGCTTTTATATAGAATGAATTGCTCTTTCCTCCGTCTCCGGAAATATCTTTGATCTCCTTGATCTGATCGTTTTCGATCACAAGCGTGAGCGTCAGTTTATATTCATCAAAATCTTCATCCTCATCCGGAATGCACACAACACTGACCTTATAATCACCATTTTTATAGATCAGCGTTGTCTCGCCACTATTCTCGGTATTTTCCGTATCATTTTTTTCAGTATCTCCGCCACTCTCAGTATTTTCACCTCTATTTTCCGTATCCTCGCTGTTATTTTCTGTATTTTCGCTGTTGTTTTCCGTATCCTCACTGTCTTTTTCCGTGTCTTCGCTGTTCTTTGTATCGTCATCACCGCTCTGGCTGCCAGAGAACGTGTAGTTCCATCTTTTGCCGCAGCTTTTACCACCACATCCACGGCATGCAGTACTGCCTTTGATGTACAGGTTGCACCGGAGACCGTATCCACCCCGTCAATTCCGTTTTTATTTACGATCTGTGTTACAACCCCCGGATGCTTACTGCTGCCGGAAACCGCCTTTGTAATATAAGTATCATTCTGGGAATCTCCATCCCCGTACACATCGGAAACTGCAATGATTTTCCATTCTGAAACATCACTTTTACATGCAGGTTGTACGCCGTAAAAGCACCGCTCTCATCCGGGTTACAGACAACGACTCCATAATAGGAGCTCGCTTTTGATGTGTCCGGCTTTTCGGTATCATCTTCTGTTTCGGTATCCGTCTCCCCCTTTTTCGCTTTTTTGGCAGCCTCCATCGCATTTGATACTGCTCAATGATTCCCCTCGAACTATATGTTGCACCAGAAACTGTATCTACATCCGTGCTCTGCTTTTCTAAAATACTTGCCGTCACGCCCTCCTTTGTACGGTTAAAAAATCCTGCATCATCCGATGTTTTTACAATATAGATCCCAACGATCGACTTATCTTTGATCTCAATAAACAATTTGACCGGTCCGGCAAATCCATTTCCAGTTCCTTCATAATAGCCATCATTCAACGCAAAATCTCCCTTTGCCACAACCGTTTGTTCTTCCCCGTCACTGGAAGATAACGCATCTTTTACTGCATTTATGATTCCTCTTGAACTGTATGTTGCACCGGAAACCGTATCCACATCCGTACTCTGCTTTGCATGATGCTCGCTGTCACACCTTCTTTTGCACGATTGAAAAAGGCTTCATCATCTGAATTACTCAAAATGTTGATCGACCGGATCGTCTGATTTTTTATCACAACTGAAACTTTGATCTTACCGGAAAATCCGTTCGCACTGCCTTCATAAGTTCCGTCTGCAAGATCAAACGCACCGTCTAAAACAACAGCCGCTTCCGTATTTTCAACTTCCGTCTCTTCTACCGACTCCATACCGGCACTTTCGATAATAGTTTCCGTCTCTGTCAGTTCATCTTCTGACTCTGAACCATAAACCGGTGCTGTATAATCACTCAGGGAAACCACTGCACCAATTCCCACCACCGCTGCCAGAATGACGGGTACAATTCCTGAAATATTTTTCATACTTGTCTCCATACCAAATCATTCGTTTATACTTTTTTTTCAATGATCTTCGTATCCATTTCTGACTCAAAACTGTCTGCGATTCCCTCTGTGACATAGATTTCCCTGTCATCCGTCATCAGAATCATGTCAAATTCATCACTGTGATTTCTCCAATATTCCGTTGCGGCTTCTTTCCCCATAATAAAAACGGATGTAGAAAGTCCGTCCGCAAGCGTTCCATCTGCTGTGACAATGGAAACGGAAATTAACCCGTTCTCCACCGGATAACCGGTTTTGGGATCTATGATATGATGATATGTCCTGCCGTCCTGCTCAAAATAACGTTCATAACCGCCGGAAGTGATCACCGCCTTATCCTGTATGGAAAGCACCCCAAGATACTGATCTGTATCCTGTGGGTCCTGCACTGCCACGCGCCAGCTGCTTCCATCCTTCTTTGTTCCAAGTGCCTGCACATTTCCACCAAGATTGACCAGTCCGCTCTTGATCCCGCAGGCACGAAAAATATCCATGATACGTGCAGAAGTATAACCTTTCGCGATTCCTCCAAAGTCGATCTGCATTTCGTCCTTTTTAAAAGCGATCTGCGATGTCTCTTTATCATAAGAAATATCCGATGCATCTGTCAGCGTGAGCAGATCCTAAGTTCGTCTGCGTCCGGCACCCTGAAATTGTCATCTGTAAATCCCCATGCTTTCATAACCGGATAAATCGCAATATCAAATGCACCATCTGTAGCTTCATACAGATCCAGTGAGCGTTCCACCAGATATGCTGTCTCCTCCGAGAGTATTCCATCTCCGCTCTGATTGATTTTATATATCTCACTGTCCTCATTTCCCGTAGACAACAATTGATCCAGCCGGCTGATCTCATCTGCCGCCTGATCCACGGCCTCTGTGGCTCCTTTGCCATAAGCAGTTACCGTCATATATGTGTCCATTGCAAAGAGATCTCTGCTCGCCTCGGTATCTCCCCCCATCGGTACCACAGCCACCTGCCACAACCATGACTGCTGCAAAAATCAGAAATATAATTTTTCTTTTTACTTTACCTTCGCTCATTTTCCCTCTAACTTTGGTTAGTATTTTCTAACCATTTTAGCTTACAATGCACCAGACGCAAATGTCAATCTGCACTTTTGAGACTTTTTCTCATTTTGATCTCCATTTCCCATGTTACCGCAAAAAATCCCCTCACATACAGACAACAACCTGCATATAAGAGGATTCCTCAATTATATTATATTTCATTCAATTTAATTATATTTCAATGCCTTTTTGAGAGCTGCTGAAATCGCCGTTCCCACAACAAAGCAGACAATTGCCTCAACCAGTCCGTTGACACCTACAAATGCTAAAATGAACAGCAATGCATTTTTTGCACCAAGAGCTGATACAAATGACTGGATGTATTCCGTATTGTAAAATCCAATCACTAACATTCCCATAAAAATGTGGTGTTCAGCAGCGGACAACAAAGGTTGCTGATCGTAACAGATACACCTGACGGCAGCTTTGTTTTACGAAGTCCTTTATAGATCAGACCTGTCAGCCATCCCATTAAAATACGGGTAGGTACGCATACTAAAAATGTTAAAAATCCGTTGATTCCAAGCAGTGCAGCACCAAATGGGCTCATGCCGAAGCACTGGATGAAACTTGTAACACCGAACACGCCGCCTAAGATTGCGCCTGCCGCCGGTCCTAACGTAACAGCTCCTACGCTACCGGAACGACGATCAGCGTGATCTCAAGACCAGCTGTTCTGATATATCCGATCGGGGTAAAAGCCATGATGAGAATGATAGCAACTAAAAGTGCCATCTCCACAAGATACTTTGTGGAAAACTTTTTCTGAGTCATAGTCTCTTCCTCTTTTCTTGTAATATGTAATTTTACAACGTTATTAAGTATAACACTTGCATGCTCATTCCGCAATCCCGCATCCATATTTACTTCGTAATGTCATGTTTTTATTTTCATCCAATTTTTACCATATTCCATCCAATTAACTATATTTCAATGCTTTCTTCAAAGCCGCGGAAATTGCGGTTCCGACGATAAAACATACCACCGCCTCAACCAGTCCGTTGATTCCGACAAATGCTATCACAAACAAAAACGGATTGCTGACACCAAGCGTCTGAACAAACGACTGGATGTACTCGGTCTGGTAAAACCCAAATACCAGCATGCTCATAAAAAACGTGGTATTTAAAAGCGGACAGCACAGATTCGCGATTGTGATTGATACATTCGATGGTATTTTTGTTTTGCGGATTCCCTGATAAATCAGTCCTGTCAGCCAGCCCGTCAGGATACGGTCGGTACATACAGCAAAAATGCCAGAAACGGATTGATGCTAAGAAGCATCGCACCAAATGCATTCAGTCCGAAGCAGCGCAAAAAACTGGCAAGTCCAAATACACCTCCTAAAATTGCACCAGCCGCAGGCCCTAAAGTAACAGCTCCTACCGCCACCGGAACAACGATCAGTGTAATCTCAATACCTGCCGTCTTAATGTATCCGAGTGGGGTAAAAGCCATGATAAGAATGATGGCAACTAAAAGTGCCATTTCCACAAGAAACTTTGTGGAGAACTTTTTCTTGTTCATAGTCCCTTCCTCTTTTCTCGTTTTTATGTAATTTTATACGAAACACAGGACGAGCCATTTGTAGATCAGTATGAATTTCCGGCATCCTGTATCTCTGCAACGTTACTAAGTATAACATCTGGCAGAATTTTCCGCAATCTTAGATTGCGTTAATCCTAAAATCCTAAAATTGTGCCATTCTAAGAATTGCACTACCACTTTTTTATATTTTTATTGTTTCCTTAATTATCAATAAATGCCATTGACTTTCTGCTTTTTGCGTGCAAAGCTAACCATATATTTATAAGAAAAGAGTTTTTACCATGATACAGAAAAAAATGTACTTAACACCGTTCCGGTTATCTGCTTGGTGCCCTGCTTTTGGGGTCGGCATACGGGCAGCTTCACACGCCAATGACGCCGCCACCGATTACAGCTCTCGCCTCAGATATTCTGCCGACGACAGGCAATGTCCGAGCACTTGTTGTTGTGGTCGATTTTGCGGATGCGAAATATGATACAGACAGACGCCTGTCCGATGAAGAAATTTCCTCCTATCTGTTTGGCACAGACAATACTGAATTTTATCCCTGTGAGAGCCTGACTAGTTATTTTGACCGTGCTTCATACGGATCACTGCATATGACCGGAAATGTATTTCATTACACAGCGAAAGGTACGATCGCATCCTACGAAAAAACGAACGATGGATACGAAACGCTGGTGCGTGAGGTTCTTTCCGGTTTAAATGATACGATCGACTATACCAATTATGATTCTGACGGCGATGGCTATATCGACGCTCTCTGCCTTTCTGTTCCAAGCAGAGGCAATGCTGATTTCTGGTATGGCTGTACGGCATCCTGGTGGGCTTCCACCCTGCCGGATTTAGATGGCGAAAAATTAAGGAAGCTGTCTGATCATACCGCGCACTGATGCTTCCAGTTATTTTTCAGAATACATGATCCTTGACTATATCACCCCGAATGGTAATTATGACGGTCTGTTTTCTTCCGGCGGACTTCGTATTTATCACGTCGATGCCACCCTTGCAAACGACGAATACGTTACCCCCTATCTGACTGCTGATAACTACAGTCCTGTCTACGATTCCACCAATAACGGCAGGCGGATCTTAGACTGGTCAATAACGGAAATGGCTTTTACCGGGACGGTGACGTGATCGGAGGCACTGCCACAGGCTTTGGCTGGTATGACAACAACGGACAGTTGACCATTGTGATACCGGGTATACGATCACGGTCGACTCCGTATCTGAGGATCAGAAAAACTGTACCATAACGATTTTGACAAACAACTAAGTATATTTTCCCTCAACTCCTGACCAAGAGCCTCAAATTTCCTCCAACTCCAAACAAGAAGCCTCAAATTTTCTCCAGCTCCCAGCAAAAAGCCCGTCCTTCCTGTCAGCTTCCTCACAGAAGCCGCACACGAAAGACGGGCTTTCTATCTTACAGGTTATTCACCTATGTATTATTTGCCTAACTCAGCTTTTAATGCTGTTGTTAAAGCAGGAACGATCTTATTCAGATCACCAACCAGACCGTAATCAGCTACGTCGAAGATTGGAGCATCTTCATCTTTGTTGATTGCGATGATCAGGTCAGAATCTTCCATACCAGCTACGTGCTGGATTGCTCCGGAAATACCGATTGCAAAGTAGATCTGAGGACGAACAGTTTTACCAGTCTGACCTACCTGTAAATCAACTGGTAACCAGCCATTCTCTACAACTGCACGGGAGCAGCTTACAGTACCGCCAAGTACCTCTGCAAGATCTTCCAAAAGTTTGAAGTTCTCTTTGGAACCAACTCCACGACCACCGGAAACAAGGATCTTTGCTTCCATAATGTTTGCTGTGCTCTTAACAGCTTTTACGATGTTTAAGATCTCAACATATCTGTTGTTTGGTGTAAATCCCGGGTTGTACTCTACAACGTTTGCTTTTGCACCGCTGATCGGAGCGATCTTCTGCATAACACCTGGACGTACAGTTGCCATCTGAGGACGGTTGTCCGGGCAGGCAATTGTTGCGATGGTGTTACCACCAAATGCAGGACGTGTCATTAATAACTGGTTGTGTTTCTGCTCTGATTCTTTACCAGGTGCAGCAACCAGTGGGAAATCACCGATCTCAAGAGATGTACAGTCTGCTGTCAGACCTGTTTTTACTCTTGCAGAAACAGTAGGTCCTAAGTCACGGCCGATAGCAGTTGCACCAACTAACATGATTTCAGGTTTGAACTCGTTAATTACAGATGCTAATGCATGAGCATACGGCTCTGTTCTGTAGTCTTTTAATTCAGGATCATCTACTACGATAACTTTGTCAGCACCATACTCAGCTAACTGATCTGCTAATCCTTTTACACCAGAACCAATTAATACAGCAGTTACGTCTGTACCTAAATCTTTTGCTAATCTTTGCCTTTTCCAAGTAACTCAAATGCAACGCCATCTAATACGTTATCTACCTGCTGTGCAAAGACAAATACTCCTTTATATTCTTCTAATGCCATGTTATTCACCACTTTTCCTTTTTTTATTAGATAATGTGTTTCTCTTTGAATTTACCGATCAAATATGCTACGGATTCTGCCGGATCAAGGTTTACTTTCTCACCAGCACCCTTTGCAACTTTATCAGATGCTTTTGCAATCTTAGTAGGAGATCCCTTTAAACCAAGATCAGAATCGTCAACATCCTTTAAGTCTGCTCTGCCCCAAACGGTTACTTCTTTGTCAAATGCATCGAAGATTCCGCCCGGTGTCATGTAACGCGGCTCATTTAATTCAGAAAGAGCAGTTACCAGACAAGGCATTTTTGCTTTTAACTCATGATATCTGTCTTCGTACTGACGTTTTACAACAACAGAATCACCCTCTACTTTGATGTCTGCTGCGTAAGAGATAACCGGAAGTCCAAGATGCTCAGCGATCTGAGGACCAACCTGTGCAGTATCACCATCGATAGCCTGACGTCCTGTGATGATCAAGTCATAGTCTAAGTTACGAAGTGCACCAGCGATTGTGGTAGATGTTGCCCATGTATCAGCTCCACCTAATACGCGGTCTGTTACAAGAACTGCTTCATCAGCACCCATTGCTAATGCTTCACGAAGAACTGCATCAGCCTTTGGAAGTCCCATGGTAAGAACTGTAACTTTTGCTCCTGTCTCATCTTTGATTCTAAGTGCTGCTTCAAGACCAGCTTTATCATCTGGGTTCATGATAGCAAGCATTGCTGCTCTGTCAAGCGTTCCATCCGGTTGAACTTAACGCCGCCCTTTGTATCAGGAACCTGTTTAATACATACTACGATATTCATGTATTTTTCACTCCTTATGTTTTATATGTTTAAATTTTACGCGGATTGATTCGAAATTACTTTAACAGTGCACCGGAGATTACCATACGCTGGACTTCGCTTGTACCCTCGTAGATCTCAGTGATCTTAGCATCACGCATCATACGCTCTACATCGTACTCTCTGATATATCCGTATCCACCGAATAACTGAACAACCTCAGTTGTAACAGCCATTGCAGTCTCTGCTGCGAATAATTTCGCTTTTGCAGCTTCTACAGAATATACTTTCTGAGTAGCTTTTGCCATTGCAGCTTTGTAAACTAAAAGCTGTGCAGCTTCGATTCTTGCAGCCATATCAGCAAGTTTGAACTGTGTATTCTGCTGCTGTGCGATTGAACGTCCAAACTGTTTTCTCTCTTTTGTATAAGCGATAGCTCTGTCTAATGCGCCCTCAGCGATACCAAGTGCCTGAGCAGCAATACCGATACGTCCACCATCAAGTGTGTGCATTGCGATCGGGAAACCTTTTCCTTCCGGTCCTAACAGATTCTCTTTCGGGATTCTGCAGTCTTCGAAGATCAGCTCATAAGTAGATGATCCACGGATACCCATCTTCTTCTCTTTTGTTCCGAATGAGAAGCCTGGAGCTCCCTTATCAACGATGAATGCAGAGAAGTTTTTCTTCTTTCTGCCTCTCTTATCCTCTGTGATGCTTGTGATTGCGATTACGATATAAACGTCTGCAACTTTACCGTTGGTAATGAAACATTTAGATCCGTTTAATACCCACTCGTCACCATCTAAAACAGCTTTTGTCTGTGCACCCTGTGCATCAGTACCAGCACCCGGCTCAGTTAATGCGAATGCACCTAACTTCTCGCCTGTTGCAAGTGGTTTTACATATTTCTGTTTCTGCTCTTCTGTACCATATGTCATGATCGGATCGATGCAGAGAGATGTATGTGCAGATACAACAACACCTGTGGTTGCGCAAACTTTAGATAACTCTTCTACGCACATAACGTATGTAAGAGGATCACAACCCTGTCCACCATATTCTTTCGGAACCGGGATTCCCATGAATCCGTATTTCTGCATTTTCTTAACCGTTTCAGCCGGGAAAGCTTCTGTCTCATCTGTTTCCTGTGCAAGCGGTTTTACTTCTGTTTCAGCAAATTCCTTGAATAAGGAACGCGCCATTTCATGTTTCTTGTCTAAAGTGAAATCCATGATCTAATTTTCCTCCATAAATATTTATTTTACTGAGCATCGACCGGAGTCTTTGTACGATCAGCATTGTATACATAGAATCCCTTGCCGCTCTTTGCTCCAAGGTTACCACCACGAACCATCTTACGGATCAGTGGGCATGCACGATATTTGCTGTCGCCTGTCTCTTTGTAAAGTACATCCATGATAGCAAGGCAGATATCAAGACCGATGAAATCACCTAACTCTAACGGTCCCATTGGGTGGTTAGCACCAAGTTTCATAGCTGCATCGATACCAGCGATATCGGAAACACCTTCCATTTTGATGAATGCAGCTTCGTTGATCATTGGGATTAAGATACGGTTTACAACGAAACCAGCAGCCTCATTAACCTGTACCGGAGTTTTTCCGATCTCTTCAGAAATTTTCTTAATAGCGGAAACAGTTTCATCCGGAGTATTCACACCAGCGATAACCTCGATCAGTTTCATACGGTCTGCCGGGTTGAAGAAATGCATACCAACCATTGGACGGTTTAATCCGTTTCCGATCTCTGTGATGGAAAGACTGGATGTGTTAGAAGCGAAGATACAATCTGGTTTTGCGATCTCGTCTAATTCTTTGAAAGTAGTTTTCTTTACTTCCATGTTCTCGAAAGCTGCCTCTACGATCAGATCACAGTCTTTGCAAAGGTCTTCTTTTAAACCTGGAGTGATTTTTGCAAGGATGCCATCAACAGCTTCCTGTGTCATTTTTCCTTTTTCTACTAATCTTGCATAACCTTTTTTGATTTTCTCTTTTCCGCCTTCAGCCCACTCCTGCTTGATATCGCAAAGAGCTACTTCATATCCTTCTACCTGAGCAAATGCTTTTGCAATGCCCTGTCCCATAGTTCCTGCACCAATAACGCCAACCTTCATTTCGGTTACCTCCTGAAAATAATTATGTTAACTGTATGTTTGAAAAATGCAATCCCCGGGAAGTTATTCCCCGGGAATTACTATAAAAAACTATTATCTCTCAACGATTGTAGAGCATCCCATACCACCGCCGATGCAAAGTGTAGCAAGACCTCTCTTAGCGTCTCTCTTCTGCATCTCATGCAGTAATGTAACAAGGATACGGCATCCGGAAGCACCTACCGGGTGTCCTAATGCGATTGCACCACCGTTTACGTTTACTTTTGACATATCGAATTTCAGATCTCTTGCTACTGCAATAGACTGAGCTGCGAATGCTTCGTTTGCTTCGATTAAGTCCATATCATCAATGGATAAACCTGTTTTAGCTAATACTTTTCTTGTAGAAGCAACAGGACCAACACCCATGATCTCTGGCTCAACTCCGCCAAGAGCACCTGCTACCCATGTAGCCATTGGTGTAACACCAAGCTCTTTTGCTTTTTCTTCACTCATAACAACGATTGCTGCTGCACCATCGTTGATACCGGAAGCGTTACCTGCTGTAACAAGTCCGCCCTCTTTACCGGAGCAGCATTTTAATTTTGCTAAAGACTCAGCAGTTGTACCGGCACGTGGTCCCTCATCTTTCACGAAATCAACGATCTCTTTTTTCACTTTAACAGGAACTGGAACGATCTCATCATCAAATTTGCCTTCAGCGATTGCTTTTTCACATTTCTGCTGGCTGTTTGCTGAGAACTCGTCAAGTTCTTCTCTTGTAATGCCATATTTATCACATACGTTCTCTGCAGTGATCATCATATGATAGTGGTTGAATGCATCTGTTAATGCATCATTTACCATTGTATCGATGATCGTTGCATTGTTCATACGATATCCAAAACGAGCTTTTGTCATAGCATATGGTGCCATAGACATGTTTTCCATACCACCTGCAACAACGATATCAGCTTCACCTGCCATGATCATGGTAGCTGCATCATTGACACATTTTAAACCAGAACCACAAACAACGTTGATTGTGATTGCCGGAACTTCGATTGGCAGTCCTGCTTTGATTGCTGCCTGACGTGCAACGTTCTGTCCCTGAGCTGCCTGGATTACACAACCCATTTTTACCTCGTCAACCATCTCCGGTTTAACGTTTGCTCTTCTTAAAGCCTCTTTGATAACGATTGCACCTAAGTCTGCTGCTGGAGTATTGCTTAATGCTCCACCCATTTTACCGATTGCGGTACGGCAGGCACCTGCTAAAACTACTTTCTTTGCCATTTTGAATTCTCCTTTCAATTTAACACAAAGCTCTGCTTTTGCAGAGAATTTGTTTCTTTCTCTTTAAAGTTGCCGAAAAATGCTGTTAATTTTTTAACAATCTTTTTTAAAAAAATAAATTCAAACTTTCGGTTGAAATTTATCTTTTTTTCTTTCATTTTAAAAAGCTTATTTGCTATGTAATCAGCTATTTTTCTGCATTTCTTGTACTTTCTTATGCTAACATATTTCACAATTAATTGCAATAGCTTTCTTTATTTTTCATCTTTGTAAACAATTTTTTACATCCTTTTTGCTCCATTTTGCGGGGTTTTTTGTTAAATTTTTATCATTTTATCATTTTGTTTAATAAAACACATGATTACCTATAACTGTTCCTTCTATAATGCCATTATTCACACGAAAATACAGACAATTTGTTGTGCTCGTTCCACCCAGAACCGCCTGTGCCGCACTCATACAATCGGAAGCGACTCCCTGCTCCAGACGGTATGCAAGACGACCGCTGGCAACCGGAGAGAACTGCCCTCCCTGATAAATCACACCGGAAACCGTATTCGGAAAATAGGAGCTTCTGACACGGTTCATGATCACGCTGCCCACCGCAAGTTTTCCATCATATGGCTCGCCCCATGCCTCACACTGGATGATGGCAGCTAACAGATACGCATCGCTCTGTGCCGGTGCGTATGTCACATTCGACCTGTTTTCCTGTTCCTGCTTTTTGATGGCTGCAAGGCGCGCAGCATCCTCTTTTGCCTTCTGTATCTCAAGCTGCTTTTCGTATTCGATCATTTTCTCGATCTTTGCATCGATCGATTCCACATCGGACTGTGCATCTTCAATTTTCTCGCTGGATTCCTGTATCTTCTTCTGCGTATCCTCGATCAGGCTGTTGACTTTTTCCTGCTCTTTCTGTTTTTCCTGCTGTAATACAGTCAGTTCTTCCTTCTGCTCCTCGAGTTCCTTTTTCTGTTTTTTGATCTGCTCCGTGAGCTCCTGATATGCCGTAAGCATATTTCTGTCATACTGATTGATTGCACTTGTATATTCCGCCTGATTTAAAAATTCTGCGATGGAGACACATGAATAAGCATGTCCCATACAGACTGATTGCCATTTTCATAAATATACTGAATGCGCACTTTCATATCTTCATACTGTTCTGCAGATCGTTCCTCGGAACGTTTCAGATCTTCCGCCGCCGTATTGATCTCGTCCTCTTTCTGCGCTGCCTGCTGCTCTAACTGGTTCATATCGGAAGTGATCGTATTTAACTGTCCGTTCAGTCCGCTAAGGTCGCTCTCCAATCCCTGTTTTTCATTGGTCAGGCTGTCCACCTGATCTTTCGCATCTTCTTTCTGTTTCTTAAGGTCTGTGATCTGGTCTTTTGCCTTATCAATATCTTTCTGTGTCGTTCCTGCATGGACAGTTGCCGTAACAAGTATGCAGCCGGTCAGTATTCCTCCCAGGATTCTTCTCAAAAAATTGTGTCTCATGCTGTTCCTTTCGGCTGAACAGTAGCTTTCTGCTGCTGTTGTATTTTTCGTTCATTGTATTTCTTCTATTAATATGGTATTATAGCATGTAAAGCACAATATGAATATTAATTTTTTTCACATACCATTATTGGGGGAATATTCAGGCATCTGATGTCTGGATATGGTATAAAAAGAGCCTGATAATCATCACAGGGGGAGGATTTACCTATGCAATTTGTAAAAACAGCAGATTTAAAACCCGGCATGAGACTTGCAAAACCAATCTACAATAAGATGGGTGTTCTTCTTTATGAAAGAGACACACTTTTAACCATGCAGGGTATTAACAGTATCGAAAACTTTGGTCTGATCGGTATTTTTATTCTTGAGCCGGCAGAGCCGGTACCGCCTCTTTCCAGAGAGGATCTTGAATTCGAACAGTTCCAGACTATATATGTTTTTAAATTAAAAGAAAATATGGATCGTCTGCAGGCCAATCAGGCACCTGTTTCGCTGAGCGATCTCGTCAGAGACATCCAGACACATTACGGCAGTCTTGATCACAAATTAAATTTTGCACAAAACCTGCGAAGTTCTGCAGATTTTGTTTACAAACATTCCATCAGTGTCGGCATTCTCTGTGCGATGATCACAAATCAGATGCATCTGCCTGCTGCAGAACAGACAGCCCTTATCACAGCTGCGCTTCTCTACGATTTTGGTTATCTGTATGTACCACAGACAGTGTTAGACAAGGGGGATGACCTTACAACAGCAGATAAGGATTTTATCCAGCTCAACTTAGAGCGCGGTTATGAAACGCTCCGCCCGGACCGTGGTGATTATAAATTCCCGGTACATACGCTTGATATCATCCAGCAGATCATTTTTAAAAACAGCCGTACTTTAAAAGTCAAAGAACCGGCAGACAATATCCGTCTTCTCGTCGATATTTTAGCAGTAGCGGACGAATTTGACCATCTGACCGCAATGAACATTAACAAACCGCCAATTTCAGAAATTGCTGCCATGGGACGTCTGAAAAAGGATAAAGCCACCTACAATCCGCTCGTACTTTCCGCTTTAGCAGAATGTATCCATATTCTTCCGACCGGTGCATGTGTTGATCTTTCCGATGGAGAAAAAGCCTTGTGCTTGCAGAGAATCCGGCTGATTTTCTTCATCCGATGGTACTGAAGTTTTCCACAAACATGATATACGATTTAAGTGACCCGGTGATCAACAAATCTTTAAAGATCACAGATATCATGAAAACCATGGACAACCGTATCGCATTGGATAAAGATTCTGTAAAGCATTTTGTTTCCGATGCCTACATCAAAGAAACGGCAGACCGTTTCCGCAAGGTCAAGCTTCAGATTGCACAGCACAATCAAAGTAAACTGGAACAAAAAGCGGCAAGCGCCTTAATGAGTAGTGCATCTGTGATCCCGCAGGATGCTTTGGGCACAGAAAAACCACTGGCCCAAAAGAAACCGCGCAAAAAAATGAAACTCCGTTAATCCGCGTGACTTTTTTCTATATGTTGGAGTGGATATTCCGGCGATATAAAAAACGACATGAAAGCAATTTCTTAACTGCTTTCATGTCGTTTTTTCATGTTGTCGCCAATATCCATATTCCGCAAAAGCAAAAACAGCACGCCTCCTTTTGGATTTGTGCTGTTTTTTCTATATTATAAGATTCAAAGAACTACAGGTTCAAAGAATTATAAATTCAAAGAACTACAAGTTTAAAGAATTATAAATTCAAAGAACTACAGGTTCAAAGAATTATAAATTCAAAGAACTACAAGTTCTTTACGGTCGCAATATCCACCGGTGTCAGATCATCGGTCGCAGTCTCTAAGCTGCGTGCTAACGCATTTGCCGTATCCATTGCTGTGATACAGTAAACACCTGTCTCGATTGCATTTCTCCGGATCAGGAATCCGTCTCTGGTCTTATCACCATTTCCCTGTGTCGGTGTGTCGATGACAAGGTCGATCTTATGTCCTAAGATTAAATCCATAACGTTCGGTGACTCCTGGGAGATCTTGTTGACACGAAGTGCATTGACGCCGTGCTCCTGTAAATATTTTGCGGTACTTCTGGTTGCGTAAATCTTGTAGCCAAGTGCCTCAACGTTTTGCAACACCGACTGCTTCCGGCTTATCTGCATCTTTGACGGTCATGATCATCTGTTTGTATTTCGGTAAAGTCACGCCTGCGCCGAGGAATGCTTTGTAGAGAGCCTCGTTGAAGGTCTTTGCAATACCAAGGCACTCACCGGTTGATTTCATCTCCGGTCCTAAGGAGATCTCAGCGCCACGCAGTTTCTCGAAGGAGAATACCGGCATCTTGATTGCAATGTAATCTGCGGTCGGTGCAAGTCCCGGCTCATAGCCAAGTCCGCGGATAGTATCACCGATAATTACTTTCGTTGCAAGATCAACGATCGGAATACCGGTAACTTTGCTGATGTATGGCACAGTTCTCGAAGAACGCGGGTTTACTTCGATGACATACACCTGCTCGTCCATGGCGATAAACTGGATATTGATCAGTCCGATTACATGCAGTGCCTGTGCCAGACGTTTGGTATACTCAACGATCGTCTCTTTGACATGGTCACTGATCGTCGGTGCCGGGTAAACAGAAATACTGTCTCCGGAGTGTACACCGGTACGCTCGATGTGCTCCATGATACCAGGGATCAGGATATCCGTTCCATCACAGACTGCATCGACTTCGATCTCTTTTCCCTGTAAATATTTATCTACAAGGATCGGGTGATCCTGTGCAATACGGTTGATGATGCCGATAAATTCTTCGATCTCATCATTATTAAATGCGATCTTCATACCCTGTCCGCCAAGTACGTAAGAAGGTCTTACCAGTACCGGATAACCGAGACGGTTTGCAACTTCTTTCGCTTCCTCTGCAGTAAACACGGTTCCACCTGCTGCTCTCGGAATCTGTGTTTTCTCTAAGATCTCATCGAAAAGCTCACGATCCTCTGCCGCATCGACATCCTCTGCTTTTGTACCAAGGATCTTAACACCCATCTTCATCAGACTCTCGGTTAACTTGATCGCGGTCTGTCCACCAAACTGTACGACAGCACCATCCGGTTTTTCCAGTTTTACGATGCTCTCTACATCTTCCGGTGTTAAAGGTTCAAAATAAAGTTTGTCTGCGATATCAAAGTCAGTGGAAACGGTCTCCGGGTTGTTGTTGATGATGACGGTCTCCCATCCCTCTTTTGCAAATGCCCAGGTACAGTGTACGGAGCAGTAATCAAACTCGATACCCTGTCCGATACGGATCGGACCAGAACCAAGTACCAGTACCTTTTTCTTTGGATTGGTTTCGATGGCTTCGTTCTCGCTTCCGAATACGGAATAGTAGTACGGTGTGGATGCCTCAAACTCTGCGGCACAGGTATCTACCATTTTGAATGCTGCCACGATGCCATTTTCATAACGCATATCATGGATTTCTTTTTCGGTCTTTCCTGTCAGTTTTGCAATAACACTGTCCGGGAATTCGATACGTTTTGCTTCTTTTAATAACTCTACAGTTAAAGGCTCATTCTTTAACTGATTTTCCATCTCAACTAAGATGGCAAGTTTATCAATAAACCAGCGGTCAATCTTTGTGATCTCATGGATCTCATCATAACTTACGCCTCTGCGGAGTGCCTCTGCGATCACCCAGATACGGCGGTCATCCACCACATGAAGCTGCTCGTTTAACTCTTTATCAGAAAGTCCTGTAAAGTCGTAAGACATTAAGCTGTCTACGTGCTGCTCTAAGGAACGGATTGCTTTCATCAATGCGCCCTCAAAGTTGTTGCAGATACTCATGACCTCTCCGGTCGCCTTCATCTGTGTGGTAAGTGTTCTCTTTGCCGTGATGAATTTGTCAAACGGAAGTCTCGGAATCTTTACAACACAATAGTCAAGCATCGGCTCGAAACTTGCATAAGTTTTTCCGGTAATTGCATTTTTGATCTCATCTAAGGTGTAACCTAATGCGATCTTTGCAGCAACTTTTGCGATCGGGTATCCGGTTGCTTTGGATGCAAGTGCAGAAGAACGGGATACACGCGGGTTAACCTCGATAACGCAGTACTCAAAGCTGTCCGGATTCAATGCATACTGTACGTTACATCCTCCGGTGATATTTAACTCGGAAATAATATTTAATGCAGATGTACGGAGCATCTGGTATTCCTTATCGCCAAGTGTCTGGAAGGTGCAACAACGATGGAATCACCGGTATGTACACCGACCGGATCGATATTTTCCATGTTACATACGGTGATACAGTTGCCGTTCGCATCACGCATTACCTCATACTCGATCTCTTTCCATCCTGCGATACAACGCTCTACCAATACCTCTCCAACACGGGAAAGACGCAGACCGTTTGTTAAGATCTCAACCAGCTCGGTCTCGTTATGTGCGATACCACCGCCGCTTCCGCCAAGCGTATATGCCGGACGAAGTACGACCGGATAACCAATGGTATTGGTAAACTTGATACCATCTTGTACGTTGTGTACGACCTGGGATGCTGCACAAGGCTCACCGATCTTTTCCATGGTATCTTTGAATGCCTGACGATCCTCAGCCTTAAAAATCGTCTCTGCAGTTGTACCGATCAGTCTGACATTATATTTTTCAAGGATGCCTTTTTCCTCTAACTCCATACCAAGGTTTAAGCCTGCCTGTCCACCTAAAGTTGGCAATACGCTGTCCGGTTTTTCTTTTGCAATGATCTTCTCTAAAACAGATACCGTAAGCGGCTCAATATAAACCTGATCTGCGATATCTTTATCTGTCATGATCGTCGCCGGGTTTGAGTTTACCAGCACAACCTCAACACCCTCTTCTTTCAATGAGCGGCATGCCTGTGTACCTGCATAGTCAAACTCTGCAGCCTGTCCGATTACGATCGGGCCGGAACCAATTACTAAAACTTTTTTTATGTCATGATTTCTTGGCATTAATTCTTCCTCCTAAAATTTGTTAAACAATAACGTAAGAATTTTTCTACATCATCGAAATAAAACGATCAAACAAGTATGCAGAATCCTGCGGTCCCGGACACGCTTCCGGATGGAACTGTACGGTAAAAATGTTTTTGCCTACATAGGAAAGTCCCTCATTGGTTCCATCGTTTACATTCACAAATGCCGGTTTCGCGATCACCGGATCAAGTGTATCCGTATCTACCACATAACCGTGATTCTGGGAGGAAATATATACTCTTCCGGTTTCTAAATCTTTTACCGGATGGTTGCCGCCACGGTGTCCGTATTTCATCTTATGTGTGTCAGCGCCGGTTGCAAGTGCCATAAGCTGATGTCCTAAGCAGATTGCAAAGATTGGTGTATCGGAGTCATATAATTTTTTGATCTCAGCAATGATCTCTTTGCACTCCTTTGGATCTCCAGGTCCGTTGCTAAGCATGATTCCATCCGGATTCGATGCAAGAATCTCTTCTGCTGTGGTATGCGCCGGATAGATCGTCACTTCACAGCCGCGTTTATTTAAAGACTGGGCAATATTATTTTTTGCTCCAAGGTCAAGCAAAGCAACTCGCTTGCCATTTCCTTTTAATACTCGTTTTTCACTGCAGGTAACTTTGTCCACAACATTACCTGTCGTGTATGCTTTTAATCTGGGAATAATTTCTTCTATATTATAGTTATTATTCGTGGTGATCATACCATTCATGGTTCCCTTCTCACGAAGGATCTTGGTCAGTGCACGGGTGTCGATCCCTGCTATACCCGGAATGTCATATTTCGTGAGGAAATCCTGAATTGTTCCCTCCTCACGGAAGTTACTCGGCATTCTTGATAACTCCCTTACGATATATCCATCCGGCCACGGTCTGCCTGACTCCATATCCGGTGTGATTCCATAATTTCCAATCAGCGGATAAGTCATAACAACCGCCTGTCCCGCATACGACGGGTCAGTCAGAACCTCCAGATAACCTGTCATCGACGTATTAAATACGATTTCACTGATGACTTCCCTAGTAGAACCTATACTTGTTCCGGTAAATACATTCCCATCTTCGAGTATTAAATGAGCTTTCATTCGTTTCCCTGTCCTTTCACTTTTTTTTCCAAAAAAAAACGTCGCCGTTTTTCTTCTTTTTCCATCCAGACAGTCCCCTGACTGAACTTTCCCTTATTAGTACCTATAGTCTTTTTCCTAAATTGTAAAAAGTGTATCATATCATAAGATATTTTTCAACCTTTTTCCCAAAACAAATAGCACTAAGATTTTATGCATATTTATGTATATTTATACATTATTTCCAAATCCATAGAAAGCGGCAGTATGTGCCGCCCATACGCAGAAAATCTTTATTACCCAAACGCCCGGCAAGGCATAAACAGTAACAGACTTTTCTGATTTTCCTGCAGCAATGGGCAGCATGGAACTGACTTTTATATCATGTGCAAAACCAGCACATGATCGTGATCTACACGAGCTTCGCTCGGCAGTCTTATTAAATAATCTTCTGAAACGCAAGTATTACAAACAACACGCCGCCAAGCCATGATACATCTGTCTTCCACCGCTTAGATGCCTGCATGCCAATCCTGCATCCGCAAAGTACGGCACAGAAACTGACGACAAAACTTCCCATCACTGTAAAAAAAATATTCTTTCCGGTAAATCCTGCACCAAGTCCTCCAAACATCCCGTCCAATGACATTGCAAGTGCAAAAAATACAGCCTCCACACACGACATCGTCGCCGAGTGATCGCGGTCTGCCATTACCGGATTGTTGTAGATACTCAGAATAAAACTGAGCTGTGAAAAAGAGATTTTGACTTTCTTGCAGAGGAACTTATGACGCTCAATATATTTTCTGATCGCATACTCTGTCAGCTTAAAAATTCCCACTGCAAGCAGTCCGAAAAAACTTAAGTATAATGCATATTTTTTTAAAAGTACCCCCTGTAACGCCATCCCCGCATAAAGTGATATCCCTAATATTCCACTGCAGACCGTGCTGATGCATAACGCTGCCGCAGATCCGATCTTTATCTGCTCACTCCCACACGCCACACATGCCACAAAGACATCCACACTGACTGCTATGATCAAAAGAATTACCTGCACTTTTTTCTACCTCAGACATAAAACCTTCTGTTTTATCATATGTCAGAGATTCAAAAATGCATCTTTACCTTTGATACTGTTCTCCATTTCCGAATAACTCATTACAAAGAATCAGCGAAAATTCCAGCTTTTCACATTGTTATCTCAGTCAAGTCTTTCGACAATACCAAGGACTTTCTGATAAGCCGCCGCCACCTCATCCAAAAGCGGTTTAAGATCCCTTTCCGGTTCACCATCCCTAAGTTCCTCACACAACTCCTGCGCCGGAACCAAAAGCGGTGTCAGTCCCAGATTCATTGCCAGCCCCTTTAAATTATGTATATGTGTAAACGCCTGCTCATAATTCTTTTCTTCCAGCGCCTTACACAGCGACTCATAATTCGTATCCGTCAGAATCAGTTTTAAAAATTTCCCGATCCTCTCCTCCGTCTTTAGCCGCCGCAGCACTTCGTGCAGATCCGCGCCCATTTCTTCGTAACATTCACTTAACGTCATATTCCTCTCCATTTCCACGCTGCTTTTGCGTATCTCAAATTCGTGTGTAAGCACAAATCTATGTGCAAACAATCTTACTTTTCACACTCTTCCGTTTTCATAAAAAGAGCAGACCCGTGAACCGCCTTCCATGTGATCCACGATCTGCTCTTTTTTCTATGCTACACGAATGACATTCAACACTTCCCCATATGCTGCTTTTTGTTCTCCAAAGCTTCTTCTGTCATCACTTCGGTCACAAAACCAAGCTCTCCTGTAACACCCTGTGCATCAATATATTCTACATTTCCAAATACTTTTTCCACAGATGCCTTATCTGTACCTGACACTCTGACAAAGAAACGGTTCTCTGCGCTGCGGTAATCTACCAGCTCTAATTTCTTTGAGCTCCACTTAACCGGTATATTCTTGTCAACATTCTTTGCCATCTCCACAACATCTGCTACAACCGCACTGGCTGTCGGAAGTTTTCCGGCACCGCTTCCGTAAAACATTGCATCCCCAAGTACATTTCCATGAACAAAAATTGCATTGAATACGCCGTTTACATTGTATAACGGGTGCTCTTTCGGCAGTAAGAACGGTGCTACCATTGCCACATATCCGCCATCTGTTTTTTTGCTCGTAGCAAGAAGTTTGATTGCTCTTCCCATGGCTTTCGCATATTTGATATCGGTTGCAGAAATATGTGTGATACCCTCTGTGTGGATATCTTCAAAATCTACCTGCTGTCCGCAGACAAGTGAGGTTAAAATTGCAATTTTCTGCAGGCATCATATCCTTCAATATCTGCTGTCGGATCTTTCTCTGCATAGCCTTTTGCCTGTGCGTCTTTTAATACCTCGTCAAAATCCGCACCCTTTTCTGACATCTCTGTCATCATATAGTTTGTTGTTCCGTTAACGATTCCGGTGATCTCCTCAATCTCATCGGCAGTCAGACAGGAATTTAACGGGCGGATGATCGGAATACCGCCGCCAACACTCGCCTCAAACATAAAGTTGACATTTTTCTCTTTTGCAAGGGCGATCAGCTCAGCACCTTTTTCTGCTACCAGCGCTTTGTTTGAAGTGGTGACATGTTTTCCGGCTTCTAACATTGCTTTTACAAAAGTATAGGCAGGTTCTACACCTCCCATGGTCTCAACAACGATCTTTACTTCCGGATCCTCTGCGATCGTTTTATAATCATGTACGATCTTATCCTGGATCGGATCTCCCTGGAAATCCCTTAAATCCAGTACATATTTGATCTCTACCGGCTCTCCGACACGCTTTGCAATGCTGCTCCCGTTGATGTCAAGTACCTCCACGACACCAGAACCAATTGTTCCATATCCCATTACTGCTGCTTTCATTTTTCATCCTCCAAGTTCGTCTGCCAGACTATCGCTTCCATCCTCTCAGACAGACTTTATTATCTTTCTATCATTTTACACATCTTACATGCATATTTTATGAACTACAATATATGACGCATCTGCCATGTCTTATTCTCTTGCAAGAATCTTCACATAATGAATACCTTCCTGTTCCTCAATGTGCTCTAACATTTCAGCCACATCACCAGTCTGTGGCAGGACATCCACACTGAGTGTAAGAGAAGCGATACCGTTGATCGGTATACTCTGATGGATTGTAAGAATATTAGCATGAAACTCTGCCACTGTCTTTAATACAACGGATAACAGCCCCGGTTCATCATCCAACTGGATGACAAGCGTAATTGTCCTTCCCTTTGCCGTGTCATGAAATGGAAAAATATCATCTTTATATTTATAAAAAGAACTCCTGCTGATGCCAACTTTTTCTGTTGCCTCCTGCACGGATGCAATCTTACCGGATTCAATCAGCCGCTTTGCCTCGACCACCTTTAAGAGGACTTCCGGAACTGCTTTTTCTTTCAGCACATAATACTGACCTTTTTCTTTCATGTGACTCTATCCCTCTCTTTAGAAATTCATCTGTTGTGTTTGTTGCACGCTGACACTTGTCTCATGAGGAAGATAATAACATAAAGAGGCTGCATACGCAACCTCTTTTTTATCATGTCAGAAACATTTTTTTATTATGCTGTTAAAATTTTTTACTGCCTCCACCATGTTTTACGCCGCTGCTGCTCGTATGTACCGTACTCCTGCCGCTGTCTTCTGCTTTCTTCTCTTCTATATGACGGTGTGTCACAACAGTGTTCACAAGCACATCGCTGTGTTTCTTTATATTCACTGTTCCGGACTCGTGAGCGTCATATTTATATTTGCCATTCCTTAATTTACAAAATAGTACAAGCACCAGGAATACAATAGCGCCTGGGATCAGAGCTAAAACAACGGATGTGATGACATATTCTGCCGGCGTGATCTCAATATCCGTCTCCTCATACTCATACTGATTTGACGGGATTCCTTCATCATAATAAACCAGCACATCTTTTAACATTACAGACAGACACTGTTCATATTCTCCATCTGAGATCGGTTCATATCCGTCATTTAAAATATCTTCAATACGCGCATCCGTAAGATACCTGATTGCAATACCACCGGTAGAAATACAGATTTCACGGTTCTGCATATCGATCAGGAGTGCAACACCATCACCGTTTTCTGCAATCGCATCAAAGAAATCATCCGCATATTCCTGCGTGGTTTTTCCATTTGTGTCATCCGTCGTCAACATCAGCATATTCCATCCGGTCTTCTCTCCCGCAGCGTCCAGTTCACTCTCAAGCGTCTCGATCTCTTCCGGTGTCAGAAGCGCAGCATCATCATATACCGTCTGTTGTGGAACATTTTCTTCTGCTGCAAAGCATACATGCTGTCCGCCCGCTGCAAGTAAAATCGTAAACAGCCAGGCAAATACAATACCCTTTAAACATAAAAATCTTTTCTGTCTCATGCTAGCCCTCCCAGTAATAAAATGACCAGTGATATCAGACTGACGATTCCACTGACAAGTGAGATTTTTTTATAGTCGATCGGGAGTTCGCCGTACACCTTTCCAGTCTGTCCGTTCATGAAAATAATAGATTTTCCGTTTTTCGCCTTGTATGTAATTGTCCATACCGGTAGAAGCGTATACGACCACTTTTCTTTTAATGCCCGGAAATCTGCATTTTTTACCGACACGGAACTGTATCCATTTATTTGTTCCCGCATCAGTTTTTCTGCACTCTCACGCGCTTCCTGCTGCACTTTCTTTTCTATCTGTTTTTTCTCAATATCACGCTTTTCTGCCAGAAATCCAGACAGAAATCCAAGCTGAAACTTTTTCACATCCTTAAAATCATAAGGCATTACACCGCAGATCAGCTCCTGATTTGCCTTCCCAAGTGCATTTTCCGTCAGGTTTTCAAGTTTTACATCACCTTCTCTTGATACCTGATAATACTTTGTCTCCGTATATTCCGTGTTTCCGGTTCGCCACACGCGGACATTTCTCGCCTCGCCCTGCATTTTTCCCTCCAGTCTGGTATTGTAATGCCAGTATGGAAAATATACACCTGTGATGCTCTCGACCTGCTTTTTGTTATAAAAGGCACGCGGGACAAATTTTTTCTTGCAGACATAATCTTTAAAACCTTTTTCTGCATCTTCCCGCGACACAGAAAACGGAATCACCTGATCCGGCAGGAATTTACCTTCCAGCCGTCCGCCAAGCACGACCGGATTATGGCAATAATAACAGAAAGTCGCCGCTGTAGTGGCATCCGTCACAATCTGTGCACCACAGCTCGGACAGGTATAGGTCACTGCATCAGCTTCCTTCCCTGCTTCTTTATCTGACTCTTTATTTTCCGTGTTATCTTTTTCTGTTCCACTACCTGCTTTATCTCCCGGCTGGCCCCGCTTCTTATTCTCCGGTTTACCTGATGCTTTTCCTGCGCCCGCAGCATCTGCATTTTGAGGTTCTGTCGTCTGTGCCGGCTTCATTGCATCTAACTCTTCCTGTGAAAACAGACTGAAACAATATTCACATTTATACTTTTGTGTGGAAGGATCAAAAATCAGTTCTCCATCACAATTTGGACATTTAAAACTGATCACTGCCATAATTAGTTCCTCGCTTTTCCACAGTTACTGCAGAATTTTCCTTTGTTGACCTGACCACATTCACACGTCCACTCTGCTGCCGGTGCCGGTTTTCCACACTCACTGCAGAATTTTCCTGTATTGACATGGCCGCATTCACATGTCCACTCATTCTTTGGTGCAGGCGCTGGTTTTCCACATTCACTACAGAATTTTCCCGTGTTGGTGCGGCCGCACTCACAGGTCCATGTGCCCGCTGCACTGCCTGCCGGATTTGGCTGGCTCTGGTTCATGGCTCCCGCATTCTGCCCCTGATTCATGCCTCCTGCCATCTGGCTCTGTGCTGCATTTCCATACATCTGCCCCTGCTGATCCTGCGGTGTCTGAAGTGCGCCAAGTCCTGACAACGTCTGGTTCATCGCATTCATGCCCATGCCGACTCCCATAAACCCGTTCATGGCTCCTGCTGCATTGCTCCTGCATCACGCACACCCTCGGTCAGATTTTTGACTGCCATACCGCGCATTACATTGAAGTCACCACCGAGCATTGCGCCCTCATTTCTCATGTTGATGATTTCTGGGACTCCTCATCATAAGATACGCTCGCAATACCGACACTCTGGATCTCCATACCGCGCATCTGGTTCCACTCTTCATCGAGCGTATTCGCCATATACTTTCCAAGTTCTCTTGCTTTTGAAGTCACATAGGAAATTCTGGTTCCGTCCGCTGACATCTGGTTGATGGATGCCTGCAGTGCCTCTAAAAACTCGGACAGATACTGTTCATTGATGGATGAGATCTCCACATGATCCTGATTTTTCGGGATGGCTTCCGCATAGAACTGCAGCGGATTGGTGACTTTGATGGAATAAGTTCCATGTGCACGCAAAAACAATTCTGCGTTATAAAAATTATCAAAATAATTGATCGGATTTCTGGTACCGAATTTGATTCCTTTGATCTCCTGCAGATTGATAAAAAATACCTTCTGCATCGTCGGCGTCTGTCCGCCGAATTTGAAACGATTGAATGTTTCTTTTAAAGATTCTCCAAATTCACCGTTGAACATGGATGGCATGGATGAATTATCCACTTTATAATATCCCGCTCTGCCGTGTAATCTACGATCTTTCCACCGTCTACGAGCATCATGAACTGATTGTCATACACATGAATGATCGAACCGTTGCTGACCGTATCCGGCGTTCCCTTCCGGTTCTGTCCTTTTCGGATCAGCACACCGCTCGTAAAGACAGTGTTGTCCCCCATGTCATCTGCTTCGTAAACTTCTAACCACTGATCGGCAAGACCTCCGCCGATCGCCTGCGTAATTGCTCTGATAATTCCCATAATTAATCCTCCTTGTTTTGCGGAGCAAAATGCGACTGCCTTTGCAGAAGCAGAGGATTTTCCTCCATTGTTTTCCACCATTTGTTATGAATGATGATAGTCCGTCTCATCAAAACTATGTAATGTCCATACTTTCAGGTTCAAAAGCGTCACCGCCGAACCACAGTACTCACAGTAAGCTGCGCCGAGATTTGTGATCGGCGCACCGCAGTTCGGGCAGGTAGTTCCGACTGCATTGTCCATTCCTGCAAGTTTTTCATTCTGAATATACATAAGCTGTACATTATATCTGGTCTGTTCCGTCAGCTCTTTACTGCCGCTTAAGACTTTTCCCGCTTTTTCACAGTAATGCAGATACCCGACTGCACTCTGGAATGTAATCATACAGGTACCCTGCTTTTTCTCATAATTGGCAATCTCTGTCTGATGAATCTGTATCTGTTCGTAGTGCTCTGTGACTGCTCCGTCTCATTTTCACGGATTCTGTTTTTGATCTGCGCTAAAAATTCTTCCGAAACGCCATCTTTTATCTGTCTTTCAAAAATGCCGGCATCTGCGGCAGAGATTGCCTGCAATGCCAGCATGAGTGCATTTTCCACTTTATCCTTAAACTGTTCGATATGAAAATCAGGAAAATCCCTCTGGATCTGCGGCAGAAAAATCCGTGTCATCGCAGAAACGGATTTCGGTGTTACCGCAAGCTCTTTTGCCTGTTGTTCTAATCCCTCTGTGATGGAATCTGTGCCAAACGCCATGCGGGACAATCTACGCAGTTTTTCCCGCACGATCCGGTATGCCGCATATCCCGCGCCACAGGATATGCAGACAACAAAGACAATCACAAGGAGCGTGACCGTTCCCTTACTCATCGTCTCCTCCAAGTCCCTTCGGGCATCCAAGTGAAAGCCATTTCAGGTAACCATTGATAAAAATATCAATCTTTCCATCCATGACGCTGTCTACATTTCCGGTTTCTACACCGGTTCTGTGATCTTTTACCATCGTATATGGCTGCATAACATAAGAACGGATCTGGTTACCCCAACCGATCTCCGTTACCTCTCCACGGATATCTGCAGCTTTTTCCGCATTTTCCTGCTGCTTTAACAAATACAGTTTTGCCTTCAACATCTGCATTGCCTTATCCTTGTTCTGGAACTGGGAACGCTCATTCTGGCACTGTACCACGATTCCGGTCGGAATATGCGTAATACGGATTGCGGAAGATGTCTTATTGATATGCTGTCCACCGGCACCACTTGAACGGTAGGTATCGATCCGCAGATCGTCCTCATTGATCTCAACGTCAAGATCTTCCTCGATATCCGGCATGACATCGCAGGATACAAACGAAGTCTGACGCTTACCCGCCGCGTTAAACGGTGAAATTCGCACCAGACGGTGTACACCCTTTTCGGATTTCATATAACCGTATGCATTTTCTCCATTGATCTGGAATGTGATGGATTTAATACCGGCTTCCTCCCCGTCAAGGGAATCTAAAACCTCCACAGAAAATCCTTTGTCCGATGCCCATCTTGTATACATGCGGTAAAGCATTGCCGCCCAGTCACAGGACTCCGTGCCTCCGGCTCCTGCATGCAGTGAGACGATCGCACCATCCGAATCATATTCCCCGGATAACAAAGTCTTGATACGGATACCCTCATAGGTCTTCGTAAATTCATCGAGCATTTCCTGGATCTCCGGGATCAGGGAAGCATCATTTTCCTCATATCCCATCTCGATCAATGTCTCAATATCCTCAAATTCTGTCTTTAAGGATGCATAAGTTGCGACATCATCCTTCATGCTCTTTAATTCTTTCATTTTTTTCTGGGAAACGACCGGATCATCCCAAAAAATTTGGGGCCTCCATTTCCCTTTCTAATTCCTGGATCCGCTGCTCTTTATTAGCCAGGTCAAAGTGAATCCCTCACTTCCTGCAGCGGTTCCCTGTATGTGTTCAGGGTCACTTTAAATTGATCAAGTTCTACCACAGTATCACCTCTTTCTGATATTTAAGATTTGTTTCTATTGTAAAGTATGCGCGCTTTTTGCGCAATGCCTTCTCCCTATTTTTAAGAGAATCGCAAGCAGTAAAAGACCGATCGCGGCTCCTGCCGTATCAATGCAGACATCCGTAAACTGTCCGGAACGCCCCGGGATAAACAGCTGATGAAACTCATCTGTCGATGCATAGCAAAAGGCAAATCCAAGTGCCGCGATATAATGCACTTTCTGTCTCATTTCAAATGTTCCTGAAAATGCAAATGCAAGCCATCCTAAAATCGCATATTCTGTCATATGTGCAGCTTTCCGGATGGGATACTCAATGTTTCCTGCAATATTTCCAATCTGTCTGTCGTCAGTCCCCAGTTAAAAATTTCATCTGTATCTTCGACCAGACGGTAAGAGATCGTACCGCTGATCTCGGAAGATTCCGTCGCCGGCTGATTGGAAAACCAAAATATGATGATCATCCAGCCTGCCAGCATGATTCCCAGAATCAGCCGCATTACTGTTTTATTCATTTTCCGCTTAATTCCTCCGTGAGTACTTCCACTGCTTTCTGGATCTGGTTGTCATATTTCACATCATATTCTGTTCCATCCGGATTGAGATATTCATATTCAAGTTCAATATCCGGATCAATTCCGACTCCATGGATATAATTTCCATTCGGTGTAAAATATTTTGCTGTGGTAAGTTTCACCGCATCTCCGTCCTCAAGCGGGAAGATGGTCTGAACAATTCCTTTTCCGAATGTTGTCGTTCCGATCAGTGTTCCATATTCATAGTCCTTGATTGCTCCGGCTAAAATCTCGGATGCACTTGCACTGTCCTCATTGATAAGAACCGCCAGAGGATACTCCATGTAAGTATCCCCGCTTGATGTATAAGTCTCACGGTGACCATTTTTATCCTCTGTATACACAACCGTACCCTCAGGAAGAATATCATCTAAAATCTGTACAACAGCGGTAACAAGTCCGCCGCCGTTATAGCGCACATCCAGAACAAGCGCTTTCATCCCCTCGCTATCTAATTCTGCCACAGCTTTTTCAAACTGGTCTGCTGTTTCTGTTTCAAAAGAATCGATATGAATATAACCGATGTTATCACCAAGCATCTGGAAGATACGCTCGGCAGTGTCACATTTTTGCGCTCCACGTCAAAGGACAGATTTTCCCCGGTTGAAGGACGATATACCTCCAAATGTACCGATGTTCCCTCCTCGCCACGGATCAGTTTTACCAGCTCTGTCACTTCCATGCTGGTCGCATCTGTTCCGTCGACCGAAGTGATCACGTCATCTGCAAGCAGTCCGGCTTCATCGGAAGGTGTTCCCTCATATATTTTTGAAATGGATACCACCATGGTATCCGGATCCTGTCTGAGGCCTGCACCAATTCCGTAATACTGTCCGGTAGTGCTCACCTGCATCTGTTTGTAATCTTCCTCATTATAATAGACGGAATATTTATCTCCAAGCCCGCTGATCATCCCTTCATACAGTCCATCTTTTAATTCGGTATCATCCACATTATCATAATAATACATATCCGTGTATGCCTTCAGTTCATTGATCTTCTGAACTGTTTTTGTATCCAGTATTGAATCTGTCTTAGCGGTTGCATTCGTTATGTAAATTTTCGTTCCCGTTATTTTAGTGACCACGTTCAGTGCGACAAATCCAACTAAAATCGTTCCTGCAATACCGCAGGCCACACCTTTTGCCATCTGTCCTTTTTTGCTTTTCTTCGGTTCTTCGATTGGCTCTGGCATAATCTCCGAAACCTGCTGCTCATTTTTATTTTCCATATTCTGTCTCCATTCCTGCGCTGTTTTTATGCTGCCGTTTTTGCTGCCGTTTTACACCGCTATTCCCACCTGTTGTGTGACCAGCCGCATTTTTATTTTATATTGCCTTTTATACTACACTCCACATTACTTATCATATCATTCATATGTGAAAATTCGCTGTCCTACTACACAAATCCAACCAATTTAAAAAGGACCACCGCGCATTGCGGCAGTCCCAAAAACATCCGCATCATCTGCCCAGATAACTCCACGGGCTGACATAGCTTCCGTTTAATGATACACCAAAGTGTAAATGATTTCCAGTAGAAATACCGGTACTTCCGACCTGTGCGATCGTCTGTCCTGCTGAAACCGTCTGTCCAGGCGAAACAAGAAGTGCAGATGCATGCATATATACGGTATACAATCCGCCGCCATGATCGATCATCACATAGTTACCGGCAGCACTGCTGTAAGCCGCAGTCGTAACCGTTCCATCCGCCGCAGCCACGATCGCAGCGCCTCCGGACGCACCGATGTCAATTCCTTTATGATTGGAAGAAGCGCCTCCCATCGGCGACACACGCGTTCCATAATCACTGGTCACACGCGTACTGCTCGGACACGGCCAGGTAAACACACCTCCGGTATAATGGTTATCCTGTTTACCGGCAGCAGCCTTCTCTGCCTCAATGCGCCTGATCTCGGCAATGATCTCCTCCTGCGCCTGAATCTCCGCAGCATAATAATCCGCGTCGCTCTGTGCAGAATCAATGTTTCCCTCAATTCCGGCAAGTTCCGTCTCCCGCTGCTTCATAAGCGCTGCAACTGAAGCCTTTTCCTGCTCCACAGAGGCTTTCTCCTGCTCCACTTCTTTTTTCATTTCCTCTAACGTGGCATAGTCTTCTTCTAACTGCTGTTCCACGCCGTCAATATAGCAACCGTCTCCTGATATTCCTTTAGCTTTTTCCGGTCATATTCCTGGATCTGTATGATATACTCAGCAGAATTTAAAAAATCCGAAAAACTTTCCGAATCAAAAAGTGCCTCAAAGTAAGACTCCTGTGCATTCTCATACATAAACTGTATGCGCACTTTCATGTCCGCATACTGCTGCTCTTCCTGCTTTTTTGCATCTTCAAGCTGGTCTTTTGTGTCCTCGATCTGATCCTTCTTCTCTGTCAGCTCCTGATTTTTCTGTGCAAGCTGGTTTTCTAAAGCTGTGATCCGGCTCGAAATATTCATGAGCTGCGTATTCAGATCATTTACTTTTGCCTGCACATCTCCCTTGGACTCTTTTAGCTCGTTTATCGTCTGTTTTGCCTTTTCCAGAGCTTTTTCCAAAGCCGCTTTTTCCTGCTGTGCCTCTTTTAAAGAAGTGGATGTATTTTCACTTTTCTTTGCGCTGCTGTTTTCTGCTGCTGACGTCATCTGCACTGTGGCAGCCATGCCGGTCATCACAATAAGCAATACCGCCGTTATCCTGTGTATCCATTGCCTTTTATTAATTATCATACCTTTAAATGTTTGCGGATCGTAATCCGGCTTCCGATAAATCCAATACCAACACCAAGTAACAGTGCCACAGGAACCAATGTGTGGAATACCTGGTCCACACTTAAAAACTGGATCATATTGCTGATAAATTTAAACTTATCTCCAATATATAATATGATCTTCTCATATAAAACATACAAAATGCCAAGCGGGATCGCCGCTCCGATCAGTCCGATCACAATTCCCTCAACAACAAACGGTGCCCGGACAAAATAATCTGTCGCACCGATCAGTTTCATGATACCGATCTCTTCACGGCGCACGGAAATACCGACTGTAATCGTATTGCTGATCAGGAAGACCGCAACACCGAGCAGGATCAGAATGATACCCGCGGAAATATAACCGATCAGACTGTTAAAATCGGTCAGTGTGTGCGCAACCATCTCCGACTGCTTTACTGAACGGATTCCATCTATAGACTCTAAATAAGTTACCAGCGTACTCTGCATTGATATATCATTCATATAAATGGAATAGCTTGCTGAATTGGCAAGCGGATTATCGCCTGCAAAACTTGAAGCAGCATCTTCATTTCCATCAAAATAAACATCTTTAAAACTTTCCCACGCTTCATCTGCAGATGTATATTCGCAATGTGATACCTCAACACGCTGCTTGATCAGATCACCGATTTCCTCAATGCGCTGTTCTGAGATGCCCGCATCAAAAAATACTGTGACTGCAACACCGGATTCCGCATCCTTTACCATCGCCTGGAAGTTGGTCACGATCGAATAGAACAGACCAAACAGAAAAATACAGGCCGTCATCGTCGCTATGGATGCAAGCGAAAACATTTTATTTTTCCAGATGTTGACAAGTCCCTGTTTAATCGTATAGAAAAAAGTACTAATCCTCATAATCGTAGTCCCCCTCGCGTTTTAATACATCACGCTCAGTCAGGCTGCGGCTGATGGCATTATCGCCTGTCACAATACTGCTGGCTGTATCACTGTCATCCACGATCACACCCTTTTGCATGGTGATGACACGTTTGTTCATGGCTTTTACGATTTCAAGGTTATGTGTAACAACGACAACCGTTGTGCCATTGTTATTGATCTCCTCCATCAGTTTCATGATCTCCCAGGCATTATTGTTATCGAGATTACCGGTCGGCTCATCCGCAAGCAGGATCTTTGGCTTATTGATCAGTGCCCTTGCGATTGCAACTCTCTGCTGCTCACCACCGGATAACTGTTTGGGATAAGAACGATACTTTGCTGCCAGTCCTACCATGGAAAGCATCAGTGGTACATTCTTTTTGATGGAACGTGTGGACTCTCCGATGACCTTTTGGGCAAATGCGACATTATCGTAAATATTGCGGTCCTTTAACAAGCGGAAATCCTGAAATACCACGCCGATCTTACGACGGAATTTCGGGGTTTGTCTTCGCCTGATCTTATTTAATTTCTGACCGTTTATCGTGATCGTACCCTCCGTCGGTTCAAGTTCCTTCAACAAAAGCTTGATCAGCGTAGATTTTCCAGAACCACTGTCCCCGACGATGAATACAAATTCTCCTTCCTCAATGTTAAGACTCACGTCATTAAGCGCAGGTATTCCCGCGGAGTACGACTTGCTGACATGTTCTAACTTAATCATAGTGCTTCTCCATTTCTAGTAGTCCAATGACTCCATGTACTTCATATATTTTACTACCATAAGTGCGATCTTAAATGTAATAGCATCTTCAAACACACGCAGATCAAGTCCGGTTGCCTTCTGCAGCTTGTCCAGACGATATACCAGCGTGTTACGGTGGATATAAAGCTGTCTGGAAGTCTCTGAAACATTCAGACTGTTCTCAAAGAACTTATTGATCGTTGTAAGTGTCTCCTCATCGAACTCATCTGGTGATTTCCCGTCAAAGATCTCCTTGATAAACATCTTACAGAGCGGGATCGGGAGCTGATAAATCAAACGTCCGATTCCAAGTGTTGAGTAAGCGATGACATCTTTTTTCTTCAAAAAAGATCTTCCTACGTCAAGTGCCATTCTTGCTTCTTTATAAGAACGTGATACTTCCTTGATCTCTCCGACGATCGTACCATATGCCACATGCACATCGCTGTCCGAATCAGAGCGGAACAGATTCACAATGACCTCTGCGGTCTTATTCATCTCCTCGTATCCTTCATTCTCCCCTACTTCTTTTACAACAATGATATTTTTCTCATCCACTGCTGTGACAAAATCTTTGGTCTTTCCACCGAAAATGCCACGGATGCGCTCCAGTTCATTGCCGTCTTTGTCGCGGTTGGTCTCCACGATAAACACAACACGTCTGACCTCTGTATCGATATGCAGCTTCTTTGCACGGTTATAAATATCAACTAAAAGCAGGTTATCCAAAAGCAGGTTCTTGATAAAGTTGTCTTTATCAAATCTCTCTTTATATGCTACCAGAAGATTCTGGATCTGGAAACTGGCAATTTTACCCACCATATAGACATCATCACTGTCGCCATTGGCAAGCAGGATATATTCTAACTGATGATCGTCAAACACCTTAAAAAACTGATAGCCGTTTACAACCTGGCTGTCTGCAGGAGATTCCACAAATGCAAGCGCCGGCTCCATATATTTGTCTGCTTCCGGAAATGTAGCAGCCAGCACCTTCCCCTCTACATCGATAATGCATAAATCAATGCGGGTAATCCCTTTTAACCCGTCAATCGTATTTTGAAGTATCTGATTTGAAATCATAAGCTCCACTCCTTCTATCTTCGTTTCATTTGAAACACACCCGGCAAATCAGGTTGCTGCAGCTGTCAGCTGTCCGAATGATCCTATGCCACAGTGCATAACCTCCATTGCACGCATGGGCAACTTTCACAATAAAAATATACCCATTGTCCCCACTCAAAAATACCTAGATTCTATTTTAATGCAAAACAGCAAAAAAAGAAAGAGGAAATGCATATTTTTTATGCACTTCCTCAATGTATGCTGCTTTTTTCCTATTTTTTACAGTGTACATAGTTCACAAAGAAAAAATTTATGACATCTGTTCCTGAAATCCTTCACCGAGCACTTCCCGCGCATCGGAAACGATCACAAACGCATCAGGATCTACTTCCCTTACGATCTCTTTTACCTGCACAATCTCTTTTTTAGATACTACGCAGTAAAGCATACATTTTTCTGCACCGGAATACATGCCCTTTGCCCGAAGTCCTGTAACACCGCGTTCTAACTCTGTCATGATACGTTTTGCTACCTGTTCATAGTGATCCGTAATGATAAATGCTGCTTTTGAGAATTTCAAGCCTTCCATCAGTGCATCTGATACCTTGCTCGTCACAAAGATCGCAACGATCGCATACAATACTGCGTGTACACCAAATACAAATAATCCGGCAACTACGACTGCACCATCTAAAAACTGTATGATCTGCACCACAGAATAATGTTTATAATAATGCTGGATCAGCGTCGCGACCATCTCTGTTCCACCGGTCGTTGATTTTGCAAGCAGTACAAGGCCCATTCCGACACCGCCGATACAGCCGCCAAAAATTGCTGCAAGTACATAATCACCATCGGTAAGATCCACAAGCGGCAGTATATAGAGCCAGAGAGAAAGTAACAATGTTCCAACGATCGTTCTCCATATAAAACGTTTTCCTTTGATCTTTAAAGCTGCCAAAAAAAGCGGCACATTGAGTGCAAGGTTCGTCAGCCACAGAGGAATTCCACCCGGAATCAGATACCCTGTCACATCTTTGATAATGATCGCAAGACCGGTAAAACCTCCTGTTACCATGCTGACCGGATCATACACGCACTGAATACTTACTGCAATAAGTGCGGTTCCCACAAGCATGAGGATATAATCCCAGACCGGAGATCTCTTATAAAAAAACTTCTGCATACCGAACCTCAGCTTTCATATTTTTCAATACTGTTTTTTAATCTGACACGGTGGATCAGATTCCAGAAAAAACCTTTGATTCTCGATCTTTTCCGGTGAACCTCAAATCCGCCGATTCCATACCATAAATTGGCATTGATCTTGTCGCGGTGTTCCACAAGAAAATGTTCCTGTCCCGGAGATGGAATAATTGAAATGATCACATCCGGCGTCGCCGCATTCATTTCATTGATCACACCCTCGAGATCTCCGACACAGTTTTCCGTTGCCGCCGCCCCTGCTAACACCAGTTTCGGGTATTCCTCTCTGAGTTCCTGTGTAAATTCATCAACAGCTCCCTGTGTCTCTCCAATAATAAAAACAGATTTGCGGTTGCGCTCCACACGTTTCAAAAATTCATCTGAAAAATCATTTTCTTCTGTCTCGCGGATCCGCTGCATCGTATCGACTCCAGCCGCCTGCAGAATGCCTTTTTCTCCGATCACTGCCAGATCAAGAGAAGAAATAACCTCTTTTAACACAGGATCTGATTCTGACTCAGTCAGCATCTGCATGGAAACCATCTCAATCACATTTAACATGTTATTATCATACCAGGCTTCCACGCGCATGATTGCTTCCCGCACTGTGTAATTGTCCAGTTGTATTCCAAGAATATCTATTTTCTTAATCATTTTACACCCATATTCATTTCCATATATTGAAAAAATATACGCGAACAGTATATCAAACATGGTGTAATATTTCAAGAAATACTGATCTTAGCTTTTATTTCTGTTCCGAATTTTTCGTTGTTGTAAACAATTTCTTTAAGCAGCTGTATGCAACCAGAACACCTAATATCATAAGAAGAAGTGCAACGATCAGCTGTAATCCATCTACTAAGAATGTTGCGTTGTGTGCCGCAATATTTGCTGCCAGAGCAATTGTTTTCTGTACCAGTGCGGTAAATGTAACTGCTAACATCACAAACATCGGTATGTAAAGTGTCCATCCGGTTCTTCCCGTCGTCTTTAAGAATACAGCCAGTGCGATCAGTACCATAGCAGCAAGCAGCTGGTTTGCAGATCCAAACAGCGGCCATACATTGCTGTATCCGCCAAGTGTCAAAAGATATCCAAAGAATAATGTGATCACAGTTGCAAAATATTTATTTGTCAGTACACGCTGTGCCGGTGTCATCTGTTTCGGATCTGTGCTTTCACCGTAAAACAGTTCCTGGAAAGACATACGTCCGATTCTTGCCACGGAGTCAAGTGAGGTAAGTGCAAGTGCCGATACACACATGGTCATAAATACGGTTGCAACCTGAACCGGTACACCAAGTTTCTCTAAGAACCCTGCAACACCGGAAGAGAAGATTGCAAACGGTGTTCCTTCCGGTTTTGTTCCACCAACTGCGACTGCTCCAACAACGACAAGTGCCACGATACCAAGTAATGACTCCACTACCATTGCACCATAACCGATCATCGGCATATCTTTTTCATTGCTGACCGTCTTTGAGGAAGTTCCGGAAGATACAAGACTGTGGAAACCGGAAACTGCACCACATGCGATCGTTACAAATAATGTCGGGAATAATCCACTTCCATTTACATTGAAACCATTAAATGCATTTAACTGCATCTGCGGATGTGCAACAACAACACCAACAACTGCACCGATGATCATACCGAGCAGCATAAATGTTGTCATGTAATCTCTAGGCTGCATTAAAAGCCACATCGGAAGTACGGATGCAAGGAATAAGTATGCCATGATGATGTAGATCCATGCTGTCTTTGAAGTATAGATTGGAAGTTTCATACCAACTGCAAACATTGCAACCAAAAGAGCGATTGCAACGACCGCTTTGACCCACTCGTTCATTTTTCCAACATGTTTCTGAATCACACCGAAGATAACAGCTACCACGATAAACAGCATGGAAATGGAAGCTGCTGCTGAGTTTGCATAAGCGGTTTCTGCGCTGTCAAGTCCGACACCGTTAAATGTTCCGGCTACCATATCCGTGAATGCTGCGATAACAAGCAGTGTAAACAGCCAGCAGAACAGCATAAACAATTTACGCCCTGTCTTACCGATGTATTTTTCGATGATCATTCCCATCGATTTTCCTTCATTCTTGACAGATGCATACAGTGCGCCAAAATCCTGCACAGCACCAAAGAATAATCCACCGATGATCAGCCACAACAGAACCGGTACCCAGCCAAACACGGATGCCAAGATCGGTCCGGTGACAGGTCCTGCTCCTGCGATGGATGAAAACTGATGTGAAAATACGGTAAATTTTGATGACGGTACATAATCCTGCCCATCCTCATGTGTGTAGGCAGGTGTCTTTGCCTTTGGGTCGATCCCCCATTTTTTTGCAAGCCATCTTCCATACAGCAGATATCCTGCCGAAAGCGCTACAATACCGATTAAAACAATTACTAATCCATTCATAACCATTTACCGTCTGCAGATTGCAGACAACTCCTTTCTTTTTTTCAGATAAACAATTTTCAGTGCAATTTTTTACTCATGACAATAAATTGCTGCTCTGCAAACATTCTATTGTCATAAAGAACAAAGAGTCGCTTGCGACTCTTTCGCGCTCGAGCGGTGCTGTTTACAGCTAACTTCTACTCCGCGAGATGCGCATCCCGCCCGGAGGGCTTTTTAATTCATAGGATGTAATTTCCTATGAATTAAAAAAGCTTTCGTCTTTCTGATGTTCACACATCCAAAAGACGAAAGCCTGTACTTCCGTGATACCACTTTTCTTGCCATGTTTCCATGACCTCTCTGCCCCGTCATATATCTGTCCACTTGTCTTTGTACAAATATCCCTAACAGGTCTCTCTGTAACGGGAGAGTTCCGGTGCCGCTTACTGACCTCATGGCTTTCAGCGTACTGCTCGCAGAGGATATTATCAAAAGATGCATGTCATTTTCCACCTGCCAATGACTCTCTGTGATGCATTGCCTTCCAATAACGGTATTCTGTTCACTGCATTTGTTCTATTTATCTGTATGCCACATAGTTTAACACTCTTTTTTGAAATGTCAACCTCTATTTTTACATTTTCCTTTTTTTAGATATCTTTTCTGAATTGTCAGACATTTTCCTTAATGTTTTCATCTTTTTTCATATTTGAAATGTCAATATGTTTTCCACAGTTTTTCATTTTATTGCAAACTTTATGATTTCTACACAAAACAAACATTCGGTTTTTTTACTATGTAAACCACTCTTTTGGGGATAAAAAATGTGGATAACGTGGATAACTTCGTGTATAACTTTATTTTTCCACGTTTTAAGTGCATTTTAGCAGTGGACAACTTTTGGGATAACTTTTCTTCTTTGTTTATTACTTTTTTGTGCCCCGATATTTTGTGCATGTTGTATATTCTGCAAAGAACAAAAAAACCTTTTTAATTCACAGGACAGAGACTGCTTTTGAGGCTATGAGTGAAAAAAAATAGCTATCGTCCTAAGACAATAGCTATTCTTCATATTTATGAATTAGAAAATTCTTCTTACACAGATCGGACTTCTGTAATTTACATTAGAGAACTTGATACCGCTAGACGGTGTACTTGCATGAACGATCGTGCCGCCACCGACATAAATAGCAACGTGACCACTGTAGCATACAATATCTCCCGGCTGTGCATTAGAAAGACTTACCTCGTATCCAACACCTCTTAATGCGCTGGAAGAATGTGGAAGTCCTACGCCAAATGCTGCATATACACTCATAACGAAACCGGAGCAGTCTGCCCCGTTTGTCAGACTGGTTCCACCGTATACATAAGGATTACCGATAAACTGTGATGCATAACTTGCAACTGCCTGTCCATTTGAGCTTCCTGCTGACGCATAACTCTTTGAACTTCCGGAGCTCTTTGAAGAAGATGACTTCCTGTCAGCTTTCTTTCTTGCTGCATTTGCTGCTGCATCAGCTGCCTCACGCTCTGCCTCTTCTTTTGCAAGTCTTGCTTTTTCTTCTTCCTTCGACTCTGCCTGTACAAACTCAATGTTGAAATCTACATAATCTTTATGTACCCAGCCGTCACCCTCTTCTGTTGTTACCTTAGCCCAGTCTTCTACAGATTCATCATCAATAACAACCAGATCATCACCAACCGGTACCTGTGTCAGAATGCTTGCATCTGTAGACGGCTCTGTTCTTACATGAAGTGTTGTGGTATTAACTTTAGCATATTTTGTGCTGACTCTTTTTGCCAGTTCTTCATCATTTGGTACTACATATTCACATTTTACATATCCGTCAACATTACCGGACTTGATACGATACCAACCATTATCAGTTGTTTCAAGGATTGTTCCTGCGGAATTGTTATACAGCTTTCCAAGTACCTCGCTGTCCGTATTTGGTTCTGAACGAACATTTACATAATTATCTACCTGCGCGATTGCAATATCTGTATATTCCGAAGCAACAACCGGTGTATCATTCTCACTGACCTGCTCTGCCTGCTCTGCTGCCTTCTGGGCTGCTGCATCATGCTGTCCGCAAGACACTGTGCCAGTGCCTGTGAAACACCTGCTGCCGGAGTCTGTCCCTCTGCGATCTCAACTGCAGTCACACTTGAAACGCCTGCGACCGGAGCTGCATATGTATTTAATCCAAAACTGCCAATGGATAACGCTCCTGCTAAAAGACAGCCTGTAATTCTTACCATTCTCTTCTTCATTTACGAAAAGCCTCCAACTGAGTTCTCATGTTTTCCACAACAAAAAACAGCTTAACACTGTTTTTATTGTTTGTTACGAATTTATTACATTTATTACACGATTATTATAACAAAGGCATATTTCCATGTCAACCTGTATTCATCGTGAATTTTACTAAAATATTACATTCCTTTTTATTCAATTTTTCAAATAAAACAGCGAAAAATCATCATATTTCCAGGAAAAACAGTGTTTTTTTCCGGAAAATCATTGTCTTTTCTCATAAAAAGCTTGTTTTTTATGTTGATTATTGTCATAATAAGGTCACAATTAAGTTTTCAGGAGGTGCAGCATGGATATTTCAGGTATGACACCGGCACTTAGTGCATTACAGTCCTACGACGCAGGTTCTTCCGTCAGCCAGACCAGTCTTTCCTATGCCGTTTCAACCGAATTATTAAGTCAGCAGCTTGATATGACACAGGAGATGGGCACCGCTATGGTTCAGATGATGGAACGTTCCGTAACACCGGGACTTGGCGGAAATATTGACGTCTACATTTAAACAATATATATTCACGGATTATATGTTGTGCCGGCAAAATAGGAAAAATCCCGATACAGATGGAAACATATCCATTTGTACCGGGATTTTTCATGTTAACCTATGGTAACAGATCTGCTTACACAACGTGTAATCCATTGCTTTTTATTTTACAGCGATAGCTCGATCTCAAGCATGACATCTTTTGGCAGGCGTGCAACTTCCACACAGCTTCTGGATGGAAATGCTCCGTCAAAAAATGTTGCATATACTTCATTGATTGCCCCGAAGTCGTTCATCTCTTTGATAAATACAGTTGTTTTAACAACGTTTGCCATACTGGTTCCAGCTGCTTCTAACAGGTTTGAAAGGTTAGTCAGTGCCTGTTTTGCCTGTGCCACAGAACCTTCCGGGATCTCACCGGTTTCCGGTACGACCGGAATAATACCTGATGTATAAACCATTCCGTTTACTTCGATTGCCTGTGAATAAGGTCCGATTGCTGCCGGAGCCTTGTCTGTGCTGATGACTTTTTTCATAAGATTCTCCTTCTTTCTGTCAATTTTTTCCTATCATAGCATATGCTTTTGAATTAATCAATTTTACGGATCGATTTTTCATTGATCTCAATCCTGCGCTCTTTATAAAGTCTTCCAACCGCTCTCTTAAATGCATTTTTGCTGAGTCCGGTCTCCCTTTTGATGACTTCCGGGGAAGATTTGTCTGTAAAAGGAAGCACGCCTGCAAATTCCTCAATGACCTGCATTACCTTTTCGGCATCTGCGTCCATCTGAAGATAAGCTTTCTGGCGCATAGTAATATCTAACTTTCCGTCCGGTTTTACATTGGTCACAGTCGCCTCAATAACATCACCGATACGCAGCATACTGTGATCTTCGAAAGCCGGCAGCATCGCAGAGTACTGATCGTCCACTGCTACAAATGTTCCAAAATTATCACTGAACTCATAGACACGGCCATTGACAATATCACCTGTATGATATGGTGATTCTAATGACAGAAGATCATACAAATGCTTCATGCTTGCACACAGACGTCTGCTCTTGTCAATATATAATGTCACTAAGACTTCATCCTCCGGCTGAACCTTAACCGTCATCTCTTTATATGGAAGAAACAGATCTTTTTCCAGTCCCCAGTCAAGAAATGCACCGATCTTTCCAACCTCTTTTACAGTCAGCACCGCAAGACCTCCCAATGTCAGCTTCGGTGTGTTTGTCGTCGCAATGAGCCGGTCCTTAGAATCCTTATAGAGAAACACCCGGAGTTCATCCCCGATCTTCGTTCCTTCCGGCACCTGTTTTTCCGGCAGTAACACGCGGGTTTCATCCTCCATGCGCTCTGCGAGATAAACGCCAAATTCTACTTTTTTTTATCACAACAAGTTTCTGATATTCACCTAATCGCATTTTTATGATTGCCTTTCTTTTTTCTGAATCTGAAAGCAGATGATGGCATATGACGCCCCTTTTTCATCTGCCAAAGTAACTGTAATCTGTTTTTCTTCCATCGTGACAACCGGATACAGCATATCTCCTAACATTGCAGCTTTACGATACTCCGCACGAAGTCCACAGACAAAAACCTGTTCCGGCAGATATTCCTCCGCCACCAGAATGTATTTTCCATTATTCATATGATGGTTTGTATCAATGTAAAAACGGGAAACACGTACCGGTTCCTTTTCGACACTTTTTTGCACTGCCTCATCCGGTAAACTGATCTTACGATCTGCCCATTCTCCCGGTATTTCATCCCTGATCTCCGGTATATAAACTTCTTGCATCCGTTCCGATACCCGTGCCGGCGCATTTTCTCAGTGTCCATAAATACCCACACCGAGTTTGCCTCTGCAAATATTTCTCCATCTTCTCCCTCAATGCAAAAGTTCCGGTACCCATAAAATCCACGGAATGCATA